>Ga0210394_10005206_pt1 | contig 14679 bp, 11 predicted proteins | sample IncBWC12MmetaG_FD_160121 | JGI IMG/M metagenome (GOLD analysis project Ga0210394, IMG submission 160121) | Forest soil microbial communities from Barre Woods Harvard Forest LTER site, Petersham, Massachusetts, United States - Inc-BW-C-12-M | ecosystem: Environmental > Terrestrial > Soil >... | reverse complement strand
CGAAGCCAAGAAGCTGGTCCCCGGCAAGCCCATCAAATACGTGATCAACACGCACGCCCATTTCGACCACTCCGGCGGATTGCGGGCATTTGTCGCGGAAGGCGCCATCATCGTCACCAGCATTGGGAACAAAGGCTATTATGAGGAGCTCTTCAAGAATCCCCACACCATCGCGCCCGATAAACTCTCGATGATGAATCCGCAGCCCAAGATTCAAGTCGAGTACGTGGGCGAATCGAAAAAGATGATCTCGCCCGGCGGCGACAACGAAATCGACCTCTACAAGGTGGACGGCAGCATGCACAACGACGCCATGCTGATGATCTATCTGCCCAAGCAGAAGGTCCTGGTGGAAGCGGATGAATTCAACGTCCTGAACCCGATTCCCACGGAGCCGGTGGCCAAACCGAACCAGTATCAGGTCAACCTGCTGGCCAACATCGAACGGCTGAAGTTGAATGTGGACCGCATTATCCCGATCCACCTCCCCAACCCGGATACACGCAAGGTTCCGCTCTCGGAATTGAAGCTGGCGGCAGGCAAACCGGCCAGCTAGCCATGTGGGGCAGGTCTTCGACCTGCCATCCCTTCAATTGTCCTGGCAGCGGATGTATACTCTTTCGTGGGTAGATTTCGGTGCATCCCACCAGGCGGCAATGGCGTGTGATCTACGCCATTGCTGCATCGGCTTGCGCCGCCATAGCTTTTACGGCTCGGAACAACAACGATAGCTCAGCCTGGCATGCAGGATTGATCATCGTGATCGCCGGAATCCTGATTCTGTGGAGACTGTCCGAGCCGTGGTGAAAGTCCAGACAGGCTGAAAGCCTGTCCCACCAAGCGTGAAAGACCGCCGAAGGTCCTTTCATGCCTTTTTTATGAGTTTGGGCCCACACTCCTTACATGGGTCCCCGAACGGCGGTGCGCCTTTTTTATCTTGCGCTCCCGCTTCTATTTGCCATCGGCAAGTCGGACGCTCAAACCATCCCCGGGGCAGCGAACTTTCGCACCAGTACCCGGATGGTGTTGGTTCCGGTAACGGTCACCGACCATTACGGGAAAACGATACTCGGTCTCCAGGCCAAGGATTTCAATATCTTCGACGATCAGACTCCCCAGCAGATCGTGTCCTTTGCCACCGAGGATGCCCCCTGTTCGGCGGGTCTGGTGCTGGATATCAGCGGCAGCATGCAGAGCACACTGGGCGTCGTCAAGGAAAGCGCGCTGGCTTTCGTCAGAACCGCGAATCCGGACGATGAATTCCTTTTGCTGACAGTCTCAACGCTGCCGGGCGCCAGCGCCGACTTCACCACCGACACCGGCGCCCTCGAACAGAGCATCGCCTACACGCGGCCGGGAGGGTTCACGGCGCTCATCGATACGGTCTATCTCGGGTTGAACGATATGCGGAGGGCCCGGAATCCGCAGCGGGCGCTGGTGATTGTCTCGGATGGAATGGACAACCACAGCCGGTACTCGAAGGCCGAGCTGCTGCGGGCCGCGCTCGAAGCTGACGTTCAGATCTATACCATCATCATCGATAACGGCGCGGGCGCCTCGCCGGGGAATACGATCCCCTTTCGTCCCAGCATGATCGCCAAGCCGGGCGACCAAGGGGCGGCGCGTCAGGGTCCGAGTCTGCTCGAAGAGCTCGCCGACAAAACCGGCGGGCTCTACTTCCATGCTCGCAATGCCGCGGAGGCAAAAGAAGGCATGATGAAAGTCAGCCAGGCCCTCCGCAATGAGTACGTCATTGGATATGAGCCCGCCGAAGCCGCGGCATCCGGAAAGCTGCACCGGATTCGCGTAAAATCGAACGTACCGAAGGTAACTGTTCACGCGCGCAGCGGCTACTACGCGCCTTAGGATCTGTGGTCCCGAAAAGGCAGGTCACAGACCTGCCCCACTGGGCTGCAAAGTGGGGCAGGTCTGTGACCTGCCTTTTTCGGTTCGCATGTGACAGAGCCGCGGCCACAGGGAGTGGTTGGCTGCTCAGCCCTCGATTTTACGGTTTCTTTTCGACGTTGTTGCCAAACAGAAAGCCGGTTTCAATCACGCCTCGGACCTGATTGTCGGCCGTGCCCAACGGCCCGAAGACGTCACCCTTCGTATAGCTGTTCGCGTGAACGAAGGAAAGATCTCCGCGAACAAAGAAGCCTCCGTATTGAAAGGTTGGCGTCACGGTGAATGACGTCCCCGCGCTGCCCGGACCGTAAAGCAGATTGACTGTGTCCGTAGCGGCGCTGCCCGAGCTCGAAATATATTCATAGCGAATCGGGAGCGAGAAGCCGTGCTTGAACGCATAGCTCGCCAGGATCGCAAAGCCGGTGGTCGATGCGCCCTTCTCGATGCCGAGCTTCGCGTTGGTCGGCACATCGGTGTATTGGAAGTAGGGCTGAACGATCCAGGGCCCCTTCGTGAACGTGTAGATGACGTTGTAGATGGCGCCGTCGTTTTGCACCGGAGTGGCCAGAGTCTCAAACCTGGTCTGCCCCAGGTTTCCACCGGCCACGAACGACAAAGCATGGGCCCCATTGGTATAGGCCAGGGAGCCTGTCAGCCAGGTGTAGCGGTTGGAAAAGAAACCGTCGGTCCAAGCCAGAGAGGCTGCAAATTTGCCCATGGTCTGATTCACCTGGACTCCGCGGGTGATGACGTTTTCCTGATTCCACAACAGGCCGCGCTCGATGTTCATGTTCTCGAAGCTGAACGTGTATTCGGCGCCGATCATGGTGGGCAGGATTCCAACCTGAATGGATGTGTTCTTCCCCGCCTGAAACTTCGCAAAGCCAACGGGCAGCGGGCCGTAGAGGTCGGTCATGGTTTTGTCGGTGGCCAGGTACGGCACGCCCAGGTCGGGAATATTGTATGCGCCCGCCTGCAAGTAAAATTGAAACCAGCCGTCGGTTTTTTGAAGAAAGACCATCCCGTTACTCAGGTCCCTTTGCGCCGTGTCATCGCCCGGGACGTGATTGTTCTGCACCATTCCGAAGCCGCTAAGAATGCCGTTCACGGCCAGATTTCCGAAAGCTCCGGCGGGGAAGATCGCGGAAGGCATGTTCGCCAGCGGGCCTGTTATGGCGGGGGTGGACGGCGCGGTGGGACCTGCTGGAGCCGCAGGCGCTGCTGCTGCTGCTTGTGCATCGGGCGCGGGAGACGTGGGCGCGGGGGTTTGCCCAAACGCGGACAAACCTAGGGCAAAGAGACAGATTACGGAGAGTCGTTTTGCGTACATGTTCTAGATAACCCCTTTTTAATGTTTTATTTGCGGCCATCTCAAGCGGACTCTTTGAAGCCCGGAAAGGAAGACGAGGAATGAGTTGGCCCCGGCTTCGGGTTCTGAGATAGCGTCCTAAATTTCGTTGCTTAAGCGATGGCGGCGAAGCCACGTGGCGCCGCTGAGTGAGTGGTCAACAACTGTTAGGACCTATGGTAATCGTATTATCGCTTGTCTGTTAATCAAAAGTTTCGATATAGTACATTAGTTTATTCTCTTCACTGGCATGGCTAAGAGTGTGGTATTTTAGCCCCTGTGGGAGTCTCCATGACCGAGATCGCGACCGAGCATGTCCGCGAGCTTGCGGCCCAGAAGTCCGAGGCATACGAGCTGCTGCTCGCCCTGGAGGAGAATCCCTTCGCGGACGAGTCTTGCTTCCGCAGCCTTGCGCAGATTGTGGACTGGATCGTGTCAAACCCGATTTCGCTCGAAGGCGGAACACTGGACGAGCTCCGCGGATTTGTGAGATCCGAGCCGGAAGATCTGCCTTCGACGCTGCCGGTTTTAGCGCTGGCTCTCTCGGAAGCCGCCAATCCCGGACGCATGCAGATGCTGCTGGCGGGCTACGCCAGATGGCTGAGAGCGGCGTCCAACACCGCGCGGCCTTACTTGCTCGGGATTTTGCCGAATATCGCCGCGAATCTGGACGACTTGCGGGAGGGCGGAGTGGAGGAGTTGATCGCGTGCCTGAACGCCTGCGCTTCGGAGGAAGACTGCGAGATCCTGGCCGGATGCGTCGGCAGGTACCAGGAAACGTCGGGGAGCATTCTGCTCGCCGCGGCCCAGATCGCGGGTGTCGCTATCCGCACCGATTCGCGGGCGCTGGTGGAAAAATTGATGATCGCCGTCGCTCCCGAGGCGATGCTCGATTCCAAGGCGGCGCGGGAGCTGCTGCCGGCGCTGGCCCGGCTCAAAGCGGCCGCGGGCGAATCCGCGGTTGGTGAATTCGTGTGGAGTGCGGCGGTCGGCTTATGCGTGACGGTAGCCGCGAACAATCACTCCAGCGCCCTGCATCTGGCCCGGCATCTGGCTGAGGCGTTGGCCGCGCTGCCGGCGAAGAGGCAACTGATCTACCTGAACTCGTTTCAGTGCTTGATCGACGCCGCCGGGATTTCGCTCCTCGGATACGGAACCAAACGGCTGCCCGCCTTGTTTCAGGAGGCCGGCGATGAACTCGCCTCGCAGTTCGTTGCGCAAGGCGCCGCCATCGCGCGCCGCTACGGTAGAGTCGCTGCCGCGGAGTTTTTCGAGCAACGAAGCGGAGCTTCGCGCGAAGCCTCACCCTACCGCTAACTAACTAGCCAAGGGCTTCGCCCTTGATATCCCTCCGAAGCCAAAGGGGTTGCCAACACAACGAGAACAAAATCCTCGTTACGGCCCGCATAACGGCCTAAACCTGCCGCCGGAGTTTCTACATTTTGTAGAGCAGGCCTTCGGCCTGCCGGCGTTGGACCACAGCCACTCTTCGACAAAATGAGGCAGGTTCCGTCGGTGGTAATGCACTCTCAAATCCGGCTGCAGGCCAAAAGGCCTGCTCTACAAGCGGTGTCCGCTTCGACGGATTCCTCTTCAGGAATGTAGAAACTCCAGCGGCAGGTCCTTTTAGATGGACGCGGGGGCGCCGGCCGCGACTGGAGCGGGGACGCGTACTTCGCGTGGGACCAGGACCCGGACGGGGAGGGCCGCTCTGGCGCGGCGCAGAGGCGTCAATACCTCGGCGGGCGGAATCACTTGCAGGTAGCCCAGCGCCACCGCATGGCGTCTCCAGTCGCTTACGGTCTGCCAGATGTGCTGCCGCGTGAAGCGGTAGCGTTTGGCGATCCTATCGCAACTCCAGCCCATCACGAAATACAACTGCACCGCATGGCATTGCAGCCTGCCCTCGGCGTGCTTGATGAACATGGGAACCTGACTGGGGAAGCTCACCTGGTTGGCGCGGATCGCCTCCTGGAGCTGATCCAGTCTCAGCTGGTTTAAATTCATGCTTAATTGCACGCCTTTGCCCTCGCTTTAGAACAGACAATCATAGTCTGCTCCAAAGCACATAAAAAAGGCATGAATAATATGACTTTACCGCTCTCATCCCATTGTAAATGGGAGAGATTTATTGTTTACGCCTCTTCCAGTTGAGGCGCAACCATGGCTTCCTGGTCGCTGGGATTGCGGAAACGGTAGCCCACCCACGGCTCCGTCAGAATATAGTCTGGTTTGGCGGGGTCGTTCTCGATCTTCTTGCGGAGCATGCGAACATAGGACCGCAGATACTCCAGCTCGTTGCCGTATTCGGGGCCCCACACCGAGCGAAGCAAGCGCACGTGGGTCAGCGGCGCGCCTTGATTCTGCATCATGAACGCCAGCAGATCGAACTCCTTGGGCGAAAGATGGACTTGAGCGTTAGAACGCCACAAGATGCGGCGATGCAGATCCATCGTCAGAGAGCCTGCCTGAATTACCGGAAGCTCTTGCGTTTCGAGCGCGCGGGTCCGGCGCAGCACGGCGCGCAGGCGGGCGATCAACTCGCGCAGGCGGAAGGGCTTGGTGATGTAGTCGTCCGCGCCCGCTTCCAGCGCCTGGACCTTATCGTCCTCCAGGTCGCGCACCGTGACCATCACGATGCCGGCGCGGGGCGACAGGTCCCTCAGCCGGCGGCAGGCTTCCACGCCGCCCATGCCGGGCATATTGATATCCAGCAACACCAGGTCGAAGGATTTATGTTGCGCCGCTCCCAGGGCTTCCTCGCCGCTGCGGGCTTCGTCGACGGTGAACCCGCCGGCGCTCAGCGAAGTGCGCAGCACCTTGCGGAGCGACGGTTCGTCGTCGACAATCAGAACACTGCACTGCTGCGAAACCATCATGTTTCAGACTCACTCCGCGCCCGCGGGAGCGCTAGATAGAATGTCACGCCTTCGTTCAGCCGTTCGATGTCGAGATCCAGTCGTCCGCCGTGCGCGAGGGCAATCTTACGAGCCACGTACAGCCCCAGGCCGGAGCCGGAGGTGAAACGCCGGGCCTCCTCGCCGCGGTAAAAACGCTCGAAGATGCGCTGCTGTTCCCCGGCCGGAATAGAGCTGCCGCTATTAGCCACGCGGATGAAGATCGTGTCGCCCAGGGCCTCGATGGCCACGGTGATCTCCGAGCCCGGCACCGAATACTTGCCGGCGTTATCCAGCAACTGGTTCAAAGCCAGGCGGAGGAGCTCCGGGTCGGCGAAGGCCTCAATCGAATCGCCTTGCCGGGTAAGGGAAATGCGCCGGTCCGAGGGCAGGCGCTTATATTGATCCACGGTGTCGGTCACCACGCCGGCGATGTCGGTGAACTCCATCTGCGGACGCACTTCCTCACGGTCCAGCCGCGCCACGCGCAGCAATCGCGAGGTCAGGACTCCCAGCCGCGTGGCTTCGGATTCGACGGTCTCGGTCATCTCCAACTGTTCGGCGCGCAGGGAGCCGGTTTCCCGGATGCCTCCGGCCGCTGCGAGAATGGTGGCCAAGGGCGTCTTGAACTCATGCGCCAGCGCGTCCAGGATGGCCGACCGGTATACCTCGGTTTGTGCCGCGGCTGCCGACTCACTGGCTTTTTGGAACGCCCGCGTGCGTTCCTGCGAAGCCGCCGCCAAAGAAATCAGCGGACCGGCGGTCAGCTCGGGATCCTCCAGACCCTCAAATCCCATGGCGCCGGTCGTCTTTCCGCCCACGCGCAGACACCGCACCGACACATGGTTAACCGGATCGTCGGAATCCTTCTCCTCAAAGAAGGCGGCCCGAGTGCGCTCAGGCAAATGGTTGCGCGACCGTCCCAAGGTATGCAACTCTGCCTTGTCGGCGTCGAAAATGCACACCGCCCGCGTTCCGAAAACTCCCGCGAATGGCTGGAGCAGTCTTTCACCTACCGCCATTTCCGGCTCGAGCGCCAGAAGCTGTTGTGCTAAATGATACAAGCGGTCTATCCGATCCTTTTGCAGCTCGGAAACCCTCGCTTCCGTGCGAATTCTGGAAACCAGTCTCGTGATGACAAGCGAGGTCACCAGGAAGGACACTAGAGCGACTACGTTTAGCGGCCGGGACACCGCGAAAGAAAACAGCGGCGTCACGAAGAAAAAATCCAGGCATCCGACAGCGAGGACGGACACAACCGCTGAAGAAACAAAATCGCCAGTCAGCGACTGCGATATGACGGCCAGAAGGTACAAAGGACTGGCAGTGGCGAGGTCTAGGCGCAATAGCCGGAAACTGACGGCAGTCAGCAACGCCACGGCGACGGCGCCGAGGAGCGCCCTCCGTAAGGTTTTCACGAAGCGAGTGACGTACCGCCAAAGTGGTTGTATATCGTTATCTTAGCGCCACCTCCATAACGACGGCCACCGCCGCGGGCGGCCCTGCTGTGGGAACATTGGGTTCGCATACACAAACTTCATTCAACCTTACATGACGACTCATGAAAAAGTCATAAAAGAAGAAACATATTTACGCCTTTTTTATGTATGCTCTTTTACACGGCCACGGAAAGTACGGCCGCCAAAGAGGGAGCGCTAAGTGCTTTGGTTCCGAAGTTCGCTGACGTATGCGGTGGGGAGGAAGCGCTCCTGCCATTTTCGGGCATTCACGAGGGGGCGGTCTCAGAGTAGAGCGCTGCGTTGCGAAGCCGCGACCATAAGGATGCGCTACCGTATTAGCTGCGATGATGATGTCCTGTGCCTGGGGCAACCTTCGTAGTTCAGCGTGAAAATCTCACAAAAACGCTCGCAAGAAAAAGCCAAGGCCAAGTTGGCATAAGCCCGGCGCGTGTGGACCAAGTATGGAGCGCCCGCAATGGTCCGGAGCCTCCTGCTAGCGAGCAGGTAAGGCCCTCTCTTTCCCGCAGTTTGCGGCGCTGCCGACAGCTTCACGGATGCTCGCCAACGTCCGCTTGAGGATCGGCGCAAACAGTCACTCCGTGCACCTATGAAGCACAAGGACCGCCCTCAAGATCATACACGATATTTATGGATAGTATAAAGGTCATACAAATTTTCTTTCATGGAATTTTGACAATTTTCATGACTTTTTTATGCCCCCCCCGGCATACTAGTTCAACAAGCAAGATGTTGAGGGGCGCCCATTCGAAACGCCGCTCAACCCACGTGGCAATAGCCCGCACCCCAGTCCGGTGAGGCTCCTAATATACCCCCTGAATCGTAGAGTCGGCGGACCTGGTTAGCGGCCCCGGCTACAACTCAACAAGGAAGGAAGCAAGATATGCGTACCTCTCTGTGTACGAAAGGCCGAACTGTACTTATTGCCGGGTTGCTAGCGGGATTGGCCAGCCAAGTCGGCCTCCAGACCGCCAAGGCGCAACAGGCCGCGGCGTCGGCGTCGCAAACCGATAGCAGCGACGCCGTAACCGCAACTTCCCCGATGGCGGCGCCCACCCCTGACGCTCCGCCGGACCCCCAAGCGGCAGCCACGCCAGCGGCTCCGCAAGCAACGCCTCCGCCCACAACGCCTCCGCCGGTCGATCTGGATACGCCCTTCGCGTTCGGCGATTTCACTTGGATGCTCTCCAATCCCCGCAACCATGACGAGGTCCTGGATGGAAAATATTTTTCGGGTGAGTTCAGAGTCGACACCAATTACATTTACGACTACCAGCACCCCATCGATCATACTCTCGATGAAACCACCGAGGGCGAGCGAACCGGAGAATTTGTGATCCAGGCGCTGGGCGTCGGCGGCGACTTTCACGCCGGCAATATGCAGGGCCGCATCTTGACCCAATTCGGCGCCGTTTCAACAGCGGTACCGCGCAATGACGCCAGCTACAGCAATGGCCAATGGGACCTCGCAGACGCTTACCGGTACCTAACCGAGATGTATGCCGGCTACCACATCAACTATAAGCATGGCCTAAACTTTCAGGTGGGCAACTTCCTCTCCTTCATCGGGCTGTTCAGTTACTACAGCTTCGATAACTGGATGTACCAGCCCTCCTACGTGTCGTCGAATACGCCGTGGTTCTTCGTCGGAATGCGGGCGCAATTCTTCCCGACCAACAAGTTGAAGTTCGAGCCCTGGCTGATCAACGGGTGGCAGAGTTACGCCAAGTATAACGGCAGAGAAGGCGTCGGCGGCCAGATTCTGTGGCGGCCCACCGAGGATACCGATTTTGTGTGGAACACCTACGCGCTAGGACGCGACACGTTGGGTAATGACAACCGGTCGCGGTATCACGCGGATTGGAGCCAGGAGTGGAAGTACTACAAAAATCCAACTAAGCTGCTGAAAATGATCACGATGACCGCCACGGAGGACTTCGGCTGCGAAACCGGAGGCACCGCAGTGTCCGGCCAGGCAGTGGTATGTACGCACGGCGGCGTAAACGGCCGCCCGCCCGCGCAAAACTTCGCCGGCATCATGGCTTATAACCGCTGGTGGATCGGAGAGAGGTTCGCCTTCGAAGTCGGCGGTGGCGTATTGGATAACCCCGGGCGTTATCTGGCCCTCCTCCCGCCCATCAACGGCGCGAACGCTACCAGCGGCACACCCTATTTCACGGAAAACCCGGGCCAGCAACTCAGGGCCTATGATTTCCAAGTCGGGTTCGACTACTTTCCCAGCCAGTGGGTGACGTGGCATGTCGAGTTTACTCAGCGCGGGTCCCAGCAGGCGATTTTCAACGGTCCCGGTGGGATGACGCCTCCCGGCGGCAACAACGGCTTGCCGCAATATTACACCTGCAATGACGGCACGTCGGCAGGAACCAATGTGCTTTCGAAAGGCCTGTGCGGAGGTGACGGCGGCGTCTGGTACCCGGATATGGTCAAGCAGGAACGCCGGTGGATTTTCGCGCTGATGGTAAAGTTGTAGTTTCAGCAGTTTTTCAAACCCCATGGCCGGGCTTCCGCAAGAGGCTTGGCCATGGGTCTTTTTTACGGGAGGTTATAAGTCCATGAAGACAATTCTGAAATCTTTGTTTTTTCCGTTCTTGGCGATGCTGTTGATGGCGGCCGCTCCGCCTTGGAAGAGCAAACAGATGGAGCAGTGGAGCGAACAGGATGCCAAGCTGATTCTCACCAACTCCCCGTGGGTGAAGAAAATGACTCCGGCTCTGATGCCTCCTCTCAACGAGGATCAACGCCGGCAGGGCGGCCAGATGGGAGGCGGCGAAGGTATCGGGATGGAGGCGTTTACTCCGGCCACGCTTACCGGCGTCGGGGCGTCGGCGGCAGCCGGCAAGCGCGGGCGCAGGCCCACCCACATCGCGACTGTCGAAGTCCGCTGGGAAAGCGCTCGGCCCGTCCGCGCGGCCGAAGAGAAAGCTCATGAGGAGGACCCTCCCGCTCTGGCGGACGGCAACTATGTGGTGGCCATCTACGACGTCCCCGGAGTTGACGTCAATCAAACAGCCCTGCCCTTCCAACTGAAGAAGGACGCGTTTCTTAAAGTCGAGGGCAAGAAGGACCGCCGCGCTTCCCGCGTGGATCTGCTGCCGCAGGAGGGCGGGCTCGCCACCATCGTTTTTATGTTCCCGCGATCCGAGGAGATTACCCCGGAAGACCAGCGCATCACGTTCCTGGCGCATCTCGGGCGGTTGTCTGTCGCGCAGTACTTCTACACAGCCGAAATGACCATGCAGGGCAAGCTCGAGCTGTGATCGTGGCAAAAGTCTAGACAGGCTGAAAGCCTGTCCCTGGCCCGGATGTAGAGCAGGCCTTCGGCCTGCTCTAAGACAGGCTGAAAGCCTGTCCCACCATGATTGCAAGCTGCTGCTGTAGCGTGGTGGGACAGGAGGTTTCGCCTGTCGCTCCAGGGTTCGCGCCAAACGACTTTCACCACGGGCTGGTAGAGCCCCGGCTTCTTGGAGTGGACGAAACCGGGCCCACCATTCACGATATTTATATATGGTATGAAGGCTATTCAAATTTTCTTTCATAAAAACACCCGCATTTTATGACTTTTTAATGCCATAACTCGCATACTTGCTAGGAGCGCAGGCCGTCGGCGGCGTTGATTTTGCCACCCACCACCGCGTCGGAAAAGCTTGGACCCCTGTCTGGTCAAGCTCCTGATCGTCTCCTCAGCCGCAACGTCCGCGGACCTTTCGAAAGCACCGGCCGCAACTCACCAAGGAAGGAATCGCAAGGATGCACAAGAACAGGCGAAGTGTTCTCATTGCCGGGTTGCTGTCGGGACTGGGCCGCCGCGCGGGGCTCCAAATCGGGAAGCTGCGACGCATGCACGCAGATCCGCGGAATACAAATCCAACGCCTGCTGTTGCGGAAGCCTTCGGGCTTTGACGCAGGATAAATGAAAACTTTATTGCTAGTCTTTGCAGCCGGGAGCCTGGCTCTTTTGGCTGAGGCGCAAAGTGTCTCGAAAACGGTTCCGGCTGCGTCCTCAGAAGCCGAGGCGTCCTCCCAGGATGGCGCGCTGTTTGCCGAGAACACGTCCGCGCCGCCGGTGCCCGCCGCGGTTATACCGGCGGGGAATGCCGCGGCGCCCGCGCCCAGCAGCGCCCCCGTGTCGACGCCGGCTCCAGCGGCCGCCGCGCCCGTTCCTCAGCCGCTCACGGGTAACTTCTTCAGCCGGCTCTACAAAGCCTATGCCAACGACTGGACCACCACGTCGACCGATTCCGGTCCTCCGCCCCCCTTCCGCGGCTATCCTGCGCCGGAGTCCGATCCTCCGTTTCCGTTCACGGTGTGGCCGTATGGCGGAAGCCCGGTGATCGGGCAGCCCTTCGCGCAATCGGGGCCGCTGATGGAGGCGATCTGGAGCGGGTCGAACGGCGACGCCTGGAAAAAGAGCGGCATTCAGATTTACGGCTGGCTCAATGGCGGAGCCAACGTGAGCACATCCAAGCAGGGTGGGTATTCAAACTATCCCGCGACGTATGCCGAGCGTGGAAATGCCGTGCAGATGGATCAGGAAGTTCTCTACATCGAGCGCCAGCCGGATACCGTACAGACCGATCACATCGACTGGGGCTTCCGCCTTGCTCCAATTTACGGCCTGGATTACCGCTTCACCACCGCCGAAGGCATTTTCAGCAACCAACTCCTGGGAAAGAACAAGGAGAACGGTTTCGACATTCCCATGGCCTACTTCGATCTGTACCTTCCGCAGGTGGCGCAGGGAATGAACATTCGAGTGGGCCGCTACGTCTCCTTGCCGGACATCGAGGCGCAGCTCGCGCCCAACAACTACACCTACAGCCACTCGCTTACGTATACGTTCGACTGCTACACCCAGAGCGGCATCAACACCTCGACCATGCTGAACAAGCACTGGCTGTTTCAAATCGGATTGTCATCCGGCTGCGACGCCGCTCCCTGGACCAAGGACGCCCGGGCGACGATCAACACTTGTTTGGGTTATTACACTCACGGAGGCGGCGACAATATTTACGCCTGCGCCAACTCGATTAACCAAAATAAATACGCCTACAATAACATGGGCGCTTACTACCTGACCTGGTATCACAAGTTCAACGACCGCTGGCACACCGACACGGAGAGTTGGTACCAATACGAAAAGGACACGCCCAACGTCAACAACCCAGCCGGTCAAAGCTTGCTCGAGAACGGAGCGAACGGGGCGTTTTGCAGTCAGGCCTATCAGGTCACCTGCTTCGCGCCGGAATTCGCGATTCTCAATTACGTGGAGGAAAAACTGGGGCCGAAGGACTATCTCAGCTTCCGCACTGAGTTCTTCGACGACATCAAAGGCCAGCGCACGGGCTTTAAGACTCGCTACAGCGAGCATCTGATCGGCTGGGGCCACTGGGTGGGCAGCTCGGTGCTGTTCCGCCCGGAGCTGCGCTTCGACCACGCCTACGATGCGACCCCCTACGACAACGGGACCAGGCACAGCCAGCTGATGGCCGCCTGCGACGCAATTTTCTTCTTCTGAGTTGTCCCGCCGCGCGACATCAGCAGCTTGCAATCATGGTGGGACAGGCTTTTCAGCCTGTTTAGTTAGAGTTCTGGTTTCCCTTGGAGCTGCATCTCTTCCGGGAAGAAGAACTGGGACACAAACAGCCGTCCGATTTGGGCCATGAAGCGGACGTTGGAGTCGTTCCCCGTGATTCCGGCGGAACGGGAAAACAGGTAGACCACGGTGACAAGTCCGTTGTCATGCGGCAAAATCTGCACACGCGAGGGCTTCATATCCTTCTTCTTGTCGCGCTTCAGAAACGCAAGGCCCTTCAGCTCATTCGCCAAATTCCAACGAAAGGGAGGATGGACGTCATAGACGGCAATGGCATAGTAATCTCCATCCCAGACCGGAGCGCCAGCCTCGCCGGCCTTCCGTTCCGCCGCGCGGACCGGAAGAGCGCTCTCCCACCGGACCACGACGTTACCGAGATCGGGCTGCCAGCGTAAGGCATGCTCCATTGCCACGGCTTCGGAATTGGCGCCGAACAGGCCACTTAAGGCGGACAGGTCGAACCAGAAGGACCCGACGTAGGGAGGGACGCCTGCCGACATGTTTCCGCCATCCCGGCGCTCAAATTTACTCAGGTCGCGGACCCGCTCGAGCTTTACACTCTTGACCCACGGCGACTCGGCAAGCACCTGTTTCGCGTCTTGATCGTCCCATTGCGGAATCGTCTTTTCCTTCCAGGACGGATCGTCTCCAGACAGGAGGACAGCGGAGGCGATAGCAAGCAGGCATAGCCTCGGGATGGCGCGCATAAGCTCTTTGACCTCCTGAACCGGTGGGGAGCTAGGCTGATCGGATCGGCTTGGATCGGCTAAGGAACGAGCTTAACAAAGTTTAACAGCAATATCCAGGTATTATTTATGCCTTTTTCATGCCTTTCGTGATAGCATCTGCCTGGCGCTCACCAGAAGAACACGTTCAACGCCACGAACACCACGCCGATCGCCGCGGCCCAAAATAGCGGCCGCTGGATCAGCGGAACCGAATCCTCGCGCGGGATCTCGGTGCAGCCGTAGACCAGGCCCACCAGTTCCGCATCCGGCTTCGGCCGGGTCATGTAGCTGACCACCACTGTGACCGTCACGCAGATAATCCAGGACCACAACGCCCGATACATGTTCTCCGCCATATCTTTGGCGTGAGACGAAAGCGCCACGATGGACAGCGCCGAAGGATCGGCCTTGACCCACGCCCACATTCCAATGGAAGAAACCGTGCCTGCCAGCAGCCCGAGGAATCCGCCCGCGGGAGTGGCGCGCTTCCACAACATGCCCAGGATCACAGTCCCGAACAGCGGAGCAATGAAGAAGCTGAACAGAGCCTGCACGTAGTCCATGATGCTCTGGAACTGCATCACCAGATACGCGGTGCCGATGCTGACCAGCACGCCGACCACGGTACACCAGCGGCCCATGCTCACGTAATGCGCGTCGGCTGCGTCGCGGTTCATGAAGGCGCGGTAGATGTCGTAGGTCCACACCG
>Ga0210394_10005204_pt1 | contig 14680 bp, 13 predicted proteins | sample IncBWC12MmetaG_FD_160121 | JGI IMG/M metagenome (GOLD analysis project Ga0210394, IMG submission 160121) | Forest soil microbial communities from Barre Woods Harvard Forest LTER site, Petersham, Massachusetts, United States - Inc-BW-C-12-M | ecosystem: Environmental > Terrestrial > Soil >... | reverse complement strand
CACTACGCAAGTTTGAACGACGAGGCAAAGGAGGTAGCCCTGCCAAGGGGCGCGGGGCAAACTCATCGGGCGCCGCCCGCAGGTTCGAGGATTGCCCGAGCCAAATCTTCGGCTAGCTGCGCACCGGAAGCGTCCAGAGCCTTCCGGGCGGTCTCGACTTCTCCCGCCAGGCGCGCTTTGGCCGCCTGGACCTCCCCACCGGCCTCAGCGCGGGCCTGCCGGATCACTCTGGAGCGTTCCTCCAGGGCGGCTCTGCGAGCCGTCTCCTGCTCGGCGTAAACCTCGGCGCGCCCTTTGCGCAACGCCTCGCGATAGGCGCGCTGCTTTTCCTGCGCGGCAGCCACGAGCGATTCGGCCTCCTTGCGGGAACCCTCGATCAAGGCCTCCCGTTTGGCCATTACCTGGAGCAATGGCAGAAAAAAGGCCCAACGGAGAAACAGGTAAAATAGAAAGAGGAGAATGGCGGTTGGCACCGCTGCGAGAAACAAGTCACCGAGCTGATGCAGAAGAGCCATCTAACGCTTGCGTGTTCGCCCCGGGGCTGCCCCCGCCGCGGCCTCAGACTTCGACCCGGTGCGGGACTAAAAAATCCGCCTCTACCCGCCTCCGAAAGTGGTGGGCAAAGGGATGATTTATAGCATTCGCGGGGCTACGCGTCAAATGTCGCGTGCGAAAAGAAGAATAGGTGTTAACGCCGCGACTTCGGCCGGGCGGCCGCTACAGCTGGTTCCGCTGCATCGGTCGTCCCCGTCGGTTCGGCTATGGAGAACTTCATCTGTCCTGCGGCAGCATCAGCATCCACACGGACCACGGCACCCGGAAGAACCCGCCCTTCGAGGATCTCCATGGCCAGCGGGTCTTGCACGAGGCGCTGCACCGCGCGGCGCAGCGGCCTGGCGCCGTATGCGGGATCGTAGCCCTCGGCCAGGACTAGCGCCCGAGCGGCTGGTGTCAGCTCGACCTGCACGTTGCGCGCTGCCAGCAGCGTTGCCACGCGGGCCAGTTGTAGGTCCACGATCTTTTCGAGCTGCTCACGCCCCAGCGGATTGAAGATCACAATGTCGTCCACGCGATTCAGAAACTCGGGACGGAAGGTGGCCCGCAGCGCTTCGTGTGCCTCCTTGCGCGCACGCTCCGGGTCGGTTCCTTGCAGCGCAAACAGCGCCGTCGAGCCGACGTTGCTGGTCATCACCAGCACCGTGTTGCGGAAGTCCACCTTGCGGCCTTTGCCGTCGGTCAGGCGGCCATCCTCCAGAATTTGCAGCAGAATATTGAAAACGTCGGGGTGCGCCTTCTCGATTTCATCGAAGAGCAGCACGGAATAGGGCCGGCGACGGACCTGCTCGGTCAACTGGCCGCCTTCTTCGTGACCCACGTAGCCGGGAGGCGCGCCCACCATTCGCGATACGGAATGCTTTTCCATGTATTCGGACATGTCCAGGCGAATCATCGCCCGCTCGTCGTCGAATAGAAATTCGGCCAGCGCGCGCGCCAGTTCGGTTTTGCCGACGCCGGTGGGCCCCATGAAAATGAACGAGCCGATCGGCCGGTTCGGATCGGAAAGTCCTGCGCGGTTGCGGCGAACCGCGTTGGACACGCGGATGAGGGCGTCTTCCTGGCCGACAACCCGCTGGCGCAGGCGCTCCTCCATGGTCACCAGTTTCCTGGCTTCGCCTTCGAGCAAGCGGCCGACGGGGATGCCGGTCCATTTGCTGACTAGGGCGGCGATGTCTTCTTCGTCCACTTCTTCCTTCAGCAAGCGCCCGCTCTTTTGGGCGTCCTCCAGACGCTTCTCGGCCTGGTCTAATTCGCGCTGCGCGGCCACCAGCTTGCTGTAGCGGATTTCGGCGACGCGAGCCAGATCGCCGGAACGCTCGGCCTGCTGCTCTTCGGCTTTTAGGGCTTCGATGTCGGCCTTGAGCTTACGGATCCCGCCAATGGCGTCTTTTTCCACCTGCCAGCGGGCTTTGCGCGCGTTGGACTGCTCGCGCAGGTCGGCCAGCTCAACCTCCACTTTGCCCATACGCGAGCGCGAGTGCGCATCGCTTTCCTTGAGGAGAGCCTGGCGCTCGATTTCGAGTTGGACGATGCGGCGCTCGATCTCATCGATTTCAACGGGCAGCGAATCCATCTGCATACGCAACGCGGCCGCGGACTCATCGATCAAGTCGATGGCCTTGTCGGGCAGGAAGCGATCGGTGATGTAGCGGTGAGATAGCGTGGCTGCGGCGATAATGGCGGCGTCCTTGACGCGTACTCCGTGGTGCAACTCGTAGCGATCCTTGAGCCCGCGGAGAATCGCGATTGTGTCCTCGACCGTGGGCTCGGAAATCAGCACCGGCTGGAAACGTCGCTCGAGCGCGGGATCTTTTTCGATGTGCTTGCGGTATTCATTGAGGGTTGTGGCGCCGATAGCGCGCAGCTCCCCGCGAGCCAGGGCGGGCTTCAGCATGTTCGAGGCGTCCATGGAACCCTCGGCGGCGCCCGCGCCCACCAGCGTGTGCAACTCGTCGATGAACAGAATGATCTGCCCAGCAGCTTCGGTCATCTCCTGCAGGACCGCTTTGAGGCGATCCTCGAATTCGCCACGATACTTGGTGCCGGCCACCAGCGCCGCCAAGTCCAGAGCGACGATGCGCTTGGGTTTGAGCACTTCGGGGACATCGCCGGCAACGATGCGCTGCGCCAATCCTTCTACAACCGCCGTCTTGCCCACGCCCGGTTCGCCAATCAGCACCGGATTATTCTTGGTGCGGCGAGCCAGAATTTGCATCACGCGGCGAATCTCCGAGTCGCGCCCGATCACGGGGTCCAACTTTCCGCGGCGAGCCATTTCGGTAAGGTCCCGCGCGTACTGTTCGAGCGCGCGAAACGTGGATTCCGGCGTGGCCGAAGTCACCCGGTGGCTTCCGCGCACGGCCGCCAAGGCTTGCAGAATGGCTTCGCGGGTGGCGCCACGGCGCGCGAGCAATTGGCCGGCCGGATCTTTCTCCCGGCCCGCGATGGCCAGCAGAATATGCTCGGTGGAAGCAAAGTCGTCCTTGAAGGATTTCTCGGCCTCCTCAAAGGCCTTTTCCATAACCTGGTTGGCCTCATTGCCCATGAATATTTGAGTGACGCCGCTGACCTTGGGAAGTTTGGCGAGCTCAGCCTCGATCTCTTGCCTCAAATCCTCCGAACGAATACTCAATCCACCGAGCACCGGGGGCACGACGCCGTCGCGCTGCGAAACGAGCGCCGACAGCAAATGCAGAGGCTGAATCTGTTGTTGCCCGTGCTGCTCGGCAAGGGACTCCGCCTTCTGCACAGCCTCCAGGGCCTTCTCCGTCAATTTGTTGTAGCGCCACATGATGTGTAACCTCGCCACACCCGAGAAGAAGCGCGGGGCCGGTACAGGCCGGCCCCGCTGTCTTGCGACAGTCTACCGCTTACCTGTTGTTACTTGCCATTGCTGGCAACGTTGATCTTGACCTGTTTGGGCTTGGATTCTTCCCGCTTGGGCATGTGTACGGTCAGAACACCCTTGTCGTAGGAGGCATGGATGCCCTCGGGGTTGACGGTGTTCGGTAGCGAGAAAGTTCGAGTGAAAGAACCGTAGGCGCGTTCGACTCGCAAGTAGCTGTCTTCGTCAACGCTCTTCTCGAATTTTCGTTCGCCACGAATGGTCAAGGAGGTGTTCTCCAGCCGAACGTCGATGTCCTTCTCCTCGACGCCGGGCAGATCAATCTTTGCGACCAACTCGATTTGACCTTCGTAAATGTCTACTGCAGGCGCCCAGGTTGCCAAGTCAGCTTGGCCAGTGCGGCTCGGCGGAAATGTGCCCTCGAACAGGCGGTTGAATTGGCCCTGAAATGTGCGCAGGCCTCGGAAGGGATCCCAGTGTGTAATCGCGCTCATTGTTGCGCTCCTTTGTTATAGTTAACGCACAGGAAGCATATAATATTAGTGTATTAATGTCAAGTCATGTTCTAAATTTACTTGCCTATTTTATGTAATATAGCTATTATAATGAATGACATGCAGACATACTGAGTTGCTGCCATTTTGTATTGTGCTATATTCGCAGTATGGATTCGATCGACGACTTCGATTACGTCCTGCCCGAAGGTCAAATCGCCCAGCGTCCTTTGGCCCATCGCGATGCGTCACGAATGTTGTTACTCGATAGGAAAACAGGACAGCTCCGCGATGATCGATTCGTGAACCTACCACGCCTGTTGCGGGGCAACGAACTGCTGGTTGTCAACAACGCCCGTGTGATTCCGGCGCGGCTCTTTGCTCATCGCGAGGGCGTGAGGGCTCAGATCGCCGAGGGAAAAGGAAGTCGCGCCGGAATGCCTCGGGCACGCATCGAGGTGTTGCTGGTTCGGCACCTGCGGGACGACCACTGGGAAGCTCTGGTGCGGCCCGGACGAAAGGTTCGAGTCGGCGAGAGGCTGAGAATTGACGGTCAGGACTTAGAGGCCGAAGTCATCGGGCGTGGGCTTTACGGAGTGCGCCAATTGCGGTTTTCCGGAGCGCCAAACATCCTGGCGGCGATCGAACACGCCGGGCACGTGCCCTTGCCGCCCTACATACGACGAAACGACGAACCCGCGGATCGCGAGCGCTATCAGACGGTGTTTGCAACGCGACCGGCCGCTGTCGCCGCTCCCACGGCTGGATTGCACTTCACACCCAACGTTCTGGCGGAGATCCGCTCGCGGGGCGTGGAAATATGCGAGATCACGCTGGAGGTGGGGCTGGGAACCTTTCAGTCGGTCCATGCGGCCGACCTCGACCGTCACGTCATGCACAGCGAGGGTTATGAGATTGCGCCGTCCGCGGCGCGAGCCATTGCTTCAGCGCGTCGTTCGGGGCGTCCCATTCTGGCGGTTGGAACGACCGTGGTCCGAGCGCTGGAAGACGCCGCCGTGAAGGCCGCGGACCGCGGCGCTGTGCCCTGCGATGTAGCGCCGGGGCATGCCACAGCGGAGATTTTCATTCGGCCTGGCCACCAGTTCGCTTTGGTTGATCAACTCCTGACCAACTTTCACCTTCCCCGGTCGACCCTGCTGGTGTTGGTGGCGGCGTTTGCCGGGCGCGAGGCGACTCTGTCGGCATACCGGCACGCCGTGGCAGACGGCTATAGGTTTTATAGCTACGGTGACTGCATGCTCATTCGCTGAAGGCGCTGCGCCCCCGGGGGTCCAGGTATCTGATTGGCGGCACAAAGGCCTATTGGTACGTTCGTACTATACCCCTCGGTTTGACCCTGCCACGACAATAGTTCATCAAGCCCCCCTCAGACTGCCTGGGGCGGAGGTGCCATGACTGTCAAAGAGCCGGTGGCGACCCTGGATATGCGAAGCGGAGCGGGCCGGCCCAGCCGCCGTGGCGATGCCGTCGGCGCCGAAATTCCTGTGACCGTGCACGCGTCCCGCGCCGCCCAAGGTTTGGGCAAGAATCTTCCCCCGGTGCACGAAGAGACCCGGACGGTCATCGTGCTGGAACAGGGCGCGGTGGTGCGTCTCACAGCGAATTTGACCACAGGCGAAACGGTTGTCTTGACCAATCGCGTGACCGGGGCCGACGTTCTCTGCCGCGTGGGCAATGTCAAAAGCCAACCGGGAATTCAGCACTATGTGGACCTGGAGTTCGTCCAGCGCGCGCCAGGTTTTTGGGGCCGGACGGTTACGACACCGTCCGCTGGGTCCCCGGAACAACCTGAAACGGCGCCTGCTCCCGTTGATTTGAAGCCAGTGGTGGTGATGAAACCGGCGACGGTATCGCCGGCGCCATCGGTGAGTCCGCCGGCGCCACCTGCTTCTCCGTTCATTCCGGGGCCATCACCAGCCCTGTCGAACCTAGCCTCGCCCGTCGCGAATGTGCAGCCGCCATCGCCACCGCTTCAGCCGGCGCCTCTGGCAGAGCCCGTCGACGCTCCTTGGAACGGCCCGCAGACGAACGCGGTCGCGCCCATCCATGTGCGAGCTCCGATCCAGCTTTCAGCAGACTTGGCGTTCGGGTCGAGCAGCATAGGGAGCGGACATGGCTCTTCAATGGGCTCACAGAAGGGTTTATTGGTGGCCGCTGCAGCTGTGCTGCTAGTCCTGGGAGGGGCTCTGGGTGGCTACTGGTTGACTCAGCACAGAGGCACAGCGGCGAGTTCTCCGGCTCCACAACAGGCCATGAACACTCCGCCGAGCCAGGCAACGCCCGACCTTCCACTTCCGGCTGCGGTGGTTGAGTCGGCGCCCGTCAGTCTGAACACGTTGTCGCCACAACCGCAGGCGGATATCTTCGTCGAATCCGCGCCGCCGGCCGAAGGCGCCCCGAGCCGCGTTCAGCCACAGCCTCCAACTTCCACTCGCGCTCGCGCGGTCGTCCCTGCGGTTCGCCGCAGCAATTTGACGGTTGGGGCGATAAAGGCTCCTGTGCTCAAGAACACGCCGGTTCGCGCGGATGCGGCTGAGCCGCCGCCGATGATGATCGGTGCCGCGAATGCGATGGGCGATCCCGGAACGGCCACTGGCCTGATCGACAGTGCAGCAGCCGCGCCCGCTCCGCCGGTCAGCTCTGGGCCCGCGATTGGCGGTCAGCTGCAGCCTCCGCAACTGATCTCCTCCGCGCCACCGATCTATCCGCCCGCCGCCCGCGCCCAAGGTTTGCAGGGTGTCGTTGTACTGGATGCCCACGTGGACGAGACCGGTAAAGTGGTCGCCACCGACGTAGTGGCAGGCCCCGCGCCGTTGATTTCGGCCGCCCAGGAGGCCGTGCGGACTTGGAAGTACCAGCCGGCGCGGTTGAACGGCAAGCCCATCTCGATTAATACAAGAGTGAGTGTTCGCTTCAACCTACACTAAGCTGCAATTCTCATTCACCGGCGCGGCATGCAGCCTGGCCGTGCTTCGTCTATAATCTGAGCTAGTGTCTTTGGCTCTTCATGCGCCTTCTCGTACTCAGTGATGTGCATGCCAACGCCACGGCTCTGGCCGCGGCTTTGTCGGCTTGTAGAGGGCAGTGGGACCAGTCCGTCTGCCTGGGTGACCTGGTCGGCTACGGCCCCGATCCTAACGAAGTCGTGGAACAGGTGCGCGGACTGGTTGCCGCGATCATCCGCGGTAATCACGATAAGGCCGCTTGCGGTTTGGGAGACCTCGAGGACTTTAACCCAGTCGCCCGTTCTGTGGTGGAGTGGACTCGCCAGCAGCTGCGCCCGGAAAATCTGCGCTATCTTGCGGAACTGCCAGCCGGGCCCTTGCAAGTTGACGGTGTGACGCTGGTACATGGCGCTTTTCACGATGAAGATGAATACGTTTTCGTTCCGGAGCAGGCCATCGATGGCTTCCTGGTGGCGCCGGGAGCGGTAACGCTCTTCGGGCATACCCACATGCAAGGGGGATTTTTGTGCCGCGATTCTGAGCCGGAAATAATTCCTCTGCGCGTGCCCGGCGCGGAGTCTCACTTTACGGTTTTGGCTTTGGAATCCGGCTTGCGCTACCTGCTGAATCCCGGTTCGATTGGACAGCCGCGCGACGGCGACGCCCGAGCGGCGTTTGCCATTCTCGATTCCGATCAAAAAGTGGTTCAATTCTGGCGCGTACCGTACGATGTCGGCGTTGTGCAAGAGCGCATGCGGCGCGCCCAGTTGCCTGAGCCGCTGGCGCTGCGGTTGGCCACAGGCCACTGAGTTCGGAGCGACGGTACCCAGCATGAACGAAAACACGGAACGCAGCGAGGACACAAGCCGCGGATCACCGACGGTCTTGATTGTAGGCATCGTGGGCATGATCGCGATCATCGGTCTGGTGTACTGGGCCAGCCGGTATGTCCCCGCTCCCATCGCGCCGCCCGAGATTCCCGTAAGCATGGGGCCGGCGGAACAGGACTATGCGCCGCACATCGAGTTTGAGGCGCAGGCGCAACAGGTTTCGCGCGCCACCAATTTCTTGAATCAGGAAGCCACCTTCGTCTTTGGCACCGTGAAAAACAACGGTCCTCGCCCGGTCCGCCAGATCGAGGTCACGCTGGAGTTCCACGATGTGTTCAAGCAGGTCGTGCTTCGCGACAAGGAGCGTCTCTTCAGTCCCGACGCGATTCCCCTCGAAACGGACCACATGAGAGACTTCCAGATCACTTACGAAACCATGCCGGCGCAGTGGGACCAAGCCTATCCGACGATTCACATCACCGGTCTGAATTTGCAGTAGTTGTGTCTTTGTCCCTTCTGCGCCGCTCTATATAATCCGCGGCCATGGGTTTGGCGCAGTCGGTTCAGATGGCTCTTGCGCGCATGTTATCCGCGGGTCGCGTGGAGGTGCGCGAGGACGGAGCATGGCTGGCGGTTCTTGAGGGTTTCAGTTACGAAGTTCGTGAGCAAAGCGAAGCCGCTCTACTGCATCTCTGGTCGCAGCAGAGCAACCAGGTTCGCCGCGTGACGCGCATCGTCCGCGAAGATTCGGAGCGCTTGGCGCTTGAGGTGGCTCGTTTGGGCCGTGGTCGTGCGGCGCGGCTCGAATTCTTGGCGACGAAACGGAACCCTTCCCACGGACGCGTCACGCGCGAGCAGTTTCGAGTCCGTTTTGAGAGGATGCTCACTCAGCAGTTTCCGGATGAAACGGTGGTCTCGCTGACCGCCGGATCCGATCTGGAACATTCTCTTTCCGGCAGCTACGTGCGTGGGATCCTGCGCACTCCTTCCGGGGATTGGGCCGTGATGGGTGTGGCGCCTGCGGAGAATCCCTCCATCTATGACGGCTTGCTTACCTTCGGGTTGATCTGGCTCGACCGTGCGCGCCGGTCCTCTCGTGCCCGCTCGTTGGCCGGCCTGCGGCTCTATTTTCCGGAAGGGACTGGCCGCGCCACCGCCCATCGGCTCAGTGCGCTCTCGGCGACGGTGGCGGTTCAGCTCTATGAATACAACGACCAAAGCGGACGTGCGCGAAGCATCGACCGTCTGGACATAGGCAACGTCGAGTCCTGGCTGGCGCAGCGCCGGGAAACGGAGGCCGCCCTCGGCGCGGCCGGTTTGTTTTTGGATCGCGTTCGCCGCCACGCGCCGGACGCCATTCAGGCCCAGGTCGTGCCGGGCACCAGCCATCTGGACGTTCGCTATCGAGGGTTGTCATTCGCCCGCTGGCAGCCGGATGCGATCTTTTTCGGCGTGGGCGATCCGCAGAAGCAGAAGCTGCTCTCGGCGAACCGGGAACCCGAATTCGAGAAGCTTTTGAAAGAACTGGAAACGTATCGCTCGCCGCTGGCGAGCGGGACCACGCACGCTCTCTATCGCGCCCAGCCTGAACGCTGGCTCGAGTCCATGGTAGCGGCCGATCCCGTCCGCGTGGACGCTCGGCTCGATCTGCGTTTTGTGTATTCCCAGGTGCCGGCGCTTTCGATCGGGGACCGCGGTGTCATGGACTTGTTGGCGGTGACGCGCGATGGGCGTCTGGTGGTGCTGGAACTCAAGGCGCAGGAAGACATTCACATGACGCTTCAGGCGGTAGACTATTGGCTTCGCGTCCGCTGGCACCACGAGCGTCAGGAGTTCTCGCGCTACGGATATTTCCCCGGTGTCGCGCTCGATCCACGTCCCCCGCGCTTGCTGCTCATTGCGCCCTCGCTACGTTTTCATCCGGCGACGGATACCATTCTTCGCTATCTGGATCCGCAGATTGAAATTGAGCGCGTTGGCGTCATCGAGCAATGGCGGCGCGGATTGAAAGTGGTCTTGCGGCAGGCCGCAGCGACTCGACCCTCGTAGTTTCGCGGCACAAAAAATAAAGGAAGCAGCCTGGGTCTTTCCCATTGACTGCTTCCCGGGGTGTGTCCTTGATGTGATTAAATAGATGCCATAGTCCGGCAGAGGGTTGCAATAGTACTCAGGGGGGCGATGGTTTAGGTGAGCCCTGCCAGGAACCGAGGTCCTTCTAACCTTCAGTAAAATAAATACTTTCGCCACTTCTCGTCCCGGTGCCCGATTAGTCGCATCAGTTGGCGAGATGTGTAAAGCGTGAACGGCCGGGGCCGCCGGGCCAGCTTGATGCCAGCCTCTTCCGGCGTGCGATCGCCTTTCCGATTGTTGCAGGTATAGCAGCAGGCCACCAGATTTTCCCACGAGGAGCGTCCGCCGCGCGAGCGCGGGATTACGTGGTCCAGCGTTAACTCCGCAGCCGGAAAGACGCGGGTGCAAAACTGGCAGGTGTTGCGATCGCGCAGCAGGATATTCTTGCGGGAAAGCGCGCGGGTCTGCTGCGGAATGTGGCGGTAGGCCAGCAGCCGGATGACGGATGGCACGCGAATGGCGCGCCGGGCGGAATGAATCTCCGAGTGGTTGATCTCTTCGGCCTGTGCCACGCCTTTGATCAGCAGAACCATGGCGCGCCGCACCGCTGTGACGTTGATCGGCTCAAAAGTGGCGTTGAGCACCAGCACCGGCTCCTGCATGATGGCCGGTCGGCGGTGGTGGGTCGCGGAAACCTGCGGCTGCTGGTCGCTCTTGGCGGTTAGGGCGACCGCTTCCCGATGGCCTACATTTTCGTTCACGCCGGAACTCATTGCGTCATGTTCCTCGGCTGTGGCTGTGCTTCCAGCCCTTGGCTGCGCGGCATTGCCCGAGCGACCGTGATTGCCGCCACGTAGGCAGCGCCAGCTTCTCGTAACGCTCGCGAACACGCGTCCAGAGTGGCGCCTGTGGTCAACACATCATCTAGCAGCAAGACGCGGAGTTTGTCAACCTGGCTGCCTTTGCGGATGTCGAAAGCGTTCCTTACCGACCGCCAGCGCTCGTGCACGGTAAGTCTCAGCTTCTCGGGGCGTGGCTGTGTTCGCACCAGCAGGTGAGACCGGCAAGGCAGCGCCAATCGCCTGGCCAACGCCCGGGCGATCAACTCCGCCTGGTTGTAGCCGCGCTCCCTCCGCCGAGCCGGGTGCAGCGGCACCGGGACCACTACGTCCGCGGCGAACTGCAAGGCGTATTCCCGCACCACAGGAAGCAGGCATTCGGAAAAAAACCCGGCCAGCGGAGTCACTTGCTGATATTTCAAAAGCACGATAGCCCGCGCCATGGCCGGACTGTACGCCCCGTAGCTTCGCGCAAAGTCGAAATCATAGAGGCCCCGGCGGCAGCCGTGGCAAAGGGGCTGCTCCAGCCCTTCGATGGCCATGCGCGAAACAAACGGCCGCCCGCATCGAGGGCAAAGCGGCGCGCTCCACGGCACCAGCAGGGCCAGGCAGGAACGGCAGATGGGAATTCGGCCCGCGCTATCGAGGATTTTGCCGCACAGGCCGCAAGGCGCCGGAAAAAAGATGGAGGCCAGCCCGCCGGCCAGTTCCCACAGGTGTGTCTCCAGCGCCCTCCCCGAATCTCGAAGGGCAGCGAATCGCCGGGTGCCATGAGGAGCAGACTCGGCCACGAAGCACCTGATCTAAAAAGACGCTCGATCCGTTGCGCTGAAGGGCATTTCCGGCAAGTGCCGGTTTCAGACCAGTCCCTGTTCTTGCTTTTCCTGGCAAGTGGTGCAATGTCGCGCCCAAGGCACGGCGTCGAGCCGCTTTTGCTGCAGCTCAGATTCGCAGATTTCGCATACGCCGTAGGTATTCTTCCTGATGCGTTCGAGCGCCTGGTCAATCAATTGCAGCGTGGTACGGTCGGTGTTGTTCTGGCCGAAAAGAAATTCCTTGGTGTAGGAATTGGCGGCCTTGTCGGCGAGATCCACCGTGGGATCGTCATCTGCGGCTCGGCCCTCCTCTTCGGTACGCGCGATGCTTTTCAGCAATTCCTCGCGGCGCGCCAGCAGTTTCTTCTGGTAGGCTTCGAGACGCTTTTTGTCGATCGTGGAGGCTGGCTTCCGCATTTTTTATAGCCTTCTCAAAACGGCCATTCTAGGTACCTGTCCCAGCAGTGTCAAGGAAACCTCCTCTGCCTCTTGCGCGCCGTGTAACGGGTCGACAGGGTGGCCTCTGCTGCGGACGGGTATTAGACGCATCTCCTTGGATTTGGTTGCTCGCTGCTTTGCTGACGCCGCCGGGGTGCAAGTTGCGACGCTGCGGGGCCGTTGATAAGATGCACTGCGATAGTCCGTCTCTGTGCGCTCTCGTCCTTGATTCCCGCGAGCAGCCCAGCCGCCGGCAGCGGAGGTTACTCTTGCCCAAGTTCGATCTGGCCATTATCGGAAGCGGGCCGGGCGGCTACGTGGCCGCCATCCGCGCTGCGCAGTGGGGCCTGAAGACGCTGGTTATCGAGCAAGACCCCTTTCTCGGCGGCACCTGCCTGCACATCGGTTGCATTCCCACGAAGGTGCTGCTGCATCATGCCGACGTTTACGAAACGTGCAAAAAAGCCGGCGAGTTTGGCGTGGAGGTCTCCGGGGTTCAACTGAACTGGCCCGCCATCCTGGCGCGCAAAGATCGGATCGTCAACAAGCACGCCAAGGGCATCGAATTCCTGTTTCGCAAGAACAAGGTGGAAGCCATGCGTGGCTGGGGGCGATGGGCGGGCCCCGGAAAAGTCTCGGTCGAAAACGAGGGCAAGGTCACCGAGATCGAAGCCACCAACATTATGCTCGCTGCCGGCTCGGAGGCGCGTTCGCTGCCCGGCGTAGCTTTTGACGGCAAAGTCGTTCTCGACAATCGCGCCGTGCTGGCTCTGTCGGCGGTGCCCAAGACGCTGGTCGTAGTGGGCGCCGGGGCGGTCGGCGTGGAGTTTACCTCGCTCTTTCACTCTTTCGGTAGCGAAGTCACGTTGCTCGAAGCATTGCCGCGCCTGGTGCCTCTCGAGGACGAGGACATCTCCGCCGAGCTGGAGAAATCCTTTCGCCGGCGCGGCGTGCAGATTTTCACCAAAGCCGCGGTCGAAAGCGTCGCTCCGGCCGATGCCGGCGCCACCGTCGTTTTCCGCGATCAGGCGGGGGTGCAGCAGTCCGTGGCGGCCGAGCGCGTGCTGGTCGCAGTGGGCCGCGGTCCGCTGACCGGCGGCCTGGGCCTGGAATCCTCCCGCGTGAAGATCGAGCGCGGCTACATACGCGTCGGTCCCTATCAGGAGACGGACGAGCCCGGCCTGTATGCCATCGGCGACATTGTGGCCGGAATGCCGCAACTGGCGCATGCCGCGTCCATGGAAGGCATCATCGCCGTGGGAAAGATGGCGGGCAAATCAGTGCCCACGCTCGAACGTTCGCGCATTCCCAATGCCACCTACTGCGAACCACAGATCGGTTCCATCGGCCTCACGGAAAAGCAGGCTCGAGAGGCGGGGCATACGGTGAAGACCGGCAAGTTTCCATTTATGGCCAACAGCAAAGCTTCCATCATTGGAAGAACCGAGGGCTTTGTGAAGGTGGTCGCGGAAGAGAAGCACGGCGAGGTGTTGGGCGTGCACGCAATCGGTCCGCTGGCCAGCGAAATCATCGCCGAGCCGGTGGCCGCGTTACAGCTCGAAGCCACGCTCGACGACATGCTATTCACCGTGCACGCGCATCCCACGTTGTGGGAGGCCATGGGCGACGCCTTCGCGTCCGTGCGCGGCCTGGCGATCAACGCTTGACGCCTGGATCACGGCCATGGATCTGAGCATGCCTGTGCGTAGTTCTTTCTGTGGTGTGGTGGACCTGGGCCGAATCGGCTACGCCGACGCCTGCGAATTACAGCACAGGCTGGTTGCCGCGCGCAAAGCGGGGAATATGCCGGATCTGCTTTTGTTCTGCGAGCATTCGCCTGTGCTGACGCTCGGGCGGAATGGCCGCATCGAGAATCTGCGCGTGCCACGTTCCGCGCTCGGCGGGATGGGAGTTGAATTTCGCCATTCCAATCGCGGCGGCGACATCACCTATCACGGTCCCGGCCAGATTGTCTGCTATCCCATCCTGAATCTGGATGCGATTCGTCGCGACGTGGGGTGGTACGTCCGGCAACTCGAGGAAGTTATGATTCGCGCCAGTGAAGCGTTCGGCATTGCGGCGTTTCGCGTGCCGGGACGCACCGGCGTCTGGACTCGCGCGGCAGACGGCTGCCTGCAGGCGGAAGAAAAACTCGGAGCCATCGGCGTGCACATCAGCCGTTGGGTGACCTCTCACGGGTTTGCTTACAATGTCTGCACCGACCTCGGCTATTTCGATCTCATCGTGCCCTGTGGCCTAGCCGGTTGCCGCGCCACTTCCCTCGAGAAATTGCTCGGGCGGCCGGTGATGACCTACGAAGTGCTTCCGCGTCTCGTCGAAGAGTTTGGCCGTGCTTTCGGGCTGGAGATGCAGGCCCTACGAACGCGCGATCTCGACGAACGGCTCGCTGCCACCGAAAGCTCGGCGGTCGCGGCGACCGGCGCGTCACGGTGACTTCATGAACGTATCGCTGACGCCGGAGCAGACTCAGGAGATGTACTACTACCTGCGCCTGACGCGCTCGCTCGAAGAGATGCTGGCGCGCCTCTACCGCCAGAACAAAGTGTTTGGCGGACTCTACAGCAGCTTGGGCCAGGAAGCCGTGTCCGTCGGCGCTGCCTGTGCCCTTGATGCCGGCGACTGGATCGCGCCGATGATTCGCAATATCGGCGCGCTACTTGTGCGTGGGATCAAGCCGCGCGAACTGCTCATGCAGCTCATGGCCCGTGAGGGTTCCCCGACCCACGGCAAGGACGGCACCTGCCATCTGGCCGATCTTTCCGTGCGCCACATTGTCGCGCCGATCTCTATGCTCGGGGACTTGA
>Ga0210394_10005203_pt1 | contig 14681 bp, 12 predicted proteins | sample IncBWC12MmetaG_FD_160121 | JGI IMG/M metagenome (GOLD analysis project Ga0210394, IMG submission 160121) | Forest soil microbial communities from Barre Woods Harvard Forest LTER site, Petersham, Massachusetts, United States - Inc-BW-C-12-M | ecosystem: Environmental > Terrestrial > Soil >... | reverse complement strand
CAAAGGACCTCATCCGCCTGCTCAAATCCAGGACGTCGAAGAGATACGGCGTCAGGCGCGGGAGGCGTGGCTGCGCCTTCGGCCGAAGGAGGCGGAAAGAGCCGGCGCCGAGCGTACCGCCCCCGAGCGCGAGACTTTTCAGCCCTCAAAGCAGGCGGAGGACGACCTGGCGCGATGAAACGGCCGACCCTGCGTCACGTATGGCGCGCGACCCCTGGATCGGGGGGCGAGTGCCGTGCCCGAGCCTGTCTTTCGTGGCCTGTTTTGTCTATTCGCCGCGCGGCACCGGTGCGGTTTGCGAAGCCTCGCGCCGACTGTGTGCCAGAGTGAAGGCGATCGATCCTCACTGGCTTCCCCGCTATGCGGGCCTGGTGTATCGGACGAGCCTGCAGCATCCCCAGTTGGCGGGGCTATTCGCACCCGGCGCGGTCCTCGTCCCGGTGCCGGGTAGCGCCCCGGGGAGCGAGGCGCCGTGGGTCGCGCCGCAGCTCGCCGACGCGCTCAGGGACGTCGGCTTTGCGGGCACAGTATGGCCAGGGCTGCAGCGTCAATTCGCGGTCCGCAAGTCCGCAACCGCGCTCAGCGGCGAGCGCCCGACGGTACAGGAGCACTACCAGTCGTTTTCGGTGCTCCGGCCGCTGGGGGTGATCCGCAGAATAGTGCTGATCGATGATGTCATCACCAAGGGACGGACGCTGCTGGCTGCAGCGGCGCGCTTGCAAGGGCAGTTTCCCCACGCCGACATTCGCGCCTTTGCCCTCATCCGGACTCTGGGATTTGAGCCGCGGGTCAAACACCTGATCGAGCCTTGTCAGGGGGTCATTCGCTGGGCGGGGGGAGATGCGCGCCGTGAGCCCTAATTCGTAGTCAGCCCGCTTCTGTCTGCATCCCTTGACATATCATATTTAGTCTAGGCATCATGTGGTATGAGGCGCATTGAGGAGCATCGGCGAATCAGTAAGCAGCTTCACTCCGCGCCGTTGGAGATTCAGAAACGGTACGAAAAATGGCTTGACATCGCCGCCATCTCTGGCCCGCCCGGCCTGCGGGCGATTCGGGGCTTTCACGATGAGGCGTTGTCGGGTACATGGAGTGGGCATCGCTCGTCCAGGCTGAACATACAATACCGGATCATTTATCGTGTGGTTGCCGAGCGGCAGTTGTTCCAGGTGATTGAGGTAACCCCACACGACTATAGGAAGCGCTGATATGAGTCAGTTTCGTCCTTCTAAGCGTCGTGTCGAAGTGTCGGTGGGCGAATCCGTTCGCATTGTTCGTGAGTTGCAAGAGCTGAGCCAGAATCAACTGGCTGAGCTGACAGGCATCCCGCAGACGACAATTTCCGCCATTGAGAACGATCGGGTTCGCTTGGGGGTAGAAAGGGCGAAGGTTCTGGCCCGTGCCCTCAAGTGTCACCCGGCCGTACTCGTATTCCCAGGCTGGAACTTGCAGCAACAATCAGCGGCCTAGCCACGCGCGAGCGACCCGCTGACCGTGCGGCAGCGTGTGTCCGCAGCTACGGCAGCGACAGGAGCGAGACTGACGCCCTGAACCGGTCGCATTCTGCGACCGGTTCACAAAAGCGTCGCGATCCGCGCTTTCCTCCGTAGGCCTTCACGGAGCACGGCGCCATCATGGCGGCGACAACCCTGAATAGCCCCCGAGCCGTCGAGATGAGTATGTGGTGCGGGCCTTCGTTCGGCTGCGCGAACTCCTCGCCACCAACAGAGCATTTGCGCGCAAGCTCGATGAGCTCGAAAGCAGGCTCCAGACCCACGACGATGCGATCACCTGTATTCTGAGGACGCTTCGTGAACTCATGAAGCCGCCGGTCTCAGACACACCTGCGCCACGAGCCGGAAAAGACGAGCCGCAGCCGAATCAAGCGCCTGCGTGGCCTGTCGCGACCGCAGTACCGGCTGCGGGTAGGGGATACACGCGTTTTCTACGACGTGGCCGATGGGGTAGTTGAAGTCTTGGCTGTAGTGCCTAAATCGGAGACAAGATCATGGCTCGCCCAGTTCGGAAATCTATGAAAGAAGTGCCTCTGGCGGAGGTGAAGGACGATTTCTCACGTTATCTCAAGGAGGCTGCTGCTCGGGAAATTCTGATCACGCGCCACGGCAAGCCGGCGGGCATTCTGATCGGCTTTGAGTCTGAGGACGACTGGTTGGAGTACCGCTTGGAGAACGACCCGCGATTTCTGAAGCGTATCGCCAAGGCTCGTGCGAGCCTTCGGGCTGGCCGCGGTGTACCTCTGGAAGACGTAGAGTGACCAATAGCTCCCCCGGCCGTGAAGCACTCCCCGCAAGTGCGAGCGACCGGCTGCCAGGGCGCATGCGTGCGTAAGTCCCTACGGCAAAGACACGTTGTACGTCAGCATCGCGCCGCGCTCGACCGGAACGACACTGAGGCCGGTGTCTTCATCCTTCCGATCCCTGCGGTTCATGGCGAAGTGCGCGCTGGCGATTCCGAGCGCTGCCCCGGCGGCGGTGTCGGACAGCCAGTGCGCATTGTGCTTGAGGCGCTCGTAAGCGGTGCCCGCCCCCAGACCATAGCCGAGCAGGCGCCGCAGCCACCGATAGTCATCGCTCCCTGACTCCGCGAGCACCGTACCCACCGCGAAGGCGGCGGTGCTGTGAAATGACGGAAACGAATTTCCGCCTCCCTTGCGCCACTGGTTGGGGTCGCTGGTCTGATCGGGTCCCTCGCGGCCGATGGCGTACTTGAGCGCATAGGCGGTGAGGCCGCCGAGCCCTCCCGCTTCCAGCATGGCCCACGCCTCGCCGCGCCCATTCGTGTCACCGATCAGGTTCGCGTACCCCCAGGTCGCCACGAACACCGCGGCGGTCGGAAGCGCGTCCTGCACGTCCTTGTTGGTAGTCGTCGTACTACCGAGGGTCTTGACGAAGTGCGTCCGCACCTGGGTGTCGTAGTGGTGGGCGGCGCCGACTGCGACCAGCGCGCCGCCAAACCAGGCCCACTCGCTGCGGTCCCAGTGGAGCGGTGCGGTGAAGTAGCGCTTGATGTCGGACGCAAGGCCGGTGTCGGAAGCTTCCGGCGGCGCGGACGTCCCCGGCACTTCCGGTGACGGTTGTTCCGCGGCAGCGGAGCCCGCCGTGGCGGCGCGCTCCGGGGTCTGCTCAGCCGGGGTCTGACACCAGGCGGCGCCACCGGTGGTGATAGCTCCTGCTGCGAGGAGCAGGGTCAGCAGTTTCTGGACTCGCACGATGGGGCTAGCTCCGCACCGGGCCCGCCGCAGCCAGAGGCTCATCGACACGGAATACCGGATAGAGATTGAAGTGCGAGTCCCACGTTGAGTGACGGCGCAGGAAGAATTCCAGCCGCGCGGCGGGGTTCGCGGCGAAGGCCGGGTCCTCCTTGAGCTTGCGCGAGAATTCATCCTGCAGCTGCGGATGCTGTGCGAGCACGCTGCGCGCGACCTGTTCGGCGACGTAGGGCTCCAGGGATTCCTTGTGCTCGAAGCAGGCGTTGAAGAAGCCCCAGGCGGCGAACGAGTCCGGCGCCTGCGGCTCGAGCAGGTGCATCACCAGGCGCGCGCCGGCTTGCGCGATCGGCACGAACAGCGCGCCGGCGGCGATGTCCTGGGTCTCGCGCCCCCAGTTGCCGCTCAAGGTCACGCGCATGCGGCCCTCGAAGGGTGCCGCGGCGAAGCGCACCTGGGTGGCGCGGAAGGCTTCGACGCGCACGCCGCTGTGCGCGCGCACCGGCTCGCAGGCGATGCCATGCAGCGCGAGCCGCGCGCCGATGTCCTGCGCCCACGCGCACGGCACGACGTAGCCGCCGAGCGGCGCCTTCACCATCAGCGAAGGCACAACACGATCGCGAAACGGCACCCGCCAGACCTGCGGGGTCTTCGGGTCGTAGACGGTCACCGGCTGCCCGGAGATGGGCGAGGGCTCGCGCGTGTAGGCGTAGCCCTGGAAGTCGATGAGCTCGGCGCTGCCTGCGCCCCCCGCGTCCTGCGGGTCGCCGCTGGCCGTCTCGCGCCAACCCGAGCTGTAGTCGAGCACCACCTGCGTGCCGCCCAGGCGAGCCGCCGCGGCATCCGCCTGCAGAGCGCGCTCGCGCCACTGAACGCCGTGCGCGGCCAGCAGCTCAGCAAGACCCACGATAGTGTTGCGCGTGACGCGCACGCGCGTCGCGTAGTCCTTCCAGGAGTGCGTCTCGACCAGCACCGTGAAGCGGTTACGTTGCGGAAAGTACCCGGTGGAGAAGCGCGGCGAGTACACGGTGAGGAGGAACCCCGAGGCGGGATCATCAGTCCTGGCCAGGTCTGGGTAGAAGGGCAGGGGCATCGAGCCTGAGCGCGCGAGCCTTGCGATCAGCGCATCGCGCAGTTCGCGCCCCGACGGGTACAGCTGCGCATCCCCCTGGTTGAGCGGCTCCGCCTGCAGCGAAATGTCGGGCTGAAAGTCCGCCCCATCGGTGACGTGCAGGTCGGCGCACACCAGCGGATCCCAGGTGCGGATCAGCCCTAGGAGCGCGCGCATCTCGGGTGCATCCGCCTTGGTGTAGTCGCGGTTGAGATTGAGATTCTGCGCGGTGGTGCGCCAGCCGGTCTCTTCGGGACCGTTCTGGTTCGGCCGGTTCCAGCGGCCGAAGCGCTCGTGCCCATCGACGTTGAAGGCCGGCACGAACAGAATCGCGATCCGCTCCAGCACCCCGGGAGCGGCGGTCTCGCCGAGCAGCTCGCGCAGCGCGATGAAGCCCGCATCCTTGCCGTCGCTCTCCCCGGGATGGATCCCTGCCTGGAGCATCAGCACCGGCACCTTGGCCGCATCGGCGCGGCAGGCGATGAGCGCGCGCATCGGTCGCCCCTCGGCGGAGCGCCCGAACTCCAGGCTCCGCACCGCACGCGGCCAGGCCGCCGCGAACGCCGCGCACAGCCGCGTCACCTCATCAGTGCGACCGGTCCTCTTGAAGCCCGACTCTTCGGCAACCGTGGTGAGCGTGTGATCTTGCACGGGGCAATCTTACGGGAGTGCGCCCTTCGCAGGTGCGCGTTCTTTGCAGCTTGCGCGCTCTCAGACTCTTCGGTACCAGGTGACGCCCTCGGCATCGAGCTCGCGTACGGCAACGCCTCGCCCGATGAGGCAATTGAGGTGTGCGATGCTCTCGCCGGTCGCCATGCCCAGCATGTCCAGGCCCACGCGGCGGCGAAACAGCGCGCCGAACACATCGATCGCCCGCTGCGGTTGGCTCAGCTCCTGGTGCACGCGCGCGAGGCGCTCCTCGTGCCCCTGGATCAGCGCCTCGAGGCGCGCGTGCAGTCCGCGGAAGGGCTCGTTGTGCGAGGGCAGGACCAGGACATCGTCCGGAAGCTGCCGCTTGATGGCGGCGAGGGATTCGAGCCACTCGCTCAGTGGATTGGCATCCGGCTCGGTCGGGAACACCGAGACGTTGGAGGAGATGCGCGGCAACACCTGATCGCCGGAAATCAACACCTTGAGCTGCGGGCAGTGCAGGCACAGATGTTCCGGAGAGTGCCCGCGCCCCACCACCGCGCGCCACAGCCGCCCGCCGATCGCAAGTTCCTCGCCGTCGAGGATGCGCCGGTAGCTGTCCGGCAGCGCGTACACCGCCTTGCCGAAGCCCCCGAAGCGCGCCTTGTAGTGCTCGAGCGCCTCCTCGTCCCAGCCGGCGCCGCGGTAGAAGCGCACGCCATCCGCCGGCGCCTCGCGCCCGGTATCGGCGACCAACATGCGACACGTCACGTACTCCAGGCGCGTCATCCACAGCCGGCACTCGTGCTGTCGCGTCAACCAGCCGGCCATGCCGATGTGATCGGGATGCATGTGGGTGCAGATGACACGCCGCACCGGCCGCCGGCCCAAGGGGCCGGCGAGGACGTTGTGCCAATCGGCGGCCGTATCTGCGGTCTGCATGCCGGTATCGATGAGCGTCCACCCGTCCTCATCCTCGAGCGCCCACAGATTGATGTGGTTCAGGCCCGCCATGGGCAGGCGCATGCGCAGCCACAGCACCCCCGGGGCGACCTCCCGCGCCTCCCCTGGAGCCGGGGGTGATCCGCAGGGAAAGGTCAGTGCCGCGGCGACGGCGGTGAGCTGCGTTGAGTGCTCGGGCATGTGACCCATGAGCCTTAGGCGTGCGCTCTCAATGCCACAGCGTCAGATTGCCCGGCACGGGAGCGCCGCGAGCCTCATCCGGGTCCCCTCGCCCGCTGCGCGCAGCGGCCCCAGAGCCCGGCTGCTCGCCTCTGAAGGCTGCCTGTGGCGGCACCGTGAGGGCCCCGGCGCCCTTACTCTTCAGCGCATCGTTCAGAGCGGGCAACTGGGTCGAGATGAGACGGTTGAATTCCCCGTCGATCTCGCCGAGCTCGGCTCGCAGCGCCGCGGTATTCTCGAGCTGGTACGCCGAGGGCGGGCCATCCCAGGAGGTGATCGCACCGTACAGCTGATCGGTGTGCTCGCGCAGCCGCTCCTCCCCGGTAATCGCTCCACCTTCCTTGGTGGCGACGATCCTCTTCCTGATCGCATCCAGCTTGCCGTCGAAGTCCTCGAGCCGGCGCGCCAGCGCGTCACCCTTGGGCCGGCTCTTGCCTGCCGCGGCGAGCTGCTCGCGCATGCCGGCGATACGCGCGAACAGCGCCGACTCATCGTTGAACAACGCATACACCTTCATCGCCGCCTCATACTGTGCCTTGCGATCAGCCAGGCTCCACTTGACGCGAGTGTCGAGGCCGAGCGCGACTTGCTTCTCGTACACCTTGTCGTTCTTGTGGAGGCGAATGGTATAGGTGCCCGGCAGCACCCGCGGCCCCTGCGTACCGGCGAACGCCAGTTGCGCGGCCGGCGGGACGTGCGGCGCTCGCCGGTGCTGGGTCCACACCACGCGATTCAGCCCGCGGCGGGTGCTCGCGGGCAGCTCGTCGATGAGCTCCCCGTTCGAGTCCAGCACTTCGATCCTGAGCTTGCCGAACAGGTGGCGGGTACGCTGGTAATAGGTAATCACGGCGCCTCTGGCCGGGTTGTCGCCCACGAACGCGGCGGCACCGTTGACCCAGCCACCGTTGGCCTCGATGCGCTGTTGGGCGGGGCGCGCAGACACGAAGGCCGCCTCCTGCGAGGCGAACTGCGGCGTCAGCTGGCGCAGCGGCGTGATGTCATCGACGATCCAGATACCGCGGCCATGAGTTGCCAGCACCAGGTCGTTGTCGCGAGGCTGGACCGCGAGATCACGTACCGCCACGGCCGGAAGGTGCCCACCCTTGAACTGCGCCCAATGCGCGCCGCCGTCGACCGACACCCACAAGCCAAACTCGGTGCCGAGAAACAGCAGCTGCGAATCGACGGTGTCTTCCTTGATGACGTGCGCATAGCCGCGCACGCCCTTGGAATCCTGCGCACTCACCAGCGCCTTCCAGGACTTGCCATAGTCGTTGGTGACATAGACGTACGGCGCCATGTCCCCGAAGGTGTGCCGATCGAAGGCGACATAGGCGCTGCCGGGTGCGAAGGCGCTCGCCTGCACCCAATTCACCCAGGCGTTCCTGGCAACTCCCGGCACATTGCCGACGACGTTGTCCCAATGCTGCCCGCCATCACGGGTCAACTGCAGGTTCCCGTCATCGGTGCCGACCCAGATGAGCCCGGCGGCGAGTGGCGACTCGCTGATTGAATAGATCGTGGTATGCATCTCCGCCGAGGAATTATCGACGGTGATCCCACCGGACTGTTCCTGCTTCTGCTTTTGCGGATCGTTGGTGGTCAGATCCGGCGAGATCCGCTCCCAGGTCTGGCCGTGGTCGCGCGAACGGAACAGAAACTGCGCGCCGATGTAAACCGTGCCCGGCTCGTGCGGGGACAGTGCGATCGGGGTGTTCCAGTTGAACCGCAGCTTGGTGTAGCGCTTCAGATCGGCGGGGCCGAGCTTCGGCTGGATATCCCGTGACTCGTGGGTACGCATGTTGACGCGGCCGATGTTGCCGCCCTGGTATTCGGCGAACACATAGTCAGGATCGGAAGGGTCGGCGAACATCCAGAAGCCGTCGCCGCCGAACATGTTTTCCCAGCGCGAGCTGGTGATGCCGCCCGGATAGGCTGAGTCACCTACCCAGGAGCTGTTGTCCTGCAGGCCGCCGTAGACGTGGTAGGGGTCGGCGTTGTCGAGGCTGACGTGGTAGAACTGCGAGATCGGCAGATTATCGGTCTTCCACCACTTGTTTGCGCCGTCGTAGGAAATCCACAGTCCGCCGTCATCCCCCGCGAACACGTGTTTCGGGTTGCCGGCCTCGATGAAGACGTCGTGCACGTCCCCGTGCATGCCGGTGAAGCCGCCGATGGCGCTGAAGCTCTTGCCGCCGTCCTCGCTCATGATGAGGTTGCCGTCGGTCTTGTAGAGGCGCTTGGGATCCTGCGGATCGACGATGAGGTTGGCGAAGTAGAACGGCCGCCAGACCATCCATTGGCTCTTGTCGCCCCCCTCCCAGGTGCTGCCGCCGTCGTGCGAGATAAATAGCGCCGAGTCGGTCGACTCGACGAAGGCGTACACGGTCCTGGAATCACTCGGCGCCATGGCGAGCGCGATGCGGCCGTACGGCTTCGCGGGAAAGCCCTTGTTGGCCTGCGGCGTGACTTCGCTCCAGCTCTTGCCGCCATCCGCGCTGCGGTACAGGCCGCTACCGGAGAACGCGGTCGGCCCCTCGCCCCCGGAGCGATAGATCCACCCCTTGCGTCGGAAGTCCCACAGGCTGGCGAACAACACGTCCGGAGCGCGTGGGTCGAGCGCGATACTGCCGCAGCCGGTCGACAGATTGGCACCCTTGAGTATCAGCTGCCAGGTGGCGCCGCCGTCGGTGGTCTTGTACAGACCGCGCTCGGGCGAGTCGCTCCACAGCCTGCCGGGCACGCAGGCATAGACCGTGTCGGCCGAGCGCGGGTCGACGATGATCTTGGAAATGCGCTCGGAGTTGGGCAGGCCGGCGGGCGTCCAGGTCTCGCCGGTGTCCGTGGACTTGTAGAGGCCATCGCCGATCGACACGCTGTTGCGTGTCCAGCTCTCGCCGCTCCCCACCCAGACGTTCTTCGGATTGGAGGGATCGAGCGCGATCGCTCCGATCGACTGCACCGGCTGCTCATCGAATACCGGCTTGAAAGTCGTGCCGCCGTCGGTTGACTTCCATACCCCGCCGCTCGCCGCGCCGACGAACAGGGTGATCTTGCCGGAGGCGTCGGTGTAGCCGGCGAGGGCGGAGATCCGGCCGCTCATGGCGGCCGAGCCGATGTTGCGCGCGCCGAGGCCGGAGATCGTACCGGAATCGACTACGGTCGCGCCGCCCCCCGCCGCGGTATCGGCGGCGAAGGCGGAGCTGATCAGACCCGGCAGGAGCACGCACGTCAATGCCGTAAGCTCAATACGCATCGTTCTTCTCCTTGAACCTACCGGGCCGCGCCGGCGCTGGCGCGCGCCGCGGGAAAGTGGAACTGGGCATCGTCGGCGGTGATGTTCGCTTCAGCCTTGTCGAACTGCACCTTCTGTCGATCGGTGGAGCCCCTGGGGCCCGATTCCTGGGCAAACGGGAAGTAGACGCCATTCACCTGTTCGTAATCGCCGTAGTCGATGACTGTCTCGTTGGGCACGCCGTGCTCGATGCGTCGGTTGATCGCGCGTACCTCGAGGAAATAATCCGGATCGAGATAGACGTAGGTGATGTCGCCGTTTTGCCGCGTCACGCGCAGCTTGTGCGCCTCGGTGCCATCGACGTCCTCGGTACCCAGATAGTCGAGTGCGTAGCCCTTGGCTTTGTAGTCGACCAGGGTGCCGGCGAAATCCGCCGCATCCTCCCCCAGGCCCTTGGCGTCGTCCGCGGACAGCTTTTCCGCATCCTTGCGGCCCTGGAACGGATCGATCTTCCAGGCCTGCGTACCGTCATAGGCCTGCACCAGGGTCAAGCCCTGGAGCGATGCGTCGCAGCGGATCGATTGTGGGCGCTTCAGCACACACAGGTACCCGAGCTCGATGGTGCCGTCATTGACCAGTACCTTGCCGGAGAAGCGCAGCGACTGGATCGCGTGCAGCTTATCGACCCCACCCCGGGCTGCGACGTTCTTCGCGGCCAGCTCTTCGGCGGTAGAGCCCAGCGCGACCGGTGCTGCGAGCACCATGAGCATGGCTGTGACTGGATGCATGAGATCCTCCCATCCGTTATCCCTGGCATGATGCACCGTCGGCGGTGCTGTGTCGGGACAGATGACATCGTCCCGACGGTTTCTTGATTCGGCTCGGCGCGTGCAGCGCGTATTTCACAGCGAATCGTCCGCGACTGCAATTTCCATCCAACGCAACCCGTTTGGAGGTGATGGTATGAGAGCGCGTTTGACTCTCCCGACGCTCCTCATGGTCGGCGCGGCGCTCGCCGGAGTCGGTCGTGGTGCGGCTCTCGAGCGCGCGCGCGACCTCGGTGTGCCGTTCGAGGGCGCCCCCGGTCCGCTCAATGCGATTACCGACGTTCCGGGCGTCGAGGTGGGGCAGGTCTCGCTCGTGAGTGGTGAGGGAGCGCTGAAGGTCGGAGTCGGGCCGGTGAGGACCGGGGTCACCATCATCTTCCCGCGCGGGCGCGCAAATTCGCAGCCCGTTTATGGCGGCTTCTTCGACCTGAACGGTAACGGCGAGATGACCGGCCGGTCCTATTTAGAGGACTTTGGCGTCATTCAGGGTCCCATCGCGATCACCAACACGAATGCAATCGGCCAGGTCTACGCCGGCATCCAGGCATGGACCCAACAGCATTTTGGCGAGGCGACCACTCCGGTCGTCGCCGAGACCTGGGACGGGGACCTGAACGACATCGGCGGTTTCCACGTCCGGCCGGACACCGCCATCGCGGCCATCGAGGCGGCCAAGCCAGGACCTGTGTCCGAGGGCAGCGTTGGCGGAGGTACGGGCATGGAGTGCTTCGGCTTCAAGGGCGGGATCGGGACGGCCTCTCGCAACATGTCCCCCGGCCCCCGCTCTTACACCGTCGGGGTGCTCGTTCAGTGCAACACGGGCGATCGCAAGGTGCTGCGCATCGCCGGCGCCCCGGTAGGCCTACGGCTGTCGGCCCGCTGGCTGCCATGTTACGAGTTGCGCCTCTCGCCCCCGCACAAGCAGCCCAAATGCGCCGGCAGCGCCAGTGCCGGGACACCCCGACCTGATGGGGGCTCCATCATCATCGTGGTCGGCACGGATGCGCCGTTGATCCCGACCCAGCTCGATCGACTGGCCAAGCGCGCTGCGCTGGGACTCGCACGGCTCGGCTCCTACTCCGGCAACAGTTCGGGCGATCTGATCGTTGCCTTCTCGACCGCCGCGGCGCTCGTCAACCACCCCGATCAGACTGCGCCCTCGCCGATTGCGCCCCTCGCCAGCCAGCACCTCGACCCGCTGTTCGAAGCCGTGGTGCAAGCGACCGAGGAGGCGATCGTCAACGCCATGATTGCCGCACCGACCATGACGGGTGCCGATGGCTTTCGCGTGTTCGGGCTGCCGCACGAGGAGCTGAGGGGGATCCTGAAGGACTACGGTCGGCTCACCGGGCGAGGCGATCGGTGACGATTAAGCCCGTATAATGCGTTGTCCGTGACCCCTGGAGCCCATGATGTCGGTGCGAGCCACAATCACGTCGCTGTTCGAACAGGTTGCCCGCGAGCAGCAGAGGAAACTGTCGCCGCTGTCCGATGACCTGAGGCTCTTGGAGTCGGGCCTGGACTCCCTCAGTTTCGCCCTCATCGTCGCGCGGCTGGAGGATAAGCTCGGCAGTGACCCGTTCGACACCGCCGAGAGCTTCCCGGTGACGTTCGGCGACTTCGTCAGACTGTACGAAAGCCACTCGCGTTAGCATCCATGTGGCTGTGGGGGTCGTTGACTGCCTCCGGCGCGCGGCCTTCAGGGTCCCTGCATGGCGCGGCCGCACGCATCGATCTTGCAGGCCTTGCCGATGCCTCGAGTCTTGGCGGGCCGGGCCAGCGCACCTGGCGGTTGGAGGCGCTGCGGGGTCGCACCGTCCTCGTTGCCGCCAAGGACCAGCTGACCAGCGCACTCGCCCTGATCGAGCTCGATGGGGTGGTGCGGCGCATGGTGCTGTGTCCGCCGGACCTGTCGGCCGAGCATGCGCCCGCCGTGATGCGCGATTGCGGAGCGGATGCGTACGTCACGGATGCGGACGCCGCCCCCATACGCGGCCTCGAGGGGCTGCGCGTCGGTTGCGCACCGGCGTTGCAACCGCTCGGCCTTGCACGGCGCCACTCGCACGACACGGAGTGGATCCTGCTCACTTCCGGCACCAGCGGGGCGCCGAAACTGGTGCGCCACACGCTCGCGAGCCTCACCAGCGCGTTCACCGGCGAGAAGGCTCCCGCGGCCCCCCTCGTGTGGGGCACGTTCTATGACATCCGCCGCTATGGCGGCCTGCAGATTTTCCTGCGCGCGCTGTTCCATGGGTCGCTGGTGCTTGCGAGCGCTGCGGAATCGACGGCCGATTTCCTCGCCCGCGCTGCCGCGGCGGGGGTCACCCACATCTCCGGAACCCCCTCGCACTGGCGCCGGGCGCTCATGAGCGGCGCCACCGCACGAATCTCGCCGCGCTATGTGCGCTTGTCAGGCGAGATCGCCGATCAGGCGGTCCTCGACAGTCTGCGCAGTGCCTTTCCGGAGGCGATCGTCGCACATGCGTTCGCGTCCACCGAGGCGGGCGTGGGATTTGAGGTTCGCGACGGGCTCGCCGGCTTTCCGGCGAGTCTGGTTGGCGCCCCGGGGGCGATCGACATCGAGGTGGCAGGGGGTACGCTGCGGCTGCGGTCCGCCGGCAATGCTACGGACTACCTCGGCGCGCAGGCGCCTGCGCTCAAGGACCGCGACGGTTTTGTCGACACGGGGGACCGCGTGGAACTGCGCGACGGACGCTACGTTTTCATCGGCCGCAGCGGCGGGGTCATCAACGTCGGGGGCCTCAAGGTATATCCTGAGGAAGTGGAGTCGGTCATCAATGCCCATCCGGGGGTGCGCATGTCGCTCGTCAGGGCTCGCCGCAGCCCGATCACCGGGGCGGTCGTGACGGCGGAGGTCGTCCTCCTCGAGGGCTGCGCGGATGGGCAGGCCGAGGAGCTTGTGAAGGGCGAGATTCTGCAGGCGTGCCGCCGGGGCTTGGCGGCGCACAAGGTACCGATGACCATTCGGATCGTGCCGGCACTGGAGGTTTCCGAGTCCGGCAAGCTGGTGCGTCCCGATGCGTAACGTCGTGGTCACCGGAGGCAGCCGCGGGATCGGGCTTGCGATTGTCACGACTCTCGCGGCCGGCGGCTATCGCGCGATTGCCATCGCCCGCTCCGAGAGCCCCGAGCTGCGCTCCGCCATCGCGGCGGGCAGCGCCCACGGGGGTGCGGTGAGCTTTCGTGCTTCCGATCTGACCGAGACCGCCGCAATCGCGCAGCTGGTCGGCAGCCTGCGCAACGAGTTCGGGCCTCTTTACGGGCTCGTCAACAATGCCGGCATCGGCACGAGCGGCATGCTCACGCTGATGCGCGATGACCAGATCGAGGCGCTGGTGCGCCTCAATACCATCGCGCCGATCGTCCTCACCAAGTACGTGCTGCGCTCGATGATGGTCGAGCGGGCGGGCCGCATCGTCAACATCGCCTCGGTCGTCGGCGTCTCGACCGGCTACAGCGGACTTTCAGTCTATGCGGCCACCAAGGGCTCCCTCATCGGATTTACCCGCTCGCTGGCGCGCGAGGTCGGGCAGCTTGGCATCACCGTCAATGCGGTCGCACCGGGGTTCGTTGACACGCACATGACGCGCGACCTCACCGCAGAACAGCGCGAGCAGATCGTGCGCCGCAGCGCCCTGCGGCGGCTCACCGGAGCTGATGATGTCGCCGGCAGCGTCGAGTTCCTGCTGAGCGAGCGCGCCAGGAGCATCACCGGCATCACACTCACGGTGGACGCCGGCAACACGGTCTAGCGGTCATGGGCGCGCGCGCGACTCGTATGGCTGCGATCTTCGGCGTCGCGCTCGCTATTGCCGCCTGCTCGCAATACAGCGTACCCGCAGACTCCTGGGATGCGCAGGCCGCTGCCGCGTACCTTGACCGCAGAATACAGTGGTGGATGGGATGGCCGGGCGCGGCGCGCGATCACGGGACTTTCTGCTTCTCCTGCCATACCGCGCTCCCCTATGCTCTCGCGCGCCCGAGTCTTCGCACGGCGCTCGGTGAGGTGGCACCCACCGCCGCCGAGCGCAAGCTCATGGACGATGTCAGACAACGCGTACGCCTGTGGAGCGCGAGCAGCCCCTTCTATACCGATGAGCGGCACGGGCCGGGCAAGAGCGCCCAATCCCGCGGCACCGAAGCCGTCCTGAGTGCGCTGATGCTGGCCTGGGATGACGCCCGCAGCGGGCGTCTCAGCGCCGACACCCGCGCGGCGCTCGACAACATGTGGGCCGTGCAGCAGGCGGGCGGGGCTGACAGGGGAGCGTGGGCCTGGCTCGACTTCAATCTGGCACCCTGGGAAGTCGCGGACGCGCAGTACTATGGAGCCACCCTCGCTGCGCTCGCGGTTGGAGTCGCGCCGCAGGAGTATCGATCGCTCCCGCAGATCCAGGATCATCTGCAGCTGTTGCGCGAATACCTGGCGCGCGATTACCCGGCGCAGTCATT
>Ga0210394_10005202_pt1 | contig 14683 bp, 13 predicted proteins | sample IncBWC12MmetaG_FD_160121 | JGI IMG/M metagenome (GOLD analysis project Ga0210394, IMG submission 160121) | Forest soil microbial communities from Barre Woods Harvard Forest LTER site, Petersham, Massachusetts, United States - Inc-BW-C-12-M | ecosystem: Environmental > Terrestrial > Soil >... | reverse complement strand
AGAAACCTAGTTGCTCGTCACAACCAGCTTCTCCGAGTCAAATCGAATGGACAACCTCTTGAAAGATCACAGGTGCCCCGGGTGCGGGTTGGGCACCTGGGTCCTGGGGTTGCCGTTCGTTTCCACCGAGATGCGCCTTGCGTTTCGTTCGCCGGCGCTGAACATGACACAATTGGTAGGGGCGGTGGGGATCGAACCCACGACCTTCGGCTTAAAAGGCCGCTGCTCTACCACTGAGCTACGCCCCTATAGTCAATCTTTCTAGTTTACACGAAAAGAACACCGCGCAGAAACGCGCGTCACGCTCTTTCCTCGCTCTCGTCGGTGAATTTTCTTCGGGCGCCAGGGCGATACCAAACGCATCGTATACCAAACACAACTACAGCGATTCCATCTCCGGCCGTTTGCGTTTCCACTCATGCTCGTGGCGCAACAACGACTGGTGTTTCTTGATCTGCGCTTCAATTTCGCTGAACGACTTCTTGCAACCCGCCAGCATATTTTTGCCGCTCCCGGTGGCATGCAGCTTCCCCGTCGGCAGCGACAACGTCAGCACCAGCGACTGCTCGTCCGTACGCGAATTCTTGGAAAACACGCCTTTCAACTGCACCAGGTCCGGCTGATAACTCTTCAGCAGCCTTTCCATCTTGCTCACGCGCCGTTCCAGTTCCGCCGCCACCGCCGATTGCGCTTCCACGTGCTTATAGCTGAAGGATACGTTCATGGTTGCACCTTTTGTGGAAAGGACCGGGGACGGAGGGAAACGTAGCAGTCCGCATCCTGCACCGCATAACAAGCAAAGCATAGCAGCCGCTTCTTCGCGCCGCAATCGCGGCAAACCGTTTTATCGCCGCGATTCCCGGAGCGTTCTTGGGGACCGCGCAGCTGTTCCGCTACACTGTTCCGGTAGCAGCCAGCAGCACCGCAAGGCACCGCGCCCAATCAGCCTGATGACCACCAGCTCCAACCAAAATTCCCCTGCGCGCCTGCGCATCGGCCCAGCCGGATGGTCCTACTCCGATTGGGCCGGCTACGTCTACCCTCAGCCCCGCCCAAAAAATTTCCACGAAGCCACCTTCCTGGCCGAATTCTTCGACACCATCGAAATCAATACGTCCTTCTACCAACCCATGCACCCAGACCACGCAGCTCTGTGGGTCGAGCGAGTGGCGGCCAACCCCGCTTTCCTTTTCACCGCAAAACTCTGGCAACAATTCACGCACGCAACCACCACCATGCTCGAAGACGAAAAATCAGTTCGCGCCGGCTTTGACGTCCTGCGCAACGCCAACAAACTCGGCGCCGTCCTGCTGCAGTTCCCTTTTTCCTTCCATCGCAGCGGCGAAACCATCGCGCATCTCACCAAACTCCTCACCCGATTCGCCGACTATCCACTCGTCGTAGAACTCCGCCACGCCACCTGGCAAACCAGCGGAACCCTCGCATTGCTACGCGAACACCACGCCGGCTTCTGCAACATCGATCAGCCCATCATCGGAAAATCCATTGAACCTTCCGCGGACTTCACCTCGCTGATCGGCTACGTCCGCCTGCATGGCCGCCGCTACGACACCTGGTTCAGCGACGATCCCGCCACCCCACCCTACGAACGCTACAACTATCTCTACAACGCCGGCGAACTACAGCCCTGGGCCACCCGCATTCGTGCCATCGCCGAACACACGCAAAAAATCTTCGTGGTCACCAACAATCATTACCAGGGCAAAGGGGTGGTAAACGCTCTGCAACTGATCAGTATGTTAAAGGGAGAAAAAATCAACGTCCCGGAACCGCTGCGCCAGCGCTATCCGCAACTCGAGGAAATCGCCGCGGAAATGCCGACAACGCCCACACTTTTCCCGCTGGGTTCACCGCAACCGAAAACCCGCAAACGCTCTACTTCTTGAAGAGATTTTCGAACGCCTGCCGCGCATCCATTGGCCGCGACGGAGCGGGAGCTTCGACGGGAACCTGAGCAGGCTGCATGTACGAGGTGGGAGCAGTATCCTTTTCTACCGTGGTGCGAAACTCGTAAAATGTGCAATCGTTCTTGGCGTCCTTGGGAGTGATCCGTGCCGGAATCGGCTGCGTACATTCAAACTGCGCGCCACTGTCGAAGAAGCGGCACTGCTTGCAACAATGCAGCTCAAATCCGCATTTCGGGCATTTCCCTTTGGCGTCGAACCCCGCCACCAGCACTGCGCCGCAATTCGAACAGCGCGCGCGTGTTACCGTGCCAACCATGCGCGGCGTGCGAGGCCCCAGGTGATCGGTAGCGCCGCGTGGTCCACCCTGCGGCGGTTTCCTGTCCTGCTTATCTCTTTTTTCGTGTTTGTCTTGTCTCTCCGCGTCTCGATAACCGCGGTGGCCGTACTTACGATCCACAAACGCCTCCGTCCGTCAGTCTCAACGGACTGCGAACTTCACACCTGCAACCTCACCCTGCTACACCCCAGAGGTAAACCGGTTCACTCTATGGCTTGTATCCGATCGGATTGCCGCCGACGCCCTGCAACTCAGCGCTCCCTGCAGAAGTTATCCTGGATTGCCGCTTGGCGTGGGCAGAAGATGGGACATCTATGTTTGTAATCCTCTGGGGGTTCGAAGTCAAGCCCGGTTCCGAAGACCGCTTTCAAGTAGTCTATGGCGCCGATGGTCCGTGGGTGCGGCTGTTTCGCCGCGATCCGCGGTACCGCCAGACTCTTTTGCTGCGGGATCCCGCTCGCCTCCTTTTCTTCTTCACGCTCGATTTCTGGGATTCCGAAAGCGCCTACGACGAATTTCTGCTCAACAACAAATCCACCTATGAAGCTTTGGATCGCGCCACCGAGGGTCTGACCGACGCCGAACGCCTTGTCGGGCGTTACAGCCAGCTTCCAAATACAGGCCCCGTATCCTGACAGCCTGCGGAGCAAGTCCTTTCCTTCGGAGTGGCCTGTGTAGCGGTCGCCTTCTGAGCGGGCGCCTTTTCCTTACCGGGCCTGCTTGATCCCCGTCCGCTCCCTGCTAAACAAACAGCGCAACCAATCCGTCGGGCGGCAAGTCTGGCTGCAGAAAAGTTCGCGGCGTGCCCGCTTTCCGCAAGACCGCTTCCGCCGCAAGATACCCGCTGCGCACCGCGCCTTCCATCGTTGCCGGCCATCCCGTCGCGGTCCAATCGCCCGCAACAAACATTCCCTGCACGCCTGTCTCTTGCTTTGGACGCCAACGATCCACGCCAGGTTGCGGCGAAAATGTCGCTGCCGCTTCTTTAATCACGGTAGCCTTCACCAATTGGGCTTCCCGGGCTGCGGGCAACGCATGGCGAACTTCCGCAAGACAAATATCGATGATTTCCTGGCGGCTCTTTTGCAAAAACTCGTACGATGCGCTGATGACCAATTGCAGGTATTGCCCCTGCGATGCACCGGACCCATTCGAATTTGCATACAGCTGCGTCTTGTTAAAGATCCACTGAGTCTTTGTTTCCACCAGCGTCACAAACGGTTCCGTCATCACCGTTCGATCAAACCAGAAATGCACTCCAGTGATGGGAGACACTTTTATCTTGTCCAGGTTCGCAAGGCCGGGCTCGGCGAGTCGTATTTCTTCGTTCAGTAATTTCGCCAGCGTTTCGTGCGGAACGGCAAATACGTACGCGTCGGCGGTTTCTTTGCGCCCTTCATCGAACTCCACGCCTTGCACCGCGCCTTTCGCAAACACGATTCCGCGCAGCGGCATCCGCAGGTTCACTTCCCCGCCACGTTGCTCGATCTCCTGCTTGCATCCATCATAGAGCTGCGCAAGCGGTACCGCGGGCACGCCCATGCGGTATCCGGTGCTGTTGGACAAGAAGGATTTCCAGAAAACGTCGATGCCAAACTGCGCATCCGTCTTATCCAGTTCTTCATCCAGCGCACTGACCAGCACCACGCGCCAGAAACGTTCCATCGCACCGCGCGTCTGCCCGCGTTTCTGTAGCCAATCCTGCATCGAGATTCCAGCCGCCGCGCCAAGATCCTTGGGATGCCCCTTGGTGCGCAGAATTTCCAGCATTACCCTGGCAATCGATCGCTTGTCGGCCAAAGTAAGCGGCGCAAATTTCGCGAACGATCCGGTCATATGAAACGGTGCAGGCAATATTCCCGCTTGCATCTCACCGGTGCGCCCTTCCGGGTCTTGGAATAGCAGGCGGTCAAAATATTTGATCTTCGCGCCCGCCCCCACGCGTCGATAGAAATCGTCCAGATTCGTGCAGCAGCCCAGCGTCACGTGCTGGCAATTATCCACGTGCTCGCCGTCAGGCAACACGTACGACGTTGCCCGGCCGCCAAGAAAGGGTCTTTGTTCAAACAGACGTACGCGCCAGCCCGCTTCAGCTAGCGAGATGCCCGCCGACAGCCCCGCCAGCCCGCCGCCGATCACGATCACGTTTTGCAAGAATATTCTCTTCCGTGTGGCGCCCGAAACGCGCCTTGGCCATGAACATCATCTTCTCCGCTTTGGAAAGCCGCACGCGCTCTCCGAAAACGGCAAAATCCAGGGACTCGATCCGCGCCAGCAACGAACTATACGTGTGCACCAGCAGCCACAGCGTCCCGCGGCTATCCTCATCAATCATGCCGATCAGCGCAGCGCCTTCTTCGTACAGAGTCCAGGCACGCTCCGCCTCAAAACGCAGCAATTCTCGCGCACCCAGCGTCGCTTCATTCCGCGCCAGATCGTCGTGTGTCACGCCATAGCGCAAAAGATCATCTTCTGGCAGATAAACGCGCGCCAGCGTGAAATCCTCGCGCACATCGCGAATAATATTCGTCAATTGAAACGCCAAGCCCAGTTTTTCCGAAAGCTCCAGCGCCTTGGGATCGCGAAACCCAAAGATATGCGTGCACGTCAATCCCACCGTACCCGCAACGCGGTAGCAATATTCTTCCAGCCGCGCGAACGTGGGATACGTCTGAATGGTCAGGTCCATTTCCGCGCCGCTGATCAGGTCGTGCAGATAACGCGCCGGCATCTTGTACCGCTGCATGGTGTCCACCAGCGCCGGCAGCACTTCCCGCTCGCCGAACATCCGCTCCGACGGCAGCGCACGTGCAGCATTCCCATCGAATGCTTGCGAGTGGCCGGTCACCGCTTCATCCAGCGCCGCCCGCCACTTGGCTAGCCCACGCTGCTTCTCCGCAACGCTCGCACCTTCATCGGAAACGTCGTCGATCAGCCGCATAAACGCGTACAACGCAACAATGGCGTCGCGCTTCGGCTTGGGCAAAAGAAAAAACGCCGGATAAAAATTACTGTGTGCGCCACGCGCAATGCTGTGGCATTCGGCATAAGAAGCAGCAACCGCACGCGGAGCGAACTCACTGGCACTCTCGGCGATTCTGACCCCGCTTCCGCCGTCGCTAATCGCGTCGCCGCCGCCGAACACGTGCGTCACCACCGCCCGGCCCAGCAGCCTTACCTGCTTGCCTTTGCTCACTTCCGGCCGACGGTTCAACGTGTCGTAGCCAATTCGCTCAATCGCGTCCAGCACTGCAAGCCCGCCGCGGCTGAACATTTCCAGATCAATGCTCAATTTCCCGGTGACCATTTTCGAAAGCGGCAAGCCCCTTGCGAACAAGCCCCGCGTGTACTCGATCAGTTCCTTCATCAGCGCCACATAACGCTCGTCAAACTTCCTTGCCACGATGTCCTGTGCGCTAAGCCCGTGCAACACCGCCCGATCCAGCGGAATATAGATCCGCCCAATCTTCAAATCCCGCGAAACATCCTGCCAGAAATTCGCCAGTTGCAGCGCGGTGCACGTCGCATCCGAAAGCCGCTGCCGCTCCTCATCACGATAGCCGCAAAGGTACAGCACCAATCGCCCCACTGGATTCGCCGAATACACGCAGTAATCCAGCACGCCGGCCCAGGTGTCGTAGCGCTTGACCACTTGATCCTGCCGAAACGCCTTCAGCAAATCCGCAAACGGCTTCTTAGGAATATCTTTGGCAACGACGGTTTCCCGCAGCGCAACAAAAACAGGATGCGACGCCCGATTTTGGTAACATGCATCCAGCTCACTCTCCCACCAATCCAACAACTCCAGCGCCCGCTCCTTCGACGGAATCTCGTCGCCCAGATCGTCCGCCCAACGGCAGTACGCATACAAATTATAGAAATCCTGGTGCAAGTCGCGAGGCAACAACCAGGAAACCACATTGAAATTTTCGTAGTGGTGGGTGGCCAGCCAGTGCGTGTACTTCCGCGCCTCGGCCACCGAACACCCGTCCGCCGGCAGGTTCCTAGCGATTTCCAATTCCCCAGGCTTAAGCATCAGGAAAGGACGACCTCGTTTGTTTTTCGAAAATGATGCGCTATAAGAAAAGGCCGGCTCGCAATTCGCGGGTTACGGCCGCACGGCCAGTTTAATTTCGCCGCTGCGGGTCTTCATGCGCGCAAAGGCTTGCGGCAAATCTTCCAACCGGATTTCTTCGGTCACAAATTCGTGCGCGGAAACATCCCCGCGCCGTACCGCTTCCAGCGCTTCGCGAATGAATCGCGGCGTGTGGTGGAAAGTCGAAATAATCTTGATCTCCGAATAATGAATGGTGGCGGGCTCGATTTCCACGCGCGTTCCAGTCGGCAACCCGCTGAAGAAATTCACCACCCCGCCGCGCCGCACCATGGAAAGCGCCAGGTCCCAAGCCGCGGGATTTCCCGCTGCTTCCACTACGGAATCCGGCCCGCGCCGCTCGTCCGTCAAATCCTTCACCGCGCCGGCAACATCCGCAACCTCGGTCACATTGATCGTAGCCGAAGCGCCAAGTTTCCTTGCCACGGTCAGCGGCGCATCCCGCCGCGCCAACGCGATCACCCGTACACCGCGCCGCGACAACATGCGCACAAATTTCAATCCAATCGGTCCGCAGCCAATCACCACCGCGGTATCGCCAGTCCGCACTTCCATCTCGTGAATTCCGCGCAACACACAAGCCAGCGGTTCCGCCAGCGCCGCGCTATGGTCGTCCACGGAGTGCGGCACTTCCAGCATATTTTCCCGCACGATGCGCCCCGGAATGCGCATGTACTCCGCATACGCTCCGTTGTTGAACAACAAATCGTCGCAAAGATTTTCCTGCCCGCGCCGGCAATGGTAGCAACGGAAGCATGGCGCGGAATTCGCGGTAATCACGCGCATTCCCTGGCGCCACTTAATATCCACGCGTTTGCCTGCCGCCACAATTTCGCCCACTACCTCATGCCCAAACACCGCGGGCGGCTGAATCATCTTGGCGTGGTAGCCGCGCTTCCAAACCTTCAGATCGGTTCCATCCGTCAGCGCCAGCCGCACGCGCAGCAAAACTTCATCCGCGGCCAGCGACGGCACTTCAATCTGCTCGATGCGCAAATCTTCGCTGCCGTACAACACCGCAGCGGTCATCAGCGGTGGAACCACGATCCGCGCCGGAAGAATTTTCTCTTCCAGCCCGTAATCACTCTTCTTTGGGGACGCTGCTCTCATTCGTGTACAACCAGAACCTTCAACGAATCCTCCGTCGGATGCGCCGCCAGCTCTAAGCCTTCCTGAATCTTAGCGAGTGGAAACCGGTGAGTAACGATATCCATTACCGGGAGTTTCTTTCCCAGCACCAGCGCCGCCGCTTCTTCTTGGATGTCCACGGCCGCGCTATAGCTACCCAGAATTTCCTTCTCGTCGACCCCCACCGCCGAGGCTGGAAACTCAATCTTTGTCACGGGATCGTTTGCCGCAAAAAGGAGTACCCTGCCCCCAGGCCGCGCTGCCGCCAGTGCTTCAACCACCACCGCCGGATGCGCTACTGCGACCAGAACCGCGTCGGCACCCCTGCCACCGGTCCGGGCCTTTACCTCTTCCACAAGTCTACCACCGCTGGGGTCGAAAGATTCATCCGCACCCAGTTGGATGCTCTTGGCGCGCCGAGTGTCCACTGGATCGCTCGTCAAAATGCGTGCCCCCTCGATCTTGGCCACCATCAAAAGCTGCAATCCTATGGGCCCGCAACCGGTGATCAGCACGGTCTCGCCCGGGGCCACCCGCGCCTTCTGCACCGCCTTCACAATGGTATTAATCGGCTCGATGAACGTGGCCTCTTCAAAGCTTACATTGTCCGGCAGCGCCACGATTCCCCGCTCCGCCACCCACGGCATCGCTTTCACATATTGCGCGAACCCACCGCCGTTGGGCGTAAATCCGCCCGTCAATCCAGTCGTCTTGTATTGCTTGCACTGCGAAAACGACCGCTTCTCGCAAAAGAAGCATGTCCCGCAAGGAATGTGATGGAAGCTCATCACCCGGTCACCCAGCTTCCATTTGGTAACTCCGCGGCCCACCGCGACCACCGTCCCCGCTACCTCGTGCCCAAGAATCTGCGGTGGCTCCACGTACCCATAAAAAATTTTCTTAATATCGGTTCCGCAGACGCCGCAGGCAGCAACCTTGATCAATACTTCGCCGTCACGCACCTCCGGCACCGGCACTTCCTCAACGCGCACAACTCCCTTGCCGCGATACACTCCCGCCTGCATGGTCTTCGGTATCGGCCCCAGCATCCGCACCTGTTCCGCAACTACCGCCGCACGGTTCATCGCGTTGCTACCTCGAATTTAGGCAACGCCACCACGAAGCTATCCAGAAATGTGATCAGTTTCTGTGCCGCCTGGTTGCTCTGCTTTCCAAACTTGATCAGTTTTGGAAGTTGCGAGGGACGCTCGATCAGCTCGTTCATCAAATTGAGAGGTTTTACCGCGCCCTTGGGTGTCACCACGCGCTCGAAATCCAATGGCAAGTCTTCGTTGGCAGTATCGCTGATGCTGCGAATGGTCATGCAAGGCACTGAAGCCCGCGCGCACTTAGCCATTATGTACGCGGATTCCATATCCACGGCTTCACCGAAAAATGCCAGCTTGGCTTTTTCCTGCACCGTCTGAACGATTTCCGTGGACGTAATCAGCGTGTCTATCCGTACGCCGCCCGATTGGACCGCGCGCTCCAGGAAGATTACATCCGACATGCCCGATGCGTCGTTTAACAGCGTCCGAACTACATGCGGAACAATCGTATCTCCGGGTTTCAGCGTTGGTGCGAGTCCGCCGGCCAGCCCGGAACTGATCACCAGGTCAGGCCCTTCTCCACGGCGGAATTCGTATTGCCCCAGCGACTCTTCGCAAGCCTTGCTTCCCATTCCCGTCAACAAAATCTGAACGCGATTGCCCTCAATGCTGGTCGTAAACCCCGATAGTCCCGCGCTACGAGCGTCCCTTCCTGGCGCGGACTTGTCAAACTCCCGCAATTTACGCCACGGCGCAAATTCCGCATCGATCGCGAATGTGACCAGTATCCTCATCGGCAACCCTTACGCCGCCCTGGCCAGGCTTATTTTCTTCGCCCGGCCGGCCTTCACGTAGGCGTTCGCTCCATACCACCGCACCGCTCGCTCCAGCGCCGCTCGTACCGGTCCTGGCTGAAATCCCAGTTCCCGTCTTGCGCGCGACGCATCCACGAACATCATGTGCTGCGCAATCTTCACGCCTTCCACCGGTATCTGTGGCTCTTTGCCCAGCAATCGGGCCAGCGCGCTCTCCACGTAGGCTACACCCAACGCCATCCCGTGCGGGATTTTCCATCTGGGTGCTTTCAATCCCGTAATCTCGGCCAGCAAGTCCAGCAATCCCTTCAGCGTCAGATTCTCCGCGCCAAGCAGGTACCGTTCGCCAACGATACCCTTCTCCGCGACCAGAAGATGTCCGCTAGCGCACTCTTCCACTCCCACAAAATTCAATCCCGTCTCCACATACCCTGGCATCTTGCCATTCAGAAAATCCAGAATAATCTTACCCGTTGGCGTCGGCTTCCAGTCCCACGGCCCTACCGGCGTGGTCGGCATCGCTACCATTATCGGCAAACCATTCTTCGCCGCCTGTAAGACCTCCTGCTCCGCCATCCATTTCGACCGCTTGTAGTGCCCAACCATCTCTTCCAGCTTTGCGTCCGTGAACTCATTCGGCAGCGCCGGCCGGTCCACCGCAATCGTCGCAACCGTACTGGTATAGATCAACTGCTCCACACCAGCACGCTTCGCCGCCTGCAGCAAATTCTTCGTGCCGCCCACGTTCGAATCATAAATATCTTGGGGACGCCTGGCCCACAGCCGGTAATCCGCCGCCACATGAAAAACTCGCTTCGCGCCCTTCATCGCTCGTTCCAGCGAAGCCGCGTCCCGCAAATCCCCGGTCACATATTCCAGCGGCAAATCGCTGATCGCCCGGTTCGTGCTCGTCGCACGCATCAGCACCCGCACCGTGTCTCCGCGCGCCACCAACTGCCGCGCCACATGGCTCCCCAGAAATCCTGCCGCCCCCGTAACCAAAGTCGTCACGCGTGCAGCGCTCCGGCGCGTTTCTCCGCGAATCCAACGTTCAACGCCCACGCCATCAGCTTCCGCGTGTCACCCGCCTTCGCGGAATCAAACACCTCTCCTAAGGCATACCTCATCGTCTTGTCAGGAAGCGCGTCGTTCTTGCGTGGAGTACAGGCCGCCGCTGCGCAACCGGAAATCGCTCGGCCGGAATTTGAACGCGCAGTACTCTTCTTTGCGCCTGGCTTGATTCTGGTAGCGTGCCAGCGCATACACCGGAAATGAATTCTTATAAAGGTGATATTTCAGATAAAAAACCGAAGGAAATCCCGTGCCGGTGAACTCGTCTTCGCTCCAGGATCCATCCGCGTTTTGCTGTTGCACCAGGTAGGAAGCCGCGCGTCCGATCGCCGGATCGGTTGGATCCGCGCCTGCAAGCAAGCCAATCAAACCCCATGCGGTCTGCGAGGGCGTGCTATTCCCCTGTCCCTTCGTCGAAGCCACCTGGTAGCTGTGCAGCGACTCTCCAAAGCTCCCATCGGCCTTCTGCACTTGCCGCAACCATGCAACCGCGCGCGTACAATAATCCTGCGCCGTCAGCGAAACCGTTTCCAGCGCCCGCAATACTCCGCTGGTTCCGTAAACGTAATTCACGCCCCAGCGCCCGAACCACGAACCATCCTTGGATTGGTCCGCCATCAAGAAGCCCACGGCCTTCTTCACCGCTGCGTTATTCGCCGCCCAACCAAATCTTCCCAGGCATTCCAACACGCGGGCGGTCACATCCGCCGTCGAAGGATCGATCATCGCGTTATGGTCCGCGAACGGAATGTGGCACAAAATTTGCCTGTTGTTGTCGCGGTCAAACGCGCCCCAGCCGCCATCGCGATTCTGCATGCTGAGCATCCACTGGATCCCGCGTCGCAGGGCCCCTTCCATCCGCTCACGCTCCGGAAAGTTCACGCGTTGCAGCGCCATCAGGACAAATGCGGTGTCGTCCACGTCCGGATAAAAATCGTTGCGAAACTCAAACGCCCAGCCGCCCGGCTCGGCATCTTTGTTCTTGATCTGCCAATCGCCGCCGCCCAGAATCTGTTTCGACAAAATCCAGTCGGCAGCCTTCACCAGCGCCGGATGGTCCGCGGGCAATCCCGCCTCTTCCAACGCCACCATCGCGATGCAGGTATCCCACACCGGCGAAACGCACGGCTGCAAACGGATCGTGTCGTGCTCTTCAATCTCGAACCGGGAAAGTTCTTTGATCTCTCGCCACGTCAATGGATCGTCTGGTCCATGCCCCAGCGCCATCAGCGCAAAAATCGAATTCATCATCGATGGATAAATTGCCGCCAGCCCCTCCGACCTCTCCACGTGCGCCAGCATCCACTGCTTGGCCTCACGCAGCGCCTTTTGCCGCAGCGGTTTCCATGGCAGCTTTTCGTATAGCTTCAATCCCCGGTCAATCGCCAGAAACAAATTCTTCCAGGACAACAATTGCTTGTCCCAATTAAACGCCGCGGCTTTCTGCTTGGGATCGTCGAACAGCTCATCCACCCGAGCGCGCTCCGGCAAACGCCATTCCGGCCGTATTGCGGACAGGATCGACATTGGAATCACGATTCCCCGCGTCCACGAAGACATCTCATAAATGTTCAGGTAGAACCAGTTCGGCAACAGCATCAGTTCTGGCGGAATCGACGGCACCAGTTCCCAGCCAACCGCACCCACCAACGCCAGGTAAAACCGCACGTAGGAGTTCGTATGTTCCAGGCCACCAAACTTGTGTACCACTTCGCGCGCCTTAATCATGTGCGGCGCATCCGGAGAATCGCCCGCCAGCTTCAATGCAAAATAGGCTTTACAAGTGGCGTTCAGTTCGCATGGGCCGCCGGGATAAATCGGCCAGCCGCCTTCCGGCAATTGCTTGCGGCGCACGTAATTCGCCAGCTTCGCAACGCGCTCAGGTTCCGCCTTGCCTAAAACGTGCAGATAATAAATGTAGTCGGATTCGAGGGTGGTGTCGGCTTCCAGCTCGCCCAGCCAGTAGCCCTCTTCGGCCTGCACCGAAAGTAAATAATCCGCGCCGTTTCGTACGGCGTTCTCAACCTGCTCCGTCCAGTTCTCCTCGCGCCGCGGTGCCGGAGCAGGCGCCACCGGAAACTGTTCCCCAACTCTTACGAACGAGGCCATCGCTGCTCCTCCTCGGAGCAATATGCTGTTAGGGTAGCCCTGATAATCGCGCTCGGATACACCCCAAGCTGCCCCCTTTGGATGCAGCTAAATTGTCGCAAGCGACTGGGTACCCCTAGTACTCTTTTATTATTCCTCATCGTCTCAATCATGGTCAATGACTATGATGCCAACCAACAACCCCTGAGTTGTCGCAAACTTACGCTGTCCTTCCAACCTGTGTAGCAACCACCTTCTGCTTGCCCCGACGTAGGAAGGGAGGCGGGCGCCTTTGCAATTTTATGTGGTCTCTCGCTTCTCGATAAGCGATTCTTTGTCGTCCTGAGAGCTGCGTATTCTGCGCTCGAAGGATCTCAACGAACACAATTTCTCTCGACTCAAATGCGCAACGCCATGAGCCGCCCAATCGAGCCTACAACCGTACTCCCGGCTCGTTCTCCGTCATTCGATGCACTAACGCCCACAACGGTTCAGGCAGCGGCTCGCCCTCCCGCTGCAATACCGATGGCCGCTCCTGCAGCAGTTTCGCCGGTAGCTTCATCCAAAGCGGTGCTGGCGGCGCGTCCCCATCAACGCTGCCTCGCAACACCAGCGCCTGCGCCCGGTCCAGCGCCATTTGTGCCGATTCTTTGAAATCCTCGCGGCCGGGATCAATCACCGCAAAGTACAGCGACGGCTTCACAAACTGCATCAGCGAGTTGCTCTCCACGATTAGCGCAGTCTCGCGTCCCGGCTCCGCCTCCGTATCCGCCTTGTCGAGAGCGGCCCTCAGCAATGGTAGCCCCTCCGCAAGATAGCCCTGTTTCGTCCGCAACCAGAATGAACGCTTCGCGCCCGCAGCCAAAAATCGCGCGCTGTCTGTTCCGGTGTCCGCGCGCACTTCCCAATCAATCGCGCAGACATGATCATCCGGCGCGCAATCGCAATTTTCTCCGTTCTGCGCACAAACGCCGTGCCCGTATTGCGTAATCTTCCCCGCCGTCCACTCAATCCTCGGAAACGCCGCAATAATGTCGCACACCAATTGCGTCTTCCCAATGCTCCGCGTGTGCCCCCCAACAACAACCACCCGCCACAGATTCCTTTTCCTGGTAGTCTCCGTCGCCACGAATCTCTCCCTTCACTTGCTCGCCCAGAGCGCTGGCCGCGAAGGGCGGCCCCTCTGCTACTCTGCGGTTAGCCTTTCTCTTCAATTTCAGCAATCAGCACCGGGGGTCGGACCCTTAGGTCCGACATTAAGCGCTTGGCGTGTAATGGGCTTTAGCCCCTGGGGAATTGGTTTTCCGTTTCACTAGAAGCTGCTCTACCTCTTCTCTTCGATCTTCTTAACCCGCTCCGCCAACTCCGGCAACCGCGCGAACCACGCATACGCTTCCTTAAACTTATCCAATGGCCGCGCCGGCGTTCCCCAAACCGTCTGCCCCTTGCGAATGGTCTTCCCCGTCGGTATCCCCGCCTGTGCCCCGGCGATGCAACCATCTTCCAGTGTGCAATGATCCGCGATCCCCACCTGCCCACCCACCACCACTCTTTTTCCCAGCGTGCTGGATCCGGAAATCCCTGTCTGCGCCGCAATCACCGTGTGCTCTCCAATCTGCACATTGTGTCCCACGTGTACCAGGTTATCCAGTTTCACTCCCGCGCCAATCCGCGTGTCATCCAGCGAACCCCGATCAATCGTGGTGTTCGCGCCAACCTCCACGTCGTCGCCAATCTCCACAATGCCCGCCTGCGGAAATTTCCAGTACCGCTCGCCGTCAAACGCAAATCCAAACCCATCCGCGCCCAGCACCGCTCCCGCATGAATCTCCACGCGATGCCCTACGCGCACGCCTGCATAAAAAATCACGTGCGGATGAATCCGGCAATTTTCTCCAATCCAGCAACCTGCCCCAACAACGCTGTGCGCGCCAATCTGCGTTCCCGGTCCGATATGCGCATCTTCGCCAATCACCGCAAACGGCCCGATGCTCGCATCCCTTCCAATTCGCGCCAGATTCGCCACTATAGCCGTGGGATGTATCCCCACCGCGATCGGCGCGCGCTCCAACAAAATTCCCGCCGCCTTCGCGAACCCCACCTTGGGCCGCTCGCTCCGCAAAACGGTTTTTCCCGGCACCACCACCCCTTCA
>Ga0210394_10005201_pt1 | contig 14684 bp, 12 predicted proteins | sample IncBWC12MmetaG_FD_160121 | JGI IMG/M metagenome (GOLD analysis project Ga0210394, IMG submission 160121) | Forest soil microbial communities from Barre Woods Harvard Forest LTER site, Petersham, Massachusetts, United States - Inc-BW-C-12-M | ecosystem: Environmental > Terrestrial > Soil >... | reverse complement strand
CCGGGCCGTCCTGGCGATAATCATGGCCGGCCACCCGACCGACCTGGTCGTGCTCTACCCGTGCGCGCTAGGTTCGCTGGTCTTCTCCAAGGCATACAGCGTCATCCGTGCCGCTGCCGCTCCGCGCCTGGTGCCACCGGGCATGACTCTGGTCAAGGCGAACGCGAGACTGACGATGTTCGGGCTGGCCGCCTCGCTTGCCGGCGGCGGCCTCGTCGGGATCATCGTCAAGGGCACCGGATCCTACTCGGCCGGGCTCTGGGTGACCGCGGTCGCGTTCGGCACCTGCGCGTACTTCGCCTTCCGGCTGCCGAGCCAGGTCGATTCCGCCGCTCCGGAACCGCGCCAGCCGGGCACGCCGCCCCGCCCGCGCACCCGGATCCGGCTGCGCGACCCCGCCCGGATGCCGCCGGTCGCCCGTATCCGGGACTGGGCCGGCCGCGGCTTCGTTCCCGCGGTGATCGCCGCGCTGCGGGCCGAGAGCGCGCTTCGATTCCTGGCCGGTTTCCTGACGATCTTCCTCGCGTTCCACGTCGAGGCAACCCGCCACGGTGTCGGCGCGGCCGCGGCACTCGGCGCCGTCGTCGGCGCGGCGGGTGCCGGCAACTTCATCGGCACCGCGCTGGGCGCCCGGCTCAAGCTCGCCCGGCCAGAGGTAGTGGTCATGATCTGCTTGGGCATCGCGGGCGCTACCTGCCTGCTGGTCGCGGTGCTTTTCAGCATCGACTTCGCGGTGCTCGGGATGCTCATCTCCGCCGCCGCAAACGCGCTGGCCAAGATCGCGTTGGACGCGCTGATCCAGCATGACGTGAGCGAGACGATGCGCTCCAGCGCCTTCGCCCGCTCCGAGACGTTCCTGCAGCTGGCGTGGGTGGTCGGCGCCGCGCTCGGCTGCTTGCTGCCGCCGCACGACGGGGGCGTCGGTTTCTGGGTCGGGGGTGGGATCACCACCGCGGTGACCGTGACGGTCGCCCTGCGCCTGCGCGCCATCAACCGCGCCACGTCCGCCCGCGAGTGGCCGCAGGCTCCCGGTAACCTGGCTCCCGGTCCTTCGCAGTAACCGGTCGCTCGCCGTAACCAGCCCGCCCAAGGAGCCGTCGCAACTTATGCCCGCCCGCCCGTTCCGGATCCTCGCCACCGTGGCCGCGGTTGCCGGTGCCGCAACCATGCTGACCAGCTGTGACAAGCCGGTGCCGAACGTGACCTTCCAGACGGGATCGACGTCGATCGTGGTGAAGCCTCAGGCCTACTGCTTCGACGCCAACCCGGCGGATTGCCGGATCACGACCAGCGGCGCGATCAGCACCCTCGACGCGAAGTCCGGCGGCACGATCCTGGTGGACGTCCCGCGTGACGTCGCCGGCCAGCACTGGTCGGTGAACGCCGCCACCCAGAGCGGCAACACCTTCACCCCGCTCGACGTCACCGGCGCGTCCGTGCCGGCGCTCAGCGGCACCCACAGTGCCCGGGTCGTGGTCCCGTACTCGACCGGGCTCTACTACCTCATCGTCGCCGCCACCAGCCCAGGGAGCGGCTCCAAGCAAACGGCCTCCTGGGTCACCCGGGTGAACGTCTCCAACTGATCGATGGCCCGCCTGCTGGTCGTCACCGCCGTCGCCGCTGAGCGCGACGCGATCCTGCGCGGCGCGGCCGACGCCGAGCTGACCGTGATCGTCGGCGGGGTCGGCCCCGCGGCTGCGGCGGCAGCCACGGCTCACGCGCTGGCCACCGCGTCCCCCCGCTACGAGCTGGTGCTGTCGGCCGGCATCGGCGGTGGGTTCGCACCGGTCGCGCCCGGGGAACTGGCGATCGCAACCTCGATCGCCTTCGCTGATCTGGGCGCCGAATCGCCGGCCGGCTTCGTCCCGGTCTCAGCGCTCGGCTTCGCCGACGAGCGGTATCCGGTCGCCGAGGACGTCTCCGGCTGGCTCGCCGGGCGTACCGGCGGCCGGCTGGGCAGCATCCTCACCGTCGCCACCGTCACCGGCAGCGCGACGACTGCGGCGGCGCTGCGCGGCAGGTTCCCGGACGCGGTCGCGGAAGGCATGGAAGGCGCGGGCATCGCGGCCGCCGCCCAGCCGGCCGGTATCGCGTTCGGTGAGATCCGCGCGATCAGTAACGCGGTCGGTCCGCGGGACCGAAGCAGCTGGCAGATCCCGGCAGCGCTGGCAGCACTTAGCCAGGCCTTCGTCGCCGTCACCGCCGGCGACTGGGCGCGATGACGCAGCCGCTTACCCGCCGAGCCGGTTGATTTCAGCACCAGAATTCGACGAAGTGAGCGGGTAAGCGCCCCGCTCCAGGTCTGAGAGAGGATCCATCCCGCCGATGAAGATCGCATTCTCCCCGTGCCCGAACGACACGTTCGTCTTTCACGCCTGGACGCACGGGCTGGTGGACGGGCCGGCCACCGAGGTGACCTTCGCTGACATCGACGTCACCAACACCGCCGCCGAACGGGGCGAGTTCGACATGGTGAAGGTGTCCTACGCGGCCCTGCCGTGGCTGATGGAGCGTTACGCGCTGCTGCCCTGTGGCGGCGCGCTCGGGCGGGGGTGCGGGCCACTGGTGCTGGCCCGCGAGGCGCTGCCCGACCTGACCGGACGGGTCGTGGCGGTGCCCAGCGAGCGCTCCACCGCGTACCTGCTGTTCCGGCTGTGGGTCGCCGGCCAGCGACCTGCGCGGATCGACGTCGTCCCGTTCGCCTCGATCATGAGTGGCGTCCGGGACGGGCACTACGACGCCGGCCTGGTGATCCACGAGGCGCGCTTCACCTACCCCGCGTACGGCCTGACCGCGATGGTCGACCTCGGCGCGTGGTGGGAATCCGACACCGGCCTGCCCATCCCGCTCGGCGCCATCCTGGCTCGTCGCGAACTAGATACCGCCTCCCTCGGCGACGTCGTGCGGGCCTCGGTGGAGTACGCCTGGGCCAACCCGTCGGCGTCGGCCGGCTACGTCGCGGCGCACGCGGACGAGATGTCGCCGGACGTGCAGCGCCAGCACATCGCCCTCTACGTCAACGAGTTCACCCGCGACCTGGGCGAGGAGGGTTACGCAGCAATCTCAGCCCTGCTCGACCGCGCTTACGCGGCCGGGCTCACCCCGTCGCGCCCCGCCCTGCGCTGACCGCACCGGCCGGAGTCGGGATCAGGCATCCAGGCTGTCGGCGAAGACGCGCAGCAACCCGGCGACCTTGCGAGCCTCCGGCTTGTCCGGGTAGCGACCGCGGCGCAGCGAATTCGAGACGCCGTCGAGTAGCTTGATCAGATCCTCGACCAGCGGGGCCATCTCGTCGGCGGGCTTGCGGTTCGCGCGCACGACCGAGGGCACCGGATCCAGGATCAGCACCGACAGCGCCTGGCTGCCCTTGCGCCCCTGCACGATGCCGAACTCGACCCGCTGGCCGGGCTTGAGTTCGGTGACGCCTTCCGGCAGCGCGTCGCGGTGCACGAACACGTCGCTGCCGTCGTCGTCAGCCAGGAAGCCGAAGCCCTTGTCCGCGTTGAACCACTTCACCTTGCCGGTAGGCACCGGAACTCCTCGAGATCATCGAAACATCAACTAGGGCACCGCACACCGCGGTGCCCCTGGCGCAGAAGGCTACTGGTCCGCGAGCCGTTACGCACCCAAGATCCGGTGCCGGTGTCGCGCACGCCGCCCCGCTGGGCACCTGGCCGCCGCTGACCGTAGATACTCCTCACATGCACCTGGTTCGCGCGGGGCTGGCATTGTTCGTGGTCGGCCTGCTCTTCATCGCTGTCGACGTGCTGCCGTTCTTCTTCGGGGTGCACAACCGCGCGCTCTGGCTGAACCTCGCCTGCCTGGCCACGCCGGCCGGTTTCGCGCTGGCGGTGTGGGGTGGCCTGCGCGACGGGCGCCGAGCGCAGCGCCATGCTGTCAGCGAGCTCGAGTCGGCCCCGTAGACTGGATCGTCCGACAGCCGCTCAGTTCTCAAACCGCTACGGTCCGCCAATTCATGCCGTGAAGGGAAAGGTACCCAGATGACCGGCTCCGCCGACAAGACCACCGCCTCGTACCGGTTCAACAACCCGGTGCCGCCGACTGGCTACCACGTCTCCGAACTGATCGCCGAAGCCGCGGGATCGATGTCACCCTTCGGTGAGGACGTCGAGTTCCCCCTCCCGTACGAGACGCTCGGCTACGTCCACCCAGGGCGCGCCGAACGGCCGAACCTCGCCGGCGACTGATCCACCCCGTGGCTCGTCCGGCAGCAAGCGGCACGCGGCGATCGGCCACGCCCGCCGCGGCTGCCACCCTGGCCGGCTGGCTCCGCGACCGCGACGACGAGCAACTGGCCCAACTGCTGCGCCGTCGGCCGGACCTCGGCCTGCCCGCGCCGGCCGACTTCGCGACGCTGGCCAGCCGGGTCGGGGTCCGCACGTCGGTGCAGCGGGCGGTCGACGGCCTCGACGCCTGGCGGCTGAGGGTGCTGGAAGCGCTGGTGCTGAGCATCGACGACGGCCAGGTGCGCATCGCCACCGCGATTGAGCTGCTTCCGGCCGTCGATCTCACCCCAGCCCTCGACGATCTGCGCGCCGTCGCCCTCATCTGGGGCCCCGACTCGAGGCTGCACCTGGTGCCGGGCGTGCGCGACGCGCTGGGCTCATACCCAGCCGGGCTGGGCCGCCCGGCCGACGAGCTCATCCGGTCGGTACCCGACATCAGCCTCGCGCCGGTCCTGCGCTTCGCCGAACTGCCGCCCGCCACCCAGCCCGCTGCCGGCGGCGCGGTCGTCGCCCGGCTGACCGGACCCGGCCTGGACCGCCTGCTGGCCGCGGCAGACCCCGGCGAACGGGAAGTCCTCGACCGGCTCGCCGGCGGCCCGCCGGTCGGGCTGGTCCGCGACGCGCAGGCACCGGCCGACATGGCCGATCCGTCCGCCGCGAAGCGCCTGCTGGCCCGCGGCCTGCTGCTGCCGGTCGACGGCCGGACCGTCGAACTCCCCCGCGAGGTAGGCATCGCCCTGCGCGGTCCGCACCCCCTGGGCAGGATCGACGTCCAGCCGCCCGACGTCGACCTCGTCCCGCGCACGCCGGCCGAGGCGGACCGGGACGGGTCGAGCGCGGTGCTGTCGGTGCTGCGCCTGGTGGCGGCCCTGGCCGACTACTGGAGCGGACAGCCGGCCGCCATGCTCCGGGCCGGCGGAATCGGAGTCCGCGAACTTCGGCGCACTGCCAGGGCACTGAACACCGACGAGGGTCATGCCGCGCTGCTGATCGAGGTGTCCGCCGCCGCCGGACTGATCGGGCCGACGAACGGCATCGATCCGAGCTACCTGCCCACGTCCGACTTCGACGGCTGGCAGCGCCGCGACCCCGCGCAGCGCTGGCTGGCGCTCGCCGCCGCCTGGCTGGCGATGCCGCGCCAGCCGAGCCTGGTCGGTCAGCGCGACGAGCGCGAGAAGGTACTCACCGCACTGAGCCCGGACACCGAGCGCGGTACCGTACCGGCTCTGCGCCGGGCGACGCTCACCGCACTGAGTTCGCTACCGCCCGGCGCGGCGCCGGCTACCCGCGCCGGCGTGCTAGCCCGGCTGGACTGGTCCGCGCCGCGCCGCTCCAGCGCTCAACGCCTGCTTGCCGCGGAGCTGCTGAGCGAGGCGGACGAGCTGGGCGTCACCGCCTCGGGTGGCCTGACCGGGTACGGTCGGGCGCTGCTCGCGGGAGCGCCGTCGGCCGCGGCGGACGCGCTCACCATCGCGCTGCCCGCGCCGGTCGATCATTTCCTGGTCCAGCCCGATCTCACCGTCGTCGTCCCCGGACCGCCGCTGCCTGAGCTGGCCCGCGAGCTCGAACTGGCCGCGGACCTGGAATCAACCGGCGGCGCCAGCGTCTACCGGATCACCGAGGCGTCGCTCAGGCGAGCGCTGGACGCGGGGCGCACCGGTGCCGACCTGAGCACCCTGTTCGGCACCAGGTCCCGTACACCGGTGCCGCAGGGCTTGCGCTACCTGCTCGACGACGTCGCCCGCCAGCACGGCGTCCTCCGCTCCGGCGCGGCCTCGTCCTACCTGCGCTGTGACGACGAGTCGCTGCTGCACCGGGTGGTCAGCGACCGGGCGACGGGCGACCTGGAACTGCGCCTGATCGCGCCGACGGTCGTCGTCTCGTCCCAGCCGGTATCGCGGGTACTCGACGTGCTGCGCTCGGCCGGTTACGCACCGGCCGCCGAGGCACCGGACGGCGCCGTCGTCACGCTCACCGCCGAGGCGCCTCGAGCCCCGTCCCGGCAGCGCTCGCAGCTGGTCCGGCCGAGCCTGGCCGGCGATGCCGAGGCGCAGGTACGCCAGCTCGTCGCCCGGGTGCGGTCCGGCGAATCGCTGAGCGAACTCGCCCGCAAGTCGCGTCCGATCGCACAGCAGATCCCAGGGATAACCTCGGCGACCACGCTCGGGCTGCTGCGCGAGGCGATCCGCGGCGGTCAGAGCGTGCTGCTGGGCTACGTCGATACCGAGGGCACGGCGTCGCAGCACACCATCGTGCCGATCTCGCTGGCCGGTGGCACACTGCGTGGCCACGAGGAGGCAAGCAGCCGCCTGCAATCGTTCCCGCTGCACCGGATCACGACGGTCAGCGTGCTGCCCGCGCCTTCGTGACGGCACCTGATGTGACAGCCACGCTGTCGGACCTGTTGGCAACAATGGTCGAGTACCACCAGCCCTGGGGAGAGAAGTGACTGAAGGCCCGCTCATCGTCCAGTCGGACAAGACCCTCCTGCTCGAGGTCGATCATCCCCTCGCGCCGGAGGCTCGTGCGGCCATCGCGCCCTTCGCCGAGCTCGAGCGCTCCCCGGAGCACGTGCACACCTACCGGCTGACCCCGCTCGGTCTGTGGAACGCGCGCGCCGCCGGCCATGACGCCGAGCAGGTCGTGGACGCGCTGGTCCGCTACAGCCGCTATGCCGTGCCGAATGCGCTGCTCGTCGACGTCGCCGACACGATGGATCGTTACGGGCGGCTGCAGATCGTCAAGCACCCGGTGCACGGGCTGGCCTTGATCAGCCTCGATCGCGCCGTCCTGGAGGAGATCCTCCGGCAGAAGAAGATCGCCCCGATGCTCGGTAGCCGGGTCGAGGACGACACCGTGCTGATCCATCCTTCCGAGCGCGGCCGGCTCAAGCAGGCGCTGCTCAAGGTGGGCTGGCCGGCCGAGGATCTCGCCGGCTACGTCGACGGCGAGGCGCACCCGATCGAACTCGCCGAGGACGGCTGGGTGCTGCGTGACTATCAGCAGCAGGCGGTGGACATGTTCTGGGCCGGCGGTTCCGGGGTGGTGGTGCTGCCCTGCGGCGCCGGCAAGACGCTGGTGGGCGCCGCCGCGATGGCGAAAGCCAAGGCGACGACGCTGATCCTGGTCACCAACACCGTGGCGGGCCGGCAGTGGAAACGCGAGCTGCTCGCCCGCACCTCGCTGACCGAGGACGAGATCGGCGAGTACTCCGGCGAGAAGAAGGAGATCCGCCCCGTCACGATCGCCACGTACCAGGTGATGACGACCCGCCGCAAGGGCGAGTACCGCCACCTTGAGCTCTTCGATTCCCGCGACTGGGGGCTGGTCGTCTACGACGAGGTGCACCTGCTGCCGGCGCCCATCTTCCGGCTCACGGCTGATCTGCAGTCCCGGCGCAGGCTGGGACTGACCGCGACCCTGATCCGCGAGGACGGCCGTGAGGGCGATGTGTTCTCCCTGATCGGCCCGAAGCGGTACGACGCGCCGTGGAAGGACATCGAGAACCAGGGCTGGATCGCGCCGGCCGACTGCACCGAGGTGCGGGTAACACTCACTGACGCCGAGCGGATGTCCTACGCCACGGCCGAGCCGGAGGACCGCTACAAGTTGGCGGCCACCGCGCGGACGAAGCTGCCGGTGATCCGCACCATCGTCGAGCAGCATCCCGACGATCAGGTGCTGGTGATCGGTGCCTATCTCGACCAGCTCGACGACGTCTCGGCCGAGCTCGGCGGAGCGCCGATCATCCAGGGGTCGACCACCAACAAGGAGCGCGAACGCCTCTTCGACGAGTTCCGGCGGGGCGAGAGCCGGGTGCTGGTAGTGAGCAAGGTGGCCAACTTCTCGATCGACCTGCCGGAGGCGGCGGTCGCGATTCAGATCTCGGGTACTTTCGGCTCCCGGCAGGAGGAAGCCCAGCGCCTTGGTCGGGTGCTGCGTCCCAAGCACGACGGGCGGCAGGCGCACTTTTACACGGTGATCTCGCGCGACACGCTTGATGCCGAGTACGCCGCTCATCGGCAGCGCTTCCTGGCCGAGCAGGGTTACGCGTACACGATCGTCGACGCCGACGACCTGCTCCGGCCGCTCTGACGAGTGGATCGCAGCCGGCAGCGAGCACCGGCAGAATAGCCAGATGATCCCCGCCGTCGAGATCCTTGCGCTTGTGGTCACCTCGGCGACCGTGGCCGGCTTCTGCCGCCGGGTGGGCGCCTCGGCCCCGCTGCTGCTGGTCGGCGTAGGGGTGGCCTGCTCGTTCCTGTCCGTCATCCCACGGGTCGACGTCGACCCGCACGTGATCCTGGTCGGGCTGCTTCCGCCGCTGCTGTACTCAGCCGCGATCAGGACGTCGCTCATCGACTTCCGGGCCAATCGCCAGCCGATCCTGCTGCTCTCGGTGGGGCTGGTCGCTTTCAGCACCGTCACGGTTGGGCTCCTCGCCTGGTGGATCACGCCGGCTGTGACGGTGGCAGCCGCCTTTGCGTTCGGCGCAGTGGTGGCCCCGCCCGACGCGGTCGCTGCCACTGCCGTCGCCCGCAAAGTGGGCATGCCGAGGCGAGTCGTCACCATTCTCGAGGGCGAGAGCCTGATCAACGACGCGACCGCCCTCGTCGCGCTGAACACCGCAATCGCCGCGATCAGCCACCACATCAGCCCGGTCGACGTCGGCCTGGACTTCCTGTTGGCGGCCGGCGGTGGGGTCGGCGTGGGCCTGGTCGCCGCGTTCGTCCTCGGGGCCGTGCGCAAGCACATCGAGGATGCGGTGTTTGACACCACCCTCTCGTTCGTGGCGCCGTGGGTCGCCTTCCTGCCCGCGGAGGCGATCCACTCCTCCGGCGTGCTGGCTGTGGTCGTCACCGGGCTGGTGCTCGGGCACGGCTCACCGGTGCTGCAGAATGCGACCTCGCGGATCGCCGAGACCATCAACTGGCGGACGATCCAATTCCTGCTCGAGAATGTCGTGTTCCTGCTGATCGGACTCCAACTGCAGCAGATCCTCGAAGGGGTCCGGAAAGCGCACCTGAACTTCGGCAGCAGCGCAATCGCCTGTGCGGGCGCCCTCGCTGCGACGATCCTCGCCCGCGCTGTCTGGGTATTCGCGTCCGCGGCGACCTACCGGGTCGGGACCCGTGGCATGCGCGGCAGAGCGTGGAGCTGGCCGGTGAGTGCGGTGGTCTCCTGGGCCGGAATGCGCGGCGTGGTAACGCTGGCCGCGGTTTTCCTGCTACCCATCGACACACCGAGCCGCGACCTGCTCCGGCTGATGGCGTTCACGGTCGTGGTCGGCACGCTGATGCTGCAGGGGTTGACGCTGCCGTGGCTCGTCCACCGGCTGCACCTACCCGCGCCGGACCCAGCCGAGGACGCGTTGCAGTCAGCGGCCCTGATCACGGAGGCGGCCCGCGCCGGGCTGGCGAAACTGGATGCGATCATCACACCGGACGACCCGCCGGATGTAGTCAAACAGCTCCGCCAGCGGGCGATGACCCGCAGCAATGTTGCCTGGGAGCAACTCGGACGATCGCATTCCGAGCTGGAACCACCGGCCGTGACGTACCAGCGGCTGCGTACCCAGATGCTCGAGGCCGAGCGCGACTCGGTGCTGCGGGCGCGTGACACCGGCCTGCTCGACGACGAGATACTGCGGCATGCGCTGACTTCGATCGACATGGAGGAGTCGCTGCTGGAACGGATAGCGGACGCTACCCCGGGTAGCGCCGACCTCGTCGTCTCGAACAAGCTTGGCGACTGCGTCCACCTGCGGCAGGCGCCACAGGTCGCGGTCGCCCGAACGCCGGGCGTCTGCCCGGAGTGCGTGCGGACCGGTACCGCCTGGGTACACCTGCGGATGTGCCTGACCTGCGGCAATGTCGGGTGCTGCGACTCGTCGATCGGGCGGCACGCGGAGGCCCATTTCACCGCGACGGCCCACCCGGTCATGCGGAGCATCGAACCGGGCGAGGCATGGCGTTGGTGCTACGTCAACCACCTCGTCGGCTGAGCCCTCGCGCGGCGTGCTAACTGGCACCAACGCTAATTGCCGCCGACGCTAATTTGCCGCTAATTGCAGAGTGGGCGGGCCCGACGGGCCCGCCCACTGCTGTGTGTTGCTGTGGTGCTCGGACTGCTGTGCTGCTCGGACTAGAAGTCCATGTCCCCACCGGGCATGCCGCCGCCCGCGGGGGCACCAGCCTTCTCCGGCTTGTCGGCCACGACGACCTCAGTGGTGAGGAACAGCGCGGCAATCGAGGCGGCATTCTGCAGCGCCGACCGGGTCACCTTGGCCGGCTCGACGATGCCAGCGGCGATCATGTCGACGTACTCGCCGGTCGCGGCGTTGAGGCCGTGACCCGCGGGAAGGGAGAGAACCTTCTCCGCCACGACGCCACCTTCGAGACCGGCGTTGATCGCGATCTGCTTGAGCGGCGCGGTGAGCGCGACACGAACGATGTTCGCGCCGGTCGCCTCGTCGCCGACCAGATCGAGCTTGTCGAACGCGGTGATCGCGGCGTTGGCCAGGGCCACGCCGCCACCGGGCAGCAGGCCCTCTTCGACGGCAGCCTTCGCGTTGCGCACTGCATCCTCGATGCGGTGCTTGCGCTCCTTCAGCTCGACCTCGGTGGCCGCGCCGACCTTGATGACCGCAACGCCGCCGGCCAGCTTGGCCAGCCGCTCCTGCAGCTTCTCGCGGTCGTAGTCGGAGTCGCTCTTCTCGATCTCGGCGCGGATCTGGTTGACCCGGCCCTGGATCTGCTCGGCGTCGCCGCCACCCTCGACGATGGTCGTCTCGTCCTTGGTGGTGGTGAACTTGCGAGCGCGGCCGAGCAGCTCGAGACCGGCGTTCTCCAGCTTGAGACCAACCGTCTCGCTGATGACCTGGCCACCGGTGAGGATCGCAATGTCGGCCAGCATGGCCTTGCGACGGTCACCGAAGCCGGGAGCCTTGACGGCAACCGACTTGAACGTGCCACGGATCTTGTTGACGACCAGGGTCGCGAGCGCCTCGCCCTCGACGTCCTCGGAGATGATCGCCAGCGACTTGCCCGTCGCCATGACCTTCTCCAGCAGCGGGAGCAGATCCTTCACGTTCGAGATCTTGTTCTCGACGATGAGGATGTACGGGTCGTCGAGAACCGTCTCCATCCGCTCGGCGTCGGTGACGAAGTACGCCGACAGGTGACCCTTGTCGAAGCGCATACCCTCGGTGAGCTCGAGCTCGAGACCGAAGGTGTTGCTCTCCTCGACGGTGATGACGCCTTCCTTGCCGACCTTGTCCAGCGCCTCGGCGATGAGCTCGCCGACCGAGGTGTCGCCCGCGGAGATGGACGCGGTAGCCGCGATCTGCTCCTTGGTCTCGACATCCTTGGCCTGGTTGCCCAGCACCTCCGAGACCGATGCGACAGCAGCCTCGATGCCACGCTTGAGCGCCATCGGGTTCGCGCCGGCCGCGACGTTGCGCAGCCCCTCGCGGACCAGCGCCTGGGCCAGAACCGTCGCCGTCGTGGTGCCGTCACCGGCTACGTCGTCGGTCTTCTTGGCAACTTCCTTGACGAGTTCCGCGCCGATCTTCTCGTACGGATCCTCGAGCTCGATCTCCTTGGCGATGCTCACACCGTCGTTGGTGATCGTGGGTGCGCCCCACTTCTTCTCCAGCACGACGTTGCGACCCTTCGGGCCGAGCGTCACCTTGACGGCGTCGGCAAGGGTGTTCATGCCGCGCTCGAGGCCTCGACGGGCCTCCTCGTTGAACGCGATCAACTTGGCCATGCGGTGTCCTTAAGTTGTCGATTGACGTATGGGTGCCCGGCCACAAGATGCCCGCGACGGACGGCGCACCGGCGGGTGCCGGAGAGCCTCATCCAAGCCGTGCGACTGGCACTCGACGATGCCGAGTGCCAGTCTCAGGTTTAGCACTCACACCGCGAGAGTGCAAGCGCGCTATTCCGTCGTTACGCCCGGGTTCACCCGCTGTACGACAGGCGTCAGGCGCACACCGCAGCGACCTCAGAACACAGGTCGCGAGTCACCGCCTGCGCTGCGCATCCACGGGCCGGTGCGCTCAGCTGATGACGCGGACGCTCTCGGCCTGCGCGCCCTTCGGCCCCTGGGCAACCTCGAACTCCACCCGCTGGTTCTCCTCCAGCGACTTGTAGCCCTCGGACTGGATGGCGGAGTAATGGACGAAGACGTCCTGCCCCTCATCCACGGCGATGAAGCCGTAGCCCTTCTCGTTGTTGAACCACTTCACGGTGCCCTGTACCACGTGCCACTCCTCGCAAGAGCGTTCCTGCCCTCCTCGCGCGACGATACACAGCAACACCGACATCGGCCAGAGCGAATCCGCGGCTCAGAGCAGGCCGGCCTCGCGCATGCCCTTTATCGTCGGCTTGATGATTGCCGTCGGGCGGGAGCCCTCGGCCACCGCGTCGAGTGTCTTGAGGCCGTCGCCGGTGTTGAAGACGACCGTCTCGGCCGACGTGTCGAGCGCACCCGAGGCCGCCAGCTTCTTGAGCACGGCAACCGTGACCCCACCGGCCGTCTCGGCGAACACGCCGGTCGTGCGCGCCAGCAGCCGGATTCCCTCACGAATCTCGTCATCGTTCACATGGGCCATCGCACCGCCCGTGGAACGGACGACGTCGAGTGCATAGGGCCCGTCGGCCGGGTTGCCGATGTTCAGCGACTTGGCGATGCCGGTCGGCTTCACCGGCTGGACGACATCCCAGCCGTTACTGAAGGCAGTCGAGATCGGTGCACAGCCGGCCGACTGCGCGCCGTAGACCTTCCACGGCGCCGACGTGACGAGGCCGGTGGCGGTGAGTTCTTTGAACGCCTTGTGGACCTTGGTCAACAGCGAGCCCGAGGCCATCGGGATGACGACCTGCGGCGGCAGGCGCCAACCCAGTTGCTCGGCGACCTCGAAGCCGAGCGTCTTGGAGCCCTCGGCGTAGTAGGGCCGCACGTTGACGTTGACGAATGCGGTCGTCTCGAACTCGTCGGTCTCGGCGAGCTCGCTGCAGAGCCGGTTCACGTCGTCGTAGCTGCCTTCGATGCCGACGAGCGTGCCCCCGTAGATGGCAGTCTGGACGATCTTGGCCGGCTCCAGGTCGGCCGGCACGAAGACGATGTAAGGCATGCCGATGCGGGTTGCGTGGGCCGCGACCGAGTTTGCCAAGTTGCCGGTGGAGGCGCAGGCGATCCGCTCGAATCCGAGTTCCCGGGCAGCCGTGATCGCCACCGAGACGACCCGGTCCTTGAATGAATGGGTCGGGTTGGCCGAGTCGTCCTTCACCCACAGGGGCGCCGTGAAGCCGAGTTCGTCGGCGAGCCGGTCCGCCCGGATCAGCGGAGTCATCCCGGTACCCGAGTCCACCCGGGTGGCGGAATTCTGGCCGACCGGCAGCAGGCCGGAATAGCGCCATAGCGAGGAAGGTCCGGCGGCGACATCGGCGTGGGTAACCTTCGACAGCGCGTCGAGGTCGTAGCCGATCTCAAGTGGGCCGAAGCATTCGAAGCAGGCGTGCTGCGCGCCGAGGGGGAACGTGGCGCCACAGTTCCGGCAGACCAGAGCCGATGCGGGGGACGCGGGACGCGCGTCGATGAGAGCAGTCATGTGCGAGGCCTTTCTCCTCATCTTCCCCTGACACATCACATGTCAGAGCCGGAGTTGGCACCTCTCTGCGGCGGCCTCGCTGCCCGGTTGATTGCCGGGTTCTGTATGGCGAGTTGGCTTCGCAGTGGTTGCCGGGGCTTCATCGGGCCGGTCCCTCTGCCCCTCTGGATAAGGGTGTTCTTCAGTTGTACGAACAGTCTCTCATACCGGTCAGCAGATCGTCGTCAGCTGTAGTCGCCCGTGAGCACTACGACGACCGGACCCACTGGCAGACCGTCGAACTTCGGCTCGACCCGCTGGATAACCGGAAACTGGGCCTGGAGCGCCTCAGCGGCCTGCTTGCTCCCCGAATCAGCGGGATCGTAGTAGGCGCAGGTCGACAGGATGTCGTTCTGCAGGTTGCTGTAACTGGTCACCGTCCAGCCACCGGCCTCGAACCGGGTCGCCGCGGTATGCGCCAGGCCGGTCTCGCTGGTGTCGTTCAGCACGATCAGTGGGGTCGACCTGAAGTTGGTGGCGGCAGCGTCCTGGGAAGCCGCGGAAGTGGTGGCAGTCGGGGCGGCCGACGGCGTCGACGTGGCGCTCGCCGGTGGATGCGAGCTGGACGGACCTGCGCTGGGATGCGCGGCCTGAACGGTGGCGGTCGACCTCGCCGCGGGCACGCTATCGGAGGCCCGGCGTCCGTGCGGTTGCCGCAGCCCAAGCACCGCGTACACGGCGACGACGATGCCCAGCAGGACGATCACGGCGCCAGAGAGAAGATCTAGGCGACGACGCCAGTCGGACTGAGGAGAGAGGTGGACCATCGAGACGGAATCATA
>Ga0210394_10005200_pt1 | contig 14685 bp, 16 predicted proteins | sample IncBWC12MmetaG_FD_160121 | JGI IMG/M metagenome (GOLD analysis project Ga0210394, IMG submission 160121) | Forest soil microbial communities from Barre Woods Harvard Forest LTER site, Petersham, Massachusetts, United States - Inc-BW-C-12-M | ecosystem: Environmental > Terrestrial > Soil >... | reverse complement strand
AAGGACTATCTCGACGGCAAGGGCGTAAAAACCTTCTTCGGTCCGTTTCCGGTGAACGAGGGTCCGGCCGCCGGCCAAAGCATCGTCTATTTCCTCGCGCCCTGGGGCCTGCAAATGGAGATCATCAGCTATCCGAAAGGGATGGCCTACGAGAAGTCGGCACCGGTGGTGCTGTGGTCGCCGCGAGATCCGGCGAAGTGAGGTTCCTCTCCCCCGGAGCGGGAAACCAGGTGAAAAGTACTGACATCTCCGGCACATCCGCTGGGTCCCCGCTTCCGCGGGGACGAGCGGATGGGAGTAACCAGGTCAATTTTCACTAAACTTGTTGCGGCAACGCGCGTCGGCAACCCGCGCTGCACTGCAGCATGCCGCCGCCACAAGAGTTTCACGAAGGCGTCGCAGCACCGCCACAGACCTTGCGCAGAATGAATGCTGATATCGGGTGAAATCGGGGACCGGAGGGGGTGCGTCGAGGAGGATCGACGATGACCATCCAGTCTGCCTGTTGCGCAGAGGAAACCGCGCTCCGCACCGCGACTGAAGATTTCGGCCGACCCAACTGCCCGCATTGCGGGAGTGTGTTGCTTGTGGCCGAACAATCCGAGTTTAATCTCAAAGGCCGCATCCGCCACGCCTGGTCGTGCGACGATTGCGGCCACGAATTCGTCACCTCGATCCGGCTGCGGCGGCAACACTAGGCCGCGGCGGGAACCGTTCGCGGGCTGCATCGTTAAAAAGCGTAACAGTATAGTCCTAACGTAACGATTGCCGTGGAAGGCGGCTCTATCGGGAAAAAACCGCACCGCCACCGCCTCTTTCCACGGGCCCGAACCAGGGAGGAAACGCCCGCCAGTCGCGGACTCCGGGCGACAAGGTGCACGGGCCAACTGTAGGATGTATCGCGCCCGTCGTTGCGTCCGTTGAAGGCGCGCATGAGTGACCCGCCGGCCCGCGTTGATGCGGCCGGCGGGTTCTTTTTCGTCAGTCAGGTTGTTCTCGGTCCCACACTGCGCTTGAAGGAATCGCACGCCCTCAGGACCGATCGACATCGCGCTCGTCAACGTCGCGCTTGGCCGCCCATTGTTCTCTGGTCTCGGCGGCGTAGTCGGAAAAACCGCCGGCCGCGATCGCGGCGCGCGCCCCCGCCATCAGGTCCTGATAGTAGTACAGGTTGACGATAGACAGGAGCGTGCCGCCGAGCGCCTCGCCGCTGCGAAAGAGGTGATGCAGATAGGCGCGGGAAAAGTCGCGCGCCGCCCGGCAACGGCTTTCCGGGTCGAGCGGCCGCGGATCGTCGGCGTGGCGCGCGTTCTTGATGTTGATCGGACCGAAGCGCGTGAAGGCGAGGCCGTGACGGCCGTTGCGCGTCGGCAGCACGCAATCGAACATGTCGATCCCGCGCGCCATCGCTTCGAGAAGGTCACCGGGCGTACCCACCCCCATGAGATAGCGCGGCTGCGCCGCCGGCAGCGCCGCCGCGGTTTGGGAAACCACCTCGAGCATCACGCTCTGCGCCTCGCCGACGGCAAGGCCGCCGATGGCGTAGCCGTGGAAGCCGATGTCAACGAGCGCACGCATGCTCTCGCCGCGAAGTGTTGCGTCATCGCCGCCCTGCACGATGCCGAACAGTGCGCGGCCAGGGGCTGCCCTTTCGAAGGCGCGCTTGCATCGCTCCGCCCAGCGCAGCGACAGCTTCATCGCCCGCTCGATGTCGTCGCGCCCGGCCGGCAGCCGCACGCATTCGTCGAGCTGCATGGCGATGTCGGAGCCGAGCAGAATCTGCACCTCGACGGCGCGTTCCGGCGTCAGCTCCACCATCGCGCCGTCGATATGCGAGCGGAAGGTGACGCCCTCCTCCGCGATTTTGCGCAGCGGCGCGAGCGACATCACCTGGAAGCCGCCGGAATCGGTGAGGATCGGACCCGGCCAGCCCATGAACGTATGCAGCCCGCCAAGCGCGGCGACGCGCTCGGCCGAAGGCCGCAACATCAGGTGATAGGTGTTGGCAAGCAGAAGCTCGGCGCCGGCGGCGCGCACGTCGTCGTGATGGACGCCCTTGACCGCCGCCTGCGTGCCGACCGGCATGAAGGCCGGCGTCTGCACGGCGCCATGCGCGGTCGTCATCGCGCCCGTGCGCGCGGCGCCATCGGTGGCAATGAGGCGGAAGGAGAAGGGATCGGACATCGGCAATCAGACGTGATGCGGCAGCCATAGATTGAGCGGAAGAGCCCAGCAAGTCCGCAGGGCGGGCGCGCTTCCCGAACTCATGCACGGCTGACAGCCAGTTCCTTTCGCTGACGAACGATATGGCCTGCGATCCGGACCGCCTCCTTGGCGATTTCTCTGAGCAAGCCACTGACGGGACTCCGAAATCCGACAAAATGAATAGTCGAGTTCCGAGTCTGCTCGTTTGGTGTCCCGTCGTTGGCTGCGTTGATATGGTCGTCCTCAACAAAATCTCGATAGTTGGGACGATATCCGGTCGCGAAGATGATCGCGTCGAATTTGGCTTTGTTTCCTCCTTCGAACACAGCCCCGTCCTCGGTGATTGCAGATAGGCCCGGCACTATCTTGATCGCACCCTGGGCGATCTTTTTAGTTGTGCCGACGTCCAGCACCGGAATCTTGGCCGACTCGGCAATTTGTTGCAGGATGCCTTGCTGCGGACGCCTGAGGCCATACTTCGCCGGGTTGCCGAGAGCCAGGTCAAGAATGAACGGAAAGAGCGCATCGTTGGCGCGCATGGGGAGAGCTTTGCTCGCGAGCGTAGCGATTACTTGAATGGGTACGCCGAAAAGGTCACGTGGGACGATATGAACGCCGCCGCGCAGCGAGATCGTCGGCTGCGCGCCGCCCTCGGACAGGTCGAGAGCAACCTCTGCACCGGTGTTCCCCATGCCAACGACCAGGACGGACTGGCCGGCAAACGGCTTGGCATTGACGTAGTCCGCGCTGTGGATGAGCCTGCCCGTGAACTTCTCTGCCCCGGGAACGACTGGACTCACCGGTTCGGTATTCAATCCGGATGCAATCACGACATGCGGAGCGTGGATCCAACATGAAGTGCCTTCCACAATCCAAACGTCCTCATTTCGGCGCACAGAGCGCACGTTCTCGCCGAAACGGGGGTGTAGATCAAAGTGCGCAGCATAACGATCCAAATATTCGATCAACAGATTTCGGGGAACGTAGCGCGGATAGTCTTTCGGATAAGGACAATAAGGCAAAGACGACAGCTGTTTTATCGTATGCAAGTGCAGCCGCTCGTAGTGCCGACGCCAGGACGAGGCAACATGAAGATTCCTTTCCAGGATAATGAAATCCAAACCGACCTTCCCGAGACACGCCGCGACCGCGAGCCCAGCTGGGCCGGCACCGACGACGACAACGTCAGTGGTTTCTGCCAATGACTCCTCCCACTCCGTGGAACAGCGCCAACCCGTACGCCCTTCTTCCGTCTCGCATGTGGGACCCAGACATATCCCAATGCGTGAACGCCTGTTCGCAGAATGCGCTTCAAAGCGCGAAGCCCGCACGGGATCAGCGCGGTACTCACGCCGGCAGAGTAGCCCCGGCCCCGAGCCACTGTTTGATCAGCGCAGCCAGCGTTCCGTCGGCCGCCAGCGCCGCCTGCGCCTTGCTGATCCCGTCGTGCAGCGCTGCATTTCCCTTGCGCACACAGATGCCGAGGCGCTCTACGGTGATCCCGGTCTGGAGGATCTTGAGCTTCGGCCGCTCGCGTACGAACCACGCGGTGACCGGCGCGAGCTTCATGAAAGCGTCGCAGCCGCCACTCGACAAATCATCGAGCGCCTTTTCGATTTCGTCATAGGCATAGACCCGCACGCGCGCGGCGCGATGCTCGGCAACCAGCTTGTCGGCGACTGGCTGGCTCGTATTGCCTTCCTGGACGCCGATCACCAGGCCTTTGAGGTCGCCGATGCCATGTAAGTTCGGATGTCGGCTGACATCGGCAACGAGCGACTGGCCAGAGACCGCATAGGGCGGACAGAAATCGGCGACCTTGCTGCGTTCCGGCGTAATGGTGGTGCCTGAGGCAATACAGTCATAGCTGCCGTCGTCGAGTCCGGCGAAGATGCCGTTGAAGTCGGTGCCTTTGTAGGGCACCAATTGCCATTCGCGGCCGATCAGGCCGGCAATGCGCTGCATCAGCGTAATATCGAAACCCGCCGGGCCGTCGTTGGCATTGAACTCGAAGGGCGGGTCGGGAAGCGCCGCTCCCACCCGCAAAACCGGAGCCGCTCTCGCGGCGCTCGCCTTGATCAGGCCGGTCGCAAATAGCGGTAAGGCAGCAAGCAAATGACGGCGCCTCATGAGGACTTTATCGGTCAGGCCGAGACAACGATGGGTTAGGCATGACTATAGCCTGAAGGTGGAGCGCCGTTGAGGCCCCAGGCGGTTCGGCAAGAATAGTTCTACAATCGCGGAGGGTCGCCTGGCCATGCGCCGGTGCGGGCGCGCGAGAGTGCCGCGATGCACGCCTTTAAGCTCTACACCGGTGAGGACAGTGCCTCGCACGTGCTCGAAGGCACACTGACGCTCGATCAGCGCACCGATGTCATCGCCGCACACTTCAAGGAATCGCCGCCGCATTCCTCCTTCGACTGGCACGACGCCCCGGAGACGCAATACGTCATCACGCTCACCGGCACGCTCGAATTCACCACCCGCGACGGCGAGACTTTCATCATCCGGCCCGGCGACGTGCTGGTCGCAACCGACACGGCCGGCACCGGCCACAGGTGGCGCCTGATCGACGACGCGCCCTGGCGACGCTGCTACATTGTGCTCAAGCCGGGTGCGGCGGATCTGTTTGCGGCGCGGGCGTAGCACGCGCGACATCGCCCCATGCTACGGACACTCCGGATGCCTACGGCGCATACCCGGATCGAGGAAGCTGAAACGGGCGCCGTCCTCGCGCAAACGGCAAACCCCGCGCGCGGCACGGCGCCCAATCTAACCGTGCCCGATGTAGTCCATCCGTCCGCCATCGACCGTCAGCATCTGTGCAGTGATCCAACCCGATTCCGGTGAAGCCAAGAAGACTATCGCGTTGGCAACGTCTTCCGGTTCACCGATCCGACCCATCATTGCGCGTGAAGCGAGACGGGCCTCAGTGCCCTGCCAATCTTCCGCGCCCCGGCCGCGCTGGGTGAGGTCGGTGCGGACAAAACCTGGCGCAACGGCGTTCACGGTAATGCCGTGCGGGCCAAGCTCCAAGGCAAAGCGTCGCGTCAGAATCGCCACCTCGGCTTTGGTCGCCGCGTAGAATGCGTTGCCGGGCAGCGCGGTGCCGGTCGCCGCAATCGAACTCACATTGACGATCCGGCCATAGCGGCGCGCACGCATGCTTCCGATCACCGCGCGGGTCGTGTTGATGACCCCCTCGACATTCACCTCGCGCATCTGCGTCGCCCGCTCCCGGTCGTAGGTGTCCAGTGTGCCTTGCCATGCTACGCCGGCGTTGTTCGCCAGGATCGTCACCGGTCCCAACTCTTTTTCCGTGCGGGCGACCATCGCATCGACCGCGGCGGCTTGCGCAACATTCCCCCGCGCGGCGATCGCCCGCCCTCCCCCAGCCGCAATCTCGGCGACGAGCGACTCTGCCGCGTCGGCATTCGCGGCAAAATTAACGCACACCGCCGCGCCACGCTCTGCCAGCAACCGCGCCGTAGCTCGACCGATTCCCCGGCCGCCCCCGGTTACCAGGGCCACTTGATCGCGCCATGCCACCATGTTTCCGCCTCTCAGTCAGCCCTATTCTATGCGTGTTTTATCGTCGGCGGCCGCGGGAAACAGCAGGCAGGCGTCGCCGTAGGAATAGAACCGGTAGCCCGTTTCGATCGCGTGCGCATAGGCGCGGCGCATCGTGTCCAGGCCGCTGAAGGCAGAGACCAGCATGAACAAGGTCGAGCGCGGTAGATGAAAATTGGTCAGCATGACGTCGACGGTGCGGAAGCGGTAGCCGGGCGTGACGAACAGCGCAGTCTCGCCGGAGAAGGCCGCGAGCGTGCCGTCCGCGGCCGCCGCGCTTTCGAGCAGCCGCAGCGCCGTTGAGCCGACGGCGACGATGCGGCCGCCGGCACGCCGCGCCGCGTTGAGCGCCGCCGCCGTCTCCGCGCCGACGCTGCCCCATTCCGGCTGCATTTTGTGCGCCGACGTGTCTTCCGCTTTGACGGGAAGGAAGGTACCCGGCCCGACGTGGAGCGTTACCTTGTGCAGGCCGCCGCCGCGCGTCTCTAGCGCCTCGACGACCGCGTCGGTGAAATGCAGCCCCGCAGTCGGCGCGGCGACCGACCCCTCCTCCCGCGCGAACACTGTCTGATAGTCAGTGCGGTCCTGTTCGTCGGCCGTGCGGCGGCCGGCGATGTAGGGCGGCAGCGGCATGTCGCCGCGTTCGGCAAGCGCCTCGTCGAGGACCGGCCCGTGAAACGCAAAGGCGAGTGTGACCTCGCCGCCCTCTCCTTTCGCCTCCACCGTGGCGTCGAGCTGGTCGAGGAAGCACACCCGGCCCTCGCTGCCGAAGCGCACGACATCGCCGACGGCGAGGCGCTTCCCCGGCTTCACCAGCGCGTTCCAGCGCGAGCCGTCGAGCCGCCGGGTCAATGTCGCCGCAATCGCCGGCTCGTGCGTGCCGCGGCCGATGCGGCGGCCGTGCAGGCTCGCCGGAATGACTTTCGTGTCGTTCGCCACCACGGCGTCGCCTTCGCGCAGCAACGCTGGCAGGTCACGCATGACGCGGTCCTCGAACGGCGTCGCTGCGCCCGGCCGCACCACGAGGAGCCGGGCGCTGTCGCGCGGAACCGCCGGACGCAGCGCTATGCGATCCTCGGGAAGCGCAAAATCAAAAAGGTCGGTGCGCATATCTGACAACGCAATTCACGATCCGCTCGTCCCCGCGAAAGCGGGAACCCAGCTTTTGCGTGTCAGGAATACTGGATTCCCGCTTACGCGGGAATGAGCGGAGAAACTCGCGGAATTCGCGGCAATGAGCCGCGCCGGCAGATTACTTCCCGCCATCCGTATCGGTCGCGCGCTCGTCGACGAAGCGGATGGCGATCGGGCGGCCGGCGACCGCTCCGGCCATCCCGGCGCTGAAATGCAGCGGCGTGCAGCGCTGCAGCGCCGCATCGATCGTTTCGCGATAGACGCCACGCAAAGCGGCCGGCGCATCGTGTGTCGCATAGGTCATGCGCGGCGGCGCGATCACCTGGCCGTCGCGCTTGAAGGCGAAGCGGATGGTGTATTCCATCCCGTGGCGCGCTTCGTCCTTCGGCGGCGGCACCCAGCAGGCGCGCAGCGCGGCGAACATGTCACCGATCGAATCGAGCTTGCGGTCATTCGCCGTCCGCTCCGCATCGGAGCCGGCGCTTTCCCTCGCATTTTCCGCCGCATCGCCGTCGGTCGAGACGATCGTCAGCTGCAGATCCTGGCCGAGCGGCGGCAGGTAATAGGGAAAGCACGGCCCCAGATGGAAGACGCCGCAGAACGAGGGATGGCAGGGCTGCCCGCTGAGCACGCTGCACGGTGCGCGTGCCGGCGGCAGGCGGTTCAAAGGCTGCGCCTGCGCGGTCGGGACGGCGGCGGCTAGGCCGCCGAAAAGGACGCCGCAGGCGATCGCAATCGCACAGCGCGGCACGTCAGACCTTTACTGTTTTACGTCCGCCGCCACCTGCATATGGACGATGCGGTCGGGCTCGGCCGGCGGCTCGCCGCGCTTGAGCTTGTCGACCAGTTCCATTCCCTGCACGACTTCGCCGACCACGGTGTACTGGCCGTTGAGGAAAGAACCCTCGGCGAACATGATGAAGAACTGGCTGTTCGCCGAATTGGGATCGCTGGTGCGCGCCATGCCCAAGATACCGCGCTTGAACGGCACCTTGGAGAACTCGGCCTTCAGGTTCGGGTGCTTCGAGCCGCCGGTGCCGTTGCCGTACTGGCCATCGCCGGTCTGCGCCATGAAGCCGTCGATCACGCGGTGGAACGGCACGTTGTCGTAAAAGTGCTCGCGCGCGAGCAGCTTCAAGCGCTCGGCGTGCTGCGGCGCCACGTCAGTGCGCAGCTTGATGATCACCCGGCCGTATTTGGTGTCGAGAAAGATCGTGTTCTGCGGATCTAGTCCGGGCGGCAGAGTTTCGGCGATGACGGGTGCGGCACACATGATGGCGAACAGTACGGCAAGGATACGGGTCATGTCACCTCCGGGTGAGGCCTTTATTTCGCGAATTTCCGCTGCAGCCGCGCGGCGACCTGCGCCGGCACGAAGGCTGAAACGTCGCCGCCCATGCCGGCAATCTGGCGCACCAAGGTGGCAGTGATCGGGCGGACTGCCGGCGAGGCGGGCACGAACACGGTCTGCACCTCGGGCGCCATCACCGCGTTCATGCCGGCCATCTGCATCTCGTAGTCGAAGTCGCTGGCATCGCGCACGCCGCGGATCAGGATTGTCGCGCCCGCCCGCCGCGCCGCGGCGACTACGAGATCGGCAAAGGTCGAGACCGCTATCTCGCAGCCGGCGGCGCGCGCAAGCGGCGTGCACACCTCCTCAAGCATGGCGACCCGCTCCTCGGCCGCGAACAGCGGCACCTTGCCGGGATGAATGCCGACGGCGAGCACGAGGCGGTCGACCATGGCCACGGCGCTGCGCACCACCTCGAGATGACCGTTGGTCATGGGGTCGAACGACCCGGCAAAAAGCGCGGTGCGCAGCATGGCGGGGGTCTAGCCCGAGGGTCCGGCGATCGCAACCCAGATCGGCGAAAACGGGTCGGCAGCGCCGGATTATGCCCGATTTTTGCGGGTTCGCGGCAAACGAAGAGGCTCCCTGCCTGCGCGATACCCGCAACCTGTTCGGACAGGCGCCGGAAGGTCGCGGCGACGCGCTAACGCGGGTCCGGGGCGGTATCAGCATCAGCCGTCAACGCCGCGACGCCGGCGCGCAGCTCGGCAATCAGTTCGCCGCTGTTCGGCAGATGCGGCGCCTCCGCGTCGAGGATCTGCATGAAGCCGCGCTTCTTGAGCGCCAGCAGCTCAGACTCCGTCAGCAAGTCCCGGCCTGCCGAATCGCAGACGATGTCGAGGAGCCGGTCGAGCGCGTGCAGCCGGCCCAGGAGATAATCGTTCTCGCGGTAGGCACGGGAGAGAAACGCTGCAGTGTGCTCGAAGAAAATGCCTTTGAGCTTTTGCGCGCACTCGATCGTCTTGAGCGCGCGCGCATCGTGGACGCTGATGCGATCGACCAGCAACTCGTTGAATTCGCCGACCTCGCGCCACGTCATCACTGGAAAGGTCAGCAAGTCCCAGAACGGAAAGCCGAGATAATTGATCAGCACTTCCTCTCTCGCCTCGTGCGGCCAACCCTCGCCGAAGGTTTCGGCGAGCAGCCCGTCGATTTCGCGGGTGCTGGCATCGAGATCGATGGTCATCGCCAGCCGGTTCACCAGGCTGTCGATACGCGATGCGAAGCGAGCGGCGACCGACTGCGCGTAGCCGGTGATGTCCCTGACTTCGTCGGCTGACGGCGGCGCTGAAAATATTTCCGTGACCAGCGCGCGAATTTCCTCATCGAATTGCGCGAGGTTCTCGCGCTGTTGCAAGTCGTCGAGACAGTCGTAGAACCGGCGCTTGAGCCGATCGACGCGTTCGGCGCCGATGTCCTTGAAGCGTTCGGTATCCAGCATCTCGTACAGCCGGTTCTGTCCCTCGATCATGAAATGCAGGCGGCGCCTGCGGTAGTCGAGGTCGAAGTCGAGCAGCATGGTCACCCACCGCGGGGCCGCGAGCAGGTCCTGTGCCGCACCGCTGCGGAACGAGCCCGATTTCGCCAGGCGGTCGGACGCCTCGGCCCGCGCCGCCCAGGTATCGATCACCTCGGCGATCGTGCGCGCGAACGGCGAGCCCGCCTTCACGCCGCGGGTGGTCATGATCAACTGCGCGACGAAGGCGCGGGCCGAAGCGAGCTTGAGGCCGACATAGCCTTCATAGGCAAAGCCGCCCTCCTCCGCCGCCTTGACATTGGCGTGCTCGCGCCATTCGCGGATCTGGGCCTCGCTGATGTCCTGCGCGCCGGTCATCACATTCGCCACCAGGCGGCTGACCTGCGGCCGCGCCCGCTCGATGATCGCCTTGAGCCGGCGCGCGCGCTCGTTGAACGCGGCGACCCAACTCAGCTCATCGGTCACCGGCTCGGTACGCGGGATGTCGGACAACGCGCCTTTGAGCGTCGAGAAGAAGCCCGGCACCCGATCGTGCGCCCGCGCTCCCGGCGGCCGCGGATCGGGGTCGATGTAGACGATACGCCGGTCCACCTCGCGGTAGGCCGGGCGGCCGGGTATGGCCCTGATCGCCTCGCGGAACGGGCGATTGTTGAGCACGCTGCCATCGATGAAAGGCACCGACGTCGGGTCGACGCCGCTTTCCAGATAGTTGGCGAAATTGCGCTTGATGAAGTCAGCGCGGCGCGGCCATGTCGCGCCCTTGCTGCGCAGGAGTTCGTCCATTTCCGCGACCCGCGCCGGCGGGAACGCCCCCGGCACCGAGGAGGTGGCACGCGCAGCGAAGGCGAGAGCCGGCGCGTTGGCGAGGTCGAAATCGCTCTCGACCTCGCCGTTGGGGCGGCGCCGGTATTTGAAATGAAACAGATGCCGGTGCACGCGCTCCTCGATGATCGCCGGATCGTGGATGGGCACTGGTTGCAGGTAGCCGTAGTAGTCGGTGACGGTGACGAACAGGTCGAGGCCCCGTCCCGACGGCAGCAGTGAAGCTTCCGCGCTCTTCGGACTACCCATCGCGGTCGCGGCCTCGTACATCAGCGCGGCCATGCGCATGCCGTCGAGCGGCGGCTTGAACCAGCGCGAGCGCACGAACATCGAGAGGTTGGCACGCACCTCGGCATCGCGCACGAGCGGCGAGCGCCGTGTGCCGATGGCCCATAACACCGGGCGAAGGAACCACTTGCTCCAGCCCCGCGCCCTTGCCTCCGGCGAAAGGAGGCGGCTCACATCGGCATTGTTGAGCCAGAGATCGCGCAAGGGCGCGGTCGGCAGATCGTGACAGATCGCGCGCGCGAGCATCGTACCGTTGATGCCGCCCGCCGAGGCTCCGGCGATGATGTCGACGACGACCCGCAGATCGATCTTGCGCCCGACTTCGCGCAGCAGATCGAAATAGACCGCTTCGGTGTCGTACTCCGGATCGTTGCGGTCGACCAGCGAGTCGAAGGAGGCACTCGCGCGCTTTGCCTGGTCGGCGATGCCGTGCAGCGCGCGCGAGGCGCGGACGAGCTTGAGGATTTCCTTGTTGATGCCATGCATGTAGATGGCGAGCGAGACGCCGCCGAAACATACCAGGGCAAACCGAAGTTCCTTTTCCTTCACCGCTCAACCCCTGGCCCCGCCGTCACGCCGGGCAGCATCATCGCAAGGTATTTTAGCGCCGTTGCCGAAGCCTTTGGAATCCGTTACGAAGATGCCTCCTTTCGGACTATTCGGCTGCACACGCGATGTCGCACCAGGAAGGGCGCATCTGGCGATTTTTGGTCGGCGACCAAACGAAGTACGCGAATGATCGTCTTGATCGACAATTACGACAGTTTCGCCTTCAACCTGGTGCACTATCTCGGTGAATTGGGGGCCGAGGTCCGCGTGCACCGCAACGACAAGATCACCAGCGCGGCCGTCGTCGCTGCCGATCCCGACGCGATCGTGCTTTCGCCTGGCCCGTGCACGCCGAAAGAGGCTGGCATCTGCCTCGACCTGATTGCAGCGGCGGCCGGCAAAGTCCCGATCCTCGGCGTCTGCCTCGGCCATCAGGCGATCGGCGACGCCTTCGGCGGCCGGGTGGTGCGGGCGCCGACGCCGGTGCACGGCAAGCTCTCCGCGATCCGCCATTCCGGGGCCGGCATCTTCCGCGGCATCAACGCGCCCTTCCAGGCCACGCGCTACCATTCGCTCGTGGTCGAGCGCGCGAGCCTGCCGGAGGAACTGACCGTGACGGCGGACACCGAGGACGGCCTCATCATGGGGCTCGCTCACGCCCGCCTGCCGGTGCACGGCGTGCAATTCCATCCCGAAAGCATCGCCTCCGAGTACGGCCACCTGCTGTTGAAGAATTTCCTCGACATCGCCGCGTCCTGGAACGCGGCGGCTGGACGGCGCGCGGCGGCGCCGCTCGCGCCGACGCCCGACCGGCAGCGCGTCCGCGCCCCGGTACATTGAGGACTTCACCGTGACCGACGAAGTCAGGGCGCTCATCGGCAAAGTCGCGACCGGCGCCGCGCTAACGCGCGAGGAGGCGGCCAGCGCCTTCGAGCAGGTGATGTCGGGCGAAGCTACTCCCTCGCAAATGGGCGGCCTCCTCATGGCGCTGCGCGTGCGCGGCGAGACGGTCGAGGAGATCACCGGCGCGGTCTCGGCCATGCGCGCGAAAATGCTGCGCGTGAGCGCGCCGCCCGATGCCATCGATGTCGTCGGCACCGGCGGCGACGCTTCGGGCTCGTTCAATATCTCGACCTGCGCCGCGCTTATCGTCGCCGGCGCCGGCGTTCCGATCGCCAAGCATGGCAATCGTGCGCTGTCCTCGCGCTCGGGCGCGGCCGATGTGCTGACCGCACTCGGCGTCAGGATCGATCTGACGCCGGACAAGATCGCGCGCTGCATCCGCGAAGCGGGCATCGGTTTCATGTTCGCGCCCGCGCATCACCCGGCGATGAAGAACGTCGCGGCGACCCGCGTCGAACTCGGCACGCGCACGATCTTCAATCTGCTCGGCCCCCTGTCCAATCCGGCCGGCGTCCGGCGGCAGATGGTCGGTGTGTTCTCGCGGCAATGGACGCAGCCGCTGGCCCAGGTCCTGAAGAATCTCGGCGCCGAGCGCGTCTGGGTGGTGCACGGCTCGGATGGGCTCGACGAGATCACGACCGCCGGGCCGACGAGCGTCGCCGCGCTCGAGAATGGCACGGTGACAAGCTTCGAGATATCGCCCGAAGAGGTCGGCTTGCCTCGGGTCAAGCCGGAACATCTGCGCGGTGGCGATGCCGAAGCAAACGCCAATGCGCTGCGTGGCGTTCTCGAAGGCACGCATTCCGCGTTTCGCGACGTGGCGCTGTTCAATGCCGCGGCCGCCCTGGTGGTCGCGGGCAAGGCCAACACCCTCAAGGAGGGACTGCACCTTGCCGTCCACGCGGTCGATTCCGGAGAAGCCGAGGGCCGACTCGACCGCCTGATCGTGGTCTCCAACGATGACTGACGTCCTTGCCAGGATCGGCGCCTACAAGCGCGAGGAGATCGCCGCGGCGAAGCGGCAACGCCCGCTCGCGCGGCTCGAAAGCGAGGCCAGGGCCGCGGCCGCGCCGCGCGGCTTCTTGGCGGCGATCGAGCGGCGGCTGACGGCCGGCGGCTACGCGCTTATTGCCGAGATCAAGAAGGCGAGCCCGTCGAAGGGTTTGATCCGCGAGGACTTCGATCCGCCGGCGCTGGCGGTGGCCTACGCGGCAGGCGGCGCGACCTGCCTTTCGGTGTTGACCGACACTCCCTCCTTCCAGGGCTCGCTCGATCACCTGCGGGCGGTGCGCACCGCCTGCGCGCTGCCGGTGCTGCGCAAGGATTTCATGTACGACGCCTATCAGGTGCTGGAAGCGCGCGCTGCCGGCGCCGATTGCATCCTGATCATCATGGCCGCGGTCGATGGCGGCTGCGCGGCGGAGCTTGAAGCGGCGGCGGCAGCGCTCGGCATGGACGCGCTCGTCGAGGTGCACGACGAGGAGGAGCTTGAACGGGCGCTGCGCCTGAAATCGCGGCTCATCGGGATCAACAACCGTAACCTGAAAACGTTCGAGACGACGCTCGCGACCTGCGAACGCCTGGCGCGGCTGATTCCGCCCGGGCGCGTAATCATCGGCGAGAGCGGCATTTTCTCACCCGACGATCTCGCCCGGCTCGCCGCGGCGGGGATTGCAACCTTCCTCGTCGGCGAAAGCCTGATGCGGCAGAACGACGTCGCCGCGGCAACGCGTGCGCTCCTCGCGCGCAAGCCCGCGCTTGCTTCTGCCCGGTGAAGGCCAGTGGCGCGGCGTTCGGCATTGACGCATCTTTCCGCCGGTGGCGCGGCGCATATGGTCGACGTGTCGGCCAAACCCGCGACAGAGCGCGAGGCAGTCGCCGCGGGCCGCGTGGTGATGCAGCCCGAAACGCTCGACATCGTGCGCAAGGGCGATGCCAAGAAGGGCGACGTGCTCGGCGCCGCCCGCATCGCCGGCATCATGGCCGCCAAGCGCACGCACGACCTCATTCCGCTGTGCCACCCGCTTTCAATCACCAAGGCCGAGGTCGACATCAGGCCGGATGCCGCCCTGCCCGGCCTGGAGGTAACGGCCCGCGTCAAGGTCGCGGGCAAGACCGGCGTCGAGATGGAGGCGCTCACTGCCGTGGCGGTGGCCTGCCTCACCATCTACGACATGGTGAAGGCGGTCGACCGTGGCATGCGCATCGAAGGCATCCGGCTCATCGAGAAGCGCGGCGGCCGCAGCGGCCATTTTCGCGCAAAGGAGTAGAACGTGGCGTTGCTGTCGGTCGCCGAGGCGCTCGAACGCGTGCTGGCGCACGCGGCCCCCCTGCCCGCCGAACATGCCGTGCTCTCCGAGGCCTACGGGCGCGTGCTCCCGGACGA
>Ga0210394_10005199_pt1 | contig 14690 bp, 11 predicted proteins | sample IncBWC12MmetaG_FD_160121 | JGI IMG/M metagenome (GOLD analysis project Ga0210394, IMG submission 160121) | Forest soil microbial communities from Barre Woods Harvard Forest LTER site, Petersham, Massachusetts, United States - Inc-BW-C-12-M | ecosystem: Environmental > Terrestrial > Soil >... | reverse complement strand
TTATTAGGAAACGTCCCTCCCGACGGCGCGACATCGAGGTCGTAAATAGCCGGTTGCCCCGCGGGCAGCGACTCGATTCCAGGGTTCGGTGTGAGGGTGAAGCTAAATCCTGCACCGGAGCCGTTGCCGGTCGACGTAAATGCCACGAGTATGGAATGAGCAATGCTGTGGGAATCCGCCCCCACGGCCGCAACGTTGAAGTTGTAGGTCTGATCTACATTGCTGCTCACCATTACTGTGAACGGGGCTCCGGGTGCTGGACTTAGCGTGGGCACCAGGCTGGCCGGAGAAACCACGCAGCCAGGAGGATGGTTCGACCCGCAGCTTACATTGACCACGCTGTTGTAGCAGTATGTGCCCTGCAAAGTGCCGTTAAAGATTGTCGGCGTGTTCACGGGGGCTGTTTGTGACGCGGGAGTAACTTCCAGTGTGTAGTTCGGTGGGGTATACGGATTTGCGGTAAACGTAACCGGAAACAAATGCGTCGTCCCGAACTGATCGGTGCCCGTAGCCACGATGTTGAAGTTAAATATGCCACATTGACCGCTGCCCACGGTGACGATGAATGGCACGCCGCTCGCGGTCGGCACCACGCTTGCTGGTGAGGCTGAGCAGGTTGAAGGCGCGCCTGCGCCGCAGCTCAGGTTCACCACGCTGTTGTAGCCGTTCAGCGAAGTTAGTACGCCATTGAAATTTACTGGACTGTTGACGTACGCCTGCAGCGACGGATTACTGATTACCAGCGAGTAGTCCATGGTGATCGTCAGCGACAAGTTCTGCGTCTTCGTGGGACCATTCGTGACCGACCCGCTAATCGTGATTGGAAATGTGCCCGCCGTTGCGCTCTCGGTTGTGCTGACCGTCAGCGTGACCGCAACCGGACTGCTTGCGGTCGGATTCACCGAATCTGAAGGCAGAAAGTTACAGGTTGCTCCCGAGGGCAAATTCCCACAGGAAAGATTCACCGTGTCATCAAAGGAGCCCTCCCCAGTCACGGAAAAAGATACGGGTCCGGAAACGCTGGCAGGGCCAACTGTGATGCTCGGAGGAGAAGGAGCGGTCAAGTTAAAATCCACAATCTTCAAGGTAAAAGTGGCATCGTTCGCGACGTGATTTGGGTCGGTTCCAGCACCATGAAGGTCAAAGGTGTAATCGCCGGGAGCATTGCCCGGATTAACTGTAGCCGTAAGCGGCGTTCCCTGTGGCGGCGGACCCGGTGGATTCACAAAGCTTGGTGTGATCGAGCAAGTCGCGGCCGGAATACAACTGAGGTTTACCTGATAGTTGTATCCGCCGAGGGCGGTAATTGTGCCTGTGAACGGCGGTGGCACTTGTCCCGCAAAAATCGTGATTGGCGTGTTGGCAATCGATAACGAGAAATCTGGCGTCAACGGAAACTCCCAAACCCCACGTCCGTAGGTTGACGCGCGCATCAACTTAGTCGAGTCCGAGCTGACGAAAATTCCCAGCGCAGTCACGGCAACGTTCGGAAGGTATCCCGCCTGGCCGCTATTTGGGGCTGGGCCAAGTTCTTCCCAGTTCGGAGCGGCGGTGAAACTCCAGAACACTCCAACGTCAGTTGCCACGTATATTCTTCCCGGTGATCCAGTGGTGGCGGGATCGACAACCACAGCATTCACAGGCGCATCCGGCAGGTTAGCGCTGAAGTCTGTCCAGGAAGATCCACCGTTCATCGTCTGCCACACGTGCGACGTGGGAAAATTCGCGGTACTGAATCCCATGATGCTCACGTAAGCAGTTAGGCCCTGGGGATAAGACGTGTCCATAGCGATTCCAGAAATCGGAAAATTGTTTGGGTTGATTGATCCCGTTTGATCAACCCAGGTCGAAAGTCCTCCGGCAAGGTTTGTGCTCACCCAAACATGTCCGCCCGGCAGAACGGTAGGAATGAGAGGACCATAGCCATCGGTTCCCACATACATCACGTTAGAAAGGCCGGTAGTTCTGTCGAGCACTCCAGCGGCAAACGAACGCACCAGGTTAATCTCGCTTCCTGTGCAGATGCCGTCGCCGCCAGTCTCAAAGCTATGGCTCAGAACCATGAAACTACCGCCCGTACTCGGGCCGCTCCACATCCGGCAAGTTCCAACGATGATTTCCCCGGCATTCTCCGGATCGAGAACGTACGGCGGATAATTCGCGCCAGTGTCGCCGCCCACGCTTGCGCTAGTGACTATGGGATTGCTCTGAAAGTCCTCCGTGTGACAACTGATTCCGTTGGAATTGGTGCAACTGAAAATGTTGACCCCGGAAATTGCATTTGGAGGGTTGGAAACGAACCATTCTTCTTCATTGTTGGGACCGATCTGCGTGTAGCCGCCATCGCCGGCGTTGACGTTTTGCCAACTCCCACCGGTCGACTGCGTGGCCGGCGACCCATTGCCCTGGGTTCCTCCAATGATTGTGCTGGCATCGTTCAAGGCCTGCGAAAAGGAGACGAACTGACTCATCGATCCCAGCGTCTGATTCAAACTATCGAATTGATTGGCACCGCCGCAGGTTCCAGTGGTCAGATCGGCGTATCCATTCAACGACCGATAGATTCCGCCATCGTTGGCGAAATACATTACATCCTGAACACTCGGATTAATCTGGAACGCAACCGCGTGCTGCGCGGGGTGAACCATGGCGATCGAGCTACATCCGTAAGCGTGCGTGAGATTCAGGAACGTGGCGTCCGGCGGCGCACCAGTTGCATTGGGATTGCACGCAGGAAACTCAGCTGAGATCTCGCACTTATAAAGATTGATGGTCCCGGCGTATAAATCGGTCACTCCGCTGTTGCCATTCGGTACCGCGGCGAGTTCCAGATTGTACGCACCCTGCTCGGTTCCGCAGCCGATTTCGTCACCGCAGTTGATAATGCCCGCTTCATTGATCTGGCTCCAGGAGATGCCGCCATTCGTGGATTCCCAGATACCCTGATCAAAATCATTCGCGTCGACGTACCAGACATACATCTCATTGCGGCCGGGAACGACGGCGATCTCTCCGCGGTAGATCGGACAACTCGATGAACTAGGATTTGCCGGGCACGCGGTCGTGGTCAGCCCGCCGCCGGGCTGGGTAGCCAGGCGCGTCCAGTTGATGCTATCGCTCGAAGAGTAAAAACCGTGATAGCGCAATGCTGCAAAGAATTCTCCAGCGGCCGCGTTATAGACGACGGACGTCGCCGATCCCGGCGCTGTGGTCGTGCCATTATCGGTTACAGTCGCATACCTCCAGGTATTTCCGCTGTCCCCAGAATCATAGAGTCCGAGATTGGCAGTCAGGGGATCCGCCAGCCCTTCGATAATTCCCTCCGACGCTCCCGCAGTAGCCGCCACGGCCAGGCTCGAAGCAGCACCGCTGCCGAAAGCAATCTTGCTAAAGGCCATTCCTGCGAACGATCGGGTTCCCGTAGTGTCTGTGGAGATCAGCGTCCAGGAGGTTCCAGCATTGGTTGATCTCAGAATGCCCAGTCCGTAATACGAATCTGAAGAGCTGTTGGCTTCTCCTGTGCCTACCAGAATGACGCTGTCATTTGTATTATTGTTACCCGGCTGAATGGCGATTGCCCCGACGGCGAGGGTGGCCTGATTGTCGGTCACCGGTTGCCAGATGACATCCGCCGGAGACTGGCTGGCGGGCCCGGCATTGCTCGATTTCCAAACTCCTCCATAAGCCCCGCCGATATAGACCGTGTTGCCCGCCGCATCCGCAGGATCAATCGCAATTGCGGTTGCACGGCCGGAAACCCAACCGTAGTTGTACTCTCCGCTGCCGCTCGCGTCGGATGCTAGCGGGGCCGGGCCCAGCGGACTCCAAACTGCCGCAGAAGACGGTAGTGATGCAGTTCCGGCCTGCGCTCTCAGCAGACGATGATCGGCCCGTAGTTGCATCTTCTGCAAGTGCGCGCGATACCGCTGCAGTGCACCGATTCCCGCCAGCGAACTGCGCCCGCGCAGAAACCACTGCTCCTGTAATTCCCTGCGCTCCCGGCCTGCGGGCTTGGATTGCAAACCCGGCTTCACCTCCTGTCCGCAAACGGTGGAACCAGCTGCACCGAGCAGCAGCAACGCTAGCCAATGTAGGCGCGGGCGTCCTCGCCCGTTTCGATTCCAGTTGTCGGGCCCACCCCGCGACCGGCTCAAAGGACTCGGCATTATGAACGTTTTCTTCATGCAACCTGGGTAGGAAAAAGCGAGCCCGACTTGTTCGGCGCAACCTTCCCCAGCTTGACCAGACGGACGATGATCGAGGGCACAGTCCGGTTATGCGTCTTCGCGATCTCTTCAAACGGCATTCCCTTGCGCAACTCCTCGCAAACCTGTTTATCCTCAGCACGCGACCAATACTGACCCGCGCTTCCCGGCTTCTTGAGTGCTCGCTCTTGTTCCGTAACCAAGGCTGCCAACGCCCGGTTCAACGCCACGACAGCTTGCGGATCCCGGCAAATCGAATCTTCTTGCAGTGACGCGCGAGTTTCGGGATGCACCCCATCCGCCAGCGCCCGGATGATCTTGATCGCTTCCTGAATTTCCATTGCACCCTCCTAACCAGGTATCGTAGCGTTCCCCTTCCTCGTCCCCGTGTGACCAATGAACATTTCGTCTCGCGCCAGCCCCACATTGGGACTTTGCCTGCTCGGCTTTGGCTATACTGGCCGTACTATTTCTCGATTGGCTGGAGACGGATGGACTGGCAGGCGTTCTGGCTTACAATCCGGCTGGCAGTGGTGGTCGCTGTGGCGCTCGTAATTCTGGGTTTGCCCATTGCGTACTGGATTGCATATTCGGCCTGGCGCTGGAAATTCCTCGCAGAAGCCGTGGTGGCTTTACCGATTGTTCTTCCTCCAACGGTCCTCGGATTCTATGTCCTGGTCGCGCTTGGTTCTCGAAGTCCGTTGGGGCGCGCCTGGCAGTCATTTACTGGGCACACCCTGGCGTTTACTTTCGGCGGGCTCGTAATCGGATCCATCATTTACAGTCTGCCTTTTGCCGTGCAGCCTTTTGCCGCGTCATTCGTCCAGGTCGATCGAAGGCTGATAGCCGCCTCAGCCACGCTGGGAGCTTCGAAGCTGCAGACATTCGTTCGGGTCATCCTGCCGCTTTCGATCCCGGGACTCGTCACCGGAGTCGCTCTGAGTTTCGCCCATACCGTGGGCGAGTTCGGAGTCGTACTTATGGTCGGCGGAAACATTCCCGGAGTTACGCGAACGGTTTCTATCGATATCTACGATCAAGTGCAGGCACTAAATTATTCGGCCGCGAATCAAACGGCACTTGTCCTGCTGGCGCTTTCTTTTGTGATGCTATCAATGGTCTACGGCATGAACCGCAAAGTAGGCGCAGTATGGCCGTGGAAATAAACGATTCGTAGTACGCGAGTCGTAGACGCCTTTTCTGGGCGATTTCATCGCAGCTCCTAAAAGCAGGTCCCTCCACTCCGCATTGCGATTGATAAAGCCAATCGCAATGCTGCGGTCGGGATGACATTTTTTTTGCAGGGCCAGTGCACGTTTTGGCCAGCGAGGCCTTCCAAAGCGCTCTGTTATCAGCGCTCTGTCATCCCGACCGAGTCAGTTGATCTGCGAAGCAGATCAACTGGCGAGTGGAGGGACCTGCTTGTCGCTGCTGACCTCCCATGGGGATTTTAGCGCTCGATCAGCCGAAAAACTTGGGTATGCAGGCGGGCGATTGCCTGCCCCCTACCCCGGCCAGCGTAGAATAAAGCAGGACTTCCCATGCGCCGAGTCTATCTCGACAATAACGCAACCACCCCGCTGCTGCCCGAGGTTTTTGAGGCCATGGGGCCGTACTTCGCGGAGCATTTCGGCAACGCGTCTTCCATCCATCATCATGGCCAAGAGACGCGCGCGGCGGTGGAACGTGCCCGCGAATCGGTGGCGGCGCTACTCGGATGCAGATCGTCTGAAATTGTTTTTACCAGCGGCGGCACTGAGGGTGACAATCTCGCCATTTCGGGTCTGGTGCGTGCGGGAGACCACGTTATCAGCTCAACCATTGAACATCATGCGGTTTTAAACTCGTGCAAGCATCTCGAAGCGATGGGATGCGAAGTCACCTACGTTCGCGTGGATGGCCGTGGGTTTGTCGATCCCGATGACGTCCGCGGCGCTTTGCGTCCGCATACCCGGTTTATTACGATCATGATGGCGAACAATGAGACCGGAGTGCTGCAGCCAGTCGAAGACATGGGCAAGATCGCTGCCGAAGCGGATGTTTATTTCCACACCGACGCGGTGCAAGCGGCGGGAAAAGTGGCCATAGATGTGAATCGTGTGGGATGTGATCTGCTTTCGATCTCCGGCCACAAGCTGCACGGACCGCAGGGAGTGGGTGCGCTGTATGTGCGTAAGGGCACCGTGCTCGAACCAATGTTTTACGGCGGAAGTCACGAGCGATCACGGCGCGCGGGCACGGAGAATGTGCCCGGAATCATAGGTCTAGGCAAGGCGGCTCAACTGGCCACAGAAGCCTTGGAGCGCGGCGACCTCACCCAGATGTCGGCGATGCGCGACCGGATCGAACAGAAAATTCTTGCGGAGGTCGAAGCTACTGGCGTAAATGGGGCTAGTGTTCCACGCGTCCCCAATACCACCAATATTCATTTTGACTACATCGACGGCGAAGCCCTGGTAATCGCGCTCGACTTGAAGGGACTCGCCGTTTCGACAGGTGCAGCGTGTTCCTCGGGCGCGATCGAGCCGTCGCACGTACTTACGGCCATGGGGTTGCCCTCCGAGATAGCCCGTGCCAGCCTTCGCTTCAGCCTGGGAAAACAAAATACTGTTGAAGACGTGAATTTTGCCCTCGACCTGGTGCCGCAAACCGTAGCCCGCCTGCGGGACTTGTCGCCGGTTTACAATAGAACAGCTGTCAGCTCTTAGCTATCAACTCTCAGCTCAGTCCTCCAGGATCAGGTTTTTTCTTTGCTGAAAGCTGACGGCTGAAAGCTAGACGCGAAACCCAATGCCACAAAACAAGACCATCGCCGTAGCCATGTCGGGCGGAGTCGACTCCTCCACGGTTGCAGCCATGCTGCGCGCGGAGGGCCACGATGTCATCGGCCTGACCATGCAACTTTGGAATCAGCGCCGACTGGCGGGACATCCCGGCATGCCCGAGGCAGTACAGGGCCGCTGCTGCTCACTCGACGATGTTTACGATGCGCGACGTGTCGCTGAAACGCTGGGCATCCCCTACTACGTGGTCAATCACGAAGACCGATTCGAGCGCGACGTGGTGCAGCCATTCGTTGAGGAGTATCTGTCTGGGCGCACACCCATCCCTTGCAGCCTGTGCAACAACCATTTGAAGTTTGATCAGTTGCTGATCGTGGCTCAACAGATTGGCGCGGACGCGCTGGCTACGGGCCACTACGCCCGGGTTGAGTTCGACGAGCAGCGTGGCCGCTGGCTGCTTAAGCGTCCGGCTGATTTTTCTAAAGACCAAACCTATTTCCTGTTCGGCCTTACCCAAGAGCAGCTCAGCCGTACTCTGTTTCCGCTTGGCTATATGACGAAGCCGCAAGTGCGCGATCTGGCGCGCCACCACGGACTGGCCCTCGCCGCGAAGCCGGATTCGCAAGAGATCTGCTTCGTTCCGGGCGGTGATTACAAGAAGTTCCTCGATGCGTATTTGGCAGAGCAGGGCGATTCGCTACCTGATACCGCAGGCGAACTAGTGACGACTGATGGAAAAATAATTGGCGAACACAACGGCATTCACAATTTCACCGTGGGGCAGCGTAAGGGTTTGGGCGTAGCTACTGGCTCGCCGCTTTATGTCATCCAAATTAATGGCGAGCAGCGGCAAGTGGTGGTCGGCCATCAGGAGCAGTTATATTCTGCCACTCTACGCGCGCGGCGCGTGAATCTGGTCGCAGTCGATGATCTGCGCGAACCGATGCGGGTTCGTGTGAAGATCCGTCACCGGCACGAGGGAGCTGACGCTCTGTTAGAGAAGGAAGACGGAGACGAAGTGCTGGTGACTTTCGACGAGCCGCAGCGCGCTATCACGCCCGGACAGGCCGCCGTGTTCTACGACGGAGAAGTTGTGGTCGGAGGCGGCTGGATCGTTTGAACGCAACTCCGACATCCAGCCTGCACCCGGTGGCGCTGTGTTTAGGATTTCGCTCGACTGAAGGGCCGCGGTTTTCCTAATCAGATAAACATTTCGTCCTGCGGCACGCCAACGCCGTTGCGCCTGCGACGTTTTGCCCCGAGGAAAAATTCCAGGCCGGAAGTAATTCCCTGGACCAGTCCTGCCAGTTGTCGAACCGGCGAAACCACCGTCTTGTGCACTAAGTTAGTGGTGTTTTCCACGCGGTCGAGAGTGCGGTGGAGCAGTTCGTCGGCACGGATGACCTGCAACCGCGTGCGATCAATCGCATCGGCCACAGTGGCATCGAGACGTTCGATTTGGGCGCGAACCTTGCTGCTCGATTCGCTCAGATTCGCCACTAGATTCTGCAGAAGCGGCCGATACTCCACCAGCATGGAATGCACGATTTCGGCAGTCGGCAGAACCTTGGTGGTGACCTCGGTGGCCAGCGCTTCCATACGCGCCGAGGTTTGCCGCACGGCCAGGTACAGAGCCACCAGAATGCCCGCTTGTATGACCACGGCCGCTGCAGTGACGGCGATGAAAATCGGTAGATAATCCATAGGTGGTGCTCCGCTTTGCGCTGCTTCGCTTACAATGCCGAATCAAATAGGACGCGGCGGATATCGATACGTTAAGGGTTTTGGGTGCCACTGCCCTCGGAAGTTGTCGCTTCCTGATAAGCTTGCTTCCCTGCTTCGTACGCTGACCGGAACTGCTCCTTTTGCTGATTCAATACATCGCGGCCGCGATCAGCCCAGTTGGCAGCCTGCTCACGTGCCTGCTTGGCGCGGTCACGAACGAATTCACGTCCGTCCTCGGCCTTGGAGCGCAGCGCTTCCCGGGTTTCGTCGCCGGAACGTGGAGCATAAAGGACGCCGGCAACCGCGCCAATACCTACTCCTGCCAGGAACCAAAGGAAACTATTGCCATTTCTATCCGACATATATAGACCCTCCCGCTATGAAGTACCAAACCGGATGGTAGCACCCGATGTGGTGAAATACAATTCTGTGAACACGGTAGGCGCAGTCGCCGTGTCCCATAATGATTTCCTGCGTTCAGATGCGGTTAGCCTTTCGCGGGACTACCGCTTGTGCAGTTTCTTTTCCAATGGAGGCCGGCGTCCCCGCCCGGCTGGACGCGCGAGACGCCCGTCCTCCATCTTTTGCGGTTGCGCAATGGACTTGTCGAGATTCGCACGAAGCGAGACAATATCCGCTGCATTCAGGAGAGCTTGGTGTCCGACCGTAAGTATCGCCAACACGGCTATCAGGACAGCGGTGAAAAACGCGAAAAGCAGTCCAGCGACCGCCCGGCTAAAAAAGAAACCTTTGGCCCGCGCGCATTGCAGATGCCGGGCACGCATACGGTCTCCCGTTGCGCGCAGTGCGGCACTCTGCTCGGCTCGATATCCGAACCAATCGGAAAATGTCCGAAGTGCGGCTTCGAATTGCACTCTTGCCGGCAATGCACATATTTCGATACTTCGAGCCGATTTGAGTGTACGCAGCCAATTCCGGAACGCATTCCGCGAAAAGACGAGCGCAATGACTGTACGTTTTATTCGGTGAGCGTTCGGATGGAAAAAGAGACCTCTACGCCAAGTTCGGCGCGACCAATGGATGCCCGTACAGCATTCGAGAATTTATTCAAGAAGTAGTGCCTTTCCAGCCAATGTTTCAAATTTGCGAACGGACCGTCACCGGCGAGTGAGGACGACGAGTTCCACCGCGTCAGGCACGAGAGGGTTCGACAGATTCAAGGTACTGCCCTTTCCAATTCCATCTTCCACCAGTTCGAGATTCTGGGTCTTGCTGATTCGGTAGCGCTTGATGCTGAATGCAGCGCTTCCCCATGGCAGGTTGCTTATGCTTAGCTTGTAGCCGAGATTGTCGCGGTAAACGATGTCCGTGCGCAGGGGCAGGAACTTGACTTTGGACATGTCGGGCATGGGTGGTGCAGCTTTTTGCAGCTCCGGTGGCAGGGGCATGAGGTCCGGCTTGTAATTCGGAGGAATCGCGTAGTTGCTGATCAGGATCTGAACTGTGTTGCCGTCCGCGGAACGGCCTGCAAGCGCGGCTAAACCGAATGTATCCGTGCCCTCGACCGAAAGGCGTTGTGGGGTGTCCAGCATTTTGCCCATCGCCTTGAACGTATATGCGGTCTTGAAATACTTGCCGTTAAGGTCGAAGAGTCCCATCCAAGCCGCATCTCCACGATAGAAGTGGGCGTGGTCAATGGAGGTGTCCTGCAAGTAGCTGAGCACCGCGCCGATATAAGCGGCATTGTGTTCGCCCTGAAGTTCGGCTTTCTCAGATTCGGTAAAGTCGGCGCTCAGATTCCACTCGGAGAGAATGTTCTCGGCATGAGGGAACCCATGGGTATCGAGGATGCCGCGAATTTCCTTGGCCAGACGAACGGCGTCGTAAGGGTCCGCAGAACCATTGGCATAAGTGTGCCAGGAATAAAAATCGAGCGGCACGTGATGCGAGTCGCAGTAATCGATAAAGCCTTCGCGATAACCTCCATCGTCGGAGGGAAAAGCCTTGGCGACACCGCCAACCTTGAGGGTGGGGTCGACAGACTTCAAGGCGCGCGCAGTTTTCTCGTACAGAGAATAAAACTGCTGCGGAGTGCCGGACCAGAATAAAGCCTCTGGCTCGTTCCAGAACTCCCAATAGCGAATGCCATAGTGGAACCCGTTTGCCCAGCCCTGGTTATAGTGCATGGCAATGTGTTTCACCACGCCGGCAAACTTGTCGAAATCGTCCGGAGGATTGATGTTGGCTCCCCAACTGCGCCCGATGCGGTAATAGACTTCCGCGTCGCTGGCGCGAATGGCTGCGATCACCTTGTCGGTTGGAACAAAATTGTAGCTTTCAGGTTTTTCGGGGTCGGCTGTCTCGTTGGAAAAAATGACGCTGGAATTTCCGGCTTTCACTACGCCGGCACGCTGGACGTTATCAGGAATGAGCCACGTGAGCAATCCGTCGTCGAGAATGAACTTGGAATCGATTTCGGTGGGGCCCATAAAATCGTGAGTTCGAACCTGATCGACACGGAGATCTTTGTATTGCTCAATCAGCATTGGAAGGCCCGCCATCACCGGGCTTGGCGGACCGTTCAATCCCTGAAAGGAGCGGATTTCGCCGATTACTTTTCCTGCATCAACGTGTAGGGATCGAAATCCGGTGTGGTTCGTGTCTTGGGCCGATGTGGCAATGGCCAGTGCTATCAGGCAGAGTGGATAACGGAGAAGGGCCTTCATCAGAAGCTCCATCGTTCTTCGTCTTCAGCGTTAGTTGGCGGAACTCCCAAGGTTTTCGCATCATACACCGCATTTGTCGCCCCAAGTCGGATCTTTGCATGTGGAGTGTTTGACTCACTGCTCGGTTTCTCCGCGAGCTATCCGGAAACTTTGAGCATACATTTTATTCAGTGCATGCCAGCACGAGCGAGGACGCTCGCGCCTACACTGCCGACGCTCGCGCCAGCACTGGCGACGCTCGCGCCCCTCTCTCGCTGGCTTACGGCTTCTGGGTTGGGCGCAACAGAACCTCGCTGACAAATGATTGCGGAGCTTGCGTCAGCAGCATGGCTACGACGTGGGCTACGTCTTCGGACTGCAGCATTTTTGTCTTGTCTTTTCCTGCGTGCGGGCTCAATTCTGTGTCCACCGAACCCGGACAAATCACCGAAGCGCGAATATTGTGTGCGCGCAGTTCCTCGGCGACCGAGTAGGTGAGGCCATTGAGTCCCCATTTCGACGCGGCATAGGCGGCGCCATTGGGCAAAGCATTCTTCCCGGCGAGCGAGGAAATGTTGATGATGTGGCCGGAGCGAGCGCGAATCATCATGGGGGCAAACGCGCGAATGCAAAAATAGACTCCACGCAAGTTGGTATTTAACACCGCATCCCAGGATTCTGGCGGCAACTCATGCAATGGACTTCTGAAGCTGCCAATGCCGGCGTTGTTGACGAGAATATCAAGTCGGCCCAGAGTTTGCTCGACGTGGGCGGCTGCGGCTTCGACGGAGCGCAGGTTTGTCACATCGCATTCGAATGGCTTGGCTCGGCCCCCGGCTTTCGAAATGGCGTCGGCGGTGGATTGCAACAGTTCCCGCGTGCGCCCGCAAAGGACCGCCGTGGCCCCCATGGATGCAACTTGGGCGGCAATGGCAGCGCCAATGCCGCGGCCAGCCCCGGTAATGACGGCAACCTGGCCAGTCAAAATGGCGTTATTGCTGTGTTTCGCGGCTTTCATGGCGATCCTCCCGATATATTTGTTATGCTGGCCGTGCACAACCGGAACGGCGCTAACTCACATCTTACGAAGTAGCGCGCCAGAGGCGGCGAAAGTGCGCTTGCCTTAGTTGAGCTACATACTTATAATCCGGCTCACCGGAAAACAGTGTTTCAGCCCGTTCGAGATTATCGAAAAGGTGCTGATGTTTCCGGGCCTGTCACATGAGAGTGTGAGGTTCATGTTCTGAGCAACCGGGGCCACTGCTGGTATATTACCCGGTGCGAGTGCCGTCCGTTTTCCCGACAATTCAAGGAGCCAACTTAATGAAGACGAGTCTAGTGGCGATTGTGATTACGTTTGCTGGAATAGCCTCGGGTCAGCAAGCCACAGCGCAACCGCAAACCCAACCCGCCCCCGCGCAGACGCAAACTGCGCCCGCGGCCCAAACGCAATCCACACCCTCAGCCCAAACCGCGCCTGCTCAGACGCCAGCGGCGCCGGCTGCACCGCAACAGAAGAAAGAGATCAAGGATCCGGCTGAATACAACGCTTACGTGGGAGCGATACAGCAGAAGGATCCGGCCGCGCAAATCAGCGGACTGGAAGCGTTCCTGGCTCAGTACCCTAACAGCGTGATGAAAGAAGACGCCCTGGAAACGCTTATGGTGGACTACCAGAAGACCAATAACCAAGCCAAGATGTTGGATGCGGCGCAGCGCATTCTGCAGGCAAATCCGAACAATTTGCGCGCATTAGCGTTGTTGAGCTACATGAAACGAGCCCAGGCCGAGGCTGGTCAGGATGCGCAAAACAACTTGACGCAGGGAGCTCAATACGCTGAGCGTGGCTTGCAGGCGCTGCAGACCGCACCTAAGCCGGACGGCACGTCCGATGCCGACTTCAACAAGATGAAAACGCAGATGAGCGCGATCTTCAACGGCACTTCGGGAATGGCGGCGCTGCAGGCGAAAAATTATCCCCAAGCGCAACAGCGGTTACGGGCCGCAGTGCAAGCCGATCCCAATGATCTGCGAAACGTTTATCCGCTGGCGCTGGCTGACTTAACCGGCACGCCCCCGAATTCCGTGGAAGGTCTCTACTTCATCGCACGAGCGGCCGATCTCGCCGCCGGCCAGCCGAGCCAGGCGCAGATTGAGAGTTACGGTAAGAGTCAATACACCAAGTATCACGGATCCGATCAGGGCTGGACGGACCTAGAAGCGCAAGCAAAAACTAACCCGATGCCGCCCGCAGGCTTCACTATCACGCAATACGTTCCGCCCACGCCCGCGCAACAAGCCGCAGACCTGGTCAAAACCAAGGCTCCCAAAGACATGAGTTTCGCCGAGTGGGAACTGGTGCTCTCCGCCGGCGCGCCAGCGGATGCCGACAAAGTTTGGTCGGCAATTAAAGGCGTGCCGTTGCAGATGGAGGGCACGGTCATCAAGGCCTCGCCAACCGAATTGCAAATCGCGGCCAGCCAGGACGATATCGACCAGAAGCGGGCCGATGTCATAGTCCAGATGGGAGGAACCATTCCTGCCCGGCTTATGCCGCAGGAAGGCGCCACGCTCGATTTCGAGGGAACGCCGGTGTCTTATACGCCAAACCCGTTCGTTATGACCATGGAGAAGGGCGCGTTGCTGACGAAGGCCGCGCCGAAGAAACCGCCGGTTCACCATCGCCCCGCTCAGCAGTGATCACACTGCGGCAAGCTGGAATTGGAAGGGCAGCGCGTTGGCGCTGCCCTCATTTTTTGCCGCTCCAAAGATCGGAGCGAGATCTTAGCGGAATATTTTCTTATCGTAAGCAGCAGGACGAGCGCTGCGCGGGGGGCGTTTCATAACTGCACGGAGTTGCCGCATGTCAATTTTTAGTTCCGAGATGGTGCGGCTGAGAGTGTTGCGATGCATTCCCAGTTGACGTGCTGCCCGGCACTGATTTCCGCTATTTTCCTGCAGCACGGTGAGGATAAACCGCTTTTTGAATTCGCGGACTGCCTCAGAGTAAAGAATATTACTTTTGTACATCTGCAGGATGAGTGCTTCGAGCTGATCTCTCACGGCATCCCTCTTTCTTTTGGAAAAGCCTTGGTTGGCTTTTCATCTTCCTGATTTCGGTTGAAGCCGCAAAGGCGCGACTTACATGTGTTGCTGTTCACGGTGCAACAAATCGAGTCCCTGATAAAAGCGGCTCCGCAACTCTGATGGCGCAACCCAAATAGCGGCGCGTCCTACAACCAGAAAATACGGCGCCAGTTGCGAACCCTCGAGCCAAGTCGACGTGGGCGTGAACGCTGCCATGCTCATAA
>Ga0210394_10005198_pt1 | contig 14691 bp, 11 predicted proteins | sample IncBWC12MmetaG_FD_160121 | JGI IMG/M metagenome (GOLD analysis project Ga0210394, IMG submission 160121) | Forest soil microbial communities from Barre Woods Harvard Forest LTER site, Petersham, Massachusetts, United States - Inc-BW-C-12-M | ecosystem: Environmental > Terrestrial > Soil >... | reverse complement strand
GCGCCGCATCCGCTGGCGCGGCTGAAATTCGAGCGCGTCACCGTGCCGGCCTCCGCCATGATCGGCGCGCCGGGCGATGGTTTCAAAGTCGCCATGGCGACGCTCGACATTTTCCGCGCCAGCGTCGGCGCCGCGGCGCTCGGTTTCGCCCGCCGGGCGCTCGATGAATCCATCGCGCGCGCAAAAAGCCGAAAGCTGTTTGGCGGGCCGCTCGCCGATCTGCAGATGGTGCAAGCATCGCTCGCCGAGATGGCGCTCGACGTCGATGCGGCGGCGCTCTTGGTCTATCGCGCCGCCTGGGCCAAGGACAACGGCGCCGCGCGCGTCACCCGCGAAGCCGCGATGGCAAAACTTTACGCCACCGAGCGTGCGCAACAGGTCATCGACAAGGCGGTGCAGCTGCACGGCGGTGACGGCGTCCGCCACGGCCACATCGTCGAGCGGCTCTATCGCGACATCCGCGCGCTGCGCATCTACGAAGGCGCATCCGAAGTGCAGAAAGTCATCATCGCACGGCAAATGCTTTCAGGAGCAGGAGCATGACCATGCCATCGCTCGGCCGCTCGGCCCACACCGATACCTTCACCCGCGACAATCTTCCGCCGCCGCCGCAATGGCCGGAGATTCCGCTCGAGGGCTTCGATTATCCCGACGTACTCAACGCCGGCGTCGAGCTGACCGACCGCATGGTGGCGCGCGGCTTTGGCGACCACGTGGCGCTGATCGGCAACGGCCGCCGCCGCACCTATAAAGAGCTTTCGGACTGGACCAATCGCATCGCCCACGCGCTCACCGAGGATTTCGGCATCAAGCCGGGCAACCGCATCCTGGTCCGCTCCGCCAACAATCCGGCCATGGTGGCGTGCTGGCTCGCCGCCACCAAGGCCGGCGCCGTGGTGGTCAACACCATGCCGATGCTGCGCTCCGGCGAGTTGGCAAAGATCGTCGACAAGGCCGAAGTGGCGCTGGCGCTGTGCGACACACGGCTGATGGACGAGCTCGCCACCTGCGCCAAGACCTCGAAATTCCTCAAACAGGTGATCGGCTTCGACGGCACCGCCAATCACGACGCCGAGCTCGACCGCATCGCGTTGAGCAAGGCGGTGACATTTAACGCGGTGCCGACCGGGCGCGATGACGTGGCGCTGCTCGGCTTCACCTCGGGCACCACCGGCGAGCCCAAGGCAACCATGCATTTCCACCGCGATCTCCTGATCATCGCCGACGGCTATGCCAAGGAAGTCCTCAACGTGACGCCCGACGATATTTTCGTCGGCTCGCCGCCGCTCGCCTTCACCTTCGGCCTCGGCGGGCTGGCGATCTTCCCACTGCGCTTCGGCGCCACGGCGACGCTTTTGGAGAACGCCTCGCCCGCCAACATGATCGAGATCATTGAGACCTACAAAGCGACAATCTCGTTCACGGCGCCGACGGCGTACCGCGCCATGCTGGCGGCGATGAATCAGGGCGCCAATCTCTCGTCGCTGCGCGCGGCGGTGTCGGCCGGCGAGACCTTGCCGGCGCCGGTGTTCAACGATTGGGTGCAAAAAACCGGCAAGCCGATCCTCGACGGCATCGGCTCGACCGAGATGCTGCACATCTTCATCTCCAACCGCTTCGGCGACGCCGCGCCGGCCACGACCGGCAAGCCGGTCGGCGGCTATGAGGCCAAGATCGTCGACGACGACATGAAAGAAAAGCCGCGCGGCGAGATCGGCAAGCTCGCCGTGCGCGGCCCGACCGGCTGCCGCTATCTCGCCGACAAGCGGCAGGCGGCTTACGTGCGCGACGGCTGGAACCTGACCGGCGACGCCTTCACCCAGGACGAGAACGGCTACTTCCATTTCGCCGCGCGCAACGACGACATGATCATCTCGGCCGGCTACAACATCGCCGGGCCGGAGGTCGAGGCGGCGCTGCTGTCGCATCCCGACGTCAAGGAATGCGCCGTGATCGGCGCGCCGGACGAGGGCCGCGGCCAGATCGTCGAAGCGCACGTCGTGCTCGCCGAAGGCGTCATCGCCGGCGTCGACACGGTCAAGCGCCTGCAGGATCACGTCAAGGCGACCATCGCGCCGTTCAAATATCCGCGCTCGGTGAAATTCACCGATGCGCTGCCGAAGACGCCGACCGGAAAAATCCAGCGCTTCCGCCTGCGGCCGGGGGCATCGTGATCTTCTCCCTCTCCCCGTTGGGGAGAGGGTTGGGGTGAGGGGCGCGGGCCTCGCGGTCGGAACCCCCTCACCCCTACCCTCTCCCCTCTGGGGAGAGGGAGTTCGCCGCGCCAAGCCGATGGCATCGTAATTCTTCGACGAGACGGACACATGCCTGAGCCACATCAATTCCTTCATCCGCAAAACTGGAAAAAGCCGAAAGGCTTTGCCAATGGCATCGTGGCCGAAGGCCGCGTGGTGTTCCTCGCCGGCCAGATCGGCTGGAATGCCGAGCAAAAATTCGACAGCGCGGATTTCGTCGCGCAAGCGCGGCAGGCGCTGGCGAACATCGTGACTCTGGTCGCCGAAGCCGGCGGCGGCCCGGAGCACATCACCCGCCTGACCTGGTTCGTCACCGATAAGAAAGATTATCTGTCGCGCTTGAGCGAGCTCGGCCAAGCTTACCGCGCGATCATGGGCAAGCACTTCCCGACCATGACGCTGGTGCAAGTCGCGGCATTGGTCGAGGATCTGGCCAAGGTCGAGATCGAAGCTACCGCCGTGGTGCCGCACCGATGACAGCCACAGCAGACTTCGACACCGCAACATGCGAGCACCTCACTGAGGCGGCGCGCGCTTGCCGGATTCTTGACATGGAGGGCCACGGCGACATGACGCTCGGCCATTTGTCGGTGCGCGAGGCTGGTGGCCACGGGTTCTGGATGAAGCGCAACCAGATCGGTCTTGGCGAAGTGTTGGGCCCTGACGATTTCGTGCTGGTCGATTGGGACGGCCAGCAAATCGCCGGCAGCGGCGGCCGTCATTCCGAATGGCCGATCCATTCGGAGATTTTTCGTGCGCGCGCCGACGTCGATGTGGTGGTCCACACCCATCCGTTCTATGCCAGCGTTTTTTCGGCAGCGACGGAACCGCTGCAACCTTTTACGCTCGACGCCGATCAATTCGTCGACGTGCCGCGCCACGAGGCGGACGTCGCGCTGATCACCGTCAAGAGCGAAGGCGAAGCCATTGCGCATTCGCTTGGGCAAACCTTCGCCATGCTGCTCGGCAATCACGGTGTCGTCTTTTGCGGCGGTAGCATCGAGCACGCAGTCTGCGCTGGAATATTTCTGGAGAAAGCCTGCAAAGCCCATGTGGTCGGTCGCGCCGCGAACCTGAAGACCAATATGCCGGACCGCGCGGTGCGCGATAAGCGGCACCGGCAAATCTCGACACCGGCACACTGGCAGCATTCCTACCGCTATTTCTGCCGTAAGCTCCAAGCGCGCGCCAAAGCCGGCGGCGGGCCGGCGATCTTTGGCTGAACGCGCGATGCACCCGCATGAATCATGAATATTGAAACGTCCGGCAGCGAAGCGCGCTACGTCGGCCAACCGCTGCGCCGGCGCGAGGACATTCGCTTTCTGCGCGGCAAGGGGCTGTTCGTCGATGACGTGGCGCCGCCCGGAACTGCGTGGTGCGCCTTCGTGCGTAGCCCCCACGGGCATGCGCGCATCCGCGGAGTTTCAACCACGGTCGCCGGTGCCATGCCCGGCGTGCTGCTGACGCTCACCGCCGAAGACTGGAAACGCGCCGGCCACGGCGAGCTCACGGTGGTGCATCCGATGCCGTTCTCCGACGGCCGGCCGATGAACAATGCGCCGCGGCCGGCTTTCGCCGGCGACAAAGTGCGCCACGTCGGCGACATCGTCGCCGCGGTGGTGGCGGAAAGCCGCTTCGCGGCGGAAGACGCCGCCGAGGCGGTCACGGTCGATTATGAGCCGTTGCCTTGCGTGTGCGATCCGCGCGCGGCGCTCGCGCCCGGCGCGCCGCTCCTGCATGAGCGCTTTGGCTCGAACATCGTGTTCGATATCGAGCGCGGCAATCGCGAGAAGACGGAAAGCGCGCTGGCCGGCGCCGCCAAAATCGTCGCGCTCGATCTTCATAACAGTCGGCTCGCCGCCAATCCGGTGGAACCGCGCGCCTATCTCTGCGAATACGATGCGGCGAGCGACCGCTACACGCTCTACGCCACGACCCAGCAGCCGCATTATCTGCGGCGCTGGTTATCGGTCTACACTTTGCATATCCCCGAGCACAAAATCCGCGTCGTCTCGCCCGACGTCGGCGGCGGTTTCGGCGTGAAGGGCAATTTCGCCGTCGAAGTCTCGACCATCGCCTGGGCGGCGCAAATGCTGCGCCGGCCGGTGCGCTGGACCGCAACGCGCACCGATACGTTCCTGTCCGACGCCCAGGCGCGCGATCACCACACCCACGCCCGCATGGGTTTCGACCGCGACGGCCGCATCGTCGCCATGCAGGTCGATACGCTGGCGGCGCTCGGCGGCTATTTGAGCAATTTCGCGCCGAGCATTCCCGGCAATTCGTATCCGCAGACCATCACCGGGCTCTACCGTACGCCGAACCTGCATCTGCGCGTGCGCGGCGTCTATACCAACACGGTGCCGGTCGACGCCTATCGCGGCTCCGGCCGGCCGGAGGCGACCTGGACCAACGAACGGCTGATCGAGCGCGCCGCCCACGAGCTCGGCATCGATGCGGTCGAGATGCGCCGGCGCAACCTGATCGGCCGCGCCGACTTTCCCTATCCGGCGCCCGGCGGACGTACTTACGATTCAGGCGATCCACCGGCGCTGCTAGAAAAGCTGCTGGCGCTCGCGGATTACCCGGCACTCCGCAAGCAACAAGCCGAGCTGCGGCGGCAAGGCGTTCTCATGGGCATCGGCCTGGCCTGCTTCGTCGACAAAGCCGGCACCGGGCCGAGCGCCAATCTTGCTCTGCGCGGCGGACTGCACGGCGGCTGGGAGAGCGCGATCGTGCGCGTCCACTCCGACGGCAAGGTCACCGTGTTGGCCGGCAGCCATTCGCACGGCCAGGGTCACGACATCGCCTTTGCGCAGATCGCCGCCGACCGGCTCAAGCTCGACATCGACGACATCCGCCTGGTCGAGGGCGACACCGATCGCATTCCGTTCGGCAACGGCACCTGGGGCGCGCGATCCGTATCGGTCGCCGGCACCGCGATCTACCGGGCGTCGGACCGTATCGCCGCGAAGGCGCGATCGATCGCCGCCGAGGCGCTCGAATGCGCCGAGCCGGACATCGTCCACGAGCGCGGCCGGTTCCGGGTCCACGGCACCGATCGCAGCATGGGTTTTGCGGCAATCGCCGACCTCGCCTATCACGGCGTCAAGCTCGGCGATAACGAAGCGCCCGGCCTCGAAGTCACCGAGTTCTACGATCCGCCCGACACCAACGATCCGCAGGCGATGCATCTTGCCGTCGTCATCGTCGATCCCGACACTGGCGCGGTCGAGCTTCGCGCGCTTTACGGTGCCGATGATTGTGGCATGATCGTCAATCCCATGATCGTCGAGGGCCAGGTGCACGGCGGCATGGCCCAGGGTGTCGGCCAGGCATTGATGGAACACATCGTCTACGATCGCGACGGGCAATTGCTCACCGGCAGCTTCATGGACTACGCCATGCCGCGCGCCGCTGACCTGCCTTCGTTCCACACCGGGTTCATCGCAACGCCGGCGCCGAGCAACCCGCTCGGCGTCAAGGGCGGCAGCGAAAGCGGGACGATCGGCGCGCCGGCAGCGATAGGCAACGCCGTGATCGACGCGCTGTGGCCTCGCGGCGTGCGCGATATTGCCTTGCCGATCACCGCCGAGACTGTCTGGCGCGCGCTCAAAGCCGCGCAAGAGAACCCGCCACGTGAGTGAGAAAACCGCAAACGTCGCCGCGCGCATTGCCGACGAGCTGGCGTCATGCGGCGTGAAACTCGTCGCCAGCCTGCCCGACAACTGGCTGATGGACGTGATCAAGACCATCGAGCATGACGATCGCTTCACCCATGTTCCAGTGAACAGAGAAGAATCCGCGATCGGGTTGTGCTCGGGCGCCTATATGGGCGCCATGGGATCGGCGGCGCTGATGGGCGCCTCAGGCTTCATGACGGTCATCTACGCGCTGACCAAAATCAATTACACCTACGAGATCCCGCTGTTCCTGATGGCGACCTTGCGCGGCGCGGTCGGCGATCATCACAAGCATCACATCTCCAACGGGCTTTATCTGCGGCCGGTGCTGGACGCGATCAGCCTGCCGTATCAGATCATCGAAAGCCCCGGCGACATCGGCCTGATCTCGCGCTGCTACCATCACACCCGCACGTTCTCGCGGCCGATGGTGGTGCTGTTCACGCGCGACCTCTTACGCGGGGGACATCGATGAATTACGTCGAATGCTTCCGCGCCATCGCGCGTCACCGCACAAACGAGATCGTCATCACCTCGGCGGGCAATTCCGGCCAGGCCTGGTGGGCGGCGACGCGCGACTCGGTGGCAAGTTTTTATCTCGATGCGTCGATGAGTCTGTCCACCATGTTCGCCTCGGGCCTGGCGCTGGCGCAGCCGGATCTGAAAATCTGGGCGTTCATGGGCGACGGCGCCTTCGCCATGAATCCGGGCATGCTGATGGTCGAGCGGCAGATGAACCTGCCGAACCTCACGCATTTTTTGGTCTCCAATCGGGTCTATGGCGCGACCTCGAACGCCGGCCTGCCGAATGCCGCCGACAACGATTACGCGGCCATCGCGCGCGCTTTTGGTCTCGAACGCGTGTTCGCGTTCCGCGATCTCGCCGCGCTCGACCGCGATTTTCCGGCGCTCAAAACCGCGAACGCGGCCGGGCACACTTTCGTGGTGCTCGAGGTCGAGCCGTTCTCCGACGCCGAGCAGAAACTCGAACAGCCGCCGTTCGACGGCCCCGAGCTGAAATTCCGCTTCGGCCGCCACGTCGAAAGCGTCACCGGCTGCGATATTTTCGGCTATCGGATTTAAGTCGTTTCCCGGGCGCGGCGCAGCACGGAGCGTAGCGCAGTGGTGCGCTGCAGACCCGGGATCGTTACACACTCTGAGTCTGCGACGATCCCGGATCAGCGGTGCACCACTTCGTGCTGCACCGCATCCGGGAAACAATTCTTAGAAATACGTATCCAACACGATCTTGTGAAACTCCGGCAAGCGCGGCCCGGCGGCTTGCATCAAGTCGCCGACCAGCCGCTGCAAATCCGCGCCTGACATGTACTCGATCTCGCGGTTGGTCCTGGCGCCCTCTTCCAGCACGGCCGGATCGGTCAACACTTCGGCGAAAACGCTGCGCAGATAGTCGACGCGATCGGCCGGCACGTCCGGCGCCGCCACCATGGCGCGCTGCGCCTCGCCGATCTGCTCGCGAAGCGTCACGATCCAGGTCTTGTCGGCGGGCAACGTGGCGGCCTCGCGCAAGGTCGGCACATCGGGCAGATGGGCCCAGCGCTTGGCGCCGAACACCGCCAGCGGCTTGATCTCGCCGATGCGTTGCAGCGCCGAATCCGCCGACAGCAGACCGGAATCGACTTCGTTGCGGATGACGGCAAGCGACATGTCGCCGGAGCCGCGATAGCCGGTGACGATTTTCGACTTCAGCTCGAGCACATACGAGATCGTCGCCTGGACATCGCTGATGTCGTCGGCCGGGCCGGTCGCCGACCAGGTCAGCGGGTCCGCTTGCAGCGCCGCGGCGATCGATTGATAGCGCGCGTCCTTGCCGACGAACCACAGTTTTGGCGCCGACGCCAGCTTGGCGAGCCAATTCAGCTTGGTGACGTCCCAGGTCGCGCCCGGCCGCACCAGCATCTGGCTGAGGATGGCGGCTTCGGCGCTGCCGTTCATGATCGTCAGCCCGTCGGCCGGCCGCACCAGCAGCGTCGCCAGCGCGGCGAGCCCGCCATTGCCGTCCTTGTTCTCGACCAGCACCGTAGCGCCGAGTTTTGCGGCGAGCGCCGGCGTCACCAGCCGCGCGTAAATGTCGTAGCCGCCACCGGGCGGCGAGCCGACCAGGACGCGAACGGTCTTGCCGCGGTAGAACTCGGCGGCGGTCTCGGCGCGTGCCCGCCGCGGCGCGGCGAGCGATGCCAGCAGCGTTGCCGCGCCCGTGGCGGCGAACTGCCGCCGGTCGAGCAGCGATCGACCGGGACTGCGATGCTTTAAACGATGTGGCCGCATGCGTTCCAAGAACTCGAAATGTGTGCGGCTTTTACTTTAAACTCAATATCGCGGACAGGGGCGGCTCGGCAAAACCGGACCAACGTGGCGCATTGCCGCGCTTGCTGTTAACACTCTCTCCGCAAGGCTGAAGCCGGAGTTGGCGATGGCGTATCTCGCGGAAATTCCCTACGGCGCCTATTGGAGCACGCCCTTTGCCAAATGGCAGGGCAGTTTTGCCAACCTGCACAGCGTCGAATTCGCCGCCCATGTCGCCAAGGCGGAGCTTGCCAAGCGCCGCATCGCACCGGACGCCTTCGACTATGGCGTGCTCGGCATGACGGTGCCGCAGAAGGCCTCGTTCTACGGGTTGCCGTGGTTCATGGGGCTGATCGGCGGCCGCAAGGTCGGCGGTCCGACCATCGCCCAGGCCTGCGCGACGAGCGTGCGCTGCCTGCTCGCCGGCGCCCAGGAAGTCGAGGCAGGCCTTGCCACCACCGCGCTAATCGCAACGTGCGATCGCATCTCCAACGGTCCACACATTGTTTATCCGAATCCAGCGGCGCCCGGCGGCACCGCCGCGCATGAGAATTGGGTGATGGACAATTTCAGCAACGATCCGCTCGGCGGCCACGCCATGGTGCAGACCGCCGAGAACGTCGCGCGCAAATATCAGATCACCACCGCCGCACAGCACGAGGTGGTGCTGCGGCGCGGCGAGCAATACGCGGCGGCGCTGGCCAACGACCACGCGTTTCAGAAGCGCTACATGACGCTGCCGTTCGATGTGCCGTCTGCCAATTTCAAGAAGAGCACAGGCACGCTGCAAGGCGACGAAGGCGTGGTGATGTCGACGGCGGAGGGTCTTGGCAAGCTGCGTCCCGTCATGCCCGACGGCACCGTGACTTTTGGCGGCCAGACCCATCCGGCCGACGGCAGCGCGGCCATCGTGGTAGCGACGCCGGACAAATGCCGCGAGATGTCGAGCGATGCAAATGTGCGCATCGGCATCCTCGGCTTCGGGCTGGCCCGCGCCGAGCTGGCGCACATGCCGGAGGCGACCATTCCCGCCGCGAAGCAGGCGCTGGATCAAGCCGGACTTGCGATCAAGGACATGGCCGCGGTGAAGTCGCACAATCCGTTCGCGGTGAACGATATTATTTTTGCCCGCGAGACCGGCGCCGATCTGATGGCGATGAACAATTACGGCTGCTCGCTGGTGTGGGGCCATCCGCAAGGGCCGACCGGCTTGCGCTCGGTTATCGAGTTGATCGAGGAACTGGTCATCCGCGGCGGCGGCCGCGGCCTGTTCCAGGGCTGCGCCGCCGGCGACACGGCGATGGCGGTGGTGATCGACGTCGATACGCGCAAGCACTGACACGTTTTAAGGATTGCGGGTGACGGCTCCAGCAACAGCGCGGCGCTTCAAGGTCGGCATCGACGTCGGCGGCACGTTCACCGACTTTTATGTGCGCGAACCCGGCCGCGAGCCGGTCATTCATAAAGTGCTGTCGACGCCGGCTGATCCTTCGGTGGGCGTGCTCACCGGATTGCGCGAGCTGGCCGGCGCGCTCGATACGTCGCTCGAACTCGCGGCTTTCCTCGGCTGCATCGAAGTGATCGTCCACGGCACCACGGTGACGACCAACGCCACGCTGACCCGTCGCGGCGCCAAGACCGGGCTCATTACAACGGCGGGCATGCGCGATGCGCTGGAAATGCGCCGCGGCATTCGCGAGGAGCGCTACAACAACCGCTATACTAATGTCGCGCCGGTGGTGCCGCGTTATTTGCGCGTCGGCGTCACTGAGCGGCTGGATCGCCATGGCCGCACGGTGGAACCCCTGAAGCTCGACGACGTGCACGGCGCCATCGATCTGTTCAGGGCGGAAGGTGTCAAGGCAGTAGCGATCTGCTTCATGAACGCCTTCGCCAATCCGGCGCACGAAGCGGAAGCCGCTGCCTTGGTGCGCAAGGAATTGCCCGGCGCGTTCCTCACCACATCGACCGAGCTGTTGCCCGCGATCCGCTTCTACGACCGCGTCAGCACCACCGCGCTCAACGCCTATGTCGGGCCGATCCTCGATCATTATCTGGCGCAATTGCAGCGCCGCTTGAGCGAAGCCGGCTTCGGCGGCGCGCTGCTGATCATGCAATCGAATGGCGGCGTGATGACGCCGGAGGTGGCGCGAAAATCGCCGGCGCTGACGCTGCTTTCAGGTCCCGCGGGCGGCCCGATCGCCGGCCTCGCCGCGGCACGGCCGCTTGGCTTGGACAGTTGCATCGTGGTCGACATGGGCGGCACCAGTTTCGAGGCGGCGCTGGTCGAGAAAACGCCGGTGGTCATCAAGGAAGGCGAGATCGACCGGCTGCGCTGCGCGCTGCCGATGCTCGGCATCCACACCATCGGCGCCGGCGGCAGCTCGATCGGCTGGATCGACCAGGGCGGGCTCCTGCGCATGGGCCCGCACAGCGCCGGCGCCACGCCGGGGCCGGCCTGCTACGGCCAAGGCGGCGAGTTGCCGACCACCACCGACGCCAATCTGGTGCTCGGCTATCTGAGCGCAGAGTTCTTTTCCGGCGGCCGCATCAAGCTCGATGCGAAAACCGCGCGCGGTGTCATCGCCAAAAACATCGCCGCGCCGCTCGGCATGACGGTGGAGGTCGCCGCCGCCGGCATGTACCGCGTCGCCTGCACCAACATGGCGCAGGGCGTGCGCGCGGTGACCATCGAGCGTGGCAGCGATCCGCGCGAATTTCCCCTTGTTGTGGCTGGCGGCGCCGGCCCTTTGCATTCCTGCGTCATCTGCAACGATCTCGACATCGCCTTGCAGATCGTGCCGCGCGAAAGCTCGGTGCTGTGCGCGTCCGGCATGCTGATGGGCGACCTGCGCCACGATTTCGTGCGCACTTTCGTCGACCGCTTTCCCGATCTGCGCTGGGACAGGCTCAACGCGCTGATCGCCGAGATGATCGGCAATGGCGACCGCACGCTCGCGGCCGAGAGCATTGCGCCGGAGCGGCGCCAGCACGCGGTGACATTGGACTGCCGCTACCTCAAGCAATACCATGAAGTGTCGTTTCAAGTGCCGCTCGCCGCGATCGAGAAACGCGACGCTGGCGCCATTTTGCGAGCCTTTCACGATGAGCATAACCGGCTGTTCGGCTATTCGCTGGAGCAAGAGGCCACGCCGGTCGAGATCGTCAATGTGCGCGTGCAGTCGATCGGCATGACGGAAAAACTCGAGCTTTTGGGCGAGCCGTTCGCCGGCGCCGATGCCTCGGCCGCGCGCAAGGGGGAGCGCTCGGCTTACGTGTTTGAAAAAGAGGCGTTCGCGACGATTCCGGTATTCGACGGCCACTGCTTGCATCACGGCAACCGTATCGCCGGGCCGGCGCTCGTGGAAATGGTCACCACCACGGCGTTTATCAGCTCAAGCTACGATGCTGTTACCGACCAATACGGATCGCTCTTGATGTATCGCAAGGGCCGCGAGGATCTGGTGCGCGACTGCCTGGGACCCAAATCATGAGTGCGAACCAAAAGACCGTCGACCCGATCCTGATGTCGGTGTTGGCCCGCACCTTCCGCTCGATCACCGACGAGATGAGCGCGTCGGTGGTAAAAACCACGCGCTCGCCGATCCTGTGCGAGGCCAAGGATTTCGTCACCGGGCTCTATGACGCCCACGGCAACATGCTGGAGCAGACCGAGAACCTGCCGATCCTCGCCTTCTCGCTCGGCCCGGTGTGCAAGCACCTGGTGCGCTATTTCGGCGACGACATTCACGATGGCGACGTGATCTTCCACAACGACGTGTTCTCTTTCGGCAACCAGAACAATGATGTCGCGGTCTATAAGCCGATCTTCCACGACGGCGCGCTGGTGGCGTGGGCCGCGGTGAAGGGCCATCAGGCCGATATCGGCGGCGCGGTGCCGGGCGGCTACAATCCCAACGCCAAGGAAGTCTGGCAGGAGGCGCTGCGTATTCCGCCCGTAAAGGTCTACGAGAAGGGCAAGCTGCGCCGCGACGTCTGGGATCTGATTTTTGCCAATATCCGCTTCGACATCGTGCAGCACGATCTCAAGGCGCAGATGGGCGCCTGCACAATTGGCGAGCGGCGGATGCGCGCGCTGTTGCAGAAATACGGCCGCGACGTTTTCGAGACCCACAAGACGGCGCTGTTCGACGCCACCGAGAAGATGATGCAGGCCGAGATCGCGCGCATCCCGAACGGCACCTATAGTGGCGAAGGCATGGTCTATTTCGACGGCCATCACCAGGGATCGAAATTCACCATCCGCGTCACCATCACGGTCGACGACGCGCTTGTGAAATTCGATTATTCGAAGACCGACGCGCAGACCGACGGTTTCGTCAACGGCACCTATACGTCGAGCGCGTCGGCGACGCTGCTCACCTTCCTGCAATTCATCAATCCGGACATTCCGCACAACGAGGGCATGATCCGGCCGATCGACATCGTCATTCCGGAAGGTACCATCCTCAATGCGCGCTATCCGAAGGCGACCACCTTCGGCAATCATTTGTGCCCGCCCAACGCCGACGCCATCATCCGCGCGCTGGCGCCGGTGATCCCCGACAGGGTCACCGCCGGCTGGAACAATCTCTTGTGCTCGCTCACCACCGGTCTCGATCCAGAGACCCAAGAGAAGTATGTCGACATCGGCTTCATGGGGCTCAAAGGCGGTTCCGGCGCCATGCGGGGCACCGACGGCTACGATCATATCGGCATGATCGATGCGTCCGGCGGCGTGCTCGACCAGGATTACGAAATGTTCGAGCTGCAGACGCCGCACCAGCTCATCCAGCACGAATATATCTGCGACTCTGGCGGCGCTGGCCGCTGGCGCGGCGGCCTCGGCGTCGAGACCAGATTCAAGATCGGCTCGGACGCGACGCAGCTCGTGACTTTCGGCGACGGCGATTTCGAGCCGGCTTTCGGCCTGTTCGGCGGCCACGACAGCATGCTCAACTCCATCGAGCTGAATTATCCCGACGGCACCTGCGTCGTGCCGCGCAACAAGGATTTGATCCTCGGCGTGCCGAAGGGCACGCTGTATCGTCAAATCGCCGGCGGCGGCGGCGGCTATGGCGATCCGAAGCAGCGCGACCGCAAGAAGGTTGCCGAGGAGGTACGTAACGGTGTGATCTCCCCGCAGGCGGCGCGCGACATCTACGGCTTTGACGGCGAAGACAAATGAATTTCGACCTCAGCGACGAGCAGGTCCAGATCCGCGACACTTTTGCGCGCTTTTGCGATGAGCGCATCTCGCCGCACGCCGCCGAGATCGACGAGGCGCACGCGTTCCCGCGCGAACTGTTCGGCGAGGTCGCGGCGCTCGGCTTCTTCGGGCTGCGCTATCCGCCCGAGAGTGGCGGCCTCGGCCTCGATCTCATTTCGCTCTGCCTGGCGCTGGAGGAAATTTCGCGCGGCTCGATGTCGCTTGCCGGCTGCGTCACCATGCAGTCGCTGATGGGGACGAAATTTCTCGAAATGCTCGGCAATGCCGACATCAAGCAGCGCCTGTTCGCGCCGGCGCTGCGCGGCGAGAAAATCGGCGGCATCTGCATGACCGAGCCGAATGCCGGCAGCGATCTCGGCGGCATCGCCACCAGTGCGCGCAAGGTCGACGGCGGCTATCTACTCAAGGGTCAGAAAATGTGGGTCACGTCGGCACCGGTGGCCGATTTCTTCACCGTGTTCGCGCGTGCCGGCGAGGAGAAGAAGCTCACCATCTTCCTGGTCGAGAAGCACTTCAAAGGCCTCGCCATCGGCAAGGCGATCGCCAAGATGGGCGTGTGGGCGCTGCCTACGTCGGAGCTCGCCTTCGACGATTGTTTCGTGCCCGACAGCCATCGCCTGAGCCACGCCGAAGGCGACGGCGAAGGGCATTTGCGCAAGCTCCTCGCCGAAATCCGCATCGTCACCGGGGCCCTGGCGCTCGGTGGCGCCCGCGGCGCGCTCGAAGAGGCGATCCGCTATGCCGGCGAACGCCAGCAATTCGGCAAGCCGATCAACCGCTATCAGGCGATCCAGCTCAAGCTTGCCGAGATGGCGACGGACCTGGAAGCGGCGCGCCGCCTGGTGCACTACGCCGCCTGGCTCAAGGACAACGACAAGCCGCATCACAAGGAGGCGGCGATGGCAAAGCTGTTCGCCTCGGAAGCGGCAGCCGGCATTTGCGACAAGGCGGCGCGCGTTCTCGCCTCCTACGGCTACAGCATGGAATATGCGGTGCAACGCCACCTGCGCGACATCCGCTTCACCCTGATCGGCGGCGGCACCAGCGAAATCCTCAAACTCGTCATCGCCAAGGAGCTGTCGGCGTGACGGAACGGAAGATCAAGGTGCTGCTGGCCAAGCCCGGGCTCGACGGCCACGACGTCGGCGCCAAGGTGGTGGTGCAGGCCTTGATGGAAGCCGGCTTCGACGTGATCTATACCGGCTTGCGGCAGACG
>Ga0210394_10005193_pt1 | contig 14702 bp, 19 predicted proteins | sample IncBWC12MmetaG_FD_160121 | JGI IMG/M metagenome (GOLD analysis project Ga0210394, IMG submission 160121) | Forest soil microbial communities from Barre Woods Harvard Forest LTER site, Petersham, Massachusetts, United States - Inc-BW-C-12-M | ecosystem: Environmental > Terrestrial > Soil >... | reverse complement strand
GCCTTTCCAGTAGTCTCATCGCAGCGCAGGATCAGGAGCGGCGTAGGATCGCCAGGGACCTGCACGATGGTCTGGGACAAGAGCTCAGCGGCGCAAAGATGATGGTCGATTGCATCCAGATGCAAAATCAGTCCATGGAGTGGAAGGAGAAGGCTGCCGCCGAGGCCAGCGCACTAATCGATCAGGCTATCCAGCAAGTTCGCAGTATTTCGCATCTCCTGCATCCTCCTATGCTCGACGAAATCGGCCTGCAATCTTCACTCCGGTGGTATTTGGATGGCTTGACCAAACGGAGCGGCCTTGAAACTTCATTGGAAGTGCAACCGGAGGATTTTCCCCGCTTCGGATCAGAATTGGAAACCACCATATTCCGCGTCGTCCAGGAAGCCCTCACCAATGTGTTTCGTCACGCTGAGGCTAGAAGAGTCGGTCTGGATCTGGCGATAAGAGATGGTCAAATAATCATAAAGGTGTCTGACGACGGGAAGGGCATTCCGGACTCCGTCGCGGATTTTGAGGGCGACAAGATTGGGATTGGCATTGCAGGAATGCGGCAACGCGTCAAGGAATTAGGCGGAGAACTACGTCTGCGAAATGGCAACCCAGGGACACTTCTTGAAGCGGTTATCCCGATCAAATCAGGGGCACCACGATTCGCCGAGCATTCAACCGCTTCGTGGGGTTTCAGCCGTTGATTACGGGTCCTTGCACCTTCGGCAGCCGATGCTGAGTCACTGCTGTATCGATCGTCCTGATTAGATCCCACACTTGGGCTTTCGAAACCACCTGGCAGATCCCCGCCTGACGAGCGGGGCCCTCGAGCCCCTCCAAATCCAGGATCGTGAACAGGACGAGAGGGATGCTACCGTCCAAGGAGGACATTCGTTTGGCAACCTCGATGCCGTTCATGTCCGGCAATGCAAGGTCAATGATTACTAGGTCTGGTTTTAGAGCCTCGTACTTTTCAACACCCAAGAGGCCGTTCTCGGCTTCTCCGCAGACGCTCCACTGACGAGTGCCTATGATGGCTCGCAGAAGCCGCCGAGTGGCTTCTGAATCGTCGACAATCAATATTCGCAGGTCCAATGTTTGACACTCCGTCCATTTTTATACGTTAGGAAAGCAGCCCGGGACCATACGGTTTTTACGGTAGATAACGCGACGCGGCCCCCACGCTGCCCAGACTGACGGGATACCAATCGCGTTTACTCACGTCAAATGAAAATGGCTTCTATTGGATCGTCTGCTTCGATTTCTGCGCAATAACAGTCTCAATCTTGGCTATTAGCTTCCAAGCTTCGCTTTTGCGCACTACCGCGCAGATTCCCGCCTTGGCTGCCTCCCGTTCAATGCCCTCTACATCCCATATTGTGAATAAGATGAGCGGTACCGTAGGATTGGCCGTGGACATACGCGAAGCAGCTTCAATCCCGTTGATGTCAGGCATTCCAAAATCCAGCAGCACAAGATCCGGATTCAGTTCCTGAAACATATCAATCCCGGACAGGCCATCCTCCGCTTCGCCGCAAATCTGCCAACCAGAATGTGAGCTCAAAATGGTGGCGATGATTCGCCTCATGCTTAGGGAGTCATCCACGATGAGAATTCGCAGGTCCATGGGAGCCCAAGTTCGCAAGTCTCTTTATAGCTCCGCGCTCAGAGGGCGGGAATACCAGCGAAACCCTAGGAAGAGAAAGTGGAATAGGGAGGTATTCGGGAAGGGCACCCAACTCTGTTTCGATTCCGACATACCGTGAACGCTGTATATGTTGTTGGCACGGCCAATGTTAGTTTTCGGTCTCGGGTGCGTTCTGCCATCATAGTCTCTGTGCGGCGTGAACAGCCCAAGCAGGATGCCATCTGGGCGGACAGTGATGGGCTAGGCTAGCGTCTTCAACGCCAGACCGGGGGGCTGAGTGCGAGTTCTGATAGTGGATGACCACGAAGTGGTGCGAAGAGGCGTGCGGTCTCTCTTGCTGACACAACGAGACCTTGACGTGTGTGGCGAAGCCGTCGACGGTCGCGATGCAATAGAGAAGGCAAAAATGTTGCTGCCCGATCTCGTTCTCATGGATTTCAGCATGCCGAATTTGAATGGTTTTGATGCCACCCGGGAAATCCGCCGCTTGCTTCCGCAAACTGAGGTAATCATTCTGAGCCAGCACGAAACTTCTCAAATGGCCACCCAAGCGTTTCGCGCGGGCGCTCTAGGATATGTTGTGAAGTCGTCGGACTCGAAAAATCTTTTTACTGCGTTGGAGAAAGCCGGCCGGCACGAGACCTTCTGCGATCCAAGTATCGCTGCCTCCGCGGACAGCTAAATCGAGCCCAAGGAAAGTCATTCTCAGAGATAGGTCCCCAGTCAGATGGGCGCAGTCTTGATTCGCAGCGGGCATTGATTCATCTCTTGCCAGGTCTTGCTGTTCTGCGCTGCCTCCAAGCCGACTTCTCATTACTGATCTGGCCGGGCATGCAGCGTTTTCGCTGTTTTCCCTCGCCCATGACCGCCGCCGATTGTGTCAAGACTAGCGATTACTCCGGAAGGAAGCGCTAGCTTTGCCGCATTGAGATTTTCACGAAGATGTTCAACAGAAGATGTCCCCGGAATCAGAATGATGTTGGGCGAACGCTGAAGGAGCCACGCGAGCGCAACCTGCATAGGCGTGGCCCCCAGCGACTCTGCTGCAGCGTCGAGCACAGACGACTGTAGCGGGGTGAACCCTCCCAGCGGGAAGAACGGCACATAAGCTACGCCATGCTTCGCGAGGTCATCAACAAAGCCATCATCGTTCCGTTGCGCTAGGTTGTAAAAGTTCTGCACGCAGACTATTTCCGTGATTTTCTGAGCCTCGGCTAGCTGCTTCGGGGTTATGTTGCTCACACCGATGTGACGAATCAAGCCCTGCCGCTTGAGTTCGACAAGTACAGTCAGAGGTTCTTCAATCGATGCCTCCGACGGCTCCGCGATGCCTCCAACACGCAAATTGACGACGTCAAGCCTGTCCAGTCCCAGATTTCGCAGATTGTCATGGACGGCATCGATGATCTCTTGCCGCGAAAGAGCGTGAAGCCAAGACTTGTCTTTGCCTCGCCGGGCGCCGACCTTGGTGACGATCACAAGGTCATCCGGATAGGGGTGTAGCGCCCGCTTGATAATTTGATTGGTCACATGCGGACCGTAATAGTCGCTCGTATCGATATGGTTCACGCCCAACGCAACCGCCTCCCGCAGGACTGCAATCGCGATCTCAATATCGCGCGGCGGTCCCCACACCTGCGGGCCGGCAAGTTGCATCGCGCCATAGCCAATGCGGTTCACGCTTAGTGAACTTCCTGGAAGTGGGAAGGAGCCGCCAAGTTCCGCCTGTTTTATCATTTTCGTTTCTCCTCTCGTTGTCGCCATTGTATTCTTAAGCTTCGAAGTACTTCATGTTCTCGAGATCGGGGAGCAGCCCCGGCCCTGTTGAGCGCCATCCCAGTTGTTCCTGCGTCAGCGCGCTGGAAGCCTGACCGTCCGCACCCGCAAAGTACGCGAGAAAGCCAAAATGATCGGCTGCTTCCTTGGGAGACTTCGAGACGACTGGCACCTTCAGGCCGCGGCCGATGGCGTCAGCGATGTCGCGAAGCGGCACGCCCTCTTCGGCGACCGCGTGATATCTGGCTCCCGTAGAGGCCTTCTCAAGCGCCAGCCTGTAGAGGCGGGCAGCGTCGAGCACGTGCACTGCTGCCCAGCGGTTGCGCCCGTCGCCGACATACGCAGAGACACCCCTCTCGCGAGCTATATTGATCAGGTAGGTGACGAGTCCTTGTTTGACTGGATCGTGGACCTGCGGGAGCCGCACCACCGCAGCGCGCACGCCTCGCGAAGCCAGCGCCATGGCCGTCGCTTCCGAAGCGCGCGGAAAGGAGTTCGAGACAGGAGGATGCGCGTCATCTTCGGTCGCGACGCGGCCCGGCGCCAGGAGCAAAAGCCCACCGGTAACGAGCAGCGGCCGGTCGGAACCTGCGAGCTCGGCGCCGAGGGCCTCGATGGCGTGCCTGTCCGCCTCGCAGTTCGCGGCGAACTTTGAGAAGTCGTGGTTAAAGCCCAGGTGAATCACGCCATCCGACAGCTTCGCTCCACTACGCAGGCTCTCGAGATCGTCCAGATCCCCGCGATGCACCTTGGCGCCAACGTCGACAAGAAATCTCGCGCCCGCGTCTGACCGCGCCAGTCCCAGCACTTGATGGCCCGCTGCGAGCAATTCTCGCACGACCGCCGAACCAATGAAGCCCGTTCCTCCTGTAACAAATACGTTCATAAATTGCTCCTTTGTATCAAAGTTGGCAGAACACCGAATCGTTAAAACGACTCTTCGACGAGCTGTTCACTTTTCTTCCAGAGGGCCTCTGCCATGTTCGGGTCGAGGGCATAAGCGCGGACTCCTTCGCTTACGCCCGTGACGGTCACGTGGTCTGGCGCGATCTGACCGACATGGCAGTTCTCACAATATTGGCCGCCGATCCCGTCAGCCGGAGCGACGACACCGGCCCATACCGAAGTTGCGGCTCCTTGAGGAATGGTCTTCCACTGGAACGGCCCCTTACCCTCGGCTGCGAGCTGCTGACCTATTTGCTGAATCAAGTTTTGGAGGAGGCTCGGGTCCATATAACGACCCAGCTCCGTCTGTATGACTCCCGGATGCACAGCCGCGGCACGCACGCCACGCTTGCGGTGCCGTTGGTCGAAAGCAACTGCGAAGAGGATATTCGCCGTCTTCGAGCGGCCATAGGCGACCATCGGATCGTAGGGGGTCCGCTCAAAGTTGGGATCCTGCAGATCTACGTTGGATATGCGATGTCCGGCGGACGACAGGTTGATCAACCTTCCTCCGGCGCGGATCAGTTGCGCAATCCGGTTGACGAGGACAAAGTGACCGAGATGATTTGTGCCGAATTGCGTTTCAAAGCCGTCCAACGTGTTGCCAAACGGAGTGGCCATCACCCCGGCATTGGCGATGACCACATCAAAGGGTTCACCTTTTGCGAGTAGTTTGTCGGCGCAGTCGCGCACGCTCTTAAGGCTGCCAAGATCAAGCGCAACCAGCTCGAAGCTCCCACCCTTGGCTGCAGCGTCTTCTCTTATCTCGAGGGTCGCCTGCTCGGCCTTAGCCAGATCCCGTGCCGCACCCACAACATGTGCGCCATGCGCGGCCAGAGACCGCGCTGTTTCCACGCCGATCCCCGCCGAAACGCCCGTGACCAGGATTCGTTTACCCCGCAGATTCACGCCGGACAAAACGTCTTCCGTAGTTGATGTCGCTCCAAATACTTCCACCATTGTTTTCCTCCAGTATTGGCGAGCTCGAATTCGGCACCTTCGCAATCCGATATTGACGAATCGCCATGACTTCGATAAAACGGAGAGTGTCTCCGCAATAGGCTTAGATAACCGGAGGCTATCTCCGGTTACATGGCTTTCGAGGTTTTTTGGATATGGCCAGGAAGCGTTCGCAACCCGTTCTGCGAAAGCCGCGTACCGATGGCCAACTGAACCGCGGGCGAATTCTGGAAGCGGCGAAGGAGGCATTCACCCGGTCAGGCGCAAACACCAGCTTGGACGACATCTCCAAGCAGGCCAATGTCGGTGCGGGCACTCTGTATCGCCACTTTCCGACGCGCGATGCTCTTCTCGAGGCGGTCTACCGGACGGAGGTGGAAAAGTTGGCGGCCGCGGCGCGCGACTTCGCCGAGGCCAAGCCACCTCTGGAAGCGTTGCGAGCCTGGATGCTGTTGTTCGTCGACTACATTGCGGCCAAGCAGATCATCGCCCCGGCGCTGAATACGTTGGTTGGGGGCCCCTCGAAGCTGTATGAAGGCTCCCGCGGCCAGATCCAGGGAGCGATTGACTTGCTGGCAAAGCGCGCCATCCAGAGCGGCGAGATACGCAAAGACCTCGAACCCTTCGACCTCCTTCGCGCGCTCATCGGTGTCTCGCACGTAGCAACTGGCCCTGAGTGGCAGCAAAGCGCCAAAAGATTGGTGGACATCCTGATCACCGGCTCACGACTGGCGAACTAGGCCAGAGGATTCAGTCCCAGACATCGGGGAACCTGGGAGTAAGGCCTCCCGGTTGGCAGATTGCTTCCGAAAAACGCCCTTGTGGGAAGGTGCGAGAAATAGTTAGCGACTCCTAGTCCCGCTTCTCTCTTCAGCAAGCGATCTTGCGCGCATGCCGGCCTTTTTGAGGACCTTTTCGAGGATTTGAAGCTCTTTGGGGTTAGCATCGGCAAACACACTTCCGATTTCCGCGGAATGCTTGCGGAAGATTGGAACAATCAGGTCTTTACCGCTTTTTGTAAGAGCTACGATTCGCACCCTTCGATCATCGGGGCTTTCCGCCCGGCTGACGAGTCCTTTTTCGAGCAAGCGATCGACCGCCACGCTGATGGACCCGGGAGTGAGGTGAACCTTCGGGCCGATTGTGTTCACAGGTAGCGGACCCTTATGCAGAAGTGCCTCAAGTACGCGGAAGTCCGTGTCGGAAATGCCCGTCTCCTCGATTCCTCTATACAGATAGTCGGAGGCCGCCTCGTTGGCTTTCCTCCAAACGAGCCAGCAATGCACGGGGTCTGAAGGTTTTTTCGTCATGACTGTGTCATGGTGAGCCCTTTCCGATTAGTTGTCCACAAGAATGTATCTATATCAATACAATCTGCATCAATGTATTAGACAGCCGGGGCCAGGAAGGCACGGTTCATTAGGAGATGAGCATGAAGATCGCTTCTACAATCGCACGGTACTTGCTTGGTTTTATCTTTTTGACGTTTGGGCTCAATGGGTTCCTTCACTTTATTCCCATGCCGCCGCCTACGGGAGTTGCAGGGCAGTTCTTCGGAGCCCTCTTCGTGTCTCGCTTTTACGTGGTGATTTTTCTGTTACAGATAGTACCCGCAGTCCTGTTGCTTGTGAATCGCTATGTGCCTTTGGGACTGACGATTCTAGGGGCCGTGATTTTCAACATACTGTGCTTTCACATTTTCATGGCTCCCGCGGGTTTGCCGCTGGCTGTCGTCGTTACGGTCTTGTGGCTTTTTACGGCTTGGAGGGTGCGGTCCGCTTTTACGGGTATCCTTCAACGTTAAGAAAGAACTGGCGGAAATAACGCCAAACCGAGAGGAGACAAGCCCATGTCATGCAGCATAACGACGTTGCTGATCCGCAATCTTCGCGATGTCTTCGGTGAAAACGATCCCACGCGCCGGCGCGCGGCCATCGATGAGATCTACACTGAAGATTGCGTTTTCTACGACCCCAGCAAGGGAGCCTACCGTGGCCGGGACGAGATCGACCGCATCGCGGGCGCGATCAAGGCTACTCACCCTGAATTCCGATATCAGCCAACTACCGAGCCCGCGGAATCGGGCGATGGCGGGCTTGTCCGCTGGATATCAGGCCGCCCTGGTGAGGCGCCGGCTTACGCGGGGACTGATTTCATCATTGCCAGGGACGGCCGGATTGCCGCCATTTATCTGTTTTTCGACAAGCTACCCTGAGCTGGACTTTACTGTGGCAGGGAACTGCAAAAGAGTGGAACGCTCACTCAGAACGGTCTTCGTGGGAGAGTGGCGTCGATAGACTAGTGGGTATCTCTCGTTCCGCTCGTCAATCCGAGCGAACTTTCGAGCACGATCGAAGCAACTTCATCGCGACCTTTTGAGGGATGACGGGAGCAGGGTTATGCAGATTGGAATCGACAGTTTCGCAGCAGCTATTTCCGACCCGGCCACAGGTCTTACGCTCAGCCCGGTGGAGCGCATGCACCATCTACTCGAAGAAATCGAACTTGCCGATAAGGTCGGTCTCGACGTCTTCGGCATTGGCGAACATCACAGGGCGGAATTTCTCGACTCAGCTCCCGTTGTAATCCTCTCCGCTGCCGCCACGCGCACGGAAAACATTCGTCTCACCAGCGCAGTCACAGTTCTTAGCGCTTCAGACCCCGTTCGCGTTTTTCAGGAGTTCGCGACTCTCGATCTCATCTCTAGGGGCCGCGCCGAAATTGTCGCTGGTCGCGGTTCGTTCGTTGAGTCGTATCCCCTCTTCGGGCTGCGTCTTGAAGATTACGATTCGCTCTTTTCAGAAAAACTCGAACTTCTCCTGAAAATCCGGGAAAGCACAAAAGTGCACTGGTCCGGAAAACACCGCGCAGCCCTTACCGGCCAGGCAATCTACCCTCGCCCACTGCGGAATCCGCTCCCCATATGGGTCGGTGTCGGCGGCACGCCGGAATCTTTCGTTCGCGCAGGAATGCTCGGACTTCCTCTCATGGTTGCCATCATCGGCGGTGAGCCGAGACGCTTCAGGCCTCTTATAGACCTCTATCGCGAGGCTGGGCGTCGCGCCGGTCACTCTCCCGAGCAGCTCACTGTAGGTCTTCATTCCATCGGCTTTCTCGCGGACACCACGGACGAAGCGGCAGAAATATTCTTTCCTGGCTATGCGCACACGTTTACAGAAATCGGCAAGGAACGCGGCTGGCCGCCCGCCACACGCTCTCAGTTTGACGCTCTGCGCGGACCTACCGGCGCGCTGCTAATCGGCGACGCTAAAACGGTCGCGAAAAAGATCCATTACGTGAATGAAGTTCTCGGTGGCATTTCGCGCGTCACATTCCAAATGGGTGTCTCGACGCTGCCACACGAAAAAATGCTGCACGCCATTGAAATCCTCGGCACTCGAGTGGCGCCTATCGTCCGCAGCGAGCTGAGTGTCACTCCTGTACGCGCGTGAGGCATTTCCTGGCGATGAACTGAAAGGAGATGGTGATGCCGAAAGCCGAGTACGAGGCTTTTGAAGCTCTCAATCCCTTCTTCGAAATCGTCATGGAAGGCTTACACGGACTCGTTGACGGCGACCATTATTTCGACACGATTGCCGAAGGCGCATTCTTCGAGTTCCGATATCGTTTTCCGGGTTGGCCGCTGACGATTCAAGGACGAGCCAATCTGATGGCTAGCTTCTCTGGATACGGCAAGACAATTAAGCTTCACTCCGGCGACGCGCTTGTTGTGCATCGTTCTCAGGATAGTCGCGTCGTGATTCTCGAATACGAAGTCCACGGGACAATTCTCTCAGGTGGTGCGCCCTACGATAACAGGTTTATTTCAGTTATTACGATTGAGAACAGAAAAATCGTTCATTGGAGAGACTACATGGACTCTCTAGCTGCATGGAGCGCGCTGAATGGCTCCTCTTAATGAACGTTGAGTGCAGGCTACTGGCGATGGCAGGTGGTTTTACCGGGGCAGATGAACGCCCTTTCGGCTAGATTTGGGCTCTGCCGCCGTCAACGAGCAGTTCGATCCCCGTGACGAAACTGGAGTCATCCGACGCTAGAAACAACGCAACCTTAGCAACTTCCTCGGGTTCTCCCATGCGTCCCATCGGGATGGTGGACACAATCCGCCCTATTAGGTCTGCAGACTGTCGGTTCGCCAGCGGCGTATTGATCGGACCCGGGCTAACAACGTTTGAGCGGATTCGACGGTCCTTCAGATCTGTAGTCCAGGTTCGCACGAAAGATCGGATGGCGGCCTTACTCGCGGCGTAGACGCCGAAGGCGGCAGTACCTTTAACACTCGCTACGGAACCGTTGAGAACGATAGAGCCACCATCTTTCAGCAGCGGCAAGGCCTTTTGCACCGTGAACAGCGTTCCCCTCACATTGATATTGAATAGCTTGTCGAAATGCTCTTCGGTGACGGCCCCAAAGGGAACAAATTCACCCACGCCGGCGTTGGCGAAAACGATATCGATTCGTCCCTTCACCTTGGAAACCGTTGCGTAAAGACGATCAAGGTCAGCCACTCGGGAAATATCCCCTTGAACTCCAGAAACATTGGTGCCGATTGCCTTCACGGCCTCGTCGAGTTCCTTCTGACGACGGCCCGTGATGAAAACATAAGCACCTTCTTTGACGAAGAGTTTTGCCGTAGCTAACCCAATTCCTTCTGTCCCGCCGGTGATGACGGCGGTCTTGCCCTCAAGCCTTTTGAACATTGCCTTTCTCCTTTGTTGCTGCGCTGTGAACTCGCGACCTCCGATCCTTCACTCTCGATCACTTGAGTCCGAGCATTGCTTGGCCGAGGTGATAGGAGAGATGGTTCGTGCGGCTCAGTAGGATGGCGAAGCGATTGCGCGAAGCATCTTTTGCAAAATCTTCTTCCGATACGGCCGAGTGCCTCTGGAGCCAATCGGACCAAGACACTTTTTCAAATCCCTTCCGCAATTCCGCATTGACGGCGTTCCATGCCTGGCGAACTTGTTCGTGCGAAGGAATGTCGGCTCGCGATTTGTCGGGATTCGAGACGAAGGCGACATCAAACTCGGGATGAAGTCGTTCTCCCAGCGACAATAGTGGGAGCATCGCGTCGTGCACGGCCGTGAGATGTCCCCACAAGTAAAGAAGCCTGTTCCTGCCAGGCGCTATCTCACGCAGAATCTCCTCGGACGAGAGGCCTCCAAAAAGCTTGTCCGCGCGATCAATTTGGGCGTTCCATGTTTTCAGCCCGAGAGCTACGTAAGACCCTTCGTTTCCCATAGGTGCGCCTCCTGTCAACCACTCCGTTTTATTTGTTCTTTGGAAAAGTCTTTCCGAACATAGGCGCGCCACTTTTCGATTGCTCTTCTGTGGCCTCATCCTGAATCACATCCCAATGTTCGACGAGTATTCCGCCCTCTATGCGTAAGATGTCGGCAGCGATCCAATTTGCAGGCGCGCCGAATCCCGAAAACCGTCCGTGCAGAATGACGAAATTGCCCTCCGCCACGATCGTTCCCGCTTCGTACTTCAACGTTGGTGGAAGGCTCTTGATGAGATCGAACAGGCCTTCACGACCGGGAGCGATGTGAGCACTATGTTGAATGTATTGCGGTGACCAGAATTGCTCCGCTGTTGCATAGTTACGCTTGTTGAAAAGCGTGTCGAAAGCCTTGAGTACCTGTGCCTTGTTCTTTTCCTCGAGTTCGCGTGCCATTGCTTGTTTCCTCCAATCCTGAATAAACCGTCCAGAGCCTATTCAAGCCTCAAGAGGGGGATTGAAACACGGGCTCCGAACGGCCCCAATTGAAATCCAAGTCGTTCTGGGTCAGGGGCCCGCCGATCCGCTCATGACCGTAGTGGTGTTCGTACACAACCCGGGACGCCGCCCATCCCCGGATCGCGTACCACTTCAAAGTGCACCGTCTCCCGCCGACGCCGGTGAAGTCGATTTTCCATTCGGAATGCGTCTCGTTGGCGGTGTCTCGGGGAGCCTCAGTCACCTGAACTGACATCGACAAACCGGCAACCTCAGCCATTACATGGAGCGGCATAAGGAAATTCAATAAAAAGGAACGCACTCTCTGCTTTCCACGGATTGGCTCCGGCGAATCTTCACTGCTCACCTCGACATCATAAGAATAGAACTTGTCAAAGATCTCCAGAAACTCTTCGTAGCTCCTGGCGATTTCGGCGCACAGGATCGCCGCGTTCAGGGTTAGCTCCGCGGCCTGTGAGCTCTTGTACGTGTCACCTTCGAACTGGCCAACGTTCATGAGGCTATTATCAGGGGTCATCAGATCCTCCTTTAGGTTTGTGAGGTTTCGCGAGCTCTTGCGCCGTTCAAGAAAAAGAGCATCGTGACGGGCTTGGTCCCTTTGTTACGCCAAGCGTGGCGCGTACCGTTTTGCACGACCACGTCGCCGCGGTTCAAATGCAGAGTCTCCCCGTCGTCCAACTCCAGCCACATCTCTCCGTCATAGACGACTGCATAGTCGACCGTGTTCGTCTTGTGCATTCCTGGGTCTTCCTTTTCGAAGTGATCGGCTAATCCGCGCAGGCGAACGAGCGTTTCTTCTTGTGCGGCCTCCGCATTAAAAGAGGGATCCGCGAAGACCGCACCAGGCGGAAAGGTCACGAAGTGCAAGCTGGTACCCCCAGGTCCTGGAACAACGGAGTCGGGATATCGATCAAACCTCTGCGCAGTGCTGAGGTCCGGGATCGCCGGGTTGACCCAGATGAGCGTGTGCTCATAGCCAGGAACAGTCTTGAACTCATAGGCTGGCAACGGTTCGTCGCTTTGAACGACGGACTTGCCATTTACATTTCCCGTGACGATACGACGATACGTACTCGGTTTCTTACAGCGCTTGGGCAACTCACTTTTCTTAGAGGCCGTTCTGTTCATGATGAGATCTCCGCATCGGCAATTCTAATAAGCTGCTTCCCGAAATTCTGGTCTACAAACAGGCGCAACCGATGCCACCTGTACGTTGGCTTAAGCGCTGAGAGCCTTCCCGTGATACGCACCCACAAAAACATCCCGCACAAAGTTTTCAAACGAAGTCGGTGTGCTGTTCTCCGTCGAACGCTGCTCCTGCGCAGAGAGGAGTCCTGCGTTGATGGCCTCGAACATCTGGATGTACACTCCGGCTTTCTTCGGCGACATGCCCATTTGCTCTAACACCGTCTGCACCTGGTCGTATGGAAACTGCTCGTAATGCAGATCCGGTTTGCCAATGCCGCGCGCAATCACCGCGGTAGCTTCCTTCATCGACAGGTCGCGCTCGCCAAGCAGTTCGCGCGTTTGTTTGCCGGAAAAATCCAGGTCCAGGAGACGCTGCGCAGCGTAGGTGCCAACGTCTGGCGTCGCGATCATGGGCAGCTTCAGGTCGGGTAGCAGCGCATGTCCAAACAGTCCCACCCCATGAATCATTTCGATCGCCGCCAGATTGTTTTCCATGAAATACGCAGCTCGCAGGTGCAGAACATTCAAATCGCTGACCGCGTTCAGTTTTTGCTCCGAAGAATGCAGCCCGGTGACTGGCCCAGTGCCTTTCGGGACATGCGCGCCGTAGCTACTCAAGTTCACCGCGTAGCGCAGGCCAGACTCCTTCACGGCTTTCGCGATCGCATCGCTCTCTCGCTCTTGGTCTTCCCGGGAAGTAATCGGCGGCAACATCAAATATGCCGCACGCGCGCCCCTGAAGGCTTTGGTGAGCGCAACCGCATCGCTCACGTCGCCCGTGAACGCCTCTGCGCCTTTATGCACAAAGCGCTGCAGTCGTCCTGCGTCGCGACCTACGACACGCACCTTCTTGCGCCCCAATAGCAGGGTGTCGGCGATGATCGAACCGGTGTTCCCAGTCGCCCCCAAGATCACATATGTGGCATCCGTTCCGACAGCCTCCTTGTCTCTACGACTGTTCATATTCGTTTCTCCTTTTTTTTTAGTTCACCGCACAGCTCCATTTGCAACGCTGCTGCCCGTGCTGTTATATGTGGCGATAATCAGCACATATACATGCAAAAAAACTCACCGGCTCGCGCGACGGATTTCCCCAACTACATCGGCGAGCGTTATTCCATCAAGACTATTCTCGAAGCTGTCCTGCGCTTTCTTCAGGACTGACGACATGCATTCCTTAATGTTGCGGCTGATCGGGCACCTCTTCTCCACTGGATAGCTATGAATCGCGAATGTTGGGGGTGCCGCACTGGCGCGATAAATGTCCAAGAGCGTTATTTGCTTAGGAGCGCGCGTGAGCCTGCTGGCGCCATTCTTACCGCGCGTAGTGACGATCAGGCCCGCCTTTGAGAGTTTCGAGAGAGATTTCCTGACGAAGGTGGGGTCGGCATTGACGCTTTCTGCAAGCATTGCCGAAGAGGTTTCCTCGCCGTGACGGAAGCCGAGAGCTGCCATGATGTGTGCTGCAACCGTGAATTGCACGCTAGTCGCGGACATCAGGCCTCCTACAGCATATGTGATGCGCATCAGCACAATTAGGATACAAGTTTTTTCGAATGACCAGAAGTGATCGCGGGTTCGAAACTCAGCTCATGAGATGATCACAGCTAAAGTAGTCTTCTATAGCCGAGCATCCCATCACAAGGTTAGCTGGGTCGCGGGTTGAACTGGGAACAGAGCGCGAAAGTTTTCTCTAGGTGCTCGATGAAAATGCGAACTTTGGTGGACAGTCTGCGGCTGGCAGGCCGTACGGCAAGGATTGGCACGGTTCTCTCAAAGGCAGTCAGAAGACGGATGACAGTGCCTTCCCTGAGTTCTGCGGCGAATAGCCATGCTGGCGCCTGGGCAATCCCCAGATGTTCAAGAACACCCATCCGCATCTGTTCAATATCGCTGGTTCGAAACACTCCTGTGGGAGTAACACGCGTCGCGTTCCGTCCAGAGCCAAAGCTCCACGGCTGCACGGAGCCCCGCTCGATAAAGACGACCGATCGAAAATGTTTGAGCTCTTCAGGGGATTCCGGTGCACCAAAGTGTGTGAGGTATTGAGGAGTGGCGACGAGAATGATCATCGTCTGCGCGAATCTTCGTGCAACCAGAGTGGAGTCGGGAAGTTCACCTGAGTGGATAGCTAAATCAAAGCCGTCTTCGATGATCGTTGTCGGGCTCGCGGATGCTGCCATTTCAACTGCCATATCGGGGTAAGCAGCAAAAAAAGCAGGCAGCTTTGACACCATGTGGAGGCGGGCAAACGTGGGAGCAACGGTCACACGAATGAGGCCTTTCGGTGCAGTTTGGCCGCGACGGATTCGTGAAGTCGCGTTTTCAAAGTCGTCGAGAATGCGCAAAGAAGACTCGTAAAAGTCGCGGCCTGCCTCAGTCAGTGCGATGGAACGAGAGGTGCGGTGAATGAGTTCGGTGCCGAGTTCATCT
>Ga0210394_10005192_pt1 | contig 14704 bp, 11 predicted proteins | sample IncBWC12MmetaG_FD_160121 | JGI IMG/M metagenome (GOLD analysis project Ga0210394, IMG submission 160121) | Forest soil microbial communities from Barre Woods Harvard Forest LTER site, Petersham, Massachusetts, United States - Inc-BW-C-12-M | ecosystem: Environmental > Terrestrial > Soil >... | reverse complement strand
CTCCCGGGACGCGCGTGCGGCAACATCTGCCAGCTGGGCTTAGCCCCGATGGCCTCCGGTGTCGGGGGAGCAAGTTGCAGCTGCGGCTGCGTCATCACTTTATACACATAGTCAACGTAGAGAAGAAATGCGGCCGACTTCCGGTCCCTGGGCTGCGCCAAAGGAACTGCAAAATTCGCGCGAATTGTAGCCGGATTGGCTCCAAGGACGACGATCCGATCGGCCAGCAGCACGGCTTCCTCAATATTATGAGTGACAAGAAAAATGCTGCGCGTGGACGTCTTTTTTGTCGACCAGAGTTCGATCAACTCGCGCCGCAGGTTTTCCGCGGTTAGAACGTCCAGCGCCGAGAACGGCTCATCCATGAAGAGGACTTCCGGGTCCACCGCCAGCGCACGGGCGAATCCCACGCGCTGCTTCATCCCTCCGGATAACTCTTTGGGGTAAGCGGTTTCGAAACCTCTGAGCCCGACTGAGTCGAGCGCTTTGAGCGCCAATGGGTGCCGCTCAGCATGTGCCATTCCGCGCGCAAGAAGCGGAGCTTCGACATTTTCAACAACACTCAGCCATGGAAATAAAGCGAAACTTTGGAAGACGATCGCCACATTCGGGCGCGATTCCTGTAGCAGCCGTCCGTGCCAAAGGATTTCTCCGCGGGTAGGCGGAAGAAGTCCAGAAAGCATTCGCAGTATCGTGGATTTGCCGGAACCTGAAGGACCGAGAAGGGCCAGAATTGTATTCGGCTCGACCGAAAAATCCATGGGCGCTACGACTTGAATTTCTCTGCCTTCCGGCTGCTGAAAATACTTTTCGATTTGCCGCGCCTCGATGATAGGCACGGACTCCACATGCGGGGGCGCCGACGCTGGTTCTTCCTCCACTTCCGCCGGATTCGCTGCGGCGGGCGCCGGCTCGAGGTGCGCATCTTCCAACGTTCTCATTACGGTTTGCCACGCTTCCTCAGGGAGCGCATCGAGGAACTGATAGCGCTCGCCCGGCTCCATCGCGCTGATGATTGCCGCGATCTGTGGAGCGCTGAGCGAATAGAGAACCGCATATGCGTGGAAATATGGGAATTGGCCGATAAGCGTTGCCGCTAAATTTATCGGCAGGCGGCGAAATAAGAGACGCTGTTGATCAAATGGCAAAGCCATTACGGCTTTGGACGCCTCTTCCGGGCTGTGGTGACGAAGCAATTCAATGGCGGCGTTCCAGCGAGCGTGGGCAAGCAAATCGCGAAGTTGTTGGGTCGGTTCAGGCATGCCAGGAGCAATAGGCTACTACAGGTTCAGACGGAGGCTGAGGATGAAGGGATGCGCGGCTACGCTGCAAACGAACACCCTGACAGAGACGATCCAATTAATTTCTTGTTTTAAATTATTTTCTTGACTTTGCTCCGGGCAGGGAGTAAGCCTGCCCCCATCGCTTGTTTCCTTTCCGTTGTCGGGTTCACAGGGCCTATCTAAAACTTTCTCGGAGGGGTGAGACGATGAGTTCTATTCCATCGGGGTTTCGCGCATCCTTTTGGGGCCTCACAAACAAAGTTGCGTTCCTGCTGTTGGCCACGCTGGGTGTGCTGGTGTTTTCTGTACCGCTGTTTTCACAGGGCAGTAACGGACGTATTCTCGGCACGGTTACAGACCAAAGTGGCGGGGTTGTATCGGGCGCCACGATAACAATCATCGACAAAGACAGGGGTGTCGCACGAACCCTGACCACGGATGACGCCGGGGAGTACAACGCTCCGCAGTTGCTTCCAGGCACGTATACAGTCCGCGCCGAGGCCAATGGATTCAAGAAGCTGGAGCGCGAGAACATCGAGCTTGGGGTTGGCAAGGAGGTTCGGGCTGACTTGACCGTTCAGCCTGGTACGCAGGCGCAGACCGTCACGGTCACCGAATCCATCCCGCTGGTGGAGACTACCAACGCCACCCTGGGCGGCACGCTGAACAACGCGGACATCAACGATTTGCCCTTGAATGGCCGAAACTTCCAGAGTCTTCTGGGCCTGCGCCCAGGCGTGATGCTCCAACCGGGAGGCTCACCCTGGACCCAGAGCACCAACAATGTGCGGCCCGATGAAACCGCTTGGATGATCGACGGCATTTTGAATGCGAATGCTTTCGACGCCCGCCCCGTAGCCGGCGCGTCGAGTCCCTTCACGGACGGGGCTTTGATCCTGCCCATCGACGCTATTCAAGAGTTCAACCTCATGGAGAATCCGAAGGCGGAGTACGGCGGGAAGCCTGGCGCCATGGTGAACGTGGGCATCCGCTCGGGGACCAACAACTTCCACGGCTCGGCTTACGCCTTTGGCCGCGACGGCAGTTGGGACGCCCGCAACCTCTTCAACCCCCCTCCCGCCACGGTTCTCCCGCTCGCGTTGGAGCAATTCGGCGGCGCGGTGGGTGGGCCGATCAAGAAGGACAAACTCTTCTTCTTTGCGAACTACGAGGGCATGCGTTCCTCTCTCGCCAACGCCATCGGCACTTCCGTTCCCGAAACGGCTGCGACGGGAAGTGCAAAGTTCAGCATGGTGAATGCTATCGTCAATCTGCAAAATGCCGGCGTGCCGGTGAGCGCGCTCAGCAAGACCTTGCTGGGATGTCCCTCGGGCCAGTTGACGCTCGCCTCCACCTGCACGGGCGGCGTCATCCAGGGCCTAACGGCGGCGAACGCGAGCAGCACCACGTACGTCAGTAGCTTTCCCAACACCAACACCAGCGACAACGGGATCGCCAAAATCGACTACCGCATCAGCGACAAGCACATGATCAACGGCATGCTGTACAAGGCCAACTACCGCTCCAGTGGAGAAGATTTCCCCATGGTGAATAGCGCCTGGGAGAATACGGTGCTCGAACCGGCTTGGACAGCGTCCGGCAACTGGATCTGGACAGCCAGTTCCCGCGTGGTGAACGAATTCCGGGTGGGCTACAACCGGTTTGGCTTTTTCTTCATCCCCAGCGACACCGGCGTATCCGCCGCCGCTGGCTACGCCCTCAATGGCACGACCTACCCCATCAATACGGGTATCACCAGTACCGGTGGGTTTCCCAGTGTCGTCATTTCCAATTTTGGCGCTACTCAATTGGGGAGCCGGCGCGGCCGTCCCCTCGTAGCATCCCCTAACCCATATTTAGACTTTCAGGATAATGTCTCGTATTTGGTGGGCAAGCACAGCTTTAAGTATGGCTTCCAGTTCTCGCACATCGAGGGCGATTCCAACCCCCATGACACGCGCGGCCGGATCAATTTCAAGGGCAAGCAAGCTTCTACGGCTTTTCCTCTCCTAGCCACTCAACAAGGCAGCTCCTCCACTGCACTCGAGGACTTTTTCGCCGGACTTCCGTCAGACGGGTCTCAACTGGTAGGCAACCCAGCCGTTGTGGCGATTTCCAAGGTGTACGGGGTCTTCGCCCAGGATGACTGGCGCCTCACCCCGAAATTGATCGTCAACCTGGGCCTGCGCTGGGAATATAGATCGCCGTTCCATGACGTCAACAACAACCTGGGCAACTTCGATCCGACGCTGGGACTCGTTCAGCAGGGTCAATCAAGCGTAGGCAGTACTCTGGTCAAGCCTGACTACAAAAACTGGTCGCCGCGCATCGGCTTTGCCTATGATGTGTCGGGCAAGGGCACTACCGTAGTCCGGGGCGGGTTCAGTATCCTTTACTCGATGTTCAGCCTGGCCCCGTTCACGGGAAACCCCGGGATCGCCAACACACCGGGCACGAGCATCGCCGCCATCCCGACGGGTGGCTGCACCACGGCCGTGACTCCTTGTCCAGCCACCTTTGGGGGCACGATTCAGACCGGCAGCGCCTTTATCCCAGGCGGCAACCTCAACTGGAATAACGTTATTTTCCCAGCCGGCGCCATGGTCGCTTGTACCGCCGCCAGCCCATGCAGCCTCGGGACCGTTGACCCGCATCTGAGAACTCCCTCCGTTGACACTTGGAGTCTCGGCGTGCAGCACTCGTTCACCAATAACCTCTCCTTGGACCTTACCTACGTCGGCACTCACGCCATAAATCTGATTGGCAACATCGACCTCAATCAGGCGCCGGCGGGCGCAGGTTTTTGTCTGAACGCGCTGACGGCGGCGCAGGCTACAGGTGACTGCGCTAAGGGGCCCATTGCCGCAAGCAAGGGCATCGATTCAAACGCCGTGCAGCAAGCCAGGCCGTACAACGTTCAGTTCCCCTACCTGGCGTTTATCAACCGCACAGTGAACGATGCCCGTTCCCGCTACAACAGCCTGCAGGCCACGCTGACCGAGCGGACTACTCACGGTCTCTCTTTCACCGTCGGCTACACCTACGGTCATGGCCTGGACAACGGTTCCCTGAATCGTTTCGGCGGCCAGCCGCAGGACTCCACGAATCCAGGGGCGGAATTCAGCAACAGCGACTTCGACATCCGCCACCGCGCCACGATCACAGCCAGTTACGAGATTCCGGGGAAGAAAGGCTTCGGGCAGTTACTTGAAGGCTGGAAGCTCAACAGCATCGTGACGCTGGCGGGCTCGCAGCCGTGGAACATCATTGACACCAGCGACAATTTCAGCGGAACCCAAGAAAACACCGACCGCTGGGATTTCTTCGGCAACCCTTCCGACTTCAAGGCGACCTCTAGTTCCATTCCTTTCTGCTCTGGATTCGGCAGTAAAGCCGGTGTGAGCTGCTCGGAGACATCCGGCGTAAGCGGCATCGTGACCACGCTGCCCTCGTCCCTGGGTGCGCCGTGCGCGGCCGCAGCTCCCGACGCCAATACGCTGGCTCAGACTGGCTGCTACGTGGAAGGGAGCTCGGTCATGGTTCCTGCCAAGCTCGGAACCTTTGGCACCATGGCCCGCAACATCTTCCGTGACGCGGGCTTCAAGAATGTGGACTTCTCCATATTCAAGAACTTCAAGTTTACGGAGCGGTTCGGAGCTCAGTTCCGGGCCGAATTCTTCAACGTGCTCAATCGACCCATCATCGCTAACCCGTTCGGCTCGGTGAACGGCTATGCCGGAGGCAGCGATCCCTCGAGCTCTGGCACGTTCGGCTGCGGCTGCACCACGCCCGATATCGCGGCCGGCAATCCGATCGTCGGTTCGGGAGACGCCCGCACGATGCAACTCGGCTTTAAGCTGCTGTTCTAAATCCATCCGGCGGGTGCGAGGGCGATTGCCTTCGCACCCGCCGCTGACAAAACAAGTAAAAACACTTCCCTTTGGCCCGGCCATGCTGAAATTAGCCCAGCAAGAATGAGGGAAATCAAATGGGCAGGCACCGCGCAGTGGAAGAAAAACTTCAGAGAATCCGCCTTGGCTCGCGCTACTTTGGCTTCAACCTGGCTCAATTTTATTGGCAGTGCCTGAAACTCGCGTCGGCCTCGGAAGGGCTAACGGAGACAGACATCCTGCGGCGCATCATAAGATCGTGGAGCGATAGGCTACCGCCTGCGATTCAAGAGAAGGCCCGCGTTGAGACTACCCGGGTGGAAGCGTGGAAAGCCCAGGAAAAACGGGCCCAACGGGATGCCAAACTCAAAGCTAAACAAGCTAAGGTGAGTACACGGCGAGCCACATCACGGGGAAAAGAGTCTGCAAAAGCTCGAAACGCAGGAGGAGCCACGCACGCGGTTAGCTCCCGAACCGCTGATGGGATTGCCGAGTGCGAAGTCGTGTCTCTGCGACCGTCGATCAGCTAGAGCTGAAGTGAACTCGCCCAATCCGCACTGAAAGTAGCCGTACAGGCTTGGGGTGAAGCCAAATGGGCCATTACCGCGCAAAGGAAGAAAAACTCCAGAGAATCCAGCTCGGCTCGCGCTACGTCGGCTTGGACGTCGGCCAATTTTATTGGGAGTGCCTGAAACTGGTGGCCGCTTCGGAAGAGTTAACGGAGACAGACATCCTGCGGCGCATCATAAGATCGTGGAGCGAAACGCTGCCGCCGGCGATTCGAGAGAAAGCCCGGGCGGAGACGACCCGTTTGGAAGCTTGGAAAGCCCAAAAACTACGCGCCCGGGAGAAGCCAAGCTTAAAGCTGAAAATTCGAAATGGGGTGGATGTCTTTTGTAGACAGTGACGACTGTCTTATACCGGCAAAGCTTACGTAGCCGAGCGTTGGCGAGCCGATCTACGGGTTTGATTATCATTTTCGCCGTCGGCAAAGAAAAAGGCCCCACGTTTGAGACCGAACGCAGGGCCTTCGCTTGTTTGATAGTGGTTGACAGTTTCGACGTACCCAGCTGATGCGCCGTTACAACCGACGCTTTCGGGTGGCCTGTTGGTGTGAGCAATCACCGAGCATGGGTGGGCAGTCTGACCATAACCCAGGCTGACAGGCTCGCTGCATACAGGGATGCGGGTATTCCGGAGCGAATCGTGCGCCTCACACCAAGGGCCGATCCTCTGGTTCAGGCTCAGCTTTCCGGTTTTGCGGCACCGTGCTAATGCGAGCGAACCGCAAGGATTCCGTCTTGCCCCACTCGAACTGCCCGAACCCCTTTAGAACAGCCTGGAGAACACCTGAAGAAGGGTCGCCTGATAGAGACTTGTCTACCTCAAATTCAGAGTAAAGCGGCCCACCCCACTATCGTCATCTTTACAGATTTTCGCTCTGGCCTAGAGTAGCTCTTTACACCGGCCAGCGCAGCTAGTGTGCGCGTTTTGAGGGATCATGCGGCGGCGGGTTGAGAGCGCCAACTGACTTCATTTTAGGGCGAATGCATCTGACTAGAGAATAGCCTTAAACTTTCTGAACTGCTGGTCGAACCTAACGGAGATAAGACCTGGAAATGGCGGAAACCTGCTCACCCACTGTTGTGTTGGCCTCACCTCCGATCGCTCGCGGCCTTTCACTACGCGCTAATTTCAGCTGGACATTTGTCGGGAACACCATCTACTCCGCCTGTCAATGGGGCGCGCTCGTCGCCCTGGCAAAACTATCTTCCCCGCTGATTGTAGGCCAGTACGCACTCGGCATGGCTATAGCCACCCCCGTCACGAGCCTCACGGGTCTGCAGATCCGGCCAGTTATTGCTTCCGATGTGAAGCAAACCTACAAGTTCGGAGAATACGCCGGCTTCCGCCTTGCCTCGACTGCGCTCGCGATGCTGATTATTCTGGCGATTCCGTTGATCTTACACAGCGGACCGATGATGACGCTCCTCACATTTGCTATCGGCCTGGCGTTGGCTATCGAGAATATCAGCGATGTCTATTACGCTCGACTGCAATATATCGATCGCATGGATCGCATTGCGAAATCGCAGATATTGCGAGCGCCCCTCTCGCTAGCGGCTCTGTGCTTCGGCGTTTATTTCACCGGGAAGCTAACCTGGGGGGTGGCATTAACAGTCCTGGTGCGGGCGGCGGTCCTCCTCGGATATGACATGCGGGTTCAGACACACTCTCCCGAACCGCTCGATAAGGATTCTTCGACGTCCCGGATTGCCTTTGAACGGCTGAAAGAAACGCTCCGGCCTCGATGGGAGCCGCGCAAAATGGCCCGCATTCTTTGGTTGGCGCTGCCGCTGGGCGTAGTGGCCATGCTGGTCAACCTTAACGTCAACATGCCGCGTTATTTCATCCAGTGGAAGCTGGGAACACGTGAGCTGGGAATTTACTCGGCTCTTGCCTTTCTAATGTCGGCAGGAAATTTACTGGTAAGCGCCTTGGCGCAGGCCGTCTTTGTGCCCTTGGCAAGGTTTTACGCGGAGGGCCGGCGGCGGGCGTTCGCTATGCTTTTGCTGAAGTTGCTGGGCATCGGCACGGTCCTGGGGCTAGGGGGAATTTTCGTGGCTTGGATCGCCGGGGCTAAGCTTTTAGCAATCATCTATCGGCCGGAGTACGCAACGGAGTCACGTCTGCTCGTGTGGTTCATGGTTCTCGCATGGATGGGCTATCTGGGCCAGTTTTTGGGCGGCGCCATGACTTCGGCGCGGCTTTTTGTACATCAAATTCCGCTATTCGCGATGGGCGTTCTGACAATCTCCGCAGGAAGTTATTGGCTGGTGCCGCGAATGGGTTTACGGGGTGCCATTATCGCTACGATGGCTGGCATCCTGCTTCAAGTGCTCGCGAGCATAGCAGTGCTCTCGTATGGCCTAGTGAATGTTCGACAACTCCGAAGGGAGGCAACTACCCTTGCTTGACAACTCCATCCGGCAGCCGCTGTCCTCCTCAATGGCAGCGATTTCGCCTGTCGTCCGATACGGCGAACATGGGACTTCGAAAGTACAGACCCGCAAGGAAGGGATGTTCCGAAAGGCCGCGTTCTTCTTCATTTGGATCTTGGTTTTTGTCATACCTTGGGAGAACGGCGTGGTCATACACGGCTTTGGCACGATCACGCGAGTGGTAGGGATTCCCGCGTTTGGGATGGCTCTACTGGCGATTCTCGAATCCGGAAAACTGCGCACCTTGGCCGTGCAACACATCGTAATGTTGATGTTCTTCATCTGGGCAGGCTTGACCTACTTCTGGAGCTACGATCCTTCGGCAACAAAGACGTCGATTTATACCTTTATTCAGATGTTCGTCATGGTTTGGCTCTTGTGGGAATTCGCGCAAACGCGTAGGGAGCAGATACTTCTTCTGCGCGCGTACATGGCGGGTTCATTGGTTTCGTCTGTGGGAGCCCTGGTGGGGTTTTTTAGAAATACGGGCCTTAACAATGGCCGCTACACGGGACTGGGTTTTAACCCTGGCGATTTGGCCTTCATTCTCGCATTGGCGATTCCTATATCCCTCTATTTGGCCGTGCAGGAACGCCGAAAACTTCTGGCGTGGGTCGCTGGAACGGCAACGGTGCTGGCATTTTGCGCGATTATTCTGACCGCTTCCCGTGGGTCGCTGATCGCCTGTATCCCAACCGTGCTCGTCCTTCCGTTATTGTTTCCCAGGCTGCGATGGGGCCGAAACGTTATGATTCTGGCTTTTCTCGCACTTGCCGGAATCGGAGCCTGGCTGTTTATGCCCGAAACTTCCTGGTCACGCCTGTCCACGATCGGATCGGAGATAAGTTCAGGCACACTGAACGAACGAACGATGATCTGGCAAATAGGCTGGCAAATTTTTGGAAAGGCTCCCTTTCAGGGTGTCGGATCTGAAGCGTTTGCAGGAACCGCGGAACATTCGCTTGGCTTGGCGTCCGATTCCCGTTCAGACGTGGGTACCTCAGCCTCGCGTCTGGCAGCACATAATACCTTCTTCTCGATTTTGCTGGAGGAAGGTGTAATCGGGTTTGCCTTGTTTTTCGCGCTACTTCTTACACTTATGCTTTCTGCCTGGCGACTGCCTCATATTGAGCGCATATTCTGGTTGTGCATCCTGGCCACTTGGGCCGTCGGAGCGCTCGATCTAACCTGGGAGGATCGCAAACCAACTTGGTTCATTTTTGCCTTGCTCATCGCTGTGACAGCCAGGAGGCTTGCGCCCGAGGCACGCTTGTTTAGGAAGCAGGCGCTCCCACAGAGGGAACACCAGCGCCCCTTGTCGGCAGAGAGCTCCCGATTCCAACTGTCATGAAAGACATCGCATTCTTCATGTGTTTGCAGACGTCCGCGCCGACCCCTAGAAAGCTGAGCGGATTGTCTTGCTCAAATTAGAGTGGCCATTACGGGCCACGTCTGCGTAGTACCTTCGCGAAGAAGAGCTGTAAGTTTGGTCGGCTCGTATTTTTCGTAATCCCTCAGAGAAGAACGTATGTCTATCAAAATCGGGTTTGCTGTCCTTTCCCACAACGAGCCAGAGCAAGTTCTTCGGCTCATCACGGGCCTGAACGCAATGTTTGGAGCTCCCCCAATTGTCTGCCACCACGATTTCGGGAAGTGCTCCCTCGACGAAACAGCCTTCCCAGGCAATGTGCGCTTTGTTCACCCGCATTTTCTAACTCGATGGGGCCACGTCAACGTGCCATTGGCTGCATTGAGGGCATTCAGTTTATTGAAACAGTTTGCGCAACCCGACTGGTTTGTTCTGCTAAGTGGCAGCGATTATCCGGTGCGCCCCGCGGATGCGATGATAGGCGAGTTATCTAACAGCAATTACGACGTATATCTGGATCACCGCGAAATTCTGTACCGCGCGGTCCCTCCCGGCCAAACGGCGCGCGATTGGGGATTCGGACGTCCCGATTGGATTTCCCTCGCATACGACAGGTACTGCGCGGTTCCAATCTTCTGGTGGCCGCGTCCTTCAAGAAAGCTACTATTGTCCGGCGTGTTTCCATTACAAAAGAAGTACGTTTTTATTCGACATCCTTCAATTCTTCGGTGGATTCAGCGTGATCCTCCCATGCGAATCTACGGGGGAGACTTTTGGTTTCAGGCCAATCAAAGGACTATCGATCGCCTCCTGAATGATCCTTCCCTACCGGGCTTGGTGAGTTACTACAGTAGGCGGCGAAATGTCGACGAATCACTCTTCCATACCGCCCTGTGTAATCAACCGGATTTACGAATCTGCATAGACCACAAGCGCTATGAGGATTGGTCAGAGGATGGAAAACATCCGAAGTGGCTCGAACCGTCAGATGTGCCCAAGATACTTGCCTCTGGTGCGCACTTCGCCAGGAAGTTCCGGCCGGATGGTATCGTGCAAGACCTTATAGACCAGACAGTACTTGGAATTAGAAGAGCTGCCTGACCTGAAACCCTCGCCGCTGTTATCTCGCCTCTAAAAGGCCCGGACCATATTGAGCTGCAGGCTGCCGAGCCACATTGGGGTGAATCGGCAGTTGATGGATCGCTTCCGCCACGATTCCAGCCACGTGGGCACTGCTGAATTTCTCCCGGGCCCTTTCCTTCCCGCTCCGCGACATGGTTAGTAGTCTTTGAGGATCGTTGAGCAGGCGTACAACTTCGGCGGCGAGCCCTGGACCCGATATATCTGAAACAACCACGCCTGTAACTTCGTGAGCGACAATCTCTGGGATTCCATCCGCATCCGATGTTACGCAGGGCAGTCCAAAGTTCATTGCCTCGATCAAGAAGGTAGGGAACGGATCACAACGAGCCGGAGCTAGCACCAAATCCGAACTCAAGAACAACTCGTGCATCTTTGTAGGCGAGGAAACATACCCGTGGTTCTCTACGCCAGGATCGTCAATCTTCGACGAGCAACCCACGATGGCGAGCTTTGCGTCGGGGATCTGCTGGCGCACGATCCGGAAGGCGGCGAGCACGCGATCGCCTCCTTTACGGTAAAAATCGGAGCCGTCTCCGCAGTAACAAAGGATGCGTTTGCTTCCGAATGTCCTATGACCAGAACCCGACTCGGTAAAATAACCGGAGCTTCCAATTACGGTAATTTTCGCGGGATCGACGCCGTAATCTTCGATCAAGGATCGACGCGTTCCATTTCCAAATGGGAAAAGGTGGACGGCATTGTGGTATGCGCGCCGCTCGCAGAGCAGCCGCGCGCGCAATGACGTCTCGCTCACGAAAGGCGCCCATTCACGCCAATTTCGATGCGCCAGCGCCTCCGTATAGTCAAGCACCATCGCGTACGGAATCCTCGGCCGAGCCCAACATGGGCAATACATACCGAACACGTGAAGGATAAGGTCGGGGGCGCTCGGAAGCGTGGCAATCTGCGATTCCAATTGCAACGACCGTGCGACAAAAACCCGTGCGTCCCAGGGATGCATCGGGGCAAGCCTTTCGATGGCGGAGTTCACAGAGCGAGGCGCACGCTGACCCAAGATTGACCCCAATTTGTATAGGGCGCGATGGAAGTGCGAAACACGGCGTGCGGCCAGATAATCAACATTTGCAAAGCGCGGTGCCAATGCCTCGAAAATGTGCCTATGCCTGCGCACCAATAGCGAGGTTCCGGTCACCAGGACACGTAGAGAAGAAGATTCAAACGACGCGCTGCCCTGCATGCTTGGGCCTCCTCGGCTCGAAAGAGCCCGACTATGATGAGATGCTAAACAACACACCGGGAACAGCATAGCTGGACTAAATTCGGGCGCCCTGAGACTTAAGTCCGGCCGATTGCATCGGGAGGGTTCATCAATTGGGCGGCGGAAGATTACCAACGTTTCACTCTGACTACACGAACCCCCTGATTCCATCAGAGTCTTTTGACCGGCTATAGTGTCGTTAGTACCTACTTTAGTTGCGGCGGGCAATGATGAACGCCTTTTCTAAGTGCGCGAACCCCGACTGCGCACACAACTTCACAGCAGGCCATGGCAAGTTTTTCCGGTTTCACCAATTCAAGGGTGACGGCGAAACTCCGAACGCCCATCGTGTGTGCCACTATTGGCTGTGCGACCGATGCTCGCAGGTTCTTACGCTCACGTATCGGGAGGATGTGGGTGTCTTCGTTGCCAACCGTTTATACCGATCTGCTTCCCCTGGCGGCGTCGCCGCGTGATGGAAGGTTTATGATTAAGAGGAACGATGTTGGGACTGATACCGGAGCGATGGCTATGCGCCCGGAAGTGGATCTGTAACACGTGGCAGTCAAGCGTCGGCTCTTAGGGCCGCGGGCACTTGCATAGGGACAATAAAGTTGCTGCCGAGTAGATAGGCGAACAGGTGTCCGAGAGGCGGCGCGAGACGGAGTTGGGCGGCAGAAACCCATCCGGTTGTTTCACTCCATTCCCAACCAGAGGCGGAAGCAGTGTTGAGCCATTCGCGCAGATCCGCGGCAGTCATGGGATAAGCGTAGACGCGGACGTTCTGAGCGAAGAGGCGCGCGAGGGCCTCCAGACGGTTGCCTTCGAGATTGCCGTAAGGGTCTTCAAACGCGCGAATGATCAGGGAAAGGCCGACGGCGAAGCGGACAGGCGCCGTTGTATACCGGTTGACGAGGGCGGTCATATCGTAGAGCTCGCGCCGACGAAAAAGCAGAACGTCCCCGCCAGTGGCGAGAACGGCGTCGATGCGGCGAAGCAAGCTGGGGATGTCCGGAGGCGCTTCGTTGGGCGCGGACGGAGCAGCCGTGAGGCAGAAAAAGCCAGCGGGCGCCGATTTTGTTTCGCCCAGCTCATTGCGAAGCTCCTGAATGGCGGAAGCCAGCAATCGAGCGTGGACCTGCGCGTGAGTGGCATCCAGGTGGCCGAAGTAGCCGGGCGCAAGCACGACGGCTTTCTTGTAGAGAGCCTCGGTAGGGGGAACGGCGGGGCCTTTGGAAGGGAAAAATACAGCTTCAGCTAATCCGGCAGACACCAGGTGGGCTAGTAGGGTACGGCGATCCCAACTCTCGAACACTGGCCCGCGAAGATCCACGTAGTCGATCTCGATTCGCTCATCGACGACGTCTTGCGCCAAGCCTTCCAGAAACGATTCCTCGGTTTGCAACGCGTAGAACGAGGTATAGATGAGATTGACGCCCAGAATACCGATGGCTTCCTGCTGGAGGACATTAGAAGGATCGAGCATATTGATGTGCAGCAGGACATCGTTGGGAGGGCCGCCGGGTTGCAACTGAAACCGGAGACCGATCCAGCCATGGGGCTCGTTGGTTCCGGCGAAGTTCCGCGCGGAGACGGTATCAACAAAGGAAAAGAAGCGAGTTTGCTGCCCACGGGTTTTGCTTAATTGCGTGAGAAGCTCGGTCCATTCGTGGTCTAGCATCGCCTCGAGTCGCTGTCTGGATACGTAGCGCGATCCGGAGCCATAGAGGTCATCGCTGACTTCCTTGTCGTAGGCGGAAATGGTTTTGGCTACCGTGCCGGAGGCGCCTCCTACTACAAGGAACCAGCGCGCGACTTCCTGTCCGGCGCCGATCTCGGCGAAAGAACCGAAGGTGGACGTATCAAGATTCACGGTGAGCGCTTTGTGGTGAGTGTCGAGTTTTTCAGTGGAAGGCATAGTCAGGCTCTGCCCACCGAAGGGTTCTTATCGGAAAGCAGCGTTTGCAATTCGAGGAATGGACGACGTCGAGCGCACTGCCCGAGCCCCGTGGCAGCGGCGGTCCTCAGTTCGGCACTTCTAAACCTCATGTGTTTCCCTCTCGCGACGAAAGCAAGTCGGATTATTTGAAGGCCCACGCTCTCGGGGAGCGGTCAGCGCGGGACTCCATTTTGTCGCAATTCATTTTTGATGCGCTGCCGGTGCGCTCGTAACGTAGGCGAATGAAAAAATCAGAATTGTTGCGGGTGTTACAGACGGAGATTCGTCGGCACAGCGATTACGCTGGCTGATACGCGCGAGCCGGAATCCGAGCCTGTTGTTCGCCGATCACGTAGGGTTTGCCAACGCGATCGCGAAGGAATCGTGGCAAAGTGCCAGCAAGCGACCATTCGAATCCCAACCACCCTTTTCGGATTGCTATTGCTGCCAGCCTCCGCCAAGCGCCTTATAAAGTTGCACAAGACTCTGGAACTCGTTGCCGTGGTCCTGGGCCAGAGTGAGTTGGGCGCTGAACAGAGAGCGCTGATTGTCGAGGACCTCGAGATAGGTGGCGATGCCGCCACGGTAGCGCTTGAGTGATGTGTTAACCGAATCGCTGAGATCCTGGACCGTGTTCTCCTGCGCTACACGGATTTCGTAGTATTTCTGATAAGCGATCAGAGCATCCGAGACGTCCCTGAACGCCCCCTGAATGGCTTGTTTGTAGGCGATCAGAAACTCCCGCTGTTGCGACTCGGCGAAGTGAAGGTTCCCGCGGAGTCTACCCGCCGTGAAAATGGGTTGCGCCAATTGCGCGGCGCCGCCCCAGGTTCCAATATTGGAGTTTACGAAGGACGAG
>Ga0210394_10005190_pt1 | contig 14706 bp, 10 predicted proteins | sample IncBWC12MmetaG_FD_160121 | JGI IMG/M metagenome (GOLD analysis project Ga0210394, IMG submission 160121) | Forest soil microbial communities from Barre Woods Harvard Forest LTER site, Petersham, Massachusetts, United States - Inc-BW-C-12-M | ecosystem: Environmental > Terrestrial > Soil >... | reverse complement strand
AGTGCAGCTGCCACAGATCTTCCAGGCCCGGCGACGAAAAGATGACCTGCATCGCCGCCGGCTGCCCGCCCTTGCGCGTGCCGTTATTCAGGATGGCCACGCGCGGGCGCAGCGCGTGCACCAGCACTTGCGAATTGGACATGGGCTGCCCGTGGTGCGAGACCACCCACAAATCCACGGTGCCGATGCGGTTCATCGGGCACATCAGCGGGAACTCCTTCACCTGCGTCAGATCGCCCAGATGCGCCATGCGAAATTTTCCGAAGGTGACCACACTGCCCACGGACATGCTGTTTTCCACGCCGCCTTCATCGGGATTCGGTTTCGTAGTGTCGCAAGCCGGATTGGGCGCACCGGCGCCCGGGCCGGCCAGCGGCTTGGTGATGACTTCGCCGGCCGAACTGACTAGCTGCCAGTCAAGGCCCGCGACCGCGAGCTTGTCGCCGGGCTTGGCCACCATGTGCTTGCCCTTGCTGTAAATCTCGGGATAGGTCTGCAAGAAGGCATCGACCACCGGGTTGGGCTGCATGTTCGGCCCGTGATCGACGAAAGTCTTGATGGGAATGCGGCTGGCCAGTTCGGCCATGCCGCCGAAGTGATCGCCGTGCCAGTGCGTCGTGATCAGTGTGTCGATCTGCGTCAGGCCGGCGTCTTTCACCGCTTCCATGATGCGCCCCGCGTCGCGGGGCGCGGCGGCGCCGCCGTTGCCCGTGTCGATCAGGACCGATTCGCCCGAAGGCGTCACGAAGAGCGTGGCGTTGCCGCCCTCCACGTCCACCACATAAATGTTGAGCGTCTTGCCGGATTGCGCCCGCGCCGCCAGCGCCGCAACGAACAAGAGAGTCCCCAATAAAAACGGGATGAATTTGCGCATGAGATTCCACCTCGGCGCCCGTCGCAGCATTCGGCCGGCGCGCAGTGGCGCGAGCGTATCACACGCGGTTTGATCCGTTAAGCAGCACTTCGACTTTCGGGAGGTTGCGTGGGGCGCCTGACGCGGTAGAGCCAGCGGCTAAAGCCGTTTCATTCCCGGCGAATCACGGCACGGTTGAAACCGTGCCCTACAAACAGTCGAATGGAATCTGCGGTTTCCTTCAATGATTGGTTTCTGGGTGATTGGTTTCTGGGTGCCCCATCCTTCCGGTTTTTGGAAGGGTGGGGCTTTTGACTTTTGGTCGGCCGGACCCACCCTTCGTTTGGACTCAGGGCAAGCCCTTCGCAAAAGGCGCGAAGGATGGGGCACCCGACTTTTTCCTGCCCTTACCGCTTGTGCGCTTGCGCGTAGTCGATGGCGAACTGCTTCAGCTTCGGGCTGTTCATGCCCAGGTCGGTGGCTTCCTTGGCGGCCTTGTCCACGTCCCAGTGGTCAATCACCATGCGCTTGATGAACCACATGGTGGCCGCGCGCCCGCCGCCGGCGCAGTGAATGAACGCGGGGTCGCTGCCCTTGGCGGTGATGGCGTCGAGGAACTTGTCCACCACGGCGGCATCGGGCGCCGAGGAATTAAAAGGAAGCGAGTAATAGTTCAGGCCGATGGCCTTCGCCGCGGCGGCTTCCTGCTCGATGTTGGCGCCGTCTTCGGTGGGCTCACGCAGATTGATAATCGAGGCAAACCCGAACTTCTTGATCTCCGGCACGGCGTCGGCCTTGATGGCGCCGGAGCAGGCCACGGTGGTCTCCAGCCGATGGAAATTGGTGATGCCGTCCACGTTTTCCTTGGTGACGTCCTGCGCCCAGGCGGGCGAAGCCGCCAGCCACGCCCCGGCCACCAGCCCCGCCGCAATCAGCAGTTGTGATCTCATGATGATCCTCCTCGGCAAGTTCGGGCATTATGAGACGAATCGACGGCAAAAGCCAGCCGGCCAGCCCCTGGCAAACGCCGTTGCAAATCGACCCGCAGCCAGTTGCCGGCAACGAGACTTCACAGGCGTGATCCCGGACCTATAGGGACTCAGGCCCACCATGTGGAACAACAATCTGCCTTTTCTTTTGCAACTAAGGAATGGCCATGCTTTTACGTGGTTTAGAATGTACAAACGTAATAGTGGCTTAATAAATGACGCACATTGCCTGCGCACACTTCCCCGAATCCGTTTTCAAGGTCCGATGGTTGTGAGTGCTCAGCCATAGGTAGAGCTATCTGACCAGTTTCATCATGGATTAGAAATGTGTTCGGCCCACCGGCGAGTCCCACAGACCAATCGTAAACTGCAAAGCCTCTTGCGCCTCCAAATCCAACGGTTAACCCAAGATGCACACAGTCAGCCATCCAGCTAATCGGAAACCATAGGCATGCAGGCGCTATCAGCACCATCAGAAGAGACGCGGCCCTACGTGGTCGTTTCTTTATGGCGTAAATTACGGCCATCGTTAACAGAGCGACAGAAGCAATCGCGTAAATCAGCAATGAGATTGGTATCATGACAAAACTCACCGACCCAGGAAGTTCGCAAAGAATTGTAAAAGCAAAGACTATTCCGAGAGAGGCGATGGTGGGCCAGAAAATCCACCGATCTATTTTTACTTCTCCCGATCGGCAAGCGTCAGAAGTCATTGTGGTCCCGTTTCTCACATTATTGCGCGACGGGTCGATTAAAAAGGAAAGCCTGATGTGCGTTGCAACTCAGGAGTCAACCCCCCGATAAACGCGCTCCTCGGTAAATGGCATTTGTTGCCGCGGTTGCGGCGCCTTGAAGCCAAGCTGAAGATAGTCCGCGCGCAGGAGCCATCCAGAAAGATCAAAAAAGCGGTCCATCCGGACGAACCCGACCTGGGATTGAAATTGGATGGGGCTCGTGGTCAAATCGCGGGCCAGAATTGACTGCCCGCAATCTTGCAGGAGGCGGTAATGACGAAGTACATCGGCGCGTTGCTGCTGATTTGGGCGTCGCTGCAAATGGCGCCGCGCGCGGACGCGAGCCCTCAGCGGCAGCAGGCGGATGCCGCCGGCAAGCAGTCCGGGCTCCCCTGGGCCTACGGTTTCGCTGCGTCTGCGCCACCGGAGCCTGCAGCGCCCCCTTCCGTAGTTGCGGCGGCCACGCCTGCTGCAACGGCCGCTCAAAACGAATCCGGTGAGGACACTCAGTCCATCCGGCACGTGCCCGGAAGCGCGGGAGCATTCACGCTGAAAGAAGTGGACAATACATTTGGCCCGGCAGACTGGTTTCCCGGCGATCATCCGGCGATGCCTGAGGTGGTAGCGCAGGGGCGCAAGCCGGCGGTGAATGCCTGCGGCTTCTGCCATTATCCGAACGGCAAAGGGCGTCCCAACAACGCGGGTCCGGCGGGACTGTCGACCGACTACATTTTGCAGCAGCTGCAGGATTTCCGGGACGGGGCGCGCACCAGCTGGGACAAGCGCAAGCGCAACACCACGCAGATGATCAACATCGCCAAGGGGCTGACGGATGAAGAGGCCCGCGCGGCCGCGGAGTATTTTGCGTCCGTGAAGTGGACCCCGTGGATCAAAGTGGTGGAGACCGACACGGTCCCGAAGACCCACTACGTGGGCGGCGGCGGGGGCTTGTGCTTGCCGCTCGAAGGCGCCGAAACGGGCATGGAGCCGCTGGGGATGCGCATCGTCGAGACGCCGCAGGACGTGGAGCAGACGGAGCCGCTGCGGAATCCGCGCGCGGGATTCATCGCCTACGTGCCGCTGGGAAGCCTGAAGAAAGGCGAGGATCTGGTAGTGCGCGGAGGCGCGGGCAAGACCGTGGCGTGCGCGGCGTGCCACGGGGAAGGGTTAAAGGGGCACGAGACATTTCCGTCGCTGGCGGGTCGCTCGCCGAGCTATCTGGCGCGGCAGCTGTACGACTTCCAGCACTTCACGCGCGTGGGACCGGGGGCGCAACTGATGCAGCCGGTGGTGCAGAAGCTGAGCGAAGAGGACATCCTGGACATCACCGCCTACATCGCGTCCCTGCAACCGTAACGCGCCGCCCCCATACCGCGATCCCTCACGGAGCAGGAACAGAAAAAAGCAAGAGGCGTTTGCGCCTTTACTCTCGTGAGTTACGCGCCGTGCTTCGCTTCATCCAGGAAAGCGAGTGTGTTGGTCACGCACTCATCGGCGTTGGCGACGGCCACGTGGTAGGCGTCGCTGGTCAGCACCAGCAGGCGCGAGTTGGGAATCTTCGGCTGGAAGCGCAGAACCGTTTCGACCGACTGCAACGCGCTGCGGTCCGAGGTGATGATGAGCGTGCGCGCGGCGATTTTCGGCAGCAGGCTCTCGAGATTGAAAGAAGAGAGCATGGAGCCGATGCCGCGCCGCGTCTCTGGGCTGGTTTCGTCCTTCAGCTTGTCGAAATAGGCCATCTCTTCTTTGGTGGCCGCTGAGCCGAGGCGCATCTGCTGCGTCGCCGACTCCATCTTGGGGTCGACGGAGCTGAACGGGCCGCTGGCAACCACCAGCGTGCGCGTGCGCTGCGGATACGTGGCCGCGAATTGCATGGCGATGGCGCCTCCGGTCTTCGCTCCCACGATGTGCGCGGACGGCGCGCCGACGGCGTCGAGGAAGTTCGCCATCGCCTTGGTGTAATTCGCCAGCGACCATTCGAAATGCGCAGGCGCCTTCGAGCGCCCGAAGCCCGGCAGGTCGGGCCGGTAGAGACGGAAGCGCTGCGCCAGGCGCGGCACCCAGCCGTACCAGACTTCGCCGGTCTCCAGGTTGCCGTGGAGAAAAACCATCGGCTCGCCGTCCAACCACGGCGCCCCCAGCCAATCTTCGCGGTAGTAGAGCTGCAGCCCGGAGGGCAGCGCGGCAGTGCCTTCGCCGCGCCCCGACTTGCCTTCGGGCATGGGCGCAGCGGCCTCTGCGCGCGGCAACTCATCCGAAATGAGCGGCAGCGCCGCCGACGCGAGCCCCCACTTCATCACACTTCTCCTGCCCGGCTTTTGCAGTGAACTCATGGGTGTGCACTCCTTTGGCGCGGATTCTAGAACACCCAAGCCCCACCCTTCACAAAAATCGTGAAGGCTGGGGCACCCGGCCAGGCCGCAGAAAAACTCCAACCCTGTCATCCCGAACTCACTCGCGTCTTCGCGAGTGGGTGAGGGATCTGCTTTTCGCTCGTTGCGCAGGCGTCAAGCCTGCGTCACTTGGTTCCCAATAGAGGTCAACGCGTTGTATCGCGGCAATTTCAACCTCCAAGCCGCAAGCGTAACAGGGCAGCCCTCGCAGCGCGAAGCTTTAGGCGCTAAGGCGCATCTGATATGCTTTGCCCGGTTTCGCGCCGATCATGCCTACACCCCTGCCGGAAGAACAACTTGAGAGAGGGCTGGGCCTAGCCGAGGCCGTCGCGCTGAACATGAACGCGATGGTGGGAATCGGCCCGTTCATTGTAATTCCGCTGGTGATTCAGGCCATGGGCGGGCCACAGTGTCTGCTGGCTTGGGTGGCTGGCGCGGCGCTGTCGCTGGTCGATGGGCTCGTGTGGGCCGAGCTTGGCGCGGCCATGCCGCGGGCCGGCGGGACGTACGCGTTTCTGCGCGAGATTTACGGGCCGGGGCGCGGCGGGCGGCTGATGTCGTTCCTTTATATCTGGCAGACGCTGATTCAGGCGCCGCTGGTGGTGGCTTCGGGAGCGATCGGATTCTCGCAATACCTGACGTATCTCGTTCCCCTGGGCGCGTACGCGCAGAAGGCGATTTCGGCGGCGCTGGTTATTGTTCTGGTTATCCTTTTGTATCGCAGAATTTCCGCGGTTGGGCTGATCTCGAAATTGTTGTGGGTCGGCGTTGTCGGCACAATGGTGTGGCTGATCTGGGGCGGGGCCACGCATTTCTCAGCGGCGCGGGCATTCGATTTTCCGCCGGGGGCGTGGAGCTGGTCGTGGCTGTTCTTCGCGGGGCTCGGCTCGGCGACGGTCAACACGATCTACACTTACCTGGGCTACTACCACATCTGCAATCTGGGCGCGGAGATTCGCGAGCCGGAGAAGAACATTCCGCGCGCGATCCTCATTTCTATCCTTGGCATCGCCGTCCTGTATCTCGCCATGCAAACGAGCATTCTGGGGGTTATCCCGTGGCGCGAGGCGCAGAATTCGAACTATATCGTAAGCACATTCGTTGAGCGGCTGTACGGCTCGCGCGCCGCGGCGTTCGCCACGATCATGATTCTCTGGATTGCGTTCGCATCGCTCTTCACCACGTTGCTCAGCTATTCGCGCGTGCCGTTCGCCGCCGCCGAAGACGGCAATTTCTTTCGCGTATTCGCGCGCGTGCATCCCAAGAAACATTTTCCGCACGTGTCCCTGCTCTTTTTGGGCGCGGCCTCGCTAGCCTTCAGCGTGCTCTTCCGCCTCTCCAGCGTGATCAAGGCCATCATCGCCGTGCGGCTGATCGTGCAGTTCATCAGCCAGGGCGTAGGCGTGATGATTTTGCACCGCAACTGGCCTCCCGCGCGTCTACCCTTTAAAATGTGGCTCTATCCATTGCCCGCTGTCCTGGCAGTTTTGGGCTGGTGCGCGCTGTTCTATGCCACGGGCAAGGAATTCGCCCTCGGGGGGCTCGGGGTCATTGCTTTGGGCATCGTTACGTATATGATTCAGGCTCGCTACCGGCGCATCTGGCCGTTCGCCCCGGTTGCCGCTGGGGAAGCGCAACAATGAACCGCCTCCGAAAACTCGCCCTCGTTCCGCTGCTAGCGCTGGTGTGCGCTCTGCCCTTTACCTTGAAGCGCGCCGCCGCACAGCAGGAACAGCCCGCGCCGGGCCGCGGCCAAAGCGTAGCGGACACGCTGGAGTCGATCCAGAAAGCACGCGTCGTGACGCGCGTCCTCTTCACCGTGGCCCATCCGGACGACGAAGCATCCACGCTGCTCACGTATCTGCCGCACGCCCTGGGCACGGACACGACGCTTCTCACACTGAACCGCGGCGAGGGCGGACAGAACGCCATCGGCCCCGAGCAGGGCGCGCAGCTCGGCATTCTGCGCAGCTCGGAGCTTTCCGCCGCCATGAACGTCGAGGGCCCGCGCTTGTATTTCACCCGAGTGGTCGATTTCGGATTTTCCAAGACGCTCGAAGAAACGATGGAAAAATGGAACGGCCTGGAGCTCGAAGACATGGTGCGGGTAATCCGCACGGTGCGGCCGACCATTGTCGTCAACGGCTGGGGCAACCAGAAGACCGGCCACGGCAACCATCAGGATTCAGGCTACCAGACGCCCATCGCGGTGGAAGCGGCCGCCGACCCGACCAAATATCCCGACCAGATCGCCGAGGGCCTGAAACCCTGGCGCGCGGAAATGATCCTCAATCCGGTGCGCGGGACGACCCTGGACCCTAACGAAAAAGTGGACTACACCGGCTCGTGGGTGGTGCCGGCCGAAGAGATTTCCCCGATCTGGGGCTTGAGCTACCGCGACATCGCCTTTGAAGGTTACTTGCACCACCGCTCGCAGGGCGTGACGCCGTTTCTGAATGCGCCGTTCCAGCGCCGCCCGTACGGACTGAAGCGCGCGACCGGCGGCGCGCCCGCGCCGTCGGATTTTGCGCAGCCGCTCACTTCGCTCGCGCGCCTGATTCCTGTGCCGTCGGAAGAAGCGCTCGCGGCCACGGATCGCGCGCTGGACGACGCCCGTGCGGCGACGGAGAAGCTCGATTGGCCAGCGGCGGTGCGCTCGATCGCCGCGGCTGGCAAGCAAATCCTCGCGCTCGAAGGCCGCATCAAGGAATCGAAGGATCCGCGCTCCGCGGATGCGCTGTGGGAATTGGAGCAGGTGCGCGAGCGCGTCGATCACGCCCTCGCCGATGCCGCGGCGGTGAAAATCGTCTCCAATTCCGACCGCAGCGAGCTGGTGGCGGGAGAAAACTTCAACGTGCGGGCCCAAATCAACTACCGCCCCGACCTTCCGGCCACGTTCTCAAAACCCACACTGCTGCTACCTCCCGGATGGAACATCACCAAGCAGGAAGAAAAGGAAGGCACAATCAGCTTCACCGTCGGGGTTCCTCCGGGCGCGCAGAGGCCGCACTCGCCGGGCGATTTTATTTACCCGTTCCCGCCGGCGTTCGTGTACGCCCGCTCGCACGTCGAGGCTGACGGCTACACGTTTGATTTCAACTCGCCGGTTCAGACGCTGCACTCGAGCACGGTGACAGTGCTGGAATATCCGCTGCGAATCGTTCCACCCGTCGGGCTCACGCCGCAGCCCGAGCAGTACGTGGTAGTCGAGTCGCGCCAGCCCAAGCAGTTCGACGTGTTTGCGCGCGTGCATTCCTTCGCCGAGTCGCCGTCCAAGGTCAGCGTGGGCGTGGAGGTCCCGCCCGGCTGGAAAGCCCCGTCGCCGGAGACGGTTGAATTCTCCGGCGCGGGCGACCGCCTGGTGCACCTCACCGTGATGCCCCCGGCGAAAATCGCGGCGGGGGATTACGTGCTGAAAGCCTACGCCAAGCGCGGCGATGAAAAATTTGAGAATTCGCTCGAGCCGCTGCCCTCGCTGCCTTCTTATCTGTGGACCGCCCCGGCGACGGTGCCCGTGCACGTCTTCTCCATTAATGTGCCGGACCGCTTGAGCGTGGGCTATATTTCCGCCGACAACGACGCGGCGATCCCGGATTCGCTGCGCCGCCTCGGCGTAGCCGTGGAGATGCTCGACCCGAGCGCCGTGGCGTTCGGCGACCTCACCCGCTTTGACGCCGTGGTGGTGGGCATGCGCGCTTACGAGTTGCGCTCGGACGTGGTCGGCTCGAACGCGCGCCTGCTCGAATACGCCGCGAACGGCGGCGCGCTGGTGGTGCTCGACCAGCGCCCCGCGATCTGGGATCCGCTGAAGCCCGCGCCCTACCCCGCGACCATGGGCCCTGGCCCGCGCGTCACCGATGAAACCGCCGCGGTGACCTACACCGACCCCGCCAGCCCGCTCTTGAATTTCCCCAACAAAATCGAGAGCCACGATTTCGACAATTGGGTGCAGGAGCGCGGCCTGTACTTCTGGGAAAAGTGGGACCCGCAATACCACACGGTGCTCTCCATGCACGACCCCGGTGAAAAGGATGTGCAGGGCAGCCTGCTCTGGGCGCGCACCGGCAAGGGCATATACATCTACACGGGCCTCTCGTTCTCGCGCCAGTTGCCCGAAGGCAGCGCCGGCGCCTTCCGCTTATTCGTCAATCTGCTCAGCCAGTCGCGCAACAAAGCAAAATAAGCTGACTAATAGGCATCCTTGCGGTGACGGAACGTATGTAAAACGACCTCCCTTCCCACGATGTCGTAGCGCAGCCGATAGTCACGCCAACGAATCCGCCACTGCCCCTCGCCGAGTTTCACATTGACGAGCTTCTTGATGGCGTGCCGGCCGCTCAGGTTGTAAGGATCTTCGCCGAGCGCGGCGATCAGTTCCTCTAGAGCGCCAACAAGCTTGGAGTTTGTTTTGGAAGCCTTGCGAAAATCTCTTTCGAACGCTGGCGTCGTCAGGACTAGGAAGGTGTCGGACATCCCCCGCGCCTAGCTTCTGTGCGTTGCAGAATTGGCTCGGAGTTCCTCTAGAAATGTTTTGGCTTTCCTCGCCTTCCCGCGCCGATACTCTTGGTAGCTCTTACGGATATGTGTTTTGAGAGCCGGGTCCTTCGCTTCCAAAAAATCTTCCAGCTCTTCCACATTCATGATCGCGGCCACGGGTATGCCGTCTTTTTCGAGGATGAAATATTCCTTGTTGATATGCGCGCGGCGAGCCACCTGCCCCAGATTGATCCGGGCGCGGGTGATGGGAATCCGATGAACGACGATCCGTGGGTGCGCAGCCAAGTGAGCCTCCAAGCCTTAATTGAGTAAGATTGATTAATGTTGATCATACCCTTTCCCACCCGGCAACACAAGACAAAATCTCACCTGTTGACCGATCCTCAATCCCGCAGCATGAACTGCAAGCGGGTGAAGGCGAGGGGTTAGCTCTCAATAGACATTTGCCTTACCTACCTTGACAGCCTGCCCCCAAACGGCCAGACTTAATCAACCCCTTCCAGAAAGTGGATTCCCTTGTTCGCTTGGCCGCCCGGCTTCCATGCGACTCGCAACGCATCGGGTCGAGCTGTGCCCGGTTTCTCCGAACGCAGAAGGGGAATCCAGAGGCCACATGGTGTCGACAAATGAGGTGGCGATCCGCATTCTCCTGGTGGGCGAGGCCAAAGACGCCTGCCGGTTGCGCGAGCTGCTGGACGCGGAAGGCTCCAGCCAGTTTCAGATTGCGCACGTCGCAGACCTGGAGCCGGCCGCCCAGCGCCTCTCCAGCGAGACGGCCGATATTTTGCTGCTGGTTCTGGGCGACCGCCAACGCCACGGACGATCCTTTGTGCAAGCCGCGCGCGCGGCCGCGCCGGATACGCCCATGGTGATCCTGGCGGAGACACAGGACGACATTCTGGCCATCGAGGCGCTGCGCCTGGGCGTGCAGGATTTTCTGGCCAAGGAGACCCTCGACGGCTGTTCACTGGCGCGAGCGCTGCGCTACGCCATGGAGCGCCACCGCCTCCAGAAGAATTTGCAAAACCTTTCCCTGATCGACGACCTGACCGGCCTGTACAACCGGCGCGGATTCCTGGCCCTGGCCGAGCAGCATCTGCGCATGATCCAGCGCAAAGGCGCGGCGCTGCTCATCTACGTGGACCTCGACGATTTGAAGATGATCAACGACTCCTACGGCCACCTGGAAGGCAACCGCGCCCTCATCGTCACCGCCAATGTGCTGCGCGCGTGTTTCCGCCAGTCGGACATCCTGGCGCGCCTCGGCGGCGACGAATTCTGCGTGCTGATGACCGATGCGGCGCAGGACTCCGCTCTGCGGGTGCGCACGCGCCTGCAGCATCGCGAGGACTTCATCAATACGCTCTCCTCGTGGAACTTCCGCCTGTCCCTGAGCGTGGGGACAGCCGAAGTGCCGGCGGTTCATCAGCCGTCGCTCGATCAATTGTTGCGCACGGCCGACGCGCAGATGTACGAGGAGAAGCGCACCAAGCAATTGCGCACGGCGGATTCTCCGGCCCTGAAGCCGTCCACGTTTGCCAGCTCCTCCTAGCCAGCTCTCCCTAGCGAGTGGCGCGGCCTTTGGTGGGGCTGCGGAAAAAACTCCAACCCTGTCATCCCGAACTCACTCGCGTCCTCGCGAGTGGGTGAGGGATCTGCTTTTCTATTACGGTGCAGCGTTCAGCCTGCCAGGTTTTCACTGCGCCGGACATGACGAAGCCCCGCAGGCTGCCCTTCCGAAACCCTCAGAGTAAAAAGCCTGCGCCACTGGTTGAAGCGATTCCCCCCGTGTGCCGATAGCACCCTTAGGGAGTGTTCGCGGGGCCACGCGTGTTCGCGCGCGGCTCTTCACTCCACCTCGGCGTCTGCGGGACGGGGGAACAAATGCAATTCCTAAGGAACCTGGTGTACCCGGGCGGCCTCATTCCGCACGGCACCTGCTACTTGTGGACTCCGAGCCTGATCGGGTTGCACGTGGTCTCGGATTCCCTGATCGCGCTCTCCTACCTGTCAATCCCCATCACCCTGTTGCATTTCACGCGCCAGCGGCGAGACATTCCGTTCAGCTGGATGCTTCTCTGCTTCGGCGCATTCATTGTCGCCTGTGGCGGCACGCACATGATGGAAGTGTGGACGGTCTGGTTTCCGTCGTACTGGCTGGCCGGCGCCGTTAAAGTGGCGACGGCTTGCTTTTCAGTGGCCACGGCCATCCTGCTGATTCAGCTCACGCCGCGCGTGCTGGCGCTGCCGGGAATTCAGTCGCTTCTGGAAATCAACCAGCGATTGGCCGGGGAAGTTGTGCAGCACACGCAGACCGAGTCCAGCCTGCGCCGCGTCAGCGAAGACCTCGAGGAGCGCGTGGCCGAGCGAACCATGGAGCTGGTGGTCGCCAATCAGTCGCTGCAAGAGAGCGAACTGCGGTTTCGAACTGTGGTGGAACACGCGCCGGAAGCCATCTTTGTCGTGGACATCGACGTCGAGCGCTTCATCGAAGCCAATCGAAATGCCGAAAAGCTCTTTGGCATGACTCGAGAGGATTTGCTGCGCGTCGGACCCGCCGAAATCAGCCCGCCGTTCCAGCCTGACGGGCGTCCCTCTGCGCAAGCGGTGTTTGAGGAACGCGCCAAAGCCCTGAAAAAGGAAAAACCTCGGTTTGAATGGATTCATCGCAACGCAAAGGGAGAGGATTTTCCCTGCGAGGTTTCCGTGGTGCGTCTGCCGTTTTCGGGCAGGAACCTGCTGCGACGCAGCGTCGTGGATATTTCCGAGCGGAAACGCGCCGAGGAGGAAATCCGCAAGCTGAACGCGGAGCTGGAGCAGCGCGTGCAAGAGCGCACCGCGCAACTGGAGGTGGCCAATCACGATCTGGAGTCGTTCACCTATTCCGTTTCGCATGACCTGCGCGCGCCGCTGCGACACATGGACGGCTTCTCCAGGATTTTGGTCGAGGACTTCGGCCCGCAACTTCCCCCCGGCGCAAAGCAGCATGCGGAGAGGGTTCGCGCGGCCACGCTGCACATGGGTCAATTGGTGGATGACCTGCTCAATCTGGCTCGCGTCGGGCGCGGCTCGCTACGAATCGTGTCGACAGACTTGAATGAGGTGCTGGCGGACACAATTCTGAGCCTGGACCAGGAGACGCCCGGCCGGCAGGTGGATTGGCGCATCGGCCGGCTTTCGCGCGCCCCGTGCGACCCCGGTCTGATGCGCCAGGTGTTCCACAATCTCCTGTCCAACGCGTTGAAATTCACCAAGCAACGCGAAAAGGCCGTCATCGAGATCGGCGAAATCCGCGGCGAAGGCGAGCCTGTCATATTCGTCCGCGACAATGGCGTCGGCTTTGACATGAAGTACGCGGACAAATTGTTCCAGGTGTTCCAGCGTCTGCACTCCGCCGAGGAATTCGAAGGGACGGGCGTAGGCCTGGCGATCGTTCATCGCATCCTGCAAAAACACGGCGGATCGGTTCGCGCCGAATCCAGTCCCGGCAAAGGCGCCACATTCTTTCTTACCCTGGGGCGCGCTTCCGTTGCCGGACCGGCTCCCGTCCCGGTTCTCCACGGTGCCGCATGAAGGCCGAAGGGGCGGAGATTCTGCTGGTGGAGGACAATGCCTCGGATCTGGAGCTGACTCTGCACGCGCTCAAACATAATTCCCTCATCCAGTTCGTCCATGTGGCGCGCGACGGCGAAGAGGCCCTGAATTTCCTGTTCTGCCGCGAAAAGTTTCAAGGCCGGGCCGGCCGCCCATTCCCCCAGCTCATCCTTCTGGATTTGAAGCTGCCCAAGGTGGATGGTCTCGCCGTCCTTCGAACCCTCAAGGAAGATTCCCGCACGCGCTCCATTCCCATCATCGTCCTCAGCTCGTCCGGAGAAGACCGGGACCTCCTCGCTACGTATGAGCTGGGCGTGAACAGCTACATTCAGAAGCCGGTCGATTTTGACCGCTTCCGCGAAACCGTTGAGACGCTGGGCCGGTATTGGCTGCGCGTGAACCACGCCCCGCCGCGGCAACACCTGAGCGCGTGTGCGGAGAAATGAAATTAGGATGAGCCAGACGGCCCCCAAAGCTCCGTTAACCACGGTCTGGAACATGGCCGCCCCCTTGCACGTCCTGCTGATCGAAAACTCGGCAGCGGACGCCGAGCTAAACCTCCACGAATTACAACGCGCCGGGTTCCAGTGCCGGCCGCAGATTATTTCCACGCCCGAAGAGCTTTTGCAGCACCAGGGCCGCTTTCCCTTTGACATTGTGCTGGCCGATTACCGGCTGCCCAGCTGGACGGGTATGGATGCCTTCGCGGCCATGCGCCGGGCCGGGCATGACGCGCCTTTCATCCTGGTCACCGGCATTCTGGGCGAAGAAGTGGCTGTCGAGTGCATCAAGCAGGGCGTCACCGACTATGTGTTGAAGGAGCATCTCGCGCGCCTTCCCCTGGTGGTGGCGCGGGCGCTCGAGGAGAGGGCCCTGCGCGACGCTCGCGGCCTGATGGTGCAGGCGCTGCGGCAAAGCGAGGCCAGTTCGCTTTTCCTGTTCGCTCACAATCCGCTGCCCATGTGGGTGTTTGACCTGGAAACGCTGCAAATCCGCCAGGTGAATGACGCGGCCATCCGCCACTACGGATACGACCGCATGGACTTCCTGCAAATGGCCGCCACCGATCTGCATCCCGCCGAGGAAATCCCCCGATTGCTGGCGCGCTTTCAGGATGCCAATCCCAAGGAGCAGCGCCCCACCGAATGGCGGCACCGCAAAAAGGACGGGTCGATCATCGACGTGGAAATGTTTCTGCACCAGATGGAATATTCCGGGGAGCCCGCCGCCTTGGTGGTGGCTCAGGACATCACGGAACGCAAGCGAGCCGAGGAGGAGCGGCAGAAATTTTTTACCCTGGTGGAAAACAGCCGCGACTTTATCGCTGTCGCCGACCTCCAGGACAACGTCGAGTACGTGAACCCCGCCGGCCGGTCCATGGTGGGCCTCGAAAGCGCGGAAGCGGTGAAGGGAACGCATTCCCTCGATTACGTGCTTCCCGCGGCCTTGCCCCTGGTGCATGAGTCCGTCCTGCCCGCGCTGTATTCCTCTGGTCACTGGGAAGGCGAGCTGCAATTCCACAATCGCCGGACCGGGCAGATCCTGCAAATGGATTGCGTGGGATTTCAGGTGAAGGACCAGAAAACCGGCGAACCGCGCTACGTCGCCATGGTCTCGCGGGACATGAGCGAGCGGCGGGCGCTCGA
>Ga0210394_10005189_pt1 | contig 14708 bp, 10 predicted proteins | sample IncBWC12MmetaG_FD_160121 | JGI IMG/M metagenome (GOLD analysis project Ga0210394, IMG submission 160121) | Forest soil microbial communities from Barre Woods Harvard Forest LTER site, Petersham, Massachusetts, United States - Inc-BW-C-12-M | ecosystem: Environmental > Terrestrial > Soil >... | reverse complement strand
GATCGCCCTGCAAGGCGAGATCCGGTCGCTGGCCGCGCACGGGAAACTCACCGGCCTGATCCTGACCATCCTGCCGATTGTGATCGCACTGATGATGATGTACGTCAGCCCCGGTTACATGGATGTGCTGTACAACCATCCTTACGGAAAGAACCTGATTACGGCGGCAGTGGTGTGCCTGATTCTGGCGCACTTCGTCATCCGGAGAATCGTGGACATTAAAGCATGATCGCCGGACTAATAATCGGGCTGTTCTTGTTCGTGCTGGCCGCGGTCAGCGCGGCGGGATACGTGTTCGTATTGCGGCCGTCCCGCGAAGACGGACCGGCCTTCATGCCTTCGCCCATCGCGCTCGATCAGCCCGAATTGGCGGGCGCGCAGGCGGCGGTGGCGGACCTTTTCCGGCTTATCGGGGAAGCCATGCCGGGCGGAGCCGAACAGGCCAATGCGGCGCGTCACAAGCTGATGATCGCCGGATACCGGTGGCCTTCCGCAGTCTCGGTTTTTCTGGGGATCAAGTGCGCCTCGGCGGTGATGCTGGCCGCGGCCGGCGTTTGGGCCACCGTGATGTTTCGCCCTGACGCCGACCTTTTGCAAATGATTCTGCCGGCCATCTGCGGAATCGGGTTTGGATTAATGCTGCCCGACCGTGTGCTGGCCAAGTTGGCCGGGAATCGCGTGGACCGGCTGCGGCGCGGGTTGCCGGCCGCGCTGGACCTGATGGTGCTGGCGATTGAAGCAGGGCAGAGCCTCGACGCAGCGATTCTCGACACCAGCCGCGGCCTGCGAGCGACGCATCCGGACCTGGCCGCCGAATTCACCCAGCTCCAGTTAGAACTGCGCGCCAACACCACCCGCGCCGAGGCCTTGCGCAACTTCGCCGAGCGCAGCAAGGACATGGAACTGCGCAAATTCGCCAACCTGCTGATCGATACGGACCGCTTCGGCACCAGCCTGGGGCCGGCGCTGAAAACGCACGCGCGCTACCTGCGCATCCGTTTCCGGCAGATCGCGCAGGAGCGGGCCAGGAAAGTCGGCGTGAAACTGATTTTCCCGGTGTTTTTCCTGATTTTTCCGTCGGTGATTCTGGTGACGCTGGGTCCCGCCGTGATCCTGATTTTCACGCAGATGCAGCACATGCTCGAGTAACCAGCGCACTATGCCGCGCCTACCCGCTCCCTGACGGTCGGACACAGGAGCAACGCTGAGCCGCCATGCGTGAGCATGCGGGCAAACTAGCCTCTAACAAGAACTCCAGCCTTCTTAAACACCGCCAGACTCGATTCCAGACACAGCCTCGCGCTCTCCGCCGGCGCCATTTCCTTCAGGCCCCGTCCGAAAACCTCCACGCTCAGCGAATCCTGATAACCGATTTTCTCCAGCGCTTTCAGAAAACCGGTTAAATCGATAATCCCTTCGCCCGGCAGCAGCCGCTGGTTGTCGCGGATCTTGTCCGGCGGCAAATCGGGCGCGTCGTCGAAGTGCACCACCACGATGCGGTCTTTTCCAGCGGCCAGAATATCGGCCACTGTGCCTCCGGCGTGATGCCAGTGCCAGGCATCGAGCGTCAACCCGACGTTCGACCCGCATTCCTTCGCGAATTCCAGCATCTCGTTCATCTTCCAGATAAACTCATGTGCAAATTGTTTCCGAATGTGCAGAGGACCCAGAAACTCCAGTCCCAGGCGGCAATGGGAGCGCGCCAGAGTGCCGGCGCACTCGGAAAGTCGCGCCTTGTATAAACGCCGCAGCTCGTCTTTCGGAGTTTCGCTCGACGACATCAGATACGTCATCAGCCGGGGGCAGCCGATAGCGGCGCAAAACGGCGCTGCCTCCTCCAGCTTCTGAAGCCCCGCGCGAAATGTCGCGTCGTCTTTGCGATACTCCACCGGCAGACTGGCAAAGGCCGGCCGGAGGCTAAGCTGGGCGAGCAGACTGCGCGTGGGCTCCACGCCCGCGGCCATAGCGGGGCCGAGCATAAGATCGACGCCGCCAAATCCGGTCACCGACGCCAGGCGCGCAAAATCCGGCCAGGACAGATTGCCGCCGATCGGGACACCGTTCAGAGCCAGGTACATAAGAAACTGGTGGGCCCTGTTGGATTCGAACCAACGACCAACGGATTATGAGTCCGCTGCACTAACCGCTGTGCTAAGGGCCCGCCTTCGCGTCCATCGTACCAATTCAAGGTCCGCACCCGCCGCCGCGAAAAGGAAGCACAGTGTGATCCGGTTTTTTGGCAGTTCACGCGAATAAAGGCAAGGGACGCGAAAGAGAACAAAGTAAGTAAGCCCTTCCTCGCACGTTGTTCAACGCGGTGGTCACAACAAAACTCGGGTGACCACCGCGCGGGCCTGTCAGGGAAGCTCCAAATAGTCGCCTTCGGGTATCTTCGCCTCTTGCCTTCGGCCCCGGATTTCGTAAACCACGGTGAGCGCCTTCACGGACCCCAGCGCCGGGTCGAAACCCATCTCTTCATTGGACGCCCTTATACGAAGACGGCCGTCGCGCATCCGCCGCGACCTCCGGGAGCGGTCAGCATAGGCACAGCGGACAGACCGCTAGAAGTATACCTTCATCGCCAACTGAATCAGCCGCGGACCGCCAAAGCCGGTGATCTCGCCGAACGTCGAGCTGCTGATCGCCGCCGATGGGCCTCCCCAGTTGGCATGGTTCATGATGTTGAAGAAATCCCCACGAACTTCCGTTCTAAAACGTTCTTTGATGTGGAACGTCCTGCTGATCGCCAGGTCGAACTGGATCGAGCCCGGATTGTGAAAGATATCGCGCCCGGCGTTGCCGAACGTCCCCACCTGTTCGCAATAGGGGTTGTTCGCGTATTGCGACAGCGCGCAACTGCCGGCGAATGCCGCGGGATTGAAATATTGAATCAGCGTGTGCGGTTGCGACGCCACTCCCGGCACGACATTAGGCCGGTCGCTGCCGGTCCCTTCCCCGCTTAGCGATACGTCCGTTCCATCGGTGACCGTGAAGGGCTGGCCGGTGTTGAGACTGATGATCGGAGCGACCTGCCAATCCTTGGTCACGCCCCGCAGCAGGCCCTGACCCAGGCCGGCGCTCGTGGCGACCAGCGAGGTGTTGAAAATGTGCCGCCGGTCGAAATTGCAATCGGCCTTCTCGGCGTTGCGGTTGTTGGGATTCTGGTAATCGTTGCCCGACAGCTCCGCGCTGAAGTCCCAGGTGCTGATGCAGTGCGACCAGGTGTAGTTCGTCAACCACGTATAATGCTGCGCGAAGCGATGCTCCGCCTTCAGCAGCAAGGCGTGATAGCTGGAAACCGCGCCGGCATCCGTCTGGTCGATGGCGCTGTAGTAGGCGCCCTGCGCCGGGTTCAGAATGGACAACAGGCGCCGCGCGTTTTCATTCGACGTGGTGGCCGTAGGACTGGGCTGCGAGATGTTAATGTCGTTGGACCCCAGGATGTGATTCGTCTTGCTGCCGACGTAAGTTGCCGTGGCCAGCCAGTCCTTCGCGATCTGCCGCTGGTAGCTGAGGTTCCATTGCATGGTGTACTCGACAGGCACCTTCGACGGAATAGTCACATAGGTTCCCTGCGCCGGGAAGATCGCGGCGCCCGGAAATGGATCGCCGGCGACGCCCGTTGGCGATACGTAGCCTTGCCACGGATTCGAAAACGGTCCGGCATTGGTGCCGAGCGCTACTGAGGAAGCGTACGGCGGATTCGTCGTCCAGCGTTCCGGATAGAACAACTCTGGATTTTCGTGCATCAGCGCGAACGCCGCGCGGATGGTCTGTTTTCCGCTGCCGGTGGGATCGAACACCAGGCCCAGGCGCGGCGAAAAGTCGGCGATGTAGCTATTGGCGAACGCGCACCCGTTGGCGTTGATCGAATCCTTACCGAATAACAACCCTGCGGGCGCGGCCGGATATTCGGTGCTGTGGTAGCCCGCCAGAAAATCCGCCAGGTTAAACTGATTGCCGCGGCACTGCTTATCGACCGCCGGCTTGTACGGCTCCCAGCGAATGCCCGCCGTGATGGTCAGATGTTTGGTGACGCGGTAGGTATCCTGCGCGTACGCGGCGAACACCTTCTGCCGCATGTAATCGGAGAGCGCATTTCCATCCGTCAGGCTGGCGAGTTTCCCCAGCAACAGATCCCCCAGCGAATCGCCTGTATTCGTGGTGCTGCTGCCGGTGAACGCCCACTGTCCGTTGGACTGCTGATTGTTCAATGAATTGAACTCCAGCTTGCGGAAGTCAATGCCAAACCCGAGCTGGTGCTTGCCGATCGTCTTCTGGTAATCGTCCGAAACCTGATACGTATTGTCGTCGAAGTATCCCGGCGCGCAGGTTCCGCAGGCCACGTTGAAGTAGTTGCTGACCGTGATCTGCATGTACGTGTCCGGCATGTTGTCCGCGAAGTTGGTGATGCCCAGGGCCTGCGGACCGAACAGGTTCGGCGCCGATCCGCGATTGTTGGCGCGCCGGTTGAACGTGCCATGCACGGAATTCACGCTAGTGGCGTTGAACGTGTAGGTATCGCCCAAAGTGATGCTGTTCGTCTCATCGCGATTGCCCGGATTCGGTCCCGTGGTCAGCGCATTGGACCCGTTGAAGAACGCCTGCGCGGTGTAGTTGTAGATGTAATACCGTCCATAAAGCAGGTGCTTGTCGCTGATCACATAATCGACGCGGCCGATGGCCTGCCAGTCCGGATTGTTAGCCGGCTGCCCATAAAGATATATCCCGCAGGGATCTGTGGAGGTCGGAATGTACTTGCTGAGCAGCTTCACCGCCGCCGGATCGAAGCGCGAGACAGGAATTGTGCTGTTAGGGAAAGGAACCCCTGTGCTCGGATCTTTCAGCGTGATGGCCTTCGATTGGCAGCCGCCGGCCGAAGTTGCCGCGTCTTCCACCGAGAAATTGCCCACCGACGTGAGCGCCGTCGGCACGTGCGCCGTATTCGTTCCCGGATTGCTGCGCTGCGTAGTCTGCTGGTAGCCACCGAAAAAGAACAGTTTGTCCCGGATGATCTTGCCGCCCGCCGTCCCGCCGAATTGATTCCGTTTCAAAGAATCGCGCACCGGCTGCGACACCGAACCCGAAGGCAATACCAGGCCTTTGGGCCGCGCGTTCAACTCGTAATTGCGTAGAAACTCGAACAGGTCGCCGTGAAACGCGTTGGAGCCCGACTTGGTCACTACGTTGACCGCGCCGCCCGGATGCAGGCCGAACTGCGCCTGTAGCGCGTTGGTCTGCACGCTGAATTCCTGCACCGCGTCGGGGAACGGAATCGGCAGATTCACGTTGCTGAAGTTGTCGTTGTTGTCGCCGCCGTCCAGCAGGTAGTTGACGCCGTTGGCCTGTCCGCCGCCCACCGAAAATGTGCCCGACCCGTTCGACCCCTGAATGTTCTTGCTGCCCGTCAGATCGCCGCCCGGAGTCGACGTGCCTCCGCCCACCAGCGTCAGCAACTGCGTCAGATTGCGGCCGTTCAGCGGCAAATCGACCACTTCCGCGGAATTCACCACCTGCGCGATGCCGCTATCCTTGGTCTCCACCATCGATGCGTTGGCCGCGACCTCGACGGTCTCACTCACCGCGCCCACCGTCATGGTGATGTTCATCGAAATCGTGCGCCCCACTTCCAGCACGATCCCGGTTTGCCGGTATTCCTTGAACCCCGGCGCCTTCACGTCCAGAATGTACCCGCCCGGCGGAAGGTTGGGAATCGCGAAATGGCCTTGCGCATCGCTGATGGTCGAGTGCGCCACCTGGGTATCGGCCTGGATCATGGTGACGGGTATACTCACCATCACCTTCCCGGAGGAATCCATTACCGTGCCGTCGACTTCGGCCACCGCGACCGCCTGCCCGTGCGCACGTGGCGCGACCAGCGCCAGAAAACCCGCAAAAAACACCTTGCGCAGATCCACGTAGATCATTGAGATAACTCCCCCCGGAGACTTTTTTACAGCGAGACTACACTCTCAGCGAAAGATACGACGCTTTTCGCGGAGTGTCAAAACCAAATCGCTGAATGGTATATTTAGTAAAACTAAACGATCGGGAACGCCCATGGATCTCCGCCAGCTTGAGCTCTTTCTCGCCGTCATGGACACCACCAGCGTGACGCTCGCTGCCCACAAGATGTACATCACCCCCGGCGCGGTCAGCCTTCAGCTCCACAACCTGGCCGCCGAACTGCGCACCGAACTGTTCATCCGCGCCGGCAAGCGCCTCCAGCCCACACCCAACGCGCACCGCCTGGCCGACCATGCCCGCCGCGTCATTAAAGAGGTCCGCCAAATCGAGCAGGAGTTCGAAAACGACCCCGACCGCGACATCCGCCCCTTCCGTTTCGCCACCGGAGCCACCACACTAATCCACCGCCTTGGCCGCCCTTTGCGCCTGCTCAAGAAAAAGTATCCCGACACCGAAATCCAAGTCACCGTCTCCCCGACTGAGGAGATCGTCGCGGGCCTCCTCTCCCGCCAGTTCGACCTGGGCCTGATCTCGCTCCCCGTCGCCGACGAGCACATCAAAATCCTCCCTTTGTTCGAAGAGGAGCTACTAGTCCTCCGCCCCTCCCACACCCGAGTCTCCGGCAGCCGCGTCGGCTCGGTCGGCTTGGAAGAGCTAGGCGCCGCGTCCTTCGTTCTCTACCCCAAGCGCAGCAACATGCGCTCCATCATCGACCAGTTTTTCCGCCAGGCCGGCATCAATCCCCGCGTGATCATGGAAGCCGACGAAACGGAGGCGATCAAGAGCCTGGTAGAATCCGGCTTCGCCTACTCGATCCTCCCCGGCTACGCCCTGCGCGGCTCAAACCGCTTTTTCCACGTCATGCGAGTCCAAGGCCACACCCTGCAACGCCGGCAAGCGCTGGCGATGGCTCGCACGGATTATCCGAGGGCTCTGACAGAGTCGATCGCCCTGTTCCTGCAAGCCGCGTTGACCGTTCAGCCGCGGTGAGGCGTCCCCGCGAGGCAGTCGATCTCAGGGAAACTTCCTCCAACCGGACTTGCGGACAAGTAGAGGGACTCACCTCCGCGAGATGGGCGTTTCTCGTCAGCTTGATCTCTACCCACCCTCCGGATGGCGCATTATCCAGGACTCCGCTGCGGCCCGTCCTGGCAGCTACTGGTCTGCGTCGCAAATCCTGAACGGTAACGCTCTAACGCGCAAAAGGGGAACTGGCTCGAATTTCGCCGGTTTTGCGAAACTTCGTGCCTGTACCCCTTTTGCCCCGTCCCGAATCATACTGTTCGAAATGAGCGACGCACTACAACCATGATCAATGTGCGCGGGCGCGGAACATTTTCATCCTTCGTTGCGGTACGAAGGACCATGTCTTACTCGTTCCGCAGAGCCGCCAGCGGATCGATTCGGGACGCTCGCCTTGCCGGCGCATAGCCAGCGAGAATCGCGGCGCTTAGGAGGACGGCACCGGCCAGCGCCAGTGTTTCCGGATCGTTGGGCTGGGTCTCGAACAGAAACGATTTGACAAGCTGGGACGCGAACAACGCGGCAGGCACGCTGATCGCGAGCCCCACCGCGGCCAGTATTAGAACGCGGCGCAGAACCATCCACACCACGGCGCCGCGTTGCGCGCCCAGCGCCATACGGATTCCAATCTCGCCGACCTGCCGCGCGACGCTGTACGACATCGTTCCGTAGAGCCCCACGCACGCGGTCAGGAGAGCGAGAACCGCGAAACCCGTGCATAGTTTCGCGAACGTGACTTCCCGGCTGATCGTCCGATCGATTTCTGCTGCCTGCGTGACCACGTTGGTGACGGGTATGCGGGAATCTGCCTCCCGCACGATCTCATGCACGCTCTGAACAAACCTCAGCGGGTCACCCGCAGTGCGCAGCGCGTAGGTCATTCGGTCCGAAGGAAACTGGCTGACCGCTACGAACACGGTCATTGCATTCTCCTCTTCATTTTTCAGACCACCGTACCGCAGGTTCGCCGAGACGCCGACGATTTCGACATCGCGCTTCTCGTCCGGTAGCGCGATGCTCCGGCCCACCGGATTCTCGTTCCCGAAGTAAGTTCGCGCCAATTCCTCGCTGATCGCTGCAACCGGCCGGGAGCCCGGTTGGTCGCGGTCGTCAATCTCACGCCCGGCCAGGATCGGGATCTGCATCGTCGTGAGGAAACGCGCTCCGGCGCCCAGGACGTGTGCGCCTTCGATAGTAACAGCGCCGATCTTCATTGGCCCCTTGATTGCCGGCCCGGCGAAACCGGCGCTGATGATCGAGGATTGCGAAAGCGTCGCGCTGCTCACGCCGGGGATCGATTCGAGGCGCTTGCGCAGGTCCGCGTAAAAAGTGGCGATCTCCGGGTCGCGATGCCCGGCCTGGCGCGCATTCAGCGAGAACAGGAGGATGTTCTCGCGAGCGTATCCCAGTTGGACGGAGTGCAGCTTGTTGAGTGTCTGGACAAACAGTCCCATGGCGACCAGGATGAGAAAAGACATTGCGATTTGGGCGACCACCAGCACGTGCTGCGCGCGGCGGTGCGGTCCGCCCCCGCGGCCATTCTTGAGCGCGGGCATGACGTCCGGACGCGTCGACTGAATCGCTGGAGCGAGGCCGAATAACAGGCCGCAAACCATGGAGAGCACCGCCGTCACACCCAGCACGTTCCAGTTCAATTCCGCGTGCAGCGTAAAGTTCTGCTGCCCGTTAGAGAGCAGAAGCGTCAGCGATCGCACGCCCCATATGGCAAACAAGACCCCGAATGCTCCGCCCAGCGACGCCAGCAGCACACTTTCGGTAAGCAACTGCCGCACGACCCGGAACCGTCCCGCTCCCAGGCTGAGCCGGACAGCTATTTCGCGGCGTCGCGCGGCGGCCCTTGCCAGCAGCAGAGTGGCGATGTTCGCGCACGCGATCGCCAGGATCAATCCCACCATCGTCAGGAGCACGTACAGAGGCTTGGAATACTGGCGGCGCAAACTGCCCAGACCGGCGGCGCCGGGATTCAGCGTCAGCGCGGGCAGTTTGGCGCGCTCACCGTCGGTCGTCGCGGTGGCGGCAACCCATTGATGGAAACCGGGAGCCAGCGCTGCCTGCGCCTGGGCTATGCTTACTCCGGGACGCAGACGGCCCATCATTTCGATCCAATAGAAGTTTCCGTCGGGATACATACGAGCCGCTCGGGCACCGTCTACGAGCAGATTCGTGTGCAACGGAAGGTAGAGGTCCGGCACCGACGCAGGGTCGACCCCGAAGAATTCCGGCGGCGCGACCCCGATCACCGTGAAGTGCACATCATCGACGAGAATCGACTGTCCAATCGCACTCGGCGGTCCTCCAAAGCGATTTTGGCTTGTAGCAAAACTGATTACGGCAACTGGCGCAGCGCCTGGACGGTCGTCTTCGGGATCGATTAGACGTCCCGCGGCAGGCGACACCGCCAGGCCGCGAAAATACTCCCCGGTGACGTACTCCGTGCTGGCGCTCGTGGCCTGCCCGCTCATCGTTTGAGAATGGATGGCCAGGGTCTTGTTATGTCCGTTGAAGTATCCGAAAAGCGTGGAAAAGGCGGGATTGTTCTCGCGAAGCGTCTCGAAAGCGCCGTATGGGAAGATGCCAAGGACCATGTCGCCTTTGTCGCCGGGCCACGCCAAGCCCTGTAGCCCGTGCATGACGTGGACCGACTCCTTGTTGGCGTCCCGGGGCGCCCGGCTATGCCAATTCAAGACCACCAGCGACTCGGGATCGGCCACCGGCAGCGAGCGCAACAGAATCGACTCCATGAAGCTGTAGATCGTAGTATTGGCGCCGATGCCAAGCGCCAGCGACAGGACCGCCAGGGCGCTGAACGCCTTGTTGGCGGTAACGGTGCGACAGCCATAGCGGATATCCTGGCCAAGTTCCGACAAAAACCGTGTCATCCAAATCTCCCGTGACTCTTCGTGCTTCAATCCGACGTTCCCAAATCGCCGGCGCGCTTCAGCCTGGGCTCGCTCCGCCGTCATACCGTCTGCTTCGAGTTCCGCGGCTTTTTCCGCAAGGTGGAGTTCCATTTCCTCACGCAGCGAGGCGCTGCGCCTGGCGCTTTCCATCCAATACCTTAGCCGTCGTAACACGTCAGTCCGCTCCCATCACGCGCGCGATCGCCAAAGTGAGTTTGGCGTACTTCCCGGTTTCAACGGCCAGCTGTTTGCGGCCAGCCGCCGTGATCTTGTAGATCTTCGCCCGCCGATTGTTCGACGTCACGCCCCAGACACCGTCGATCCAGCCGTTTAGCTCCAGCCGCTGGAGAGCTGGGTACAGCGAGCCCTCCTCGACCAGGAGCTCATTGTCGGACGACTGTTGAATGAACTGGACGATGCCGTATCCATGGAGGTCGCCGAGCGACAGCGTCCGCAGAATTAACATGTCCAGTGAACCGGGCAACGAATCGTTCTTATGCGCCTTGCGTCCCATACCAAGAATTCTTAGCTTACAGCGAAGAGATTACGCGAGTCAAGTGCAGATTGGCGAGCCCTCGCGCCGCAAGACGATTTCGGTGTGCTCACGCGCGCGTTGCCGCTGTCGACCAATAGGCTACGTCCGATCTCAACTGGCGCAAAGGGTCAGAGCGCTCGTGCGAGCGGTCGGAAGCCGGAGGTGATCCAGTTGGACCGGAAGTCGCCGACCCGTAGAAGTGCAGCATCGGTCCAAACTCCCAACTCCCGTCCAACTCCCGACTGTTTATATCCCCCGAACAGCGTCACATCCACCTGCTCGGTCTGCTAAGGCCAGTTCTGAGCGCCGTGATAGATGCGGGAAATCTCCACGACTTGTTGGCGCTCCTTGACCCTATACACCGCGATATAGGGAAGAGGCGCGAACACAAGTTCACGACGCCCCTTAATCCGTCCCGGCCGCCCACGCTCCGGGAACATCACGAGGGCCGCACAGCCTTCGTAAATCGTTCGGATTACCCTCTCAGCCGCCGCCGGGTTGTCCTTGCGGATCTTTTCGAAGATTCGTTCAAGATCCCTGACCGCTCGGCGCCCACCGGACTTCGATCACGAGCGGAAGAGCTTATCGATGCGAGCGCCCACTTCCTCGTGGGTGAGATACTCCCCACGCTCCAGTTCAGCCTCGCCTAGTTTCACGGCTTCGATCAGACGAAACTCGGCCTCTAGATAGGAGTCAATCGCCTCCTGCGCGAGCGCATCCGGATCGCGGCCCCTGTCGGTTGCGAGTTGGCTGAGCCTCGCTTGCTGGTCAGCAGTGAGATGCACTTCCATGGAACCATTCTAACGCTGCGCGTCACCGCGCAATCGACTTCACCTGCAAATACTCCTCCAGCCCGAAAACTCCCAACTCCCGTCCAATCCCCGACTGCTTATATCCCCCGAACGGCGCCAGCGGGTTGTATTTGCCTCCATTTACGTCCACCTGCCCGGTCCGCATTTTGCGCGCGACCCGCATCGCCCTTTCCGGATCGCCCGACCACACGCCGCCAGCCAGACCGTAAATCGTGTCGTTCGCGATCTCCACTGCCTCGGCCTCGGAATCGTACGGCAGAATCGACAGCACCGGCCCGAAAATTTCCTCCTGCGCGATGGTCATCTTCGATTTCACATCGGCAAACACCGTCGGCTCGACGAAATAGCCTTTCGTAAGCGCGGCGGGCCGACCTCCGCCCGCGATCAGCTTCGCGCCTTCGCTCTTGCCCTTCGCGATGTAGCCTTCCACGCGCTCCCTCTGCGTGGCCGAAATCAGCGGACCCAGGCGTGTCCCGGCATCCAGTGGATCGCCGATTTTCAAACCGTTCACGGCGGCCGCCGCCAGATCCATGGCGTCTTGTTGACGGTTCCGGGGGACTAACATGCGAGTCCACGCCGAACACGTTTGACCCGAATTCAGCATCGCATTGCGAGCCCCGCTGGGAATCGCTTTCTCAAACGGCGCGTCGTCCAAAATCACGCACGCCGATTTCCCGCCCAGCTCCAGCGTTACTCTCTTGACGGTCTCCGCCGCCAGCGCCGCGACGCGTTTCCCCGCCCGCACCGACCCGGTGAAGCTGACCATGTCCACATGAGGATGCGACGCGATCACTTCGCCTACCACTGGCCCGTATCCAGTGACGATGTTCAGAACTCCCGCGGGCAGCCCGATCGCCATGCACGCTTCGGCCAGCAGTATCGCGTTCAGCGGAGCCAGTTCGCTCGGCTTTAGGACGACCGTGCATCCCGCCGCCAGCGCCGGCGCGACCTTGGCCATAATCTGATGCAGCGGATAATTCCACGGAGTGATCGCTCCCGCCACGCCCGCCGCCTCCCGCACCACCAGCGAATTGCCAATTTCCTGTTCGAACTTCGCCTCGCGCGCCAGCTTCGCATAGCTCGACGTCACCACTACGGGCAGCCCCGCCTGGATGGACGTCGCCATCGACATCGGAGAGCCCACTTCCATCGCGATCGTGCGCGCAATCTGCTCCGTTCTCTCCTTCAATGCGTCGGCGATTTTGTCGAGCCAGTCCGCCCGTTCCGCAACCGGTGTTTGCGACCACGCGGGAAACGCCCGCCGCGCCGCATCCACCGCCGCGTTCACATCTTCCGGAGTACCCTCGGGAATTACCCCGATCGCTTCTTCGGTCGAGGCGGAAACAACGTCGATCGCGCCGGAAGCCTTGAGCCAGCCGCCATCGATATACAACTCGGTGTATCGCATCATGTTTTGCCAGTATACTGCGGACATGAAATTCGCGGCTTTGATCTTCATCTGCCCTTTATTAGCGCAGGTTCCCGATCATGTGCCGCCCAAACGCTCCTCGCAAATCGAAAACGGATTCGGCATCAATTCCGACCTCCCGCGCGACCCTTTTCTTCCCTGGGACCGCTGGTGGTGGACCCGCATGTTCGACGCCGGCGTATCTTGGATTCGCATCGGCCAGTATGAAAACAGCTCCGATCCAACCAGTTGGGATTGGGTGGAACAAAAGCGCGGCGTTTTCGCCATTTCCCCCGAAGTGGACGATTATGTTGACTCATTAATCGACAATGGCGTCAAAATTCAGGTCCAATTAATGTACGGAAACCCCATGTATACAGGACCAGCGGGCGTCAAACCGGACCAGATCACGCCCAAACCGGGCGGATTTCACAACGACGACCGCAGTATCGACTCTATTTTCTGGCCTCCTAAATCGCCCGCCGAAATCGAGGCATTTATCCGCTATGTGAAGTGGATGGTCAATCATTTCAAAGGTCGGATCCAGTATTATGCGCTGTGGAATGAGCAGGATATCGGTTACTGGAACCCCTGGGGCAATCCCGAGGAGTACGGCCGTCTGCTGGCCGCTTTTGCGCCCGCCGTCCATCAAACCGATCCTCAGGCCAAGGTGATTTACGGTGGGCAGGCCGACCCGGTCAGCGAGTTCGCAAAACGGGCGCTGGACGAGTGCAAATGCGGGTCGCAAATCGACGTATTCGCGTATCATACCTACCCTGGATACGGTCAAAATATGCACCCGGAATCGATGGATTTCGGTGCTTATGGCGTGGAAACGACTATTAAATTGCGCCAGACCGCCCGCAGCGAAATCGGCCATGATGTCGAGTTCTGGGATGACGAATTCAACTCCATTCCGTCCTGGCCAGGGTCCGATGAATCGGTGCAATCGAAGTACATCCCGCGTGGGATTCTCTACAACCACGCCGCGGGCGTTCGGACGTTCGTCTGGCTGCTGGCGGCTGGCGTCGACGGGAACGAATACGACGATTTCGGCTTTATTCACGGCAAGCGCGGACTGCCTGACGATTTTACGCCCCGGCCTGTCTATTACGCGTTTCAGAACACCAATGCCTTATTCGCCGATACGAAATTCGATCCCAACATTAAAATCGACGTGGCGAACGTTTCGAAATCGCATGAGAATCAGTTCCTTCGGTACGGATTCCGCAACAAGAACGGAAAAGCGATCGTCGCCTACTGGCTGGCCGCGCATAGCGTTCCTGGCGACGTTTTTCCTCCGCTGACCGTCGACTTCACTTTGCCCGATATCGACAAACCGGTGCTGATTGACGTTGTTTCGGGAAAAATCACGCCGCTCAATTCACTGAAGGCGCTGCCGCTGCGCGATTCCGTGATGGCCATCGCCGATGCGAGCTACTTCGATTGGCCGGTGCTGCCGGATGCTCCCAGCGGATTAGTCGCTCGAGACACATCGCTTCAATGGACTCTGCATGGCGCTCGCAAATCCGCGGTCGAGCGCCGCATCGGCAACCGAGGACGCTGGGAACGCATCGCCACTCTGGAAGGTTCCTCATTCAATGATGCCAAAGCTCCCAGCGGACTGGTTTGTTATCGCGTGCGGGCGATCAACGATGCCGGAGAATCGGCGTTTTCAAATATCGTCCGGATTTATCACTAGGAAGGCGGAATCCTCTGGCTCACGAGTCTGTGTGAAAACTCCGACGCTGACCGCTCCCGGTGGTCGCGGTTCTTTTTATCTCGATGAATCCCCGAGGTTCGAAAAAGAACCGCGACTCTCAGGAGTGTCCATTGGCCGGTGGCCCACGCCAGAGCCATGAAAATCAGATTGTCTTGTGGGGCAGGCCCCCCGGCCTGCGGCCGACGCCCTCGTCGGCCTGCGCGTGGAAGCCGGACCAGGGGTCCGGCGCGGACGAGGGCGTCCGCCCCACAGCTAACCCCGTCCGTCAGGACGGGGACTGCGTATATCGCTGGGACGCGTTCCTGGCGGAATGCGATCA
>Ga0210394_10005188_pt1 | contig 14709 bp, 12 predicted proteins | sample IncBWC12MmetaG_FD_160121 | JGI IMG/M metagenome (GOLD analysis project Ga0210394, IMG submission 160121) | Forest soil microbial communities from Barre Woods Harvard Forest LTER site, Petersham, Massachusetts, United States - Inc-BW-C-12-M | ecosystem: Environmental > Terrestrial > Soil >... | reverse complement strand
CGCCGCGACCCTTACAGCCGTCTAACTTTTAGTGACTGCTGTATTGGGCGGGCTCGACTGAGTGATGTGAATGTTGCTATTAGGGGGTGATTAATAATGTGGCATGACATTGAGGCTAAGGTTGACCTCTTAAACTTCAACGTCGTTGCCGTGGCCGCAGCCCAACTCATACGGGAGTCTGGTGGGCAGCCTCTCACGATTGGTATATCCGGCGGATGGGGCGTCGGCAAATCGTCTCTTGTCAAAATGATCGGTGCGACGTTGTCGAAAGACAGCGATGCCGATAAGAAGTATATCTTCTTGGAATTCAATGCCTGGCTCTATCAGGGATTTGATGATGCAAGGCAAGCGCTGCTGCAAGCTGTGTCCGATAAACTCCTTGAGGTCTCGAAGGACAGAGAGACAATTTTCCAGAAGGCCGTCGCGTTCCGCAAACGAATTCGATGGCTGAAGCTCGCGCGCATCGCCGCCCCTGCGGCCACGGGCCTGCTCATCGGTACGACCATGGGTCCCCTCGGGGCATTAGTGGGCGCCGTCGGCGGTCTGATCAAAGGCGCCCATGACGTCGCGAACGACGACCGGCTTAAACAGGTTCGCGAGGCATACGCCGACCTCAAACCTGAATTAGCGGGCATTTTGAGCGATAACCCCGATGAATCCCTTCCAAAGGAGATTGAGGGACTTCGTTCAGCCTTCGAAGAGATCCTAACAGATCTAAAAAATACTCTTGTCGTCCTAGTCGATGACCTTGATCGGTGTCTGCCGCCAACGGCCATTTCTACCCTTGAGGCAATGCGTCTCCTGCTCTATGTGCCTCGCACCGCTTTTATCATCGCAGCGGACGAGCAAATGATCCGGGGGGCCGTTCGCTCTCACTTCGGCGAAGTGGCAATCAATGATGACCTCGTTACCAGTTACTTCGACAAGCTCATCCAGGTGCCACTCCGAGTCCCGCGGCTTGGTATTAATGAAGTTAAAACATATGTGATGCTCTTGCTCGCTGACTTGGCGTCGCGTCGCGGCACGTTACCGGCCCAAGTTTTTTCCGACGCGCAACAGAAGATTCTTGAGGCATTGGGACGCTCTTGGTCCGGAGGCATTACGCGCGAGGTGTTGGCTGCGGCCTTCGGCCAACACGCTGCATCTATCTCGGGTGAGATTGATCTGGCTGATCAGCTAGCTCCTGTTCTTGTAACTGCGGAACAGATCTCGGGCAATCCTCGCCTTATTAAGCGTTTCCTAAACAATCTGATGATCCGGCAGTCAATCGCCAAAGCGCAAAGCATGACTCTCGGCCTTGCAGAACTCGTCAAATTGCAGTTATTTGAGCGCTGTGCATCGTCAACGGCCTTTGATTTTCTGGTGCAAGCGATCTTGAAAAATGACGAAGGAAAGCCGACCTTCCTGCATGCGGTCGAAGAGAGCGCCGCCAAGGGTGAGGCGTATACAGCTCCGGACATAAGTTGGACAGGCCCATTTTACGAGCAGTGGGTGAAGCTCTCGCCCCGACTCGCCGATGTGCCTCTGGAACCTTTTCTGTACTTGAGCCGCGACCGTGCATTGGCCTACGCGTCATACGACGAATTATCACCGGAGGCACGAAAGGTCTTTGAGGCAGCTTTGGAAACCACCCAGGTTCTTACCGGCCTAGTCGCGCAGATTGGTGCGATTGGGGAGAAGGAGGCGGAGCGCGTCCTCATTCGACTGATAAGGAAGGCGCGAACAGAGCAATGGACTGGGGCCGCAATTACGCGGTGTTTTAACGTGACAAATGCGTTCCCTAATCTGGGCTCGCACCTGGTGTCGGCACTTGCCGAAATCCCTCCGGATCAGCGTCCCGGCGCAATAGGCCCCTTGCTGAGGGCATCCCCCTGGGCCGCGCGCCTTATCGGAGAATGGATTGCCGACGGACGGACGCCTCAACAACTCCGGAATGCGTTAAGCCGGAAGGGAGGAACGACCTAGATGGGTACGTCGACGTCGAGTGCCGGTCCTGGTGCGGGTGCGAGTCTTGACCCACCTTGGCTCAATCAACTGCTGCCCGCCATCGCGACAACGGCAGCGTCAGCTCCTGCGGCTAACGTAGCACATGAGCCCGGAACCGCGACCCCAGCCCTCGCACCACCAACATTTTCGACGCTAGTCGCACCTGCTGGCCGATTTTCCGCCGCGCGTCGAAATCTTGGCGATTTCGTCCGTACCGGTAATAAAGGCGCGCTCGCGCGCAGCATTGGCCACTACTCCCGAAAGGGCATGGGCGGCGCGACGACAGCAGCTGGACGAATGCGAGCGTCCACCAGGGCTGGCGCCGGCTTAGTCTCATTCCTCCAAGCCGCTCGAGATGGTACCGATACTCACATTGCCAGCTGGGTACAGAACCTGTTGGCGAAAAACCCATCATCAGATGATGTCGTCGACGCAATTGTCCAAGAGCTTGCGCCGCCTGGAGGTAGTGAAGACGAGGAGTCTCTGCGCGATTCGATGGCCGCTGCCCTCTCAGAGCTGATATTGCTTCAACCGGACGTCGACCTGCTTCAAATGAGCGACACGGATACCTGGACGCTCTTACAGCTCTTCTTAGGCAATGAGGTCTGCAACCGACTCGAATTCGACATAGGTCAGTTTTTTGAAAGCGCCAAGCTTAACCCGCTGCTTGGGGTGAAGAGAGAACTGGAGATGCGGGAATTCGTGAAAAACGAGGTCGGCGTACAACTAACCACGCTACGTGCCAAAACACCCGATCCCTCGAAACAGCAGCTCGACGCACTGGTACAGGAAGCAGTGCGCATGACTTTTGAGGTGTACGAGGGCGTCTTATGACGAAAGTACTGTGTGTCCCTCCTAGCCTCCTTCCGCCGTCACTAGCGACCGACGTCGACTACTTCGCGATGTTCAAGAGCTCCGGGAGACAGGGGGTCGGCACCGCAGGGACCGGGTTCTTGGATCATGTGGAGCGTTCCGGAATAATTCCCGATATTAGGTCGTGGGATTTCACAACGTTGGCGCTTGCAGTATCGGCAGCCGACCTTGCTGTTGGACGTAGCCCTTCCGCAGATGGCTGGACGCGAGTGATCGACCTTCACGTTGCACTGGTTGAACCGGCGCCATTCTCCGCGAACAAACCGCTGCTCCAGGAGATGCTACGCTTTTTAACAGGCGATTTTTGGAACCTGGAGTTTACATCCGGCGGCACTGCGGCGCCCGTGACGATAGCCCCACACGCGTATGACGCCGATTGTGTGTCATTACTTTCCGGAGGCGTTGATAGTCTGATCGGTGCAATTGATATCACCCAGAAGGGCCAGCGCCCCCTATTTGTCTCACAAATAGCGGTAGGCAATTCCAAAACGCAAGTGAAGTACGCCAATTCATTGGGAGCTACTGCTCGGCATATACAGTGGAATCATAACATCCGTGTTGTCCACGACACCGAGAGGTCCACACGCGCGCGATCAATCGTCTTTTTTGCGTTCGCCGCGATCGGCGCCTGTGCGTTGGATACACAATCCAAACCAGTGGCAATCTTCGTTCCTGAGAATGGTTTTATTAGTCTCAACATTCCTCTGAACGCCGGCCGTACAGGCAGTCTTAGCACCAAGACAACCCATCCCGTTTTTATGGAGCGCCTAGATGCTGTCTGGCGGGCACTTGGCATACAAGCCCGCTTGGTCCGCCCGTACGCATTCAAAACCAAGGGTGAACTCATGGCCGAATGCCAAAGCCAGCCTTTACTCGGTCAACTCGTCGGGGAATCCACGAGCTGCGGCCGATTCGGCCATTACAAATACACGCATTGTGGAAGGTGCGTGCCGTGTATGGTACGTCGCGCGGCCTTTCTAAAAGCTGGTTTGCTCGACACCACGCCAAAATATGTCTTCCCGAAGCTCACGAAAGCCGGTCGAAAGGACGGCGCAAACGACATCGGGGCCGTCGCCGCAGCCGTTCTCCGGTACGAGAAGCTTGGTATTCGAAGGTTGATTGCTGGCCAGCTCTGGTTCGCCTCCGCTGCCGAGCGCGCCAAATACGAGGGGGTAATCGTCCGTGGTTTCGACGAGTTAGCAGCCCTCTTGCGACAGGAAAAAGTGCTTTGATCGATTTTCATTGCCACCTCGACCTCTATCCCAATGCCCTCCAATTGCTTGACCAGGTGGAAGATCGGAATGAATTCACGCTCGCTGTGACTACTAGCCCCCGTGCTTTTGCAGCTACGTCCCGTGTTTTCGCAGGGCGGCCGACCATTCATGTGAGTTTGGGATTGCATCCTGAGGTCGCAGAGGCAAAGCAGGGTGAGCAATCCCTTCTCATTGAGCTGGTAGCTTCCACGAAATTCATTGGCGAAATTGGCCTGGACGGGTCTACCCGTTTTAAGCACTCACTGCCCTTGCAAGAACGCATTTTTACAGCCGTGGTGGAGGAGTGCCAGCGACAAGGTGGTCGCGTGATGAGCATCCATTCGCGTGGCGCCGAATCGAAAGTACTTCGAATTCTTGCCGCGCACCCCCGTGCCGGGATCCCCGTCTTGCATTGGTTCTCTGGATCACCGACGGAGCTGCAAACAGCCTTAGCATTGGGGTGCTGGTTCAGTGTTGGCCCGGCGATGCTTGCAGGAGAAAAGGGACGCAAGCTTTGTAGTGCAATGCCACTCGATCGGATGCTGCCCGAAACGGACGGACCTTTCGCGAAGCGTCGTGGGGTCGCGCTGATGCCGTGGGAGGCGTCCGATATTTCAGAGTACTTGCGGCACTTGACTGGTAAATCGGCCGAGGAAATACATCAAATGTGGCGTTCCAACTTACGACAGCTACAAGCCCCACTCTGATTGCTCCGACGAAAACCGTCCCATTTGCGTCACGACATTTCCGTTTGTTTGGTATTACGCAATGAATGAATCTCCCGGTTCCTGTGTCGACCGTACGGATTGATCGGATTGTGCCCAATCCGAGGCGAAAGGGCAGGAAGCAAAAAGGTTGCTATGCGTTGCATATGCTGAAGGTTGAGCATTGCGACCGGAAAAAGAGGGAACCGAGGAGATAAGGCAGACGCCGCGGCGGCTCGGTGCTGTCGCACCCAGAATAGAGGTCTCCAGGGTGGATGTGACTCCCCGCATTCTATTGATTGATCTTGATCTTTCCGGCGCCGCAACATTAGGAGCGGCCACGTGACCGTTTCCGCCTCCCTCCTCTTCTCCCACCTCGCTTGCCCGCATCGCACCTTCATGGACTTTTCGCGTCTCCTTCTTTGCGCGACCCTGTCTCTCCTTTTATCAAGATGCTGTGGGAGCGCGGATCCTTATTCGAGTCGGAGGTGGTTGCTGGATTGGGTGTTCTGTTCCTCGACTTGTCGGGATTCAAGACCGACCAGGCTGTTGAGGCCCTATAGGCTGACCGGCTCCTAAGCAGTTGCCGTCTGCCATCCGTCAGGCCTGGCTAGCGCCTTGGCACTTGAACCATTTGTACTTAACATGTCCGGATGGATTATCCGGCTTCGCATCTTGAAGAGTTCATCGGCAAAGAGCGCGAGAATTATCCAGGCGAAAACGACAATCTGTTCGCCTTCGCCCTATCGCAGGTGTCGCGCTACGAGCGCTTCCTGAGGATAATTGTAGGTCGGTACGATGCAGTGAACCGGGAATTTCTGTCGCGGACGGAATCTTGGTCCAAGAAGATGCAAAGTCACATCGGAACGTACGAGCTAACAAAAGCCGACCTCGCCGAGTGGGAACGGCACTCGCAATTAAATACAGAAGTTCATCTCGAGATTGAAGCATTTTATCTGTTCGCAAAGGTACTATTGGATCATTCGGCTCGATTCATCGAGCACCATTTCGGCCAATGCCGTGGACTGTCTCTTGACTCGCACGATGACCTGGTAAAACGATTTGCGCGGTTTGCTGGCAAACATCAATTACAAGTGCCGCCGACGTTTATTGATATTGCTCGGAGTCTCAAGAATAGTGTCGCAGATTTCAGGGACTATGAGATCGTCCACAAGAAAAAACCGCGCACGATGCACGCGACGACATGGGGACCGGAAAGGGAGACTAAAATGTCAATGCCGCAATTGTACCCTCGTGGTAAGGAACTTGGGGGCGTCGCCACACAATCCGAATCTCTTCAAACATTGATGGGAGCGATTGACGCCTATCTGAGTCAACTTACGGAACTTATCTTAGCGAATCGCGATCGATCGCGATTCATGAAGTCTGCGCTAAATAGAAGTTCATAGGAGTGTCACGAGATCCGAGTTGCAATTTGCGACAGGATGTCGCAACGGATCGAAGGGCGGCCTCGCCCGAGATCCGGGAGGCGGACCGGAGTCGCGCCTCTGGGCCGCCGTGGTCGAGCGAGCACAGGGATGTGCGAACGGCTCGACCGGACGGAGAACGACTACTATCCCAAACACGAGCGCACCAAGTACCGACAACTGCAGGAGAAGTATCCGGAGGTGTGTTCCGCGGCGGATATCGAAGCGCTGTTTTCGCCCGGACGGTCGTTTGACCTCTACTACGATGCGGTGTTCAAGTCGGAGTGGCCTACCATGGATTGGTCGATCAAAGCCCTCGCGAAGTTCTTGAAGTTCAAGTGGCGGGATACGGATCCGTCCGGGGCGGCGTCGATCGAGTGGTTTGACCGGTGGGCCAATGCCAAGGACCCGGCAATAAAGCAGAGATCATTGATTACAATGAGGATGATTGCAGGGCGATGAGGGTATTGTTGGATGCAATGAGAACTATGGAAGTGCGGTAAGAAGTGAAAGACACAGGAACAATCGTTCTGTTTCCGCCGCGATTGGCGAGCACCTAGTCTTCGGTGAGCTGCTCAAGCTCGGAGCTGAGGCCTGCCTTGCGCATGATGAATCCCGGAAAAGCTGGGATTTGTTGATTTTTTGAGGCTAAGAATCGCATCCCGACTTGCGTGGTCTGGAGCAGTGCTATTGAGGCGGATTATGAGTTGCAAACATCGACTTCAAAACGGCTGGATTTTGAGCATGTCCCGTGTGAGCCTTTATTGGGTTCGCAAATAACCAAAACCAGTTAATTTCATTGCGATCGTAAAGGTTTACGACGAGAGCACCCTCTATTTTGGGCACACGATAGGAAAGAATGTCGCTGGGATCGCTGTATGCAATGATCTGCTTGGGATTTACGGCCTCGGTGCCAATTGGTTGCGCCCCAACCCACGCCTCGAGCAGATTGACCGGCGACTCCGCTGTCTTTGGCCCCAATTCTTCTAGCTCGGGTGAGCCCGGCAACCCTCGAATGCGGGCGAGGTCGAGCAATGCCCACTGGTTCGCGAAGAAGTAAAGAAGTGGATTCTGCGTCGCGACCTGACGTGCTGCGTCGGTCGGATGACCGTCGTTGATCATTGCATCGAGGACTACAAAGCTACCAAGGCTTGCGGAGATCACAACAAATTCTTGTTCGGAAGATCGTGGATCGGCTAACTGTGTCGCGAAAGCGAAGGCCTCATTCATCGTCTTTCGGAAATATGCGCGCATGGGACCCATGGCCATCGCGGCATCCGAAAGGCCCCAATTCATGATGTACCGCTTGATTGAGGTGTTTATCCACCCGCCAAGCCCAGCGGTGGGCTTGCTGTTGAGTAGGGTCTGAAGCTGCTGTTGGGACAGCCAAGGATAGTATGGGGAGTCGGTACGCGCGCACAGCTTAAGGAGCGTGCTATCCGCACCAGCGAGATCCGCGTCCGGCGAAAGGATAAAACGACACTTCAGGGCAAATAGGAGCGGCCACCAGTTGATATCGTCCACTACAACATCTGATGCATTGATACGGTGAAAGGTGTAGCGCTCGACGAACGGCTTGCTGGCGTTCCACTCTTCATCCGATTTCCAGACTGTCGTTCCATTGATTTTTGCATCAGTTGGGCGCTGTTCGTTCTCCAGAAGACGCTTGATTTCGGGCGTCGAGGGTGCAGCTCCCTCCAGCTGCTTTGTCGCCACCAAGTGCTGGGTCAGGGCATCCCGGAACTTCAGTGAGTTGTCGCGCCCGGTCGCCGACATTCCATGAACGTAGATGATATGGATCGGACGGCTGCCGCGCCCAACCAGCAAGTCAGCAAGAGACTCCGTCTTAGCATATGCTTCCGGGTCGTCTGGAATTACCCGTCTGGCGTGGGAATTCGCCGCCAAAAGTACGCTGACCATCGCCGCGATTCCAATACCACCCACTGTCCAAAGTGACATTACCTCGTCCTCCTTGTCGCTCGCTCCTGACTAACAGAGTGTCAATCGTAGGGTTGCATTTCCGATGCGAGTTGTGCTGCCGTTTGGGCCAATGCCAATCGCATCTAACTTCCTCCTTGTTTTAATCCGCGGTCTTCTAAGCTGGCCTAAAGTACGCCATCAAGTCCATTTGCCTGACAAAATCCTCACTGCCGAATCCGACTAATGGCCGACAGTCCCGTGCTAGTGTTTTCCAGTGGGCGTGAGCCGATATCGAATGCACTCTTTTCGCGGCGACCGGGTCACTAGTTTGTTCAAGATACGCCGAGAGTTCCGCGCCGATGCTTTATCCGGCAGAAATAAGGCACTCCTACGCCGCCTATCGTGGCGTGGGTATCTGCAATTTCAGCACGCCCCGCATGATGCCCTTATGCTTAACGCACCAGAACGGAACGTCGTTTTTGAATTTATCTGTCACAATGAGCTTCATGCTCCCCTTGAACGTGAGCCCAAATTGACTCGCGGCCCCGGGCGCACAGTCCTCTTTCAGCACGGCCGTCTTTTCCTTCGGACCACCGGCTTCGCCGCATTTCAATACAGGATCTTCGGTCGTCGTGATGGGGGGGCCCGTGTTAATCGTGATGAACCCATGCGCGAAAGTAAGCTTGTCCGGGACTTGAATTTCGACGATGTCCCCTTTCTTTAAATCACCTACGGTAATGAGCTGTGACTTCTGTCCGTTATAAGACCATTGCAAATCGTCGGTGGCCACAATGACATGTGTATCAGCGGCGACACTCGTTCCCGCTGACAAGGCCAGCGCGCCCACGCCGACACATAAAATGGAAATGCGGTTTTTCATCGTCCACTCCTCCGTGATTTTGAGTTCTCAAATCGTCGCTACGGCTTGCCCCAGACTTCAATGGGGGCCATGAGTCCTTTGTCTTCATGTTTCAAAATGTGGCAGTGGAAGACGAACCGTCCAATCTGCTCTTTCGCGTCGAAGCTCATGACCACGAATACGCGGCTGCCGGGTGGGACGGGGATCGTGTCGTGCCAAAAGATGGGCGCCGTCTTGGGGTCCCCGACCCTCGTGTTGAGATCATCGAAGCACTTATAAAGAGTGGGCGGGCTACAGCTTCCCACCGACGTGTCCACATCAATGTTGTATTGATCCTCGAGTTCCTTCCGCGTCGCGAGGCGAAACTTCATTTGGTGAATGTGAAAGTTGTGCAACGTACCCGTGCCGTTGCGCAGAACCCAGAGCTGCTTGTGGCCTCCGTTGACTGAGGCGTGATCGATGTGGATACAGACGTGTTTCGGGTTGTTCCAATTGATGGTTCCATCGCCGTTGTCGTACGCTTCGAACGGTAAAGGGCCAATAGTGGCCGCGGCATCCGAAGTTTGATCGTTCTCGTTCTTACGCGGGCTAGTCGGCTGAATGATTTCGGTTTTGATGTTCCAATCCGCCGTGAATCCCTGGGGCGTCACGCTGTCGTCAAAAAATGTCACGCGACGGTATTCATTGGACCCTGGATTCAAATCCCGCATGCACCCGGACGAGTGCTCTTCCTCGGCGGCGAGAAACCTAGGGGTCGCAAATTCAGCCAGCCTTGAGCCGAATCGCTGCATGCTCACAAAAATGGACGGAGGTTTCGCGACCAGCGAGTTCAGCGCCACCTTGACCTCGCTGGTTTTGTCGTTCTTCTCCAAGACGATCTCGGCGAGCTGAATCTCGGGCCACTCGTCGTTTCCTATATCTCGGATCCCCCTCGTTCGAAGTACGTAATGCCATTCTTCATGCACAGTCTCGTCATTGCGGATGTAGAATTCCGCGCGCGACGCCGGCATCAATAAGATGTCCGGGTATGAGAGCGCCGCCACCGGCGTATTCGCCTGGTCCGGCGCTAGGGGGCGGCCGGGGACGACACCATCGAGACTGAGCACGGTCAGCTGGAGAGGCGGCGCGTTGCCTTTCTCTGTCAATTCCAGGTCGTAACCCACATTGGAACTGACGTTCCCCATGCGCACGAGAAGATTTTCGCCCTTTTTTACATGGATGGTTGGATATCTCTGCCCGTTCAGAGTGAAGAGCCATGCCGTACCCGGGTCACGCTGACAAAAGCCCAACCTGAACGCCGGATTGTCACTCAGCGATTTGCCATCCCATGCACTGCATCGCGTGTCTTGCGGAAAATCGACCGTCGTGGGATCCCACTCCGCCGTGCCGCTTCCTGGCACATCGGGACGCTTGCTAAGGGTCTTTAATGAAATGTCGCGGAGAAGCGCATAGTAGACTTTGGTCTTGCTTTTGAGATCGTCGGTATCCTTGGCAACGTCATTCAGACACTTGGAAGAAGAAGGTGAAGCGGTTTTGCAGGCTGCTTTGACATTGGCGGTGGCATCTCCCACCGAGAGCAAACCCGACATTCCGCCCATTACCTGCGTGGATGAAATGCCGTGCATATGCGAGTGATACCAGTTAAGACCTAGAGGATGCGAGATAAAACCCGCTTCCTCATCTTCCAAGACGCGCGCGTCGAGCTCGTAGGCTCCTGGTATGGGAACGGTGAGATCGAAGTTGTTTTTCGTCACTTTCGGGTCTTTATCAGACCGCAAATAGACGTAGATGTTATCGCCGTTTCCCTCCTCTGCGGGCTTCGGCCATGCATTGCGTGGCGTGACAATGCCGCCGTGAAAGAAGTGAAGATTCGTGGGATTCCAATCGTGCTCTCCAGCAGGCATCCCATCGTGTGGGCGAGGTCTTAGGGTGTTGACGATATTGGCTTCCACCGTATCGCCAGGCTGGGCCTCAACGATCGGCGTCAAATAGTCGCCGTTGTAATTGTCGGTGGTGACTGTATAGCCGGCGATCTCGATGGGCTTGGTCTCAGCGGTCAGATTGATCTTCACATCGTTATGGCCGTTTGCTAATAGTGTGATGCTACAGCCTGCGGGCGCGGTGCCAGCAGCAAACGTGGCGGCTGAACAAACTGGCGGCATTCCCGGCTCGGCCGCGGCCACGGGTTGGGACGTGAGAACCGAGGTTAAAAGCCATGATCCTGCTATCAACGAAGAGAAGGTTTTCTGGGGTCGAGGTGGAGTTCTCGTATCCCTTCGCGTCGACGAGTCGACCGTGCGGACAAGAATCATTTCATCCCTGAAGTGATCAATCAGCGGTTTTTGTTCTGGTCTCGAAACTATGCCTAAACAAATGGCGGGTCAAGAGCTCTGGAGATTGAGCAGCGGGTATATTTCAATTCTGCAATTTCGCCAGCGACCAACAGCCGTGCTGCGCCGCAATTTCATTGAGTGCTCAGCGTGATCTGCTGTCACAATCGAATTCGAAGTGCAAAAGGTTGTCACTAATGTTCATAGCGCCAACGATTCAGAGGCGGCCAGACGCCGCTTTGCGGTTACTCGGCCTTCGGCCCATTGCGCTGTGCGGTCCCTGCTTCGCGGAAGCCCAAGATGACCGTCCAACGCATGCGCTGGACCTTGTACGCCCGTCCAGCGCATACGCTGCACCTCTTCGGGCCGCCGTCGACATGTACAAGAGCCAGTTTCTGCATCCAAAGAGAACTTATGGGCGATATCGTGGGTCGTTTGGTAGGGAGGCGGTCGGGCAATCGAAACCTACGGGGCGTTTATGAGCATTGAAAAGTCGATCGATCGAGTTAATGCATTCATATCAATAGCCGGGCTGTTAATCCTCACGGGGCTCTGTGGCTATGCGATGGAGCGAATGGGGAGTGTCGTTGCCCTCTTCGCCTCGGGGATCGCTAGCCAACGCTACCATTGGAGCGTGGGCGCGAGACTCGCGATTCCGACAACTATCGCGGCGGCGGCCGGCATATTCGCTGGTGCGATCTGGCTGTCCGAGCGCCTGCTACCCGCGAAATGGGTGCGCATCGTCGTGTTAACGGTGGCGATGATCGTTACTGTCTTTTGCGCCGCGCTGGGATTGATCCAGTTGTGAGCGCAGATTCGGAGACGTTTCGACGCATCGACAGCTGAATCAAGGTCCACGGATGTGGCGGCCGTGGCGCGCGCAGCGCATGCGCGCCGATCTTCAATCCTAAGGCCAGTGCGTGGCGGCGCACGAGTTTGCAAACGCCGTTCGGTTTGAAGAAGAGACGCCACGACGCGCTGCTCGGTGCTCGCGCACCCAGAAAGGAGCTCTCTGGGGTAGATGTGGCTGTTGGCGGCATTCGAGCACCAGTTTCGACAGGTCGTCGCCGTTGAAGGGCACGCGGCCCCGAAATCGTCATGACAAGCTTATACGTCGAGGCGGCTTTAATTTGACGGGCCCGCCCCGCAGATCTTCGGCAATTGCTTATCCGCCCGTCCTAAATGTTGTCAATTCGCTTTTCCTGCATTCTTGGCCTCAGCTCCTCCCGATTTTTTCTTTTCAGCCTTAGGCAGTTTTATCGACCCACCAAATTCGATCGTGTTGGCGTCCCTCTTCTTGGAGTCCGGGCCGTCCGAATTCTGCAGCGAGACTATAAAGCTTCCGCCCAACACGCCATTGGTTTCGGGGCTGCAGCCGCCGGAGAGATCAAATGTCTGGTCCGTATGATCATGCTGATATACATTGGTCTTCAGTTCATAGCTATAGGTCACTTTCTCATCTGGTGTCGGCCATCCGGGGCTGGCGGGGCAAGACGGCTTTGCCGGTTGCGCGTCTCGTTTCTCCGCCGCACGGCGTTCGGCATCTCGCCTTTCCTGTATTTGGAATTCGGCCGTGGAAACTGCGGGCGCCGCCGCCGCAGGGGCAGCGGCCGCAGTACCTCCCACGCCGGTGATGTCTCCGACTAACGAACTCACCGTTCCCAAGATCGTGGACCAGGTCTGATCGTTGATCTGCCCGCTGCCTTCACCTAATGTGCCGTCGTCGGACAACTTTGCGTCAACCTGACCGCTTCCGATCCATGGCGACTTGGCATTTAGGTAATATTGATGCGTGTAATCAACAGCAACCCCAAACGTCGCCGTATTTTTGACGCGAATAACATTTTTCTGAGTTTCTGCGAGCGCAAGTCCACCATTCAAATCGAGTCCATCGGTGATCTGGTATGTGGCGTGGCTGGCAATTGCCCGCGCTACTGCATCCCATTGAGATCCAATCTTTGAAGGGCACGCTTGCTCATACACCTGCTTGAGGGTGTATTTCCCAGTTATCTTGCTGACCGTTGACAAAAGCGGCTTGACATCGTCGCTCAAATATCCCGCTCGAGAAAACTGCAAGGTATGCGTCAGCGCCGGATCCCCGTCTACAGCGACGGACAGCGTCAATACATACTGTGGTTCCAACCACGTTGTCGCTTTCTGACACACGCCTTGTTTCACGTAAAAGGGGATACCTGGTACGTCGCCTGACAATCCACCCCAAGTGCGAGGATGACTACCATCTGGCGCTGGCGTGTCGGAAGGTCGTACCTTGACCACAACGGCCGGATGGGTGCATCCCGTCAACACGAAAAAAAGGGACAGGGCCGCACCCAGGAGCCATCGCGTCGATGAATGGGTTGTGCAGACCATAATCATTTCATCCCTGAATTGATCAATCGGCGGTTTTTGTTCTGCGATCGAAGCTATTCCTAAACAAATGGCGGGTCAAGAGCCCGGCGGAATCGGCGGCGGTTATTTTTGAAAGCTGCTGCGGATCCTGTGCTTCGCCCCGTGCTGCGATGCAAATTCATGAGCCGCGTTGCGTGATCTGCGGTCACAATCGAGCTGTAATGGCGTTGCGAGGTTGCTGTCGGAGCCGGTCAGACGCGGCTTCGCCGCTCGGCGCTGTCGCGCCAAGATAAGAGGGTCTCCAGGGAAAGAAGTGGGTTCGGTGAGGCGGGATTCACGCGCCTGCCTCGCCTTCGTGGAGCCAGCACATGAATGCGCGAGCAGCTCGACCTGACACGGAAAAGCCGCCGACCCGAAGGCCGGCGGCCTGAGGGTCGAACTAACTTACGATCCGCCCATGCGCGCGAGCCTCGTCGGCGTACGCGGAGAGGGTTTTATTGGCGTCGAAGTGCAGGTCGCGCTCGACGGGAAGACCCAAGGGGCCGCGAAGTTCGCGGATTTCGCGCATGCTGACGAAGCCGACCTCGGGCGTGCCCATCCCTAGGTCGCAGAGACCGAAGGCGATGTCGTCGTTACCGAGCTCGGTGAGGAGCCAGGTGCACTGCGCATCGGGAGTGAAAAGTTTCACGACGGGTTTGAAGTCGATGTCGGCCTCGCCGTTATCCATGCGGATGATTTGCGCTTGACAGTTGGCGAGGAGTTTTTCGGTTTGGGCTTTAGTGAAGAGTGTCATTGAGAGGTTCCTATTGAATACGGACCCCATTGGTCCGGTCACAAAGACCCCGGACCAATGGGGTCCGAGTAGGAACTGGTGACACTTGAAGCCAAAAGAGAAGCGGACTTGCCACAAGGAAGTGGCAACGCGCGAAGCGCGGGAGGCGAGTTAGAGTCGCGTCTCTAACTCGCCGATGCCGGGCGAGTGCAGGGACAGCACGAACCGCCCGGCAA
>Ga0210394_10005186_pt1 | contig 14711 bp, 11 predicted proteins | sample IncBWC12MmetaG_FD_160121 | JGI IMG/M metagenome (GOLD analysis project Ga0210394, IMG submission 160121) | Forest soil microbial communities from Barre Woods Harvard Forest LTER site, Petersham, Massachusetts, United States - Inc-BW-C-12-M | ecosystem: Environmental > Terrestrial > Soil >... | reverse complement strand
GCCGTAGAGCTTGGTATTGCGGTTTGCCGCCGCAAGCGATGCCTGGGCGATCGAGTGCCAGCGCTTGTCCACTGCATTCAGCAGGTAAAGATCTCCCGGCCCCGGCGTCGAGCCCGGCAGCGCGCCGCCCATGCCACTGACGAGGATCCACCGCGTTCCGGGAATCAGCACGAGATCTTCGGGGTGATGCGGGCCGCAGATGAAGTGCAGATTGCCCACCGGCGCGCAGCCTTTCTCGCGCGCCGGCGCGGGTGACGACGAGAGGGCGGGGGCCAGCAGGGCGATTGCAGTCGCGATACGAAAGCTCGAGAGGGTCGCCCTGAATTGCATTGCACCGCCCGACACGCACCACCATTCCGTCTATTCGATCACCGCGACCAGGCCCGCGCCGGCAACGCTCGAGGCAAACGACGTGCCCAGGCCGGCGGGCGTCAATTCTCCCAGAGTTGCGGCACTCCTACTAATCGCAAATACCGACACGTCATACCAAGTGGCATCGGCGTTCGCTCCGCTGCTCGCAACGACTAAATACTGCCCCGAGGGGTCGACGACGAGCGTAATGGGCTGACCTTGCACGAGCACCAGGCTTCCGAGCGGCGCCAGCGCCCCGGATTCCTGATCGATGGAGAGTGCATCGATGTGATCGTCCGCTGCGGCGAAATTGAAACTATCCATCAAATAGGCAGTACGCCCTGAGGGTTCGATCACCAACGCTGCACCGTTATTGTTGAGCGTCGTACCCGAAGCGCTGGCCGTGACGGCGCCGGTGGTTGGGTCGATTGTGTACGGGATCACCGTCGTTGATGCAGCGTTTGGGTTTGACTGGCCAAAGACCACGAAGACAAAGCGCCCTAATGGGTCCATGCCCATGCACTGCGCGCCGACGGCGAGCGTCGTGGTAGTGCCGGCCGTCAGCGCGCCGGTGGCCGCGTCGACGGCATAGACTGTGAGCGTTGCGGGAGAAGACCCGATGTCATTGAAGTTCATCATATAGAGGAACTTGTCGTCGGGCGTCATTGCAAATTTGACGTACGTGCGGCCACCGAATGTCAACGGCGTTCCTACCGCAGTCAGGCCCCCGCTCTTCGAGTCGCTCGAAAACGTGACGACGTTGCTGGCGCCGACGTTGCTCACGTACAGATACGCGCCCGAGGCAGACATGATCATGTTCATCGGTCGTGAGCCGGGAGCACCGGTGGCAATCGGCGCGCCCAACGGTGTCACCACACCGGTCGTGGCATCGACCGTGTAGACCTCGATGCTGCCCGAGTTCCAATCGCTGACGTACAAGGCCGATCCAGACGGAGCCGCGATCAGACTCCGTGGCAGCGAACCGGCAGCAACGGTCGAACCCAACGCCGACCAAGTGTCCGTTCCCGGTCGAATTCCGTAGCCGACGATCTGGTTGCTGGGGTCGATGGTATAGACGAATCCAGGCAAGGCCGAGCATTCGATGGTAACGTTACCGACGTTACTTCCGCCTACAACCCCGGACGCATTCGTCACGACACAGTTGGACGCCGATGGTTGCGTCTTGACGGCGACGGTATAGGACGAGCCGCTGGTCAACAGCGCCGTAAAGTCAAACGTCCCGTTGGCGGCGATCGGCAGCTCCGCACCGCCATTGATCTCCAGCACGAGCCCCGAGCCCACGAGGCCGGTGACCGAACCGCCCACGAAGTAGAATGAAACGCTGCCGCCGCACGCGGCCAAATAGACGCCAAGCAGAGCAATTAGAAGCCTATTCACCCACAGCTTTTGTTTTCCGACGATCCGCGTGATTTGCGGCATTAACGAGCGTCATCCGGGAAGTTCACTGGCGTCCATTGTCCTCCCGAGCAGGACCTGGCGTCATTCGTTCTTCAACCGTGTGTGATTCTGGGGGAAACCGTGAATTCCACCGGCGTTCCGAGCCGGAAGAAACCGTAACGTGTCAGTAATGCGCCACTCTGTGCAATGCGTCGAGCGCCGCGCCGGTGCCATCGCGGCGCCATTGATCTGGCTGCTGCTGTTGGGCGGTATGGTCGGGATGTCCAGCGTCCGAGCATCGTGTCTCTCGAGCGAAGACCCTGAGATGCGCGCGCTCGATGCCCTGGTGGACCGGGATCCGACCAAAGCGCTCAAGGAAGCGCAAACCAGACTGGATTCGCTCGCCAGTGATCCCAAAATAAACGCGGGGCGAATGGCGGCAATCCTATCTGCGCAAGCAGCTGCTTACAGCGCGCTGGAACTCGACGCTCAGGCGCGGGACGCGGCGCTCAAGGGCTTGAAGCTTGCGCCGAACCTGAACGATCCCGTGCACCTCGAGCTACTAACCTGGTACTCCGTAAGTTTCTATGATCAGGTGGGCATAGAGCGGGTAATCGGCCAAATTGAGGCTACGCGAGCCTCGCAGCAGCGTGGTTCGGTCGCCGATCTGTGTCTGCTGATCACCCTTGGACGCTTGCAGTATCAGGAGAACCGCCCCGATTTGGCTGTCGTCAGCCTCACACAGGCCTATCGGGCCAGCATGAAACCGGACTTGGCTGCACAACGCGTGCAAGCGGCATCGGCTCTCTCACCATTGATGCGTAGCGCCGGTGACTATGAGCAGGCACTGGCGCTCAATCAGGAGGTGATCGATTGGGATGCCACCCACGAATCGGAATTCGACCTGTCCGTCGCCCGATATATGAGGGGCAAGATCTTCGGTGCAGAGCACAACTTCTCTGCCGCGGTTAGAGAGTTCGAGCAGGCTCGAGCGGTGAGCGCCGCCGTTGATGATGATCAAGGTATCGCCTTCTCTGACATGAGCAGTTGCGAGGCACAAATTGAACTCGGGCAGCCCGGTGGCGCCCGGGCACTGTGCGCCAATGCCGAGCGCATATTTACCGCGGCCGAGTCTACGCAGGTGCAAAAGCAGACATGGGCGCTGCTGGCTCGCATCGATCTCGCCGAAGGCCATGCTGATCGTGCGCTCGAGAGGCTCAATCGGGTACTCGATCACGGCGGGGCAGATTTGATTTCAAGGCTGGTGGCCTCAGTCTATGAGTTGCGCGCCCACGCCCGCGCCGCGTTGCGCGACTATTCGGGTGCCTATTCCGACCTCGCCGAATTCGCTCGTCGTTATGTGGCCGACAATGATGCCGAACGCACACGCCAAGCGGCTGCCCAGCGGGCCCGCTTTGACACCGATCGACAGATCGAACTCAACAGCGATCTGCAACACGAACTGGCTTTGGCGACGGAGCGCTCGGACCGCCAGCGTGAGGAGCTGCGCTGGACAGCCCTTATACTTGCCGCTGGCGGACTTGTAATTGCACTGCTGATCTACATCATTTTCGCAAATCTTCGCCATAGACAGGCGCTCGTCCGACTCGCCAGCGAAGACAGCCTGACCGGGTTACCGAATCGGCGGCTTACTGCCGAGCTGGCGAGCTCAGCGCTCCGCAGTGCCACCGTTACGCAGCAGCCGCTAACCCTTGCGCTCATCGATCTGGATCATTTCAAAAGCATTAACGACCGATGCGGGCACGCCGTCGGCGATCATGTACTGCGGGAGTTTGCACGGGTCACCCGTGCGGCCCTCCGCGTCTCCGATATTATGGGGCGGTGGGGCGGCGAAGAGTTCCTGCTGGTACTCCCGGGCACCACAATTGACGTTGCGGTTGAGGTCATCGATAAGCTTCGCATCTTGACCCTTGAGATTGAGCTGCCTGCGGCCGGTGATGGCTTGTCCGTTAGCTTCAGCGCGGGGCTCGCAGCGCGCATCGAGAGCACACATCACCTCGATGAGCTCATTGCGGGCGCCGATGCCGCTCTCTATGAGGCCAAGAATGAGGGCCGTGATCTGCTGCGCATTGCCAAAGAGAGCTATCTGACGGCCTCAACGGATGTGCGGCGAGCAGTTCGGCTCCGCCGCTAGCGCGCACGCGCCCCTCGCCGACCTGGACCTTGCCTTGCCGGCAGTTCCATCCGCTGCCGTTTTTCGAATGATGATCACCGAGATCTAGCCACGTCTGAATCTTCGGGCGATGAGGCTGCGCGGATCGAATGAGAATCGGCTCACAGTTCCGCGGATTCTGGCTTCTCATAACGCCCGCCCCCGGAGGATGCTCGCTCCATTAGCAACGCCAACGTGGGGCAGCAATCTGTGCCCTGCCCGAATGGGCCTGTCTGCGATCGATCCTTGAGGTGTGGCACGCGGCCTGCCGCGTAGTTCACCTTTGGACAATTGACCAGCGCATCACGGTGCCTGAATCGGATAGATGCCATTGTTAGATGAGCTCCCTGAGGACCGACCAACCGTTTTGCCATGGCTGCCCGGCTACTCATCATTGAAGACAATCCTGTGAGCCTCCAGCTGACCCGGCACCTGCTGGAGGATCGTGGCTACGCCGTGCTCATGGCAGAGGATCCAACACGCGGAATTGCGCTGATCCGTCAGAGCCGGCCGGATCTCGTGATCTGCGATCTGCAATTGCCCGTAATGAATGGCTACGAAGTGCTCCAGGTGCTTCAGCAGGACCCGACCTGCAGCGGCATTCCCGTACTGGCAGTGACGGCGTACCCCGAACCGGGCGACGATTCCCAGGCCCTGGCAGCGGGCTTTCGCGGTTATATACGCAAGCCAATTCAACCCAAGGACTTTCTACGCCTGGTCGAGGAGTTCATCGCGCCGGGGTTGCGGGCACCGCAATCATCGATTCCCGTGAAGCCACGCACGCGATATGGCAAAGATCCTCGTCGTCGACGATAACCCAGCCACGCGCGAACTGCTCGCCGTCATGCTCCGGCAAAGGCGACACCAGGTCGTAGTGGCTGCGGACGGCGCTGAAGCCCTCGCACTGGTTCACGACCAGCGTCCGAATCTGGTTATCTGCGATATCCTGATGCCGACAATGGACGGATTCGAATTCGTGCGAAGGCTGCGCGCGGATCGCGACATTGCCTCTACGTCGATCATTTTTTGCTCGGCGACATTCTTGGAATTAGAGGCCCGGACGCTGGCCGAATCATGTGGCGTCACGCAGGTCTTGATCAAACCTGTGAATCCCGACACCTTTCATCAAAGTGTGGACAAGGCGCTGACCCAGCGAACAGACGCTCCTTCAATCGAGGATACCTGGACATTCGATCGGGAATACCTGCGGCTCGTCACCGAGAAGCTCATCGAACGGGATAACCGTCTTGAAGTCGCAAGCCACCGACTTTCGGCGCTCACTGAGCTCAATCTACTGCTGGCCTCAGAGCGCGAGCCGGACGCGTTACTCGATCAGGTCTGCCGTGGTGCGCGCGAATTGATCGGCTCTCGATTTGCAGCACTCGGAGTCCGGGATTTACGCACGGGCGAATGTGTGCGATACGGCACCTGGGGCATCCCCGCTGAGCAACTCGAGGAATTGCCTCGGCCGCCGATGGATCGCGGCATTTTTGCCGAGGTACTGCGCGATCGGAGGACCCTGCGCATCGCCGTGCCGCGCGGCGATCCCACGGTTTTGGGACTGAGCAGGCGCTTTCCGTCCATCCAGAACGCACTGATTGCCCCCATCGCCTCGCTGAATCACTGCTACGGCTGGGTTCTCCTCGCCGACAAAGTCGGGGGCGACTCCTTCAGCGAGGAAGATGAGCGTCTGCTGTCCATTTATGCAGCACAAGCCGGTCGCATCTATGAAAGCGGAATTTTGTACGCGCAGGCTAACCGACATGCCCGGCAGCAGACCCTGCTGGCCCAGTTTGGCCAACAGGCTCTCGCGAGCAGCGATTCAAGGCGCCTGCTGACCGAGGCGGTCGAGGTCCTCCAGGCTGGTCTGGAGGTGCCGTACTGCGAAATGCTAGAGCTGACCCCCGAGGGGCGCTCCTTGATCCTCAGGGTCGGCGGAGGGCCGGGAGTTGACACGAAGGAAGGTCAAAGTATCGCGGCCGGCCCCGGAACCCAAGGCCGCTTCGTACTGGACGCTCTAGAACCGGTCGTCGTTGCCGACTATCAGGCGGAGCCGCGGTTTGAGGCGCCGCGCTCGGTGACCGACGCCGGCTTGCGAAGCGGCGTCCATGTGGTCGTCAAAGGTCCGAACGGCCCGATCGGCATCCTCAGTGTCTACGCTCCTGAACCGCGCCGATTTGCCGCCGAGAACGTCAGCTTCCAGCGCGCCATCGCCTACGTGGTGGAAACCGCCTTCGCCCGCGCCCTGGCCGAGGAGCGCGTCAATTTCCTCGCACAGTTCAATGCCGTCACGGGACTTCCTAACCGAAGTCTATTCCTCGATCGCCTGCTGCAGACATTGTCACAGGCCAAGCGCGGCAGCTCCCTGGCAGCCGTCGTCGTGGTCGATCTGGATCGATTCAAACTGGTCAATGACACCTATGGATATGAGGCCGGCGATCGGCTATTGAGGATCGCGGCCAAACGGTTGATCGCGTGCCTGCAATCTGGCGATACCGTCGCGCACACAGGTGCAGATGAATTCGCCATCGTGCTCTCGACCCTCTGGACGGCAGACGCGGCTATCCCGGTGGCAGCGCAGATCGTGCAGAGCTTGTCGGAGCCGTTCGAACTACCGCAGTCCGGCGTTCTTCAGCACCTGACGGTCTACATTACGAGCAGCGTCGGAATCGCCTTATATCCCGGTGATGGAGCGGAGCCTGATGAGCTCTTGAAGCATGCCGATATTGCGATGTCCCGCGCCAAGGATAGCGGCCGGAATCAGTATCAATTCTACCTGCCGCAAATGAATGAGAGAGCCACGATGCGCTCCCACCTCGAAGCGGGACTGAGAATCGCACTCAAGCGGGAGCAGTTCTTATTGCACTTTCAGCCCAAGGTATCGCTGCGCAGCGGCGAGATCTGCGGCTTTGAGGCGCTCTTGCGGTGGCAGCACCCCGAGCGCGGCTTGGTGCCCCCGGGTGACTTCATTGCGATTCTCGAGGATACCGGTCTGATCGAGTCGGTGGGCAAATGGGTGTTGCGCACGGTTTGCGAGCAGATCAGGCAATGGCAGGACAGCGCTCTGCTATCGCGACCGGTGGCGGTCAACTTGTCCGCGCGTCAATTTCGCGAGAAGAATCTGGATCGCATCGTCGCCGACATCATCACCGCCGCTGGAATCGAGCCGCGATGGCTGGAATTCGAACTGACGGAGTCGATTCTGATGCAGGATACGCAGCAGACCGCCGCAACGCTGCGAAACTTGAAGGCACTGGGCGTCGGCATCGCGGTCGATGATTTTGGCACCGGCTATTCGAGTCTGGCCTACCTGAAGCGTTTTCCACTCGATACGCTCAAGATTGACCGTGAATTCGTGCGCGACTGCGTGTCCGATCCCAACGATGCTGCCATCGCACAGTCGATCGTCAGCTTAGCTCACAGCTTGAGTCTGAAAGTAGTCGCCGAAGGGGTCGAAACTGAGTCACAGCTGAACTTTCTTGCCTCGGTCGGATGCGATGAGATGCAGGGCTATTACTTTTCCCGCCCCGTGCCGGAGGAAGACTGTACGCGGATGTTGACCGACGGCCGCCGCATGCAAATTCCAATCGAACTCGGCGAGTGGCAGATTTCGAGCGCGAGCGGCACTTGAGCGCCGACATCGGCTAATTGTGACCGGATCGCTACGATCAATTCCATCATCCGGCGTTTAGTAATGCTGCGTACCAGCGCCAGTGGACATCCATGATCAGTAGTCGCCGCGACGCTAAAGAAGGTCAATCCGGCTGGCGAGTTGTCTGGCTGGCGGCATCGCTGTGGTTGCTCGGTCTGCTCTGGATGCCTGGCACTGCGTCCGCCGGATCCGTAGAAATCATCGTCAGCCCCGATGAAGCGGGCACCCACATCGATCGCACGCTGTTGCGCGCGATCTTTACCATGCGCCTGCGTCAATGGCCGAACGGTACACCGATTCATGTCTTTGTATTACCTGATCGCGACGCGGTCACGGATCTCTTCTGCCGGGAACAACTGGGTACTTACCCCTACGTCATGCGAGCCACCTGGGACCGCGTGGTGTTCACGGGGACGGGCCTCGCACCGACCGTGGTTGGATCGGAGAGGGAAATGCGAGAGCGCATCCGGACCACGCCCGGCGCCATCGGCTATGTCCGCAGCGGTGACACCTCCGACAGACGGTCCTCTTGGCCGACACTGCTGTTGGCGGCTCTGCCAGGAAAGCCCCGTGGCTGAGCCATTGCGCATTCTTGCGGCGCGCCGGGCCGTCCGCCGGACGCTAGCGGCACTGCTCGCTGTCGCGCTGTGCCGCTCCGCGCTGGCGCTCGATTATCAGGTACACGGCTATGTCGCGCAGGGCTTCGTCCTGAGCAGCGGTAACAATTTCTTCGGCACCAGCACGGACGGAAGTCTCGACTACTACGAGGCGGGTCTCAATGCTGAGGTCCAAGTGCGTTCCAATCTGCTTTTTGCGGCCCAAGGCGCGATCCGTGCCGCAGGAGTTACCGATACCGGCCGGCCGCGCCTCGACTACGCCTTGATGGACTACCGGTTTCTTCCTGGCATCAACGCCGGTGCCAATCTCGACGTCGACGCGGGCATTCGGATTGGAAAGGTCAAGAATACTGTCGGTTTCTTTAACGAGACGCGGGATGTCATCTTCACCCGTCCAAGCATCCTGCTACCCTCGGTCTATGGCGACAATCAGAACCAGCGTGATCTGGTGTTTGCAGCGCCCGGTGTGCAGTTGTACGGCAACCTCGACTGGGGCAATCACGAATTCTCGTTGGTGGGCACGGCCAGCAGCAATCGTGGGGTGAGCCAAGCGGAAGATCGATTGCTCGTCAGCTTGAGCGTTCCTTTTAGCCTTCGCATCGAAGACTCCTGGAACGCTCAGATAATGGATTCGATCGATGGCGGTCGCTGGCAATTGGGCGTCAGTGCCTTCTACGGCCGCTTCATTCTGACCGCGACCGTGCCCACGGTGCCTCCCGAAGGACTCTATGGGACCATCGGTGTGGGCCTGGATGTCCTCTCAGCCCGCTACAACGGCGAGAAGCTCAGTATCACAGCCGAATATGCGCTCAATCCCAACAAGGACGCGATCACTCTCGGCGGCGCGACGCTGCAGAATTCCGACATCATCGCGGACACCGGGTACGTGCAGGCCGATTACCGCCTCACTTCCCAGTGGGGTGTAATGGCCCGGTTCGACGCCGCATTCCTTGACCGCAATGACCGCAATGGCCGTGCCTATGCGGCCGCTAATCCCGGTGCAGATCCTGCCTCCCGGTACTCATACGACTTCACCGTTGGTGTCCATTGGCGTTATGGCGAGCACTGGGGTGTTTGGGGGGAGTATCACCTGATCGATGGCACCCAGAACGTGCAGCCACTGCAAAACCCTGGAAGGCAGCTCGCCGATCACTGGTCGATGCTCATGCTGATGGCGGGCTACACGTTCTGATCGTCGCCGATCGAATTCAATGCGAAGCGCTCCCGAAAAACCATTCCCCGACGCCTCCATCCGAAGCGCGCCGCGCTTCAGTCTGATCTGGAAATCGCTGTTGCTGGCGACCGTGTCACTCGGCTGCACGTACTCCTATCTGGGCCATCTCGGCTACAGTAGTCTGAGGCAACAGAATGAGCACTATCTGCAAGAGCAGATGCAGCACTACGACCAGGCGCTCGACGCACTGATGGAGCGCTCCAGTGAGGAACTCTCGCGCCTGGCGACCCAGATGGCCGCCGTCACGAGCACAGGACGGCTCCCAACCGCAGCTCTGGATGAAGGCTCCGTTTCGCCGGGACTCCTATCGATATTGACTTGGATCGAATACGACGCACCGGATGGCAGGCCGCTGGCAAGTTGGGGCAACCATGATGCCGGATCTCTGCCGCCTGCCGACTCCTCAGCGAACGTGGCGCAAGTCCGTACCAGCGGCAAACCCGTCGCCGAGCTCACCTGTATTAGTGAATGCGTCTTTTATGTGTTTGCACCCGCCTTTGATCGCGACGGACGCGAAGTAGTTGTGGGCATTGGAGAACTGGCTTCCGACCTGCTGCTAGCCTTCAGACGCTTGACTGGTGCCGACGTCGCGTTGCTCGATCCCGATAATGGTACCGCCGCGACCGCGGCCGATATGCCACAAGTCTGGGGGAGGCGCGTACCGGTACTGACTAACGCGCCAACACTTTCAGCAACGTTGGCGGCCGTACGCACGGCGCTGCCAGTTGCGGGCAGCAACACTGCGATCGTCAATGCCGATCGTCAATATCTACTTCGCCTTCATGTGCTGCCCACCGGCATCCGCGGCGGCGCGCGCCTGCCGGAGGCGCTGTTCATCGTCGACAATACGCTTGCACAGCAGAGGATTCGGGCTGCCCTGCGCAGCATGATCGAGGCCATCGTCTTAGGGCTGCTCCTCTCCTCAATGGCGCTCGTTCTACTCACGGCTCCCGTGTTACGTCGTCTCGCGCGCGTGACTCGCGCCCTGCCCCTCCTGGCGGAGCAGAGATTCGCCGAGGCGCGAGCACTGATGACGGATGGCAAGACACTTCGGCGCGCGTCGGATGAGATCGAGATATTGAAGGACGCGGCCATGTTTCTGGCGCAGAAACTCGAACGCCTCAACGCTGCCGAATCGGCGAGTGCTGCGAAATCGCGTTTCCTCGCGACGATGAGCCATGAGATCCGAACGCCCCTCAATGCCATCATCGGTATGACCGGACTCCTGCGAGGCACAGCGCTGAATGCCAAACAGCGGGAGTTTGTCGAGACCACTCGTATCAGTACCGAAGTCCTTCTAAATCTGATCAACGATATTCTGGATTTCTCCAAGATTGAAGCCGGCAAACTCGAACTAGAGCGGCAGGTCTTCGATTTGCACCGCTGCGTGGAGGAATCCCTCGATCTGGTCGCCTCGAAAGCCAACGAGAAGCATCTGAAACTCGCCTATCTGTACGATCCGGACCTTCCACTCACCTTTTTAGGAGATGCCGGGCGGATCCGTCAGATCCTGCTCAATCTATTGTCCAATGCCGTCAAATTCACCGAGCAGGGAGAAGTCGTAGTAGGACTCGGGGGCCAGAAGCTAGCCGATGGCCGCTATCAAGTGCAAATGGCGGTGCGGGATACCGGTATCGGCATTCCCGAGGATCGCCGGCATCGCCTGTTTCAGGTTTTCAGTCAAGGGGATGCCTCGACCACTCGTGAGTACGGTGGAACGGGACTTGGGCTTGCGATCTCTAAGCGCTTGACCGAAGCCATGAACGGTCACATCTCGTTTGCGGGCAATCCGGCAGGAGGCTCGATCTTTCGGGTCGCGATTCCGCTCGAAGTGGCAGCGCCTGAGTCGTTGCCGATGCCCAGAACCGACGCCAGATTAACTCAACTCTCCCGTCGTCGAGTCCTGATTGTCGATCACAGCGACAGCCACCGCCAGATGCTGCGGCTGCACTGCGAGTCATGGGGCATGTCGGTGGCGGACACGGGTTCCCCATTGCAGGCTCTGGGGTGGATCGAAAGCGGTGAGCAGTTTGAAATTGCGTTACTCGATGCCGTGCTGCCCGAGATGGGCGCGGTGAGCTTGATGCGACGGCTGCGTTCGATGCGCGATAAGGCGGCGCTCAGGATTCTCATGGTCATGTCTCCGGATGCCACGCAGGCGAGCTTGCACTCGACCGGTATCGACATTCAGCAGGTATTGATCAAGCCGCTGCATCAATCGCAACTTTACGACGCCCTGGTCGATGCGCTCTGCGAGCCAGAGCGCAGCCTACCGAAACCGCCTGATGATGCGCGTCACCCGATAAAAGGGCCCAGCGCGGTGCTGCGCATTCTGCTCGCCGAGGACAATGTTGTGAACCAACGAGTCGCTCAGCTCATGCTCGAACAATTAGGGCAGAGTGCCGATGTGGCATCGAATGGAGTCGAGGCAGTAGACGCCGCGGTACGGCTACCCTACGACATCGTTCTGATGGACATGCAGATGCCCGAGATGGATGGCCTCGAGGCCACGCGCCGGATCCGGAAAGCCTCCTTGCCCTCTCAACCGCGCATCGTCGCAATGACGGCGAACGTGCTGCAGAGGGATCGCGAGCGCTGCCTGGCAGCTGGCATGGATGACTACATCAGTAAACCCGTCAAGCTGGAAAATCTCGCCCGGGTCCTTCATCAATGCCAGCGGCGTGACAGCCCATCCGCTGCGGCACCCGTTGCGCAAGTTGCCCCCCAAGCAGTGGAGCTGCCCTTCGATCCGGCGGTCATCGCTCGTTTGACCTCCGAGGTCGGCCATGAGGCGCTCGCCGGGGTGCTCGACACCATGATCACGGATACACCGCGTCTGCTAACAGGTCTCCAACAGGCCTTGGCCAAAGCCGATCCCGCACAGCTACGTCATTGGGCTCACACGCTCAAATCCAATGCCATGATGCTGGGTGCCGAAGCACTGGCAAGACAATTCCAAGAGCTCGAGCGCTTCGCAGGCGGTGACTCGATGGCCGTAGCGGCAGCAAAGGTGGCTACAGCGCAAGATTGTTACCAGAAACTGATAGCAATCGTCAGACAGTTGGCAGACGGTGCAAGGGCAGCCTAATCTCAGCTGTTTACTTCACGGGTGATCCGATGGCGCAGTCCATCATTCATAGGTTGCATAACGATCTTCGGCGCTCGCCGCAAGTCAACCAGTCCATTTTGGCGGAGAGGGTGAGATTCGAACTCACGAGACCCGTGAAGGTCCTCCGGTTTTCAAGTCGGCGCACACGCGCGGTTACCTCATCGGTTCACGCGGTAAGTGATTGAAAGCGTGAGCTACTGACAAGTGCTCAAAGTCCTTCATTTCTCGGCTTTTCGAGCACGACTGCAAATTGAGTGCAAAACGCCAGGAGCGGAGCGCTGCAGGCCGTGTCTGGGTGGCCGTGACCCGATAAACGGCGCCGGCGACGTTGTGGCAGCGGGATTCGAGCCTTGCCGCGGTCGCAGCGTGCGACTGCGGCACTGTGGCAGCGGGAATTGCGCGCTGGACGTGCACCGCTGGTGCGTGGAAGCCGTTGGCTGACCTCAGACGTACCGGAGTGGCGGGTCGGATCTGCGCCGCTCCCAGGCGCACGCCGCACCGGCGAAATGCTCAAGGCGATGCAGAAGCGATGCGCGGCCCGGACTCGGCCGGTCAGGGGTCGCAGCGTGCTACCCCTGGCCATCAGAATAAAACCCTCGAGGAACTTGGCATCAGCAAGACGCAGTCGTCGCGCTGGCAGCAGCTCGCACCGGTGCGCACTGGCGTGGCGACGTGGTAGAAAGCTAGGACGTGGCGAAGACATTCACCGGCAAACCGTGCGCGCTCGGCCACACACGGCGCTACCGCGCTGGCGGTCGCTGTGTCGAGTCTATGAGGGCGCGGCAGTTGACCTGGTCGCATAACAGGCAGGCTCGGGCTTGAACAGCCTCACTCGATCCACGCTGATTACGTCGGCAAAGCACCTGGCGACTTCAGAGGATTTGACCAGCGCATCGAGCATATAGGGGCTGCCGTTCGACAGGATGGCGAGTTTGTAGTCACCAAGCAAGGCAAGTGCCCTTACAACCTCCTCATACAAATCGAGATGCAGATGCCCATGAGCCGATCGCAAAGCGCGGCGGCTGGCGCGCTGCCGATGCTCGCCAGAGAGAATTCCAGAGCAGCTCGCGTGACCAACCAGAAGTCCTCGTACGACCTCATCAGGCTACGAAGCCATGTGTATTCAAGCTGCTTCAGGCGTCAGATCTGCGTAATGATTTCGCCCTTGTCGCCGCATAGTTCGGTGGCGACACGTCTTACCGATTGCACATTGTAGAGCGTCCCATAGGCATCGAAGAGCAGTGCACGAATGGGCATGGCCGTGTGCCTCTTGCCTGCAGGCATCAAAGACTATTCTTAAATCAGGCCGCGATCATCTTGCAATAGGCAAAGGAGGGGTGCCCGATCGTCCTCGGTGCCCATATGGTGGTAATTGAGGCCCGGTCCTATTGTAATCGCGCGGGAATTCACGGCACCTGGGAAACATCCTCGGCACAAGGCGGCAGCAGGTAACGTGCTTCGAAGATCTCGGTCGGCAGTGGTCTGCTGAACAGATACCCCTGTATTTCATCGCAGTTCATGAACCGCAGCAGGCGCGATTGCTCCTTGGTTTCGACGCCTTCGGCGACCACATTGAGCTTCAGTGAATGCGCGAGATTGATGATAGCGGACACCAGTGCGAGCCCCGCCTGCCCGGCGGTCATGTCGTGTATGAACGATCGATCGATCTTCAGCGTATCCAGCGGCAGCTTGGACAGGCAACTGAGCGATGAGAAGCCAGTGCCGAAGTCATCGATGGCTACGCTCACCCGCATGGCGCGTATCGCCTGCAGGCTTGCAATGGTGTGCTCGACATTCTCCATGATCAGGCTTTCGGTGATCTCCAGTTCCAGTCCGGCCGCGGCATGCGTGTCTATATCGATCATCTGCTTCACCTCGAAGATGAAGCCGCGATTGCCCAGTTGCAGCGGTGAGACGTTCACTGCGATGCGCACTGCGGACATGTAAGCCGCACGCCAGCGCAGGTAGTCCTGGATTGCCGTTTGCAGCGCCCAGCGCCCGACTTCATAGATCAGTCCGGTTTCTTCGAGCATCGGAATGAATCCGGAGGGCAGCACCAGGCCCGTCCGCGGATCATTCCACCGCAGCAGCGCCTCGGCGCCGGTGACCTTGCCGCTGGCGAGGTTTATCTTGGGCTGGTAATGGAGAATGAATTCTTCGTTGTCGAGCGCCTCGCG
>Ga0210394_10005185_pt1 | contig 14712 bp, 9 predicted proteins | sample IncBWC12MmetaG_FD_160121 | JGI IMG/M metagenome (GOLD analysis project Ga0210394, IMG submission 160121) | Forest soil microbial communities from Barre Woods Harvard Forest LTER site, Petersham, Massachusetts, United States - Inc-BW-C-12-M | ecosystem: Environmental > Terrestrial > Soil >... | reverse complement strand
AGGTGGTGCCGGTGATCATGCACGGAGACGCGGCGTTTGCGGGCCAGGGAGTGTGCGCGGAGACGCTGAACATGGCGGGCGTCGAGGGATTCACGGTGGGAGGATCGGTGCACATCATCGTGAACAATCTGATCGGTTTCACGACGATTCCGCGCGATTCGCAATCTTCGCGGTTTTCTTCCGACCTGGCCAAGCGGCTGCCGATTCCGGTTTTTCATGTGAACGCGGAAGATCCGGACGCGGTGGCGCGCGTAGGGCGGTTGGCGGCGGAGTATCGCTACGCGTTTGGCACACCGGTGCTGGTGGATTTGATCGGTTACCGGCGGCACGGACACAGCGAAGTGGATGATCCGACGATCACGCAGCCGCTGCGCTACCGGAAAATCGAAGCGCACCCGCAGATTTGGGAAATTTATGCGGAAAAGATCGGCGTGAATGCGGCGCCGACTGTGCAACGCGTGCGCACGGAATTGGATGCCGCGCAGAAGAAGGCGCTGGAGCTGGAGAAAAATCCGCCGCTGCGGCGCCTGCCGCCTTACTGGGATGCGTATCGTGGGGGGCGCTACAACGCGGCGCTGGAAGTTGACACCGGCGTGGGGCAGCAAGAGCTAGCGGTTATCGGCGAAGCTTTGACTCGCTATCCCGAGGGATTTCACATCCATCCGAAAGTAAAAAAGCTGCTGGAGCAGCGGCTGGAAATGGCGCAGGGCAAGCGGCCGCTGGATTACGGAATGGCGGAGGCGCTGGCGTTTGGCTCGCTGCTGAAACAGCGCGTGCCCGTGCGGCTCAGCGGGCAGGACAGCCGGCGCGGAACATTCAACCAGCGGCACGCGGCGTTGATTGATATCGAAACGGAACAGGAGTACGTGCCATTGCATAATCTGGGGCACGGCGAAGCGTGGTTCGAGGCGATCAATTCGACGCTGTCAGAAGCGTCCGTGCTGGGATTCGAATACGGATTCAGCCGCGATTTTCCGGAGGCACTGGTGCTGTGGGAAGCGCAGTTCGGTGACTTCGTAAACGGCGCGCAGATTATTATCGACCAGTTTATTTCCGCGGGCGAGGACAAGTGGAATTTGCTTTCAGGCGTGGTGCTGCTGCTGCCGCACGGTTATGAGGGGCAGGGGCCGGAGCATTCCAGCGCGCGCATCGAGCGATTTTTGCAATTAGCGGCGCGGGACAACATGCAAATTTGCCAGCCGACCACGGCGGCGCAGTATTTTCATCTGCTGCGGCGGCAGGCATTGCGGGCGTGGCGTAAGCCGCTGGTGGTGTTCACGCCGAAGAGCATGCTGCGGAATCCGGCGGCGTCTTCCGTCTTAGCGGATCTGGGGACGGCGCGATTTCAGACGGTGATCCCGGATCGCGGCGACGGGTCGGCGGAACGCGTGCTGCTGTGCACCGGAAAAATCGGGCACGAATTGCTCGCGGAGCGGAAGCGGCGGAAGGATACTGCAACGGCGATTATTTTCCTGGAGCAGCTGTATCCGTTTCCGGAAGCGGAATTGGCGGCAGAGATGGACCGGCACACGCGGGCACGGGAATTCGTGTGGGTGCAGGAAGAGCCGGCAAATATGGGCGCGCTGGCATTTTTGTTGCCGCGATTGGAACGATTGGCACGCGGGCGCGGAGTGCTTTCGATCAAGCGTTCGGCGAGCGCGAGTCCGGCGACGGGTTCGCATAAGGCGCATGAGATGGAGCAGCACACGTTGTTGACGTTGGCGTTTGGCGGGGCGGAAAAGAGTTGAGCGGCGGTTACGTTCCTCTGTTGCAGTCCGCTGTCTTGCGCAGAAGCGCGACTGCCGGCGAGCGATTGCGGGTCGTTGCGGCACCGACCAAAACTGCGTCGCACCTACGGCGCTGACCTCTCCGGCTTCCGAACGCCACCCACCGAGTCGCGCTCTTCCTTGTCCCCGCGTTTTGGGTCATCCAGTCACGAGATGGTTTCTGGCTCCGTGATTATTTATTCGAGATGATGAAACTTTGCGGGCCGGGGCCGCGGCGCAATTCGTTGAGAGCGAAGCCTGCTTTGCGGAGCATGCGATCGTATTCGGAATAGGGGTACGCGTCGCCGGCGCGCGTAGTGCCGAGCATGATCATGCTGAAGGCAGCTGGCGCGGGCGGCGAGACGCGGTCTTCGTTGGGAACGAATTCCACCGTCACCAAGCGGCCTTGTGGCTTGAGCGCGGCGTAAGCTTTGCGCAAGATCGTGTCAATCGTATGCGGGTCGAAATGGTGCAGGAAGCCGGTCAGTAGCACGATGTCGTAATCCTTCCCGAAATCCACTTCGAATGCGCTGCCAGGCAAGTGGTGATGGCGCACGGCCACGCCGGCGGCTTTGGCATTTTCGTGAGCCACTTTCAATACTTCCGGCCAATCCAGGGCGAATATTTCCGCGTGGGGATTTTGTTTCGCGATGGTGACGCCGTACATGCCGTGGCCCGCGGCGACGTCCAGCACTTTCCATTTTTCACCGGCGCTGGCGCCGAGCGTTTCCGCGAGGGCTGCCGCGGTGATGCGCTGTAAGCCGCTCATCGAGCGTGCAAATTCCACCCACTTGGAACTATCCGGCTCCGCGGTGGACTCTTCGCCCTTGCGCGAAGCGCCGGCGCGCACGATTGCGGTGAGATCCTGATAGAGGTTCATCGTTTCCGGGAGCGCCAGAAAATTGGCGGCTGCGCCGATGTACGCTGGCGAGCGGCGATTGAGAAAAACGGCGGAATCGTCAGCGAGAGCGTATTCCTGGCCGTTCTTGATGAGGAATCCGTTGATAACCAGGTAGTCGCAGAGAATTCGGATGCCGCGTTCGCTGGATTCGCAGCGCTTGGCGATAGAGGCGTGCGTGGTGGCGCCCGCGGCGATGGCCGAGAAGACGTCCAGCTCGATTGCGGTCTTCAGCGCGGCGGTCTTTTGGTAGGCGTTCAGTGTTTCGAAGATGCGCTCGGGCGTAACGTTGGCAGGTTCGGGTGCGGTGGTCATGGGAGTTGCTCCTGAATTGTGGGATGCACTAGTGAGCGGCGGAATTTTCCGCGAAGCACCAGTGAACGAATTCGGGTTTGTAGGTTTCCACGACGGCTGCCGGGACGTCGGACTCGTTCAGCTGATGAAACGTGAAACTTATTTCACCGCCGGGTTGCACCGTGCCTAGCAGAAAGCCATAGACATTGGTCGCGGCGGCTTGCGCATCTGCTTTTTCCGGCGGCAGGGCGTAGCGGACGGCTCCGGCGGTGCCGATAATCCATCCGGGGAGTATGCCGCCATGTTCGCGCCAGTAGGCGGTGTTGAAAACTCCAGCCATATAGAAATGCTGGTGGCTGGCGATAACGTAGACGAGCTTATGCGCATCATTCTGCGCTTTCAGGAGGTCGGCATAAACGCGGCGACCGCTGGCAATGCCCGCAGGCGAATCGTCCATGGCGTGATTCGCGGCGATGGAATCGGGCAGCGCCTCGTGCATGCCGACGACGATGGTGTGAGTCTGCGGATGGGAGGCATCGCGCGCGAGTATTTTTTCGAGCCACTTTAGTTGGTCCGCGTCGAATTCGTTGTTGACGGCGTTGTCGAGAGTAATGAAATCCACTCCGTTTTGAATCCAGTGGTAGTAGGTGGTGAGTTTGTGGGCATTTCCGTCGTCACTGAGGCGCTGCTGCTGGAGGACCGGCTTTTCGAGCCAGTCGGCGAATTGAATCAGATACATCTCGCGAGTGTGCGGCCAAACGGTTTCGTGATTTCCGATGCCCAGGAAAACAGGCAGCGAGCCAAAGGCCGCGATCTGATTCTGCAGGAAATCATCCCAGACGGTTTGTTGATAGCTGCTGACGCTGAGAGGCTTGGCGAGGTGCTCGGGCTGATGCTGGATGTCTTCATCGAAGTCGGAGTTTTTGCGGAAATCGCCGAGGTGCCAATAAAACGCGGCACCGCTTTGTTTCACTCCGGCGGCGATGCCGGGCATGACCACGTCGCCGCAATTGCGCGAATCGCCGGAAACGGCGAAGCGCCAGGAGGCGTCGGGCGCTGCGAGTGCTGTCGCGGAAGATTGCGCCAGAGCCAGACCGGAGAATATGCAGAGCAATGCGAATGCCAGGAACAACGGCACGAACCGGAATCGTCGAGTCATCAATGCGCCTTAATGTGCCGCCTCGTAGATTTAATGTGGCCACAACCAGATCCGAACTTCAGCGGCTAAAGCCGCTCGCAGCTTGCAGGGCTTAGGTCGTGGCTGAAGCCACGACGCACAAAGATTTTCCAACCATCACACTCATTCTCGCTGGCCGCCTACGTCGGATGGTGACATGGGATTGTAGTTTTTCAAGGTGCCGATGGCAACGGTGGCGATACGGAATTCTCTTGGGTAATGCCCATGACTTCGCTACATTTCTGGCGCAAGTTGCGGCGCGATTTCGCAGCCAGGCCGAGGTGAATGAAATGCAGATTGAACCGTTTGAGCTGGAACGCTGGCAATCGGTGTGGGAGAACCAAGTCGAGCTGAATATTTCCGAGAGCGGGGTGCATCCGCTGACGACGGCGGAGCTGGTGCCGGATCCCGAGCAGCTGCGGAAAATATTGGACGTGCAGCAACTGTATCCGCAGACGAATGGCAGCGAGGAATTGCGTTCGCGGATTGCGGAGTTGTATCCCGGCGCGAGCGCGGAAAATGTGCTGGTGACTTGCGGCGGATCGGAGGCGAATTTCGTTTCCACCTGGTCGCTGATCGAGCCGGGCGACGAAGTAGTGTTCATGATGCCGAATTACATGCAGATCGCGGGAGTGGCGCGGGCGATGGGCGCGACGGTGAAACCGCTGTGGCTGCGGGAAGCGCTGGATTGGGGCATCAATGTGGACGATTTGCCGCGAGTGGTGACGCCGAAAACGAAATTAATCGCGATTTGCAATCCGAGCAATCCCACCGGAGCGGTGTTGCGCGAGGACATGCGCGCGGCGTTGCTAGCGGCCGCGGCGAAAGTGGGCGCGTGGATTATTTCGGACGAAGTGTATCGCGGAGCGGAGTTCGACGGCGAAATGACGGCGACGATGTGGGGCGGGTACGAACGCATGTTGTGCACGGCGGGGCTTTCGAAAGCGTTCAGTTTGCCGGGGCTGCGCACGGGATGGGTGATCGGCGCGCCGAAAATGGTCCAGACGCTATGGAGCTATCACGACTACACCAGCATCGGACCCTCGATGTTGACCGACCGGCTGGCTTCGGTGGCGCTCGAGCCCGAGCGGCGCGCATGGATTTTGAACCGCACGCGCGAATTTGTGCGACGCAATTATCCGCCGCTGCGGGCGTGGCTGGACGCTCATGCGGAGACGTTCTCGCACGTGGCTCCGAAGGCAGGAGCGATCGCCTGGGCAGGGTTGCGCGGCGGCAGAGATTCGGCGCACATGGCCGAAGAACTGCGCGTGAACAAGAGCGTACTGTTGGTGCCCGGCGAACAGGTGGGGATGGCGGGGTTCGTGCGGTTTGGTTTCGGCGGCGATCCGGTACATTTGCAGAAAGCGCTGGGGCGGATTGACGAGTGGTTGGGAGAGGCGCGGGCGGTCGGCGCGCGCTGATGGGCGGCGGATAGAAGCAGATCCGTCGCCCGCTTCAGGTTACACGGGATGACGCGCGACGTACTATTTTCACCTAAGAGGTGAATACACGCTGCGACGTTAGCGATCCGGCATCGTGCGGGGGACAGATCCGCGCAGGGCAGCGCGCGGATGCTAATTTTGGAAGATAAGGTCGGATGAGGGGTCAGCCCGACATGTCTCGTCCAATGCCCGCTCCCAAGGCGCTGCTGCGCATGGTCATTAATTTCTGCCTGGTCGGCTGGGGCGCTGCGATCATCGCGCAGGCCAGCCGCACGCGGCCTGGCTAGGTGCGGCTGGCGTGGCTGCACGATTTGGGGATCTTCCTTTTCTTCTCGCTGCTGGCCTTCGCGCTTTTCGTGGCGGAATACCGGATTGTTCAGGGACTCACAAAGCGCGATCTCCACATGACGTTAGGATACGTCCAGTCACTGGGCTGCACGCTGCTGGTGCTGTGCGGCTTGTGGGGAATTTATTACGCGAGCGCGGGCGGGCGCGCGGCGCGCTCGAGCCCTGGTTCTACGGAAAACGTGCTGCTGGCAATTTATATTTTTGGGCACGTGCTGTTCGTGGGGAACGTGATCTGGAGTTACGTCCAGGAGGGAAGCGCGCGATGAAGCCACAGGTCGCCGCCGACAAACCCGCCGAAACATTCAAGTGGCCGAGCTCGCCCGCGGTGCTTTTCGGAATCGCCGCGGCGCGTTTATTTTTGCTCGCTGGCGGATTGTTCCTGCGCGTCTTCGGACTTGTGCCAGCTGGAATCGGGATCGAATTTCTTCATGGCTTTGACGATGGACTCGGTGTTTTTGCCCAGATCCTTCTCGTATACGACGCCGTCACTGCCAACGACGAAGGTCATCACGCCCGAAGATCTGTATTCGGCAGGATAAGCCACGAACGCGAAGCCGCCTGTCATTTTGCCGGCGACGATATAGTTTTTCGATCCGCCGGGGGCATGGCGTCCCTGGGAGTAGAGGACGTGAAAGTAGTAGCCGTGGAAAGGAGTCGGCCCGCCTTGGGGGATTTGCTCATAGCCTTCAGCGACGGCGGAGGCGACCAACGGGCCGATGGGGCTCTGCGGCGCACCAGCGTCCGCCTTCCAGTAGAGGCCATCGTGCTGCCCTTCGCTGCTAAAGAATTTCTGCGCGTAGGCGTTGTGACTTTCGGAGAAGTAGTCTTTCTGCGCCGCTACCAATTCCCGGCAGACGTGGATGGTGGTGACTTCGTTGCGGCCGACGCGGCGATAAAGAATCTCTTTAGTTCCGGCTTCGGTGTCGAAGTACCACGTGTTGCCTTTGTGCACGAGTGGAATGGGTGCAGGCCAATTCTCCGCGCCGATGTATAGCGAAGTGGTGCCGTCCGGTTCGTTTACCAGGCGATGCATTTGCTGATACTTTTTCGCGAAGTTGGCGTGCATCTCCTTGTCCTGAACGTCGTCGCCGGAAGAAACGACCTGTTTGCCGTCCGGACCGAAGATCTCGAGCATGGTCTTTTCATCGTTGTTCTGCGCCGCGTTGAAGAGCGCGTTGCTGGCTTCTTCGGCGGAAGCGAAAGTTTTTTGGCCCTGTTGTTGGGCCTGGGAAATAGCCGGCATCGCGCCGAGGAATAGGATAGCGACTGCTGCGAATTTCGGAAGATTGCCCGACTGAAGAGCTGCAAAGTTAAGCTTGGTTTGCCGCATAGGTCTGTTCTCCGTTTCTATACTTCGTTTCTATACTTCGCGAGCTGTTAGGAACGTTGTGAGGCTGGGAACGTTTTAAGATTTCGATCAGCGATGATGCCCGCCGCCTCCGCCTCCGCCGCCGCCGTGAAATCCACCGCCGCCACCGCCGAAGCTGGCGCTGCCGCGTGAGGAGTAGCTGCGTGCCTCGCCGCCATGGTCGTAGCCGCTGAAGCCGCTCGAGCGGGTGCCGGTCTGGCCGCGGGCTTGATCGAATCCCCGCGCGGCCTGAGTATTTCCGTGGAAAGGCGTGTCCCTACCGCCGGGATTATTATAAACACCACGATTTTCGCCGGGGTTGCCGCGCACACCGCCGCGCACGTTGTTGGCGACACCGCGCTCGCCCCCACCACGGTAGTAATTGTTGCGGTTGTAGAACGTATTGCTGCGGGAATAGTAGCGGTTGTTGTTATAAATTACGTTCCGGCCGCCCCAACCTACGCCCCAGTGGCCCCAGCCCCATCCGTACCCGCCGAAGAAGCCGATGCCGAAGCCCACTCCGAAAAACAAAGACGGGCCGCCATACCAGATCCCGGGATAGGGATACCAGCCGGGCCACGCGACTACGGGATACCCGTACACGAGCCAGGGATCATAGGCGGGTACATAGACCACGTCGGGTGTAGCAGGCTGAATGACGATGTTCGAGCCTTGCGTCTGGACGGTCTGCTGCGGCGTGTCCTTCAAATTGCCGGCTTGCTCCGCTTTCTGGCGCATCACTTGGACCGCGTCCATCACACCTTGTTCCTGATTGTAGTAGGCGTCACCGAGAGACGATGTCCAGGAAATATTCTTGTCCATATTTCCGAGGACGGTGGGGAACGCGCAGAGCGCTTTCACGCTGGGATCCCAGGTTTGCTGGTCGACGGCCTGAGCAAGAGCGTCGCCCTTCAGATCAGGATGCCCTTGCACCCAGCGGTCTGCTTCTACGATTTCCGCGGGAAAAGTGGATGCGGCGAGGACTTGCGCCACCAGCGAATCTGGATAGAGCGCGATGGGCGCGACGAGTTGCTGCAACTGCTCAGGCGTCTGCTGCGTGTAGGGCGGCGCTTGCGAGGATTGCGCGGTAGCCTGCGCATCGTCCTGAGCGGAAACTGTTTGCGGCAACATCGGAAGCAAGAGAGAAAATGCCAGCACGCAAGCGAGAATTTGCCTGGCGGAAAGCGAAAAAATATTAGAGCTCGCTGTTATGCGCTTGAAGACGTTCGTGTTCTTGGGGCTCGGGATCAGCTTCATGACTTACGCCCTCCTGGGTCGTTAGATGCGCAATGGGGAAACTCGGTTTCGGCTAAAGTCGTTGAACTGCCGGGCAGTACCAGCTGCCATATTCCGCCGCATGCGCGGGGAATGTCAACGACGAAGAAATTCTTAGAAATTCTTGAGGCATCAGCGCTGCTGTTCTGGCGGATTGCTGGAGCGGATGAAGTAGTGGGGCTTGTCCAAGTCGGCGCGGACTGCTACGTCGAAAAACCCGACCATCATTTCATCGTAGGTTTGATCGCCCCAGCGGACAGCGGCGTCCGGATCGGGATTGTGCGGGTTATTTTTCGAGTTGTCATACCAGGCGACCGCTTGCAGCACGGTGCCAGCAGGCAATGGCCGCGGCTCGGCGAGACGATAACTCAGCTGCCAGTAAAAATTGTAGTTCACGCGCAGGAGCGGCTCGGCGGTTTTGTGGGCGCGCAGGATATTGTATTCGAAGCGCTTTCCGCGAAGGTGCATGTGCGGGAAGAAACTGAGCAGGACTGCGTCGTTTGGGAGCGAGCCGTGAACTTCCACGCGATAATCGTCTACGCCCGGAGGAATTACGAAGCGATCGTTGGTGAGTTGCAGCGTGAGCACGCGTTGTTTCGGAGGATGATTCGCGAAGATGATGCCGATGCTGGATTGATCGCTCGCGGCGTGCCCATGCGCCATGTAGTGCATTTGAAAAACAAGATCGGAGCCGGCCGGAACCAATTTCGCCATGCCTGCGGGCCAATTGTCCGGCGAACTTCCTGGCGCGTAGACCAGCAGAATGTCGGCTTGTGTGAAGCGCGTGTCCTGGCGGTCTTGTTCGTCGGTCATATCGGCGCCGGTGAAGGGAACACCGATCGGTGCGTGGCGCAGCCAATTGGAATTTGGCGGGCGGACGTAAACGACTGCGTGATGTACATTCGCGCGGCTGGAAGGCTGAATTTCGGACATCTGCACCCATTTATCTTCGGTGAAGCCGGTGGGGACGATCTCGTAGGTGTAATCAATATCGCCGTGCGCGGGAAGCACGACGGGTTTGCTCATGCGCACGACTGCGTCCGGTTGCGGAATCATCCAGCCTTCCGGCCACTGGCGCGGTGGTGGTGCTGCGCGCCGATCGCCCGCGGGCGCCTGCGCATTCGTCCAGGAAACGAGCGTATCTATTTCCTGTTGCGTGAGTGACGGATTGTTCGAGAAATGGCCAACGGCAGGGTCGGCAAACCACGGCGGCATTTCTCGTTTGGCGGCGGAATCGGCAATGGCGCGCGCGAAGGGGCGCGTTTGCGCGTAGGACATCAGTTGCATAGGGCCGATTTCGCCCGCGCGATGGCAGCTTTGGCAATGCTGCTGCAGGATGGGCAGGACATCGCGATAGAACGTGGGCGCCGCAACCAACGTCTGCGAAGCGTCCGAGGGCTGGGGCGTCGGTTGATTTTCCTGCGGCGATACGGCCCAGGACGTCGCGAGCAACAGTGCCAGGGCTGCCGGCAGAGAGACTCTCAAGAAATCATGGACGCGAGACGAGCGCGTGGGGTTTTCGTTTTGGAAATTCATCGCGCAAGAATTGTACACCGAGCCCTTGGGTGGGTTCGCTTGCGAGCTGCAGACGATCCGGGAGTGACCTCCCCGCTACTTCTTGCTAAGTGTCGCGATGTAAACCGCAAACGGCTCTAGCGACAGTTGCGCGACAGAAGAATTATTTTGCAGCGATGACTGCGTGGCGAGCAGAGTCTTCGCGGACTTTACGCTGATGCGCTGTTTCGACAGTTTAAAGTTCATCATTTGCGGCGCGGCGGACATATTGATGACGACGATCACCGCCTCGTTTTTGGTTTTCCGCAGGTACGACATCACATTCGGGTCGTTTTCGTTCAGCGCGACGTAGTCGCCATCGAGCAGCGCTGGCGTCGAGCGGCGCAATGCGAGCAGCTGCTTGTACCAGTTCAGGATCGAATTCGGGTCCTTCAGCTCGCGAGCGACGTTGTAGGTCTGGTAGGTTCTCGGAATCGCGTTCCAGGGAACGCCGGTGGTAAATCCGGCGTTCGGTTCGTTGTTCCATTGCATCGGCGTGCGCTCGCCATCGCGCCCTTTCTCTTTCGGCCATCCCAGGCGACCGATGGGGTCCTTCACGTCTTCGCGGCGTGTGGGGTCGTTGTTTTGCATGCCGATTTCTTCGCCGTAGTACATGATAGGCGTGCCGCGCAGGGTCAGAAGCAATGCCGCCATGTCTTTGGCGATCTGATCGTTATGCTGGCCGTCGCCGTAGCGATTCCAGGAACGGACGATGTCGTGATTGCCGATGACGAAGACGGGCCACTCGCCTGTGGCCTCGACCGCAGCAATGTGTTCGCGGAAGACCGGTGCGGAGAATTTCAGTTTGGTGAGCAGCAGGTCCATAGGCATTTGCAACTCGTCGTTCGCGGCGCCGTAATAGGGTTTCAACTGCGCGACGTTGTCTGTCCAAGTTTCGCCGATCAAAACCGCGTCGTACCTGTTGGCGACCGCACGCAGGCCTTGCAGCGCAGTGTGCACTTCGGGCAGCCGCTGGGTGTACTTGTTTTCGATGTTGGGATCGCCGAAGGCGTTCGTGCCAGACAGCACGGGATTGTCTTTCAGCGCGGGATCTTCAAACAGCGAATCCACGGCGTCGAGCCGGAAACCAGCGACGCCGCGTTTGTACCACCACTCCGTCGTCCCATACATGGCGTCAACGACCGCGGGGTTGCGCCAGTTCAGGTCCGGTTGCTGCGGGTAGAAACAATGGTAGTAATACTGTGTGGTCTTGCTGTCCCACTGCCACGCTGAGCCGCCGAAGTCCGAAATCCAGTTGTTCGGCGGGTTACGGCCCTTGCCGTCGCGCCAGATATACCAATCACGTTTCGGTGCGGTGCGCGCAGTACGGGAGTCAACGAACCAGGGATGCTGGTCGGAGGTGTGGTTTACGACGAAGTCGAGGATGATCTTGATGCCGTGGTCCGCGCCCAACTTTTGCAGACGGTGGAAATCCTCGAGCGTGCCGTACATCGGATCAATATTTTCGTAGTCGGAGACGTCGTAGCCGAAATCCACTTGCGGCGACGGAAAGCAAGGCGCGATCCAGATCGCGTCCACTCCGAGGGCTTTCAAGTAATCGAGCTGCGAAACGATGCCATTCAGATCGCCGATGCCGTCGCCATTGCTATCCATGAAGCTGCGCGGATAGATCTCGTAAAACACGGCGTGCTGATACCAGGGACGCCCCGCAGCATCCGGCGGTCTGCGCTGCGCTCGTGCCGCGCGCGACGCGACGACCAGAATGATCAGCATCAATGCAGCCGCAGCAAACCTCGCGTGCATGGCCGTACCTCCACCGAGTGCGCCAGGAATCAGAATCGCGAGCGAGTCTAGCAAGGTCGTCTGCGCGCTGCCAGCGTGGCCGCCATGTCCGGTGTCCTGTGTTTTACCGGACGCAGCGGCCGCTAGAAAATCTGGACGTACGCCGGGAGCTATTTTTTTCTCATGCTACTCGGGCATGATTACCGTTTTTTCTCGCGGTATGGCGTCCAGTGTAGCTTTATCGAGGTTCAAGTGAGCCGCGACAAGTTCGGGCGGAGTGTGCGAGAGCCATTCGGAAAGAGCCAAGTCCTGGTAGTAGCTGCTCTTGAACATTTCCAGGAACTTCAGGTCGGTGGTGCCGGTATTTTCCACGTAGTGCGGCAGTGTTTTTTGAATGTAGCCGACGTCGCCCGTTTCGAAATCCATGGTGCGGGCGCGCCCTCCCGTGGTGAAAACGGTCATGCGTCCCTTGCCGCCGAAGAAATATTGCCATTCGTCGGCATTGGGGTGCCAGTGCAACTCGCGCACGCCGCCGGGTTTGACGGTGACGATCGCGGCAGCGGTGGTGGTGATGGCAAAGTTTTTCGCGTCAATGATGCGGACATCGCCGCTCTTGTTGCTCTTGGTGGGAGGCATCTGCATGGTGCGGAAGGCAAAATCAATGGGTGAAGGACCGAGCGCGCCCGCCGCGACGCGGCGATCCTCCTCGAGCGGGCCGGGGACTGCGGTTTGGAAGATGAAACGTTCTTTCTTGGGCATGTTGGCCAGAGCTTTTTCGCCGACGCCAAAATTCTTGGCCACGACGTCGGGCGGCGTGTGCGCCATCCAGTCCGTCAGAAGGACGGTCTCGTATTCCGAGAAATTGCCGTCGTCAAAGACCAGCAGGAACTCACAACCGTCGGGAGCGAGTCCCTGGATCGAATGGGGAATGCCCGGGGGGAAAAACCAGAGTTCGTTTTCCTTCACGTCGGTGACGAAGCTCTTACCATCGGCATCAATACAGGTGATGCGCGCGGTGCCATAGAGCATAAACGCCCATTCCGCCGCGGTGTGCCAATGCAGTTCGCGGACGCCGCCCGCGGTGAGGCGCATGTCCACCCCGGCCAGGGTCTTGGAGACCGCCAGCTCGCGCTGGGTGACTTCGCGCGACCAGCCGCCTTCTTGCAGCCGCTTATGCGCGAACGAAAAGGGGTACTTGAAGGTTTGCACGCCACCGGCGTCGGTGGGAAGGGGATTGTCCGAATCCGGATTGGCCGCGTCCAGCGAAGGATTGGTGGGGCCCGGATCGCTGGCGCTGCGATCGTTTTTCTGTTTGTAGTCCGACTGCTCCTGCCCCGCTAACTTTTCCCCGGCGAGCAGGCCCGCGGCGGCGATGGCTGCGGAACCCACTCCCAGGAATCCCCTTCGCGTCAAAGCGTCTTTCTCTGATTCGCTGCTCATGTTGATCACCTTTTTGATTCGAAATGGATTCCGTCGAAGGACTTGAAAATCAGGTCCTGTTCTGGAATGTAAGATGAAGAAAACGCCGGGAAAGTGGCAGAGCACAGGAAGAAAAAGCACGATCTGCTGTCGGACAGGTTCACCTCATCAGCCCCACCCCGACGCGGTTGCCGCACCCGGTCGCCAAGCGCGGCGGTCTTTGGGCGGCAGTCGGCGCTTGCCGCGTCGCCAATCGCGCACCGAAGAGCGCCGCTGCGAAGTCGGGTCCTGGGCCTGGAAGTATTTTTCCGATAGCGTGGGATGGTTGACTTTCGCGGCCGGGTCGTTACAAATGTAATCTTCTTAAATCCTCTGGGATACGCCTCCATGAACATCATTGACTTGATTGTTGGCAAGCCGCTGAGAACTTCGGACGAGCGCGCGGAGCAGATTGGCCCGGCCGCGGGCGTATCCATTTTTGGCCTGGACGGACTTAGTTCCGCCGCTTACGGGCCGGAAGCCGCTCTGAGTTTGCTGATTCCGCTGGGTCTTCTGGGGGTGCGTTACATCCTGCCGGTCAGCTTGGCGATTATTACGCTGCTGATCATCGTTTATGTTTCCTACCTGCAAACGATCGCGGCGTATCCGTCGGGCGGCGGATCCTACACCGTGGCGCGGTTCAACCTGGGAGCTTCCGCCAGTCTGCTCGCGGCAGCGGCGCTGTTGACCGATTACATTCTTACCGCGGCGGTGGGAATTTCCGCGGGGGTCGGCGCGTTGGTTTCCGCAGTGCCGTCGTTGCAGCCGCACACGGTGTTGCTGTGCGTGGGGATTCTTGTGGTGATCATGGTTTTGAATTTGCGTGGCGTGCACGACACCGGGATCGCCTTCACGATTCCGACTTACCTTTTTGTGGGCACGCTATTGATCCTGGTTGCCGCAGGGGTGCTTCGAGTGCTGCTGAGCGGCGGGCATCCGGCGCCGCTGTCGCCATTGCCGACGCCGGCACCCGCGACGGTGGCAGTGAGTTTCTGGCTGCTGCTGAAGGTGTTTGCGAGCGGTTGCACGGCGCTGACGGGTGTCGAGGCAGTGAGTAACGGAGTAAAAGCTTTTCGCGAACCGGGCGTGAAGAATGCGCAGCGCACGCTGACCATAATCATCTTCCTTCTGGCGGTCCTGCTTGCTGGAATTTCCTATCTGGTGAAGGTCTATGGCATCGCCGCCACCGATCCCGGCCAGCCGGGTTACCAGAGCATCCTGGCCATGTTACTGCTGGCGGTATTCGGCAAGGGTTTCTTCTATTACCTGACGATCGCCTCGATTCTGCTGGTGCTTTCTCTTTCTGCCAACACGGCGTTCGCGGATTTTCCGCGGCTGTGCCGCGCCATCGCGCTGAACAATTATTTGCCGCATATGTTTGCGTACCGCGGACGCCGCTTGGTGTACAC
>Ga0210394_10005184_pt1 | contig 14713 bp, 13 predicted proteins | sample IncBWC12MmetaG_FD_160121 | JGI IMG/M metagenome (GOLD analysis project Ga0210394, IMG submission 160121) | Forest soil microbial communities from Barre Woods Harvard Forest LTER site, Petersham, Massachusetts, United States - Inc-BW-C-12-M | ecosystem: Environmental > Terrestrial > Soil >... | reverse complement strand
TGTTTCAGTGGTCGATACGGCAACCAACACCGTCGTGGCGACCGTCGGCGTCGGCTCTGCCCCGATTGGCGTCGCGGCAAACGCGGCCGGCACGCGCGTCTATATCGCCAACAACCAGGACGGCACCGTTTCGGTAATCGATACCTCTTCCAATACGGTCGTGGCGACGATCCCACTGAACAGCTTCGCAAGTCCCATTGGCATAGCCGTGAACCCGGCCGGCACGCGCGTCTACGTGGCCGCTAATCGCAACTATTTCGTTTACGTGATCGACACTTCTTCGAACACGGTGGTGGCCACTGTGGACCTCGGACTTGGCGTCCCACGTGGCAACTACGGCGTCGCCGTAAACCCGGCCGGCACGCGAGTCTACGTAACCAATGACGCGGTCAACACTGTTTCTGTAATCGACACCTCCTCCAACACCGTCGTCGCTACCATCAACCTTTTCGCCACTGGCGGCGTGACGTTCCCTGACGGTGTAGCCGTAAATCCGGCCGGTACGCGGGTCTACGTGGCCGGCTCCAGTGTTTCCGTGATCGACACGTCTTCGAACACCGTCATCGCCACGTTTAGCGCCGGAGGGATTGCAACCGTTGCCATCGCCGTAAACCCAGCCGGGACCCGCGCCTATATAGCCAATTTAAACAACGTTACGGTAATCGATACATCGTCGAACACGGTCGTGGCAACCATAGGCGTCGGCGCTGGCCCGACTGGCGTGTCCATAAACCCGGCCGGGACCCGCGTGTATGTCGTCAATGCTATCAGCAATAACGTCTCGGTGATTGATACGTCCTCAAACACCGTCGTCGCCACGGTGGGCGTCGGCGTTAACCCGGAAGGAATCGCCATCGGCCCGGGATCTTCTTCTTTGCCGCAAACACCGGCCCCGGCATCGCTGGTGCTGACCACGGTAGGGATTGCGTGTCTTGGCATGTACTGGATGCTAGTGGGGCGGGGCATTGGCGCGCAGCCGCTTACCAGGCGGCTCTGAATTATTCGGAGATCGCCGTCCCACTCAACCGAACCCCGGTAATCCTCTGCCCCCGAGCCGCCTCCATCAACATCGCAATCCGCCGCGCGGCCAACTCCGGCTTCAGCCCTTCTTCCCGAATATTAGAAACACAATTCCTCTCCGAATCATTCCTACCCACGCGAGGCCCCCAGGTCAGATAAGCCCCCAAACTATCCGGCGAACTCAACCCCGGCCTCTCGCCAATCAAAATGAGACTCATCTTCGCGCCCAGCAACTCCCCGATCTCATCCGAAATCGCCACCCGAGCCTGCTGCGCGACCACAATTGGCGCCAGCTTCCATCCCTCCAGCAAGGGCAGCAGCGCATCCAGCACCGGACCCGCATGACGATGCACAGCAGTAGCAGACAACCCATCGGCGAGAATCAGCACGGCATCGTAATCGCCACGTTGAAGCAAAAAAGGGTCGGAAAGCCGACGCCCAAGGTCGGGTCGACGCAGATAAATTGTCCGGTTTGGCGCCGCGGAGTGCACATTCAATGCGCAGTACTGTACATAGGATGTACAGTCGAGCTCATTGAACACCGCATCCCGAGCCCTGGCATGCGCCAACTGGAACGCTAAAAGCTCCTTTGTAGGCAAACTATTCCCGACGCGCCCCAGCGAAATGCGAGCTAACATAGCAGCAGCGCCTTCTCAAACGCATGGGAGCCCATCCGCTCGAACCACGCCTCAAACTCCGGCGCCGGCCGCATCTTTAACAAATCGCGGAGGTAAAGCGCATCGTGAAAGGACGTGCTCTGGTAATGCAGCATGATGTCGTCCGCCCCCGGCACGCCCATAATGTAGTTGCATCCCGCTGCACCCAAAAGGGTTAACAGCGAATCCATATCGTCCTGATCAGCCTCCGCATGGTTCGTGTAACAGACGTCGCACCCCATGGGAAGCCCCATCAATTTGCCGCAAAAATGGTCTTCGAGACCGGCCCTAGTGATTTGTTTTCCGTCATATAGGTACTCCGGCCCAATGAACCCGACCACGGTATTCACCAGCAGCGGCTCATACCTTTTTGCCACCGCGTAAGCCCGCGCCTCGCAAGTCTGCTGATCGATCCCATGATGCGCGTTGGCCGACAGCGCGCTGCCCTGCCCGGTCTCGAAATACATAACGTTTGCACCTGGATGCCGCTCTTTCGCCATCGCCCAGGCATCATCGAGCAAACTTAGATCAATGCCGAAGGCGCGATTAGCGCCTTCGGTTCCAGCAATGCTCTGAAAAACCAGGTCGACCGGCGATCCGCGCCGCATGGCCTCCATCTGCGTCGTGACGTGAGCCAGCACGCAGGTTTGCGTGGGAATATCGAGCGTTTCCCGAATCTTATCGAGCAAATGAAGCAATGTCTCGACCGACCGCAAATCGTCCGAAGCCGGATTTACGCCAATCACCGCATCGCCCGAGGCATAGGTCAATCCATCGACAATGCCGGCGGCTACGCCACGCGGATCATCCGTCGGATCATTGGGTTGCAAGCGCGTGGAGAACCTTCCGGGGAGCCCAAGCGTATCGCGAAACCTGGTCACCACGCGGATTTTCTTGGCAACCGTAATTAGGTCCTGCACGCGCATGATCTTCGATACCGCCGCCGCCATCTCCGGCATGATCGATAGCGCCGAAATCGCGTCGCCCGAGGCTTCGAGCAGCCACTCGCGAAACTCGCCGACGCTCAAATTCGCGATGGGCGCGAAGCGCTCACTGGAATGCGTATCTATAATCAGGCGCGTGACTTCGTCTTCCACTAAAAGCTCATTTTGAAACCGCGTAAGAGGAATATCAGCCAGCTCCATCTGCGCCCGCGCGCGTTCTTCCGCCGATTCCGCGGCGATCCCAGCCAACTGATCGCCGGAGCGCAACGGGGAAGCTTTCGCCAGCAGCGTCTTCAGTTCCATTTTTGTGCGAACTCTTCTTCGGGCGACAAAACCAGGCGTTTTTGAGCGTAAAACGCGAAATATGCGAGTCCCAACGCGAACCACACTGCCGCGCCCCACACTCCTTTGTTGTAATCGGGATTCAGAAACAGCACAATCAGCGTAATGGACGCAATAATAATCGCAATCCACGCGCCCGCAACTCCGAGGGGGCTCACATACGGCCGTTCCAAGTTCTTTCGACGCAGCAACAAAAACGAAGCCATCTGCAAAATGTAAGCGATTACGGCTCCGAAGACAGCCATATTTAAAAGGATGGCACCAACCTGGCTGTTCTGTCCGAAGAAATAAATTCCCAACGCCGCCGCCATGCCCAGCGCCGATCCGGAAACCAGCGCGCGCACCGGAGTCTTGTGGCGCCTGCTCGTCACCGATAGCCATGGCGGAAAATATCCGGCTCGCGAAAGCGAATAGATTTGCCGGCCATAGGCGTAGATGATGGTGTGGAAGCTGGCGACCAGGCCGATCACCGCGACGACGCCGAATAATTTGGTCCACTCGGATCCGGCTATGGTTTGAAAACTCAAAACTAAAGGCTCCTGCGACACACCGAGTCTCGCCGCGCCCGGCGCGATGGCGGCGCTTAGAATCATCGTTAGGAAAGAACAAATAATGAGCGTCATGAGGCCATAAAGAATGCCTTTCGGCATGTCGCGGCACGGGTCGTGCGATTCTTCCGCGGCTAGCGGGAGTTGCTCAATTCCTAGGTACAGCCAGAGCGCGAAAGGCAGCGCGGGCGCCCATGCTTTGTATGGGCCTTTTGATGGAACATCGAACGCGTAGCGTTGAAAGTCGACGTGCGGAATCGCGCCGATCCAGAATACGATCAACACGATCAACGCTGCAAGCGCGATAAATACCGAGAACCGGAAAGACAGCGCCACGCCGAAAACGTTCAGTGCCACGAACAGCATATAGCAGACGATCCACCAGCCGGGTTCCCACGATTTCGGAGTATGAAAAATGGCTCCCATATATCCTCCGATGCCGACGACGATGGTCGCGGGAGTGAGGATATATTCCATGTTTTCAGCCAGTCCGGTGATGTATCCGCCCCACGGGCCCATGGCGGTGCGAGCGAATGAATACGCGCCGCCGGTGTGCGGTAATGCGGGGGACATTTCGGCGATGGAGAAGCAGAGCCCCAAGTACATGGCGGTCATGACGATGAGGGCGATGAGCATGCCCGAGAATCCGCCGGCGGTGAGGCCGAAATTCCAGCCGAAGAAGTCGCCGGAGATGACGGCGGCGACGCCTAACGCCCAGAGATGCAATACGCGTGCGTGGCGGCGGAGTGTGCGTTTTTCGAAGTACTCTTCTGGTGGCTTGGAATAAGCGGGCAAGAGTTACATTCTATAATGGCAGCGCATGGCGCTGCCCCACTTGGCGATCGATCATGTGTTTGTGTGCACGGAGCGCGGCGCGCCGGCAGCGGAGCTTTTGAAACAAGCTGGGTTCACGGAAGGAATCCCGAATCGTCACCCGGGGCAAGGGACCGCTTGCCGCAGATTTTTCTTTTCCAACTTCATGCTGGAGTTCCTGTGGCTGGAGGACGAAGCGGAGGCGAGGGGCGAGCAGGCTCGCGGACTCCGATTGTGGGAACGCTTTGGGGGGCCCGCTTCGCCTTTTGGCGTGATTCTGCGGGGCTCCGGACCGTGTCCGTGGCTGTCGTGGAGCTACAAGCCGCCGACGATGCCAGGGCTGGAGCTGGAGATTGCGGCGGACGCTGAGTTGGATGAGCCGATGTGGTGTTATATGAGGAGCGATCGAGGCTCGACGGGTGTTCACGAGGTTACCGGCGTAGTGATTGGTTGTCCTTTTGTGAAGGCGGGTTCGGTGACTCGCGCGATGGCGGAGAGTGGGGTGATCGGGGTGCGGAGTGGGGTGGATCACTTGTTGGAGTTGGAGTTTGGCGGGGGGCTAAGAGGGACGGTGCATGATTTCAGGCCGGAGTTGCCGGTGGTGATCCGCGGATAGTGGCCTGTTCAGGCATCGACACGAGTGTCGACGCGGCACGCACGAGTGCGTGCGCCACGTGAGGGCTGTTGGGATATGTGGACACTACGCGTGGTGGTGGACTTCCCAACCTTTGTAGACGGACAGGGCTTCGGCTACGGCTGCGCCATAACTACTGATGTTTACTGCTACGTGGTGTTCGTAGCCGTTGCGGCAGATGTAGTGTAAGAGGCGCTGGAGGCCGGGGATTTTTACTACTCCGTAGCCGCCGAAGCTGTTTAACTGGTCGCGGGTGATTTCGCCTTCGCCTACGTAGGCTCTCATTTTGCCGTTGAGATCATCCGTCGAGACGCGGCAGAAGGTTAGGGGGCCGGATTTCATTTTGCCTACTACTGTTCCAAAAGTATTCTCCTTGCCCACTGATCCGGCAATGATTTCCTGGAAGTCCATTTTTACGTTTTCGAAAAAGTGCTTGGGTAAGTTGGAACAGTGGAAGATTACGCTCTTATCGGGGTCGTCGCCGAAGTTATTGTTCCAGTCGACGATGGCGCTGGGGGTTTCGGAGGCTAGCTGCAATGCATACATGCCGATCATGCCGACCATATCGGTTTCGCAGGCGCTGGGCAGGAGGTTGTTCGACATCATGCTCATGATGGTGCAGGGGACAACGCCGAAGAATTCCTGCATGGCGGTCCAGCATTGGACGGATGTTCCGGCTAGTTCGTTGTCGTGCATCCAAGAATCGACTACTACGCCGAACTTGGACATTTTCAGAAGAGACTGGGCGGGGGTGTTGTTTTCGTTTACGTAACGGCCGATGTTGGCTAACTTTTCCTTTACTCGCGGGTCGTCGTCGGTTAGGCGGTTGATGCGACCGAAGACTTCGGAGAGGTCTAACGTTTCTACGGTGATGCCGGAGTGTTCCATCAGCTTCTCGCTGAAGCGCACGGTGTTGAAGGCGGCGGGGCGTGCTCCGATGGCTCCTACGCGGGGGTTCTTAAGACCCTTGACTACTCGGCAGATTGCGGCGAAGTTAGCTAAGTCTGCGCGAAAAACTTCAGAATCCGGGGCTACTGTGTGTTGTTTCGTTAAAGAATATTTGATTCCGTATTGCCAGAGGTTGTTGCAGGCGGAGATTTTGCCACAGAAGCTATCGCGGCGGGCGCCCATCAGCATTTTTGTGGGGTCGTCGGGGAAGGCTTGCAATAAGACCGGTACGTCGAGGCCGGCGAATCTAAGGGTGTTGGCAATGGCTCGTTCGTCTCCGAAGTTGGGGAGGGCTACTAAGACTCCGTCGATTTGGTCGCAATGTTGTTTGAAGAGGTCGGAACACTTGCGGGCGTCGGCTAGGGTTTCTACTGCGCCGTGTTTGGTTTGCTCGGGGGTTAGGCAGATGGTGTTGTAGCCTTGTTGTTCGAGGACTCGTAAGATCTCTATGCGGCCTTCCCTCGCTAACGCGTCGGGGAAGAAGCCTCGGTTGCCGATGATGATTGCCAGGGTGGTCATGGTTTATTTTGGATTGTCTGACCGGCGGCTGAAGCCACCGCTGCAAGCTGAAGCTCGCGCCACCAACCGTCATTTCGGGCGGAAGGATAAGACGTAGGCGGCGCCGATTATCGTTAGTAAGCCGCCCCACCAGACTGGGGCGTGGAGGTTGGCTAGGACGGTGTTCGGTGGATTGGACCATTCGGAGAGGCCGCTGATTAGAATCAGGATGCCGTAGGCTAGCAGCATTACTCCAACGAAGAACCAGACGGGGATGATGTGGTGTTTTTCGCTCATATGAGTTACCAAAAGATGTATTGCAATACTACGAAAAGCGCCGCGGCCACTCCGGCCCAGAAGATTGGCTTTTGCGTCAACGGTACATGGCCTTCGCTGGGGATTGCCGTTACGCCGTAGACTAATCCTTCTAACTCGCTCGCGGGTTTTGGCTTGGTCATTAGGCTCACTACCACTGTTACCAGGACGCAGATTAGCCAGGACCAAAGGGCTCGGTACATGTCTTCGGCCATGGCTTTGGCGTGAGTGGACATGGCGATTAGGGCTAACGCTTCAGGGTTGAACTTCACGATTAAGAACATGCCGATGGAGGAGAGTGTGCCTGCGAAGAGTCCCGCGAAGCCTCCGGCGGCGGTGGTGCGTTTCCAGAGCATACCTAAGATCACGGTGCCGAACAAAGGGGCGATGAAAAAGCTGAAGAGCGCTTGCACGTAGTCCATGATGCTGGTGAAGCCCATGGCTAAATATGCTGCGCCGATACTGATGATGAGACCGATGATGGTACACCAGCGTCCCATGGAGACGTAATGTGCATCGGGCGCGGACTTGCGCATGAAAGGACGGTAGAGATCGTAGGTCCAGACGGTGGCGAAGGCGCTGACGTTTCCAGCCATGCCTGCCATGAAGCCTGCTACCAGGGCGGTGATGCCGAGGCCCAAGAGGCCGGGGCCCATATATCTTGCCATCATCAGCGGGAGAACTTCATCGTACGTGTGCTGGCCGGCGATGGCGGAGCCTTGAGGGACTAGATGTTCGGGCAGGACGGCCAGGCCGATCAGGCCGGGGACGATCACGATCAGGGGGACGGCCATTTTGAAAAACGATCCGATGATGGGGGCTAGTTTTGCGGATCTTAGATCCTTTGCGGCTAGGACGCGTTGGACGACTAAGAAGTCTGTTGTCCAATAGCCCATCGAGATGATCGCGCCGAGGCCGAAGACGATGCCGGTCCAGTGCATGCCCATGGGATTATCTTGCGCGCTGCCTAGAGTGCTCCAGGCGTGGGTGAAGTCTTGCCCGGGAAAATTGGACTTGATGCGCGCGACCAAGCCGTCCCAGCCGTGGGTTTCGATTAAACCGAGGATGGGGATCAGGAGGGCTCCGAACCAGATCAGGAAAAATTGCAGGACTTCATTGAAGATAGCCGAGAAGAGGCCTCCGGAGGCGACATAGATGCCTACGGTGAGCGACGAAACCCAGATGCTGAAATGGATGTTCCAGCCGAGCACCACCTTCATAATGACGGCCATGGCGTACATGTTGACGCCGGACATGAGGATGGTCATCAGGGCGAACGAGATCGCGCTGAGGCCGGAGGCGGCGGGGCCGTAGCGCAGTTGCAGGTAGCCGGGGACGGAGTGGGTTTTCGAGATGTAGTAGAACGGCATCATGACGATGCCGAGGAACAGCATGGCGGGGATGGCTCCAACCCAATACCAGTGCGCGGCGAGGATGCCGTACTGATACGACGCTCCGGCCCAGCCGAGCAGTTCGAGCGAGCCTAGGTTGGCGGATAAGAAGCTGAGGCCTGCGACCCAGGCGGTCATTTCGCGGCCGGCTAGGAAAAAATCTTCTCCGCTTTGCGCGAATTTGCGGAGGTAGAAGCCGATGCCGAGGACCATCAGGAAGTAGAGGACGATGATCGCGAGGTCGACAGGGGCGAGGGAAATCATGCGGTCGGTGGTCATTTTGTTTGGCCGTAGGTGGTGTGGTAGCGGTGGAACCACTTCCTAACTTCGCGCGGGTGCATGGGCTTCGGCGTGCCTTTGAGTAATGCAAGATGAACGGTGTGGGCGACGTCTTCCAGCATGACGGCGGCTTTCAGTGCGTCGCGAGGGGTTTTGCCGATAGCGAACGTGCCGTGATTCGCGAGCAGCACGGCGGGGGATTTGCCGATGTGTTTGAGGATGGCTCGGCCGATGTTGTCGCCGTGATTATCGATGTAGGGGACGCAGGGGATTTCGGCGCCGAATTCGTCGGCGATGGCGGTCAGGAAGACGGGGATCGATTTGCCAAGGACGGCGAAACTGGTGGCGTAATTGGAGTGGGTGTGGATGACGCCGCCGATGTCGGGGCGGTGGTTGTACAAGTAAAGATGATGCGGGAGGTCGACGGAGGGTTTGTATTTGCTGTCGATTGATTTGCCTTTGAGGTCGGTTACCACCATGTCGGAAGGGCGCATCTTTTCGTAATCCATGCCGCTGGGCTTGATGACGACGAGGCCGCGCGAGCGATCGATGCCGCTGGCGTTGCCGCTGTGCATGGTTACGAGGCCGGCGCGGAAGATGCCTTGGTTGGCTTCCCAGACGGCTTTTTTGAGAGCTTTGAGGCTCATGCTTTGAGGGTCACCGTGACGATGGACATCGCGGGCAGATCGACGCGCAGGCGGCCGTTTTCGACCGCGACCGAATGCGGCTTGGTGGTGATTTTGTCGGGATCGTCGAAGCTGTTGTAGGCGTTCATGTCCGAGTGGTGGAGGATCTGCGCGCTGGCGCTGGAGGTTGTCGCGCCGGTGAAGGAGCAGTCGGCATGCACGTCGGTTGAGGGGCGCGGGTTGACGAGCGTCACGACGACGTCGGGGCCGTTGCGCGAGGCGGAGATGGAGAGGTCGAGCGCGTCGGTCGACTCCTTTTCGGTGCGCACGGCGGTTTTCAGCCGATGCGGCTTGAACATCATGTACGCGTAGTAGGTAGTCGTGCGGACGCAGTGGGTGCCCATCGGGCCGTCGGTGAGCAGCATCGAATGCAGCACGTTCACAATCTGCGCGATGTTGCACATGTACAGCTTGTCGGCTTGCCGGTTGAAGAGATTGAGACCGAGGCCGGCGGCGACGGCTCCGCGCATGGTGATCTGCTGCCAGAGGCGGCCGTAATTTTTCTCCTCGTCGGGAATCATACGGTCCCACACGCCCCATTCGTCGAGCATAAGGTTCATGGATCGCTGCGGGCGGGGCTCAAAGCCGTCGAGGATGGCTCGCTGCTGGATGATGGCGTTTTCGACGCGCTGGAAGGTGGACATTTGCGTGTTCATCGCGTCTTCAGTGAACTTTGTCGGCGTGAGCTGGGAGTTTTCGTAGAAGTGCATGGCGAAGCCCTCGGGGATGCGGCCGCCGGTGTTTTGGGTGAGGAATTTTCGCGACCAGTCGACGTTGTTGCCGTTGGGGCCACAGGCGATGAGGAATAATTTCGTTCCTCCCCAGTTGCGCATGTAGCCGGAGAACTGGCGGAACTGATCGGCGTAATGTTCGGGCATCATGCGTCCGCCGCAGCCCCAGTTTTCGTTGCCGACGCCCCAGTAGCGGACATTGAAGGGTTCTTGCGAACCGTTCGCCACGCGCTCATCGGAAAGAGTGCTGCCCGCGGGGTAGTTACAATATTCTACCCAGTCGCGCAGTTCAGCAGGGGTGCCGCTGCCGACGTTGCCCGCGAGGTAGGGCTCGGCGCCAATTTTTTTGCAGAGGCCGATGAATTCGTGGACGCCGAAGCTGTTGTCCTCAACGTATTCGCCCCAGTGCATGTTGACGCGCTTGGGGCGCTTGGGGCCGATGCCGTCGCGCCAGTGGTAGTCGTCGGCGAAGCAGCCGCCGGGCCAGCGGAGGACGGGGACGCCGAGCGCCTTCAGATAATCGACGGCGGCTTTGCGGTAGCCATCGACGTTCGGGATGGGCGAATTTTTTCCGACCCAGAGGCCCCCGTAGACGCAGGAGCCCAGGTGTTCAGCGAAGTGTCCGTGGAACTCGGGGCGGACGATGCCGATCGAATCGCCGGTATGGATCGTGACTCGTTCGGTTTTCGAATCGGCGGCGAGGAGGCCTTTTGGTAGCAGCGCAGAAATTCCGGCGGCTGTGCGAAGAAACTGGCGTCTCGACTGGCTTGGTCGCATGATTTGTTAATGCTACAACAACTAAAAGAAGGCCGATTGGCAATCGGCCGCAGGCTGCCAGCCTTCACCACATCGCTACTGTTTGCGACCGCGGGCGGGCTGGGGCGTCAGATCGACGCCCGCGGATTTGAGCGCGGGAGTCGCGGTGACGTAATCGAGCTTCGGGGCCTGTTTGCGGACGCCGTCGAAGACGAAGAATCGCGCGGCGTCGTCCATGCCGGCGCGGCCGGTGGTGACGCCGCGATCCTTTAGGATTTGGGCGACGCGTTCGTAGGGGCTTTCATCTTCCTGCCAAATACGGATGTCGGAGTTGGGCTGAATCAGCTCCCGGGCGCGCATTTCTTCGAAGCCTGGGAGGACCCAGGCGGGGTCGCCTTTCGCGGGTATCACGAGGATGAAGGAGCGCTCGCTTTTGCCCCAACGGACGCCGGTGAGGTACATCATTGCGGGTCCGGGCTCGAGCACGATGGCGCCGAGGCCGAACTCCTTCATTGCTTGCTGCGCTTTTTCGAGGCGGGCGTGAAAATCGGGTGTCTGCATGTTTTATCCGAAAGGTTGGTCGATTGCGGGGCTTTGCTTGGTGAACATTTTCGCGCCGCTCTCGGTGATGTACATGCAATCTTCGAGGCGGACGCCGAATTCGCCGTAGATGGCGATGGTCGGCTCGTCGCTGAAGCACATGCCGGGTTGAATTTTGGTCTTGTTGCCTTTGACGAGATTGGTCCATTCGTGGCCGTCGAGGCCGATGCCGTGGCCGGTGCGATGGGGCAGGCCGGGCGTCTTGTAGCCGGGACCAAATCCGCCCTTGGTGATCACGTTGCGGGCGGCTGCGTCGACGGATTCGCAGGTCGCACCGACTTGCGCGGCGGCGAGCGCGGCATCCTGCGCCTTGCGCTCCAGATCCCACACGTATTTCTGGCGATCGGTGGGCTTGCCGAAAATCACCGTCCGCGTTATGTCGCTTTGATAGCCTTCGACGCTGACGCCGTCGTCGATGAGGACGAAATCGCCTTCGCGCAACTGCTGCGGCGCGATGCTGCCGTGGGGGAACGCAGTGTACTTGCCGAAAATAGCCATCGCGCCGCCGTTCGCGCCGAGGGCTCGGAAGGCTGCGGAAATATTTTTGGCCAGTTCGCCGTTGGTCATGCCTTCGCGGAGGGTGGTGAAGGCGGCTCGATACGCTTCGATGGTGATGTCGTTGGCGCGCTGCATCAGGGCGATTTCGGCTGGGGATTTTATGATGCGGCAGCCGGCGGTAACGGCGTCGGCGCTCACGAATTCGAGAGAGGGAGCTTCCTTGCGGATACCGTCGTAGACGGCGAAGCGGACGCGTTCCTCTATACCGACCCGGGTCGCGCCGCAGTCTTTCAAGTACCGCGCTAGCAGCTTAAACGCGAACCCGTCATTTAGTGTTGTGTGTAGTTCGCTTCCCGGGTCATCCACGTCATGAAGGGGCGGAGCCACCCAACCGCGGCGACCCTTGGCGGGAATCACAACCGCGGAAAAGTGCTGGCCCTGGGTTCCGTGTACGCCCGTGAAATAAAACATGCTCGATCCGCCTTCGAGGACGATCGCGTCGATTTTGTTTTCCCGCATCAGGCGCTGCGCTTTATCGATGCGGGCGCGGGTTTCGGCGTCGGTGATGGGCTGGACGCCGTCCAGCATCGGGCGGAGCTTTTTGATGGCGTCGGGAACGTTCTGCGCGTCGGCGAAGTTCGCCGCGCCCGCGGCCGCGACTGCCATGAACACTCTTCGATTCATTTTATAAAACACTCCTCATCTGGCCGCCGTCGGCTTGTAGGGTTGCGCCGGTTATGTAGGACGCGGCGTCGGAGAACAGGAACACGGCGGCAGCGGCAAACTCTCGGGGATCGCCGTAGCGTCCCATGGGGATGGTCTGCTGCATTCGCTTTTGCTGTTCTTCCAGGCTGATTCCCTGGCGCTTGCTGTTTGATTCGTCTAATTCGCGAAGACGGTCCGTCGCGACGCGGCCGGGGATCAGGTGATTCACGCGGATTTTTTGCCCGACCAGTTCGGTGGCCAATGTTTTTGAGAGCGCGGCGACAGAGGCGCGCAGAATGTTTGAAAGCGCCAGGTTTGGAATCGGCTCCTTCACCGAGCTGGAGGTCGGCAGAATGATGCTGCCGCCGCCGCGCGCGGCCATCGAGGTGACGGCGAGGCGGACCATTCTGACGGCGCTCATCAAGATAAGCTCGAACGCCTTCTGCCATTGGGCGTCGTCGAAGTTGAGCGTCGCGCCGGGAGGGGGACCGCCGGAATTGGTGAACAAAAGGTCGATGCCGCCGAAGTGGTCGATGGTTTTCTGATGCCACTGCTCGATGGCCTGAGCGGACGATACATCGGTGGCGACGGCGAGGACGCGGGCGCCGGTTTCTTCTTCGATCCTGCGGCCGGCTGCGGCTATGGCCGCCGCGTCGCGCGAGGCGATCGAGACCTGTACGCCTTCTTCGGCGAGCGCTCGCGCCACGGCATAGCCCAGGCCGCGGCTGGCCCCGGCGACCATGGCGACTTTATTGGTCAGACCTAATTGCATAAGAGACAGTCTTTCAGTGTACCGCTCAGAGAGCGGGAGTTCTACAACGGACAGCGTTCGTTGTGGGAAAATTTGAGCGAACGCTGCTCGCATGTGGGCTCTGGAGGGGCTAAAAGATGGTTGAACCCGATGAGGACTTTAGCTACGCGGAGACGAGGGACAGATTTGAGGCGAAGTTGAGCCGCGACCTCGCGCAGACCTTCGACACGGTAGCCAAGATCGCCATGCGTGCTTCCGCTGAGTTCTCCGAGGGCGCAAGTAATATGAAGGTGCTCCAGAAAATTCAGAAGGCGCATTCTGTAGTGACATTGATTATGGACGACGCCATGCGAGGATTGAACGAAGCCACTTCGTCAGCGCTGGCCTTCGGTGTAATGACGGGACTCGAGGCAGGTGAGGATAAAGGCGAATCCTGACATCCCGCTGTCGCCCGCCCCCAGCAACGTTTCGGAAAATTGCCGCTCGTGAAACTGTCGAAACATCCGATGGGCCGATTGCCAATTGGCCGCAGGCTTCCAGCCTGCCCCACGAGGGCCCTCACAGGACCCGAAGCTCGCTTGAGGGAAATTCGATCAGCCATTCTTTGTTGTCGCGTTGGCGGTCGAATTCGGCGCGGGGCACGTCGGCCCTGATGCCTCCTTCGAATTCGAGGCGCATTCCGTGGGGTTTTTCGATGGCTCGGGACAAAGACGCCGGAACCTGGTTCGGGCCGGGGCGACCGAGACGCGCGCCGACGATGAGTTGCTCCGGGCGCACGCATAGGGTCACGCGATCGCCTTTGAAACGGCCGGGGAAATAAGGGCCGTCCAGTTCGAACTCGCCCATCTGCACTTTGCTGGTGTTGCGGCCGGGATCGAGCGCGCGGATTTCACATGGGATCAAATTGAATGCGCCCAGCAGGCGGGCGACCTCAATGTTTGCGGGCTGATCCAGAATTTTCCGCGGCGGTCCGCTTTGCACGATCTTTCCTTCGCGCAGAATCAGCATCTCCTCGCCGAGTTCGAAGCATTCGTCCAGATCGTGCGTGACGAGCAGAACGGGAGTCTTGAAATCCGCCCGCACCTGGCGCAGCACTTCGTAAAATTCGGCGCGCAGAGGCGCGTCGAGGCCTTGGGCGGGCTCGTCGAGGAGAAGGAGTTTCGGCGCGACGATTAACGCTCGCGCGATGGAGCAGCGCTGGCGCTGTCCTCCGGAGACCTCGTGGGGTCGGCGGCCCGCCGCCTCTGTTAACCGGAACGTCTCCAGCATTTCGCTCACGCGGCGATGGCGTTCCAGGCGCGGACGGCGCTCCGCGGCGAAGACGAGATTTTCGCGCAGGGTCATGTGCGGAAACAGCGCGTAGTTCTGAAACACGTATCCGCAATTGCGGGCCTGCGGCGGAAGGTGCACGCCGGTGGTGCCGTCGAACAGCAGATCGTCGTCCAGCAGGATACGTCCTTCGTCTGGCCGCACGAATCCGGCGACGGCGTCCAGCACCAAAGTCTTTCCGGAGCCGCTGGGGCCGAACAGAACGGTGACGCCAGAGGCGGCTTGAAATTCGAGGTCGAGTGAAAATCCGGCCGAATCAGGACACTGCG
>Ga0210394_10005183_pt1 | contig 14715 bp, 15 predicted proteins | sample IncBWC12MmetaG_FD_160121 | JGI IMG/M metagenome (GOLD analysis project Ga0210394, IMG submission 160121) | Forest soil microbial communities from Barre Woods Harvard Forest LTER site, Petersham, Massachusetts, United States - Inc-BW-C-12-M | ecosystem: Environmental > Terrestrial > Soil >... | reverse complement strand
TCCCCTGGCGCGAAGCTCAAGCTTGCCGTTGCCCGGCACGAGCTTGGCTTCGTTACCGAGAATCGGAAGCCCGACATGACCGGAGCGGCTGGTGCGAGGCGTGGCCGACATGAACAGCGGCGCGGTTTCGGTGGCGCCCAATCCCGTCAGCATCGGAACGCGGAAGCCGGTTTCGCGCGCGGACAACTCGTCCAGACTGTTCCAGACGAAGGGCGACATCGCCGCACCCGAGAAGAACATCGCGTGCAAGCGCTGAAAGAATTTGCCCCTGAAGGCTGCATCATCGCGCAAATACGGCAGCAGAGATTCGAAACCTTTCGGCACGTTGAAATACACCGTCGGCGAAATCTCGCCGAGATTGCGCACGGTCTCTTCGATGCCGCCCGGCATCGGCCTGCCGGCGTCGAGATACATCGAGCCGCCATTGAAGAGCACCAGCCCGATATTATGATTGCCGCCAAACGTATGATTCCACGGTAGCCAATCGACGATGACCGGAGGCTCCTCTTTCAGGAATGCCAGGGTCTCGCGGATCATGACCTGATTGGAGCAAAGCATCCGCTGCGTGTTGATGACCGCTTTGGGGTCGCCCGTCGACCCGGACGTCAGCAGGAATTTCACGATGGTATCGCCGCCTATCGCCCGATGCACTGTGTCGAGATCGGGATGCAGCGGCGTGGCCAGCAACTCCGCAAGCATCGTCACGGCGCGGCCGGGCAGCATGCCGCGCGATACCACGATTTCGACTTTCTCCGGAACATTGGCCCGCAAGGCGGGAGCGAACCTGTCCGCGTCGTCGACGAACACCAGCCCCGGCGTCAGAAGCTTCGTGACAAAGGAAAGCTTGCTGAAATCTTTCGAGATCAGCGAATAGGCCGGCGACACCGGACAGAACGGCACGCCCGCGAGCATGGCGCCGAAGGCGAGGAGCGCATGATCGATCGAGTTTCCGGAGAGGATGACGACCGGCCGTTCCGCTGAAAGGCCGCGCGCCAAAAAAGCGGACGCGATGTGGCGGCTAAGGCGCAGCAACTCGGCGTAGGTGATTTTCCGCCAGCCGCCGCCAGCCGTCCGCTCGGCCATGAAGATCCGCTCCGGCGCGGTCTCCGCCCAGTGATGCAAGGAATCGGTCAGCCGAACCGGATAGTCGGCGAGCGTCTGATCGGGCCTGAGATAGATGGTGCCGTCGGCACGGCGATCGACCGACACCGTGGGGACGCCGAACGAAATCGCGCGCAACGGATGCAAGCTGCCGTCTGGCGACGGCACCTTGCCGTTCCCCTGCGCGGGCAGGTCGGCTCTCGCGCGCATGCCCTGTCTTCCTCCCTGATAGTTATGTTTTATAACTAATTGGGCGGAAGTCAATCATGCGGCACGCGCGTCCCGGCCATGACGGAGTGCGAAATTCTAGCGGGCCATCATGTGTTGCGGCAACCAGGTCGCCAGCAGCGGAAACGCAATCAGAATAATCAGGCGAATGATGTCGGTGGCGACAAACGGCAGCACGCCCTTGAAGATCGTGATGAAGGACACGTCCTTGACGACGCTCTTGATGACGAAGACGTTCATGCCCACCGGCGGATGAATCAGGCCGAGTTCAACCGTCATCACGATGATGACGCCGAACCAGATCGGATCAAATCCAAGTTGCGAGACCACCGGAAAGATGATCGGCACGGTGAGGATGATCATCGCCATGGCGTCCATCAGACAGCCGAGGATCAGATACATCACCATGATCACGGCGAGCACGCCATAACTTCCGAGGCCAAGCCCGGTGAGGAATTCGGTGACCTTTTGCGGCGTCTGCGTCACGGTGAGGAAATAGCCGAAAATCAGCGCGCCGATCAGCACCGTGAACACGGCCGCCGCCGTCCGCGTCGCCTGCAACAGCGAGGCCAGAATTTTTTCCTTGTCGAGCCGGCCGGTCAAAACCCCGATCAGGAAGGCCCCGGTGGCGCCGACACCGCCGGCCTCGGTGGGTGTGAAGCGCGGCAAATAAGGCAGGCCGTAAAGGCCGCCGATGACGAAGATGAACAGCAAAACCGGCGCCCAGATCGACTTGAGCGCGACGAAACTTTCCCGCCAGGAGATCCGTGTCCCCGCAGGCAGGAAGCCCGGCCTGAAATAGCCGATCAATACGATGGTGATCATGTACATGGTCATCGCGAGCAGCCCGGGGATGATGCCGGCCATGAACAGCTTGCCGATGTCCTGCTCGGTGATGATGCCGTAGACCGCGAGCACGGTCGAGGGCGGCAACATCGCCCCCAGCGTGCCGCCGGCGGCGATCACGCCGGTCGCAAAGGATTGCGGGTAACCGAAGCGGCGCATCTCCGGATAGGCCACGGCCGAAAACGTCGCCGCGGTTGCGACCGACGAGCCGCAGATCGCGGCAAAGCCGCCGCAAGCCGCAACCGTCGCAATGCCGAGGCCGCCGCGCAGATGCCCGACAAACCCGTTGGCGGCGCGAAACAGATCGCGGCTCATGCCGGAATGGCTGACGAAGGTGCCCATCAGGAGAAACATCGGAATGACACCGAACGTATAGTCGGTCACCGTGCGCATCGAGGTCTGGCCGACCAGCTTCAGCGCCGGCGTACCGCCGACGAGGTAGCTGAAGCCGGAAACGCCGACGAGCCCCATCGCCATGCCGACCGGCACGCGCAGCAGCATCAAAACAAACAGCGCGACAAATCCGAGGATGGCGACGGCATCAGTGCTCATGCCGCGCTCACTCCGTAGCCTTGAGTTTGGGTTCGTGCATCTCTTCGGGGTGGAAAATCAGCCGATAGGTGCGGATCGCGATCAGAAGCACCGCGGAAACATCGCCGATCCACGCCACCGCGAAAAACGGCCAGGTCGGCATGTGCATGTCGAAGGTCGTGACATTGTCCTGATAGGTGCCGCGCACCTTGTCGAACAGCGTCCAGGTCTGCACCGACACCACGAACAGAAGCACCAGCGTCGCAAACACGTCGATCATGCGCTGATATTTCGGACCGACATTGCCCCAGATGAGATCGACGGTGATGTGGGTACCGCGATAACTCGTCGCCGCAATGCCCCAGAAAATCAGAATGCCGAGCATCAGCCGCCCGATATCGAAGGAATCCGGAATCGAATAGCTGAAGATGTTGCGCAGGAGCACCGCGACGAAAATATTGGCCGCGACAAGGCCGACAAAGCCGGCCGCAATCCATTCGATCGTGTCGATGAAGCGGTCCATGAAGTTGCGCGTCATTTCCGCTTCCCACAATCTTCGGGATGACCGGCTTCGAAAGGAGCGAGGAAAGGCGGCGAAAGAAATGGCCGCCGCGTCACTATGCTAGTGGAGTGGATTTGACATTCGCTCCGCCTGGCCCGCGCTCGCGATGCGAATGTCAAATCCAAAACTCCACTAGAAATCGATATTTGCTAGTGGTCCTTTTGATTCTAACATTTGCAAAAGTGCCTACCACACCGGGATGCAAATGTTAGAATCGGACCACTAGTGGCCGTTACTGCGTCAAGGCGTTATACTTGGCGAGCGAGGCGCGCAATTCGGCGAGCGCGGCATCAGCGTCGATCCCTGCCTTGCGGACGCCATCGCCCCACGTCTTGACCAGCGGCTCGGACGCCTTCTTCCACAGGGCGGTCTGTTCCGCCGTCAGCGTGTAGACTTCCTGGCCCGCTTCCGCCTTCACCTTGTCGAGGCCCGCGTCCTCGAACTTGCCCCATGGCTCGCCGACGCGACCGGCGGCCTCGGTGTTGCAGTTATCGTCGACCGCCTTCTTCTGCCGCTCCGACATCTGGTTATATTTGTCCTTGTTCATGACGAAGGCGAAGGTGGTGACGTAAAGCGGCGCGTCCATCTGGAATTTCGTTACCTTGTCGATGCCAAACAGAACCAGCGAGCCCCATGGGAAGGTGGCGGCATCGGCGACACCGCGTTCGATGATGTCGCGGACTTCCGGCGCCGAGGACTGCACATTGGTGCCGCCGAGCAGCGTGACGAAATTCGCGATCGTGGCATCGGCGGGGCGGATCTTCATGCCCTTGATGTCGTCGGGAACGAGGATCTTCTTGTTGCGCGAATGGAACGACGACGGCGCGTGGATGAAGGCGAGGCAGAACTTGACGTCCTTCATCTCCTTCTCGGCATATTTGCGATACCAGGCGTCGAGCCCCATCGAGCCGCCCTTGGCATCCGACATCAGGAAGGGCAATTCGCCGGCGCCGATGATCGGGAAACGGCCGGGCTGATAGCCCGGGTTGATGTAGGTGACATCGGCGATGCCGTCGCGCGCCATGTCGTAATGGTCGAAGGCCTTGCCGAGTTGTTGCGCCGGGAAAACCTTGTATTTGATGGTACCGCCGGATTCCTTTTCGACGGCGGCGCCCCAATCCTCCATCGCCTTTTGCAGCGGGTGCGATGCCGGGACCCAGTGCGAAAGCTTCAGCTCAAACGTCTTCTCCTGCGCCATCGCGGGCGACGTGAGGGCGGCAAGCAGCAACGCGAGCAAGGCCTTTTTCATCGATCACTCCCCTTTGGATAAAGGCAGGCTTTGGTCAGCCGCTCTTTTATTTAACATGTTATATACAGCTTATTTGGCTTTCAAGACGAACGTCGTCAGCTCATGCGTTGCTCGACCGTTATATGATATAACGATCAGCAGATGGCGACCACCCATCGCAAACCTATCGCATCGGGGGAAACAAGTATTGCGGACAAAAGTCGCAATCATCGGCGCGGGGCCGGCCGGCCTGCTGCTCGGCCAACTGCTGCACAGTTACGGCATCGACAACGTTATCCTGGAGCGTCATACGCCGGACTACGTGTTGGGACGCATCCGTGCCGGCCTGCTTGAAGAGGGTACGGTCGCGCTCCTCGACGAAGTCGGCGCCGGCAGCCGCGCGCACCGCGAAGGCCTGGTCCACGAGGGCATCGAACTCGCCTTCGACGGCGAGCGCCACCGCATCGACATAAAGGCCGCCACCGGCAAGACGATGATGATCTACGGCCAGACCGAAGTGACGCTCGACCTGATGAATGCGCGGCGCGCGGCGGGACTGACCAGCATCTACGAAGCCGAATACGTCAAGCCGATCGATTTCGACACCGACCATCCCCGCCTGTCCTATGTCAAGGACGGCGTCGCCGGCGAGATCGACTGCGACTTCATCGCCGGCTGCGACGGCTTTCACGGCGTCAGTCGCGCCAGCGTCAAACCTTCCGCGATAGAAACCTTTGAGCGGGTGTATCCGTTCGGCTGGCTCGGAATTCTCTCGGAGACGCCGCCGGTCAGCGATGAACTGATCTATTCCAACCATGAGCGGGGATTTGCGCTTTGCACCATGCGTTCGACCCACCGCAGCCGCTATTACGTGCAGTGCCCGCTCGACGATCATATCGACCAATGGCCGGACGACCGGTTCTGGGATGAATTGAAACGCCGGCTCGACCAGAAAGCCGCCGACAAGCTCGTCACCGGACCCTCCATCGAGAAGAGCATCGCGCCGTTACGCAGCTTCGTCGCCGAGCCGATGCGGTTCGGGCGAATGTTCCTCGCCGGCGATGCCGCCCACATCGTGCCGCCGACCGGCGCCAAAGGACTCAATCTGGCGGCCTCCGACGTGCACTACCTCTCGCAGGCTTTGAAGGAATATTACGACGAGAAGTCGTGGGCCGGCATCGACGGTTACTCGACGAAAGCGTTGTCACGCGTCTGGAAGGCGGTTCGCTTCTCCTGGTGGATGACCGCGATGATGCATCGCTTTCCCGACACCGCGGGCTTTGGCGCAAAGATCCAGATCGCCGAACTCGATTATGTCGTGAACTCGAAAGCGGCGATGACTTCACTGTCGGAAAACTATGTCGGCCTGCCATTCTAATTCTGTTTTAAACTTTGTAAGCGGTGCAATTTTCACGCCGATTGCGTTCAATGGCGCATCGTCACCTCATGAGCGCACGGAAATGACCGCATCCGACATTCCCGAAGGTTTTGAGCGCCAAACCCGGCGTAGTCCCCTCACCGATCCCTGGGAGCCGATCTATTCGAAGCAAACTCCTGACGCCATCATCCTGGGACTTCGGCTGGCCACACCGCATACCAATGCGCGCGGCTTCGTCCATGGCGGGTTGATTGCTGCGTTGACCGATAAGGCGATGGGCCACAGTTGCGGCCACAAGATGCACGGCGCTCACTCGCTGGTGACGGTCAGCATGTCCATCGATTTCATCAGCAGCGCCCAGATCGGGCAGTGGCTGGTGGTCGAGAGTGAGGTGATCAAAACCGGCGGCACGCTTTGTTTCGCGCAATGCCGCGTCACCGCCGATGGCGCGGTGATCGCAAGGGCGAACGGCACCTTTCGGGTGGTGAAGAAGCAATGAATACCTGGCTGTCATTCCGGGGCGATGCCAACGGGTCCGCGCAAGGCGCGGCCCGATGACAGGCTCCGCATCGAACTACGATGTGCAATTGCACATCGGAGAATCTCGAGGTTCTCAGGTGCGCAATTGCGCACCATAGTTCGCTCTACGAGCGCCCCGGAACGACGACGGCTCTTACTCAAAATGCCAATCGCTGATCTCAACGACCAGATCGATGAAGGTGCGCACCTTCGCCGATAACAGCCGCGAGGTCGGATAGACGATATGGATCGGCAGTGGCGCCGGTTCGAATTTTGCCAGCAGGATTTTCAGCCGGCCGGCCTTGATCGCGTCCGCCGCCTGATAAGCCAGCACCCGCGTCAGGCCGCCGCCTCGCACGGCATACCCAATCGCGGCATCGGCGCTGTTGGTCGTCAGGCGCGGCACGGGCGCGAAGCGGACTTCGTTTCCGTCGCGGACAAAGCGCCAATCGGGCGAAGCGGTGGCGCCGCCGAACTGAATGGTTTGGTGAGAGGCAATTGCTTCCGGCGTTTTCGGCTCGCCATGGGCCTTCAGATAGCCCGGTGAAGCAACCACGATGCGCCGCATCTCGCCGACATGACGCGCGACCAGGCTTGAATCGGCGAGATGACCGATTCGTACCGCTAGGTCGACGCCGTCCTCGACCAGATTGATCATGCGGTCGGCCAAGCGCAGTTCACCGGAGACTTCGGCATAGCGCTTGAGATATTCAGACATCACGGGACTGACATGAAGACGCCCGAACCCGACCGGCGCCGACACCACCAGTCGCCCGCTTGGCCGCGTGCGCTCGTCCTTAATGGATGCTTCGGCCTCCTCCACGTCGGCCAAAATCCGCCTGACCCGTTCGAGATAGCGCGCACCCGCATCGGTCAGCGCGACCGACCGCGTGGTCCGCTGCAACAACCGCGCACCCAGATGCTCCTCAAGCGCCGCGATCACGCGGGTCACGCCCGAGGGGGACAGGCCGAGCTTGCGCGCCGCAGGCGCAAAGCCTCCGAGGTCGGCTACCGCGATAAAGGCCTGCATGGCGTCGATGCGATCCATTTTATTATTTCATAATTCGCAATTATCAACTGTCAATCGCAATGATTGTTTTAAGAGCGGGAAATCATCATCTGAGGCAACGAAGTCCTAAATAGAACCGGGCCGGAGATTTCCGATGTCAGAAACCCACGCCTATTCCAGCGATGTCGCGTTCACACTAGCCGTGAAGGCCATTCAGGCGCGCAAGGGATCGCGCGAGGCCCATGCCAATGCCGAACAACGCGGCTGGCGCACCGAGATCGACGAAGACCTGGCGGCGTTCCTGGCTGCGGCCAACAGCTTCTACCTCGCGACCGCCTCTGCCGACGGCCAGCCCTACATCCAGCATCGCGGCGGGCCGCAGGGATTTCTGCGGATTCTCGACAAAAATACGCTTGCGTTTGTCGACTACAGCGGCAACCGGCAATACATCACGCAAGGAAATTTATCGGAAAACCCCAAGGCCTATATCTTCATCATGGATTATCTCCACCGTCGAAGGGTGAAGCTCTGGGGCGAGGCGCGGATCGTCGAGGACGACCCCTCGCTTCTGCAATCGCTGATGCCCAAGGGTTATAGAGCGCGGCCGGAGCAGGCGATCCTGTTTCGGATCGCCGCCTGGGACACCAACTGTCCGCAGCACATTCCGCAGAAATTCGATGCAGCCGATGTCGCTACTGCGCTTGCCTCGCGCGGTGCCCGCATCGCCGAACTGGAGGCGGAGCTGGCTGCGCTCAAGGGCGAGAAACCTTTATGACGCCGCCTCAGGCCGCTTCTCGAAGCGGTATCCAGGCAAACTCCGGATAATATCGTCCCATCATACGGTCGACATAGGCGACGAGATTGCCGAGCTGCTGAGCGCGCTCGCGCAGCGGCGAAGCAAAATACGGCGTAAGAATCCCGCCCACCATACCGAACGCTGTCGCATCCGCCCCACACGGAGAATCGCCCATCAAATACGGCTTGTCGCCGAGCTGGACCGACAGCGAAAGCAGCGAGCGGACCGCGAGATCGACGTCCTCGTCCGGGGCATGCCGGCCAAGGCCGCTGATGAGATAGTTTTCGGCGACACGGAACTGCGCGTCCTCGCGAAGCTTCTCGCGCATATGCGCCGGCGCGCCGTCAAAGAAATGCGCCGGCCCCTTGGCGAAGTTTTCAGGGTTCACCCAGCGCGCACCGACCAGCGCCCAATACATGTGGTGCTCGATCATTCGCTCATACGCCCAGGCCTGCGCCCGCTGCTGCAAATTCAGCGGAGCGTCGAAATCGAAGCCGTATTTGCCTTCGATATGCGCGCGGATGAACGTGGAATCGGCAATCGCTTCGGCCTCGTCCTCGATATAGGGCAATTGTCCCTTCGGCGAGGCGGTCGGCCTCGCCTTTTCCTTGACGTAGCCGAGGCCCGCCATCCTGAGCTGGACCTCGGTCTTGGTCACGAACGGGCTGATTTCCGGCAGGCCGAAGCCGGGGCCAAAGCCATAAAGCGTGATCAATGGAGCGCTCCTATCTTCCTGAACAAGCGCTTCAGGCTAGCCATGCCCTGCTGCCACCGTGGTGTCAGCAGTGGCGACATCGTGGCCCAGAGATCGAGGCCGTAGAGTAAGATCATGAGACAAACCCCTCTCGGTTTGAGTGTTGTCCCGGTATACTTGGCAGCTGCTGACAACATACTGTCAGCATCCAGCGGCGGTCCCCAAAAAAGATCAAGAGACAGTCCATGCGACGTGCCGATCGTTTGTTCCAGATCATTCAGGTGCTTCGGCGCACCCGCAAACCCATGACCGCGGATGCGATCGCCGCCGAGCTTGAAACCTCCAAACGCACGATCTACCGCGATATCGCGACGTTGATGGAGCAGCGCGTGCCGATCCGCGGCGAGGCCGGCATGGGCTATATTCTGGAAAAGGGCTTCGACCTGCCGCCCTTGATGCTGACACCCGACGAGATCGAGGCGGCGGTGCTCGGCGCGCAATGGGTCGCCGGCCACGCCGATGAAGTGCTGTCGCGCGCCGCGGCCGATCTGATCGCGAAAATCGCCGAAACCGTGCCGGAGCGGCTGCGGCCATTCGTGCTTGAGCCGGCGAGCAACGCCCGTACCAGCTGGCGCAAGGAGCCCGACCGCATCGACATGTCGCGAACGCGAACCCAGATTCACGAAGGGCGAAAGATCGCGCTGCGCTATCGCGACGAACACGGGCGCGACAGCGAGCGCACGATCTGGCCGATCGCGATCGGCTACCTGGAAGCGGTGCGGCTGCTCGCGGCCTGGTGCGAGTTGCGCCGGGACTTTCGCAGCTTTCGCACCGACCGTGTCATCGACGCCGTCTATCTCGAGGACAAATACCCTGAGCGGCGCGACCTGCTTCGGGCAAAATGGCGACGCAGCCTGGTCTGGGAATATCCGAGCGATATCTAGTGGAGTAGATTTGACATTCGCACCCCTGGCAGCGGATTCGGAAAGCGAATGTCAAATCGTAAACTCCACCGGGAAAATATATTTGGTAGTGGTCCTTTGATTCTAACATTCGCAAAAAGCGGCCGCTGAGAAGGGATGCGAATGTTAGAACCGGACCGCTAGTCATGGAAACCGACCAACTGCCTCCCGGATCCGAGAGCCCGTGCCAGTCCTGCGGCGCCTGCTGCGCCTATTCGAAGAACTGGCCGCGCTTTTCGACCGAGGACGACGCCACGCTCGACCTCATTCCGGCAAATTTCGTCAACGCCGGACAATCCGGCATGCGCTGCGACGGTGACCGTTGTTCGGCGCTGTCGGGGCGGGTCGGTGTTGCGACTTCATGCATGGTCTATGCGGTTCGCCCCGAGGTGTGTCGTACCTGCATGCCGGGGGACGCCGAATGCGGCATGGCGCGACGACGCCATGGGCTGCCGCCTCTCGACAATCAAATTTTGCGTTGATGGTTGGGGTTTCGCCGGCGCCTGGCCGGCACTACGCGGTGACGGTCTTGGCGAACTCGGCCAGGTCCTCGTCGTCGATTTCGTCCTCGATCGGCGCCACGGCCGAGAGCGGCTTGGTGGAAAGCGTGATCGGCTTGCGGTTGCCGTAGGACGACGAGGGCATGGCGCGCGCCGCCGGCTCGCGGGAGAGCGCATAAAGTGTTGAGCCGACGCGACCGCCGACCTGGACCAGTTCCTGTTCGCTGCAGCTTGCCGCAATCGTGAGTGCGAGCGAATAAAGATGGCTTCGGCGATAGCAAAACAGCGCCAGCATGGCCCGAACATCGGGCGAGACGCTTGCCACCAGCTGCGGCAGGCCGTGTTCGCTGGAGCGGTACATTTCGCCGAGCAATTCGTCCTGGACCGGACAGAAATCGTTCTCGAAGGCGTCGCGGCTTGAAAACATTGCAGATCCCCCGATACGGAGGATGCAGTGCGAGTCTCTAACGAAAGGTTAACCACCGCCACCGGTAGTGCTACGGACGTCTTGCAAAATCACCAGCGCGCAGGTGATCGCTCAAGTGATTCGGCTGGGCTGGCGGAGGTCCACCGGATCAGTTCGCGGCCATGAAAATCGACAGCCCGAAGCCGGTCAGGTGATGCAGCGCCTGGTCGACGCCGATCAAGGTCCAGAACCACGGGTGCTGGTTTTCCTGTGTCACACCGCATCTCGATGCGATCAGGCCCTTGCCGCGATCGACCGTGATGTGAATGGCAAAATCGATAAAGGCGACAAACCAGAATTTTGGCGCGACGACCAGGATCACCGCCATGGCGACCGCGAAATGCACGGCGCAATGGGCCAGCAGCGGAAGAAACCAACCCGTTCTCTGGTCCTTGCCGATCGCCATCCATGAGGTTTGCAGCACGAAGTCGGCGATAACGTGCTTGACGGTGAGCAAGACCATCCATCCGATCAGCGCGCCAACCGGGACCGTTGCGGACATGGGGGGAAACGACAAGCTGAAGCCCTCGGACCTGAATGACTGGAAAATACCTGGAGGCTTCGGCGCAACTTCTTGTTGGGTCCCTGACAAATCCGGTCGGGAGTTTTGCTTTTTATGACACCTCCGGGGGCGGAATGCACCACCACAGCCTTCGAAAAACGTTAGGTGTGGCCGAAGGGCGATATGCTCGAGAGCGGGCCGATCGTCGCTTAAGCAGCGAAATCTGGTCAGGAAATTGGTTTTGGGCGGACCCAAGTGGCGGACAAAATGCCGCGCCAGGCGCAGCGGTAAGGTTACCGGGAGCGGCCTGTTTGCAATCCGCCGCCATGCGGATATCATGGCAAATTATAAAATTATCGTTCTTTTTTAGGCATTTAGGCCGCCGTTGGGGTGATTTTCGGCGGCGAAAGCACCTCAAGGAATGTCAAATCCATCCACCACGTTCGTTGCGGATATGGGCCATGAGTGCTGAAGTCCCAACACCATCACCCGACAAGCGACGCTCGCAGCGGCCGCTTCTCTCTAGCAATCGCCGGCAAGTGATCCTGTTTGTGGCGCTCACACTGCTTCTGAGCCTTGCTACGGTGTGGGGCGGCCGCATCTGGCTGAGGAATTCCGAAACGCTGACCTTCGCCGTCGGCGAGGCCAATGGACCCGAAGCCCGCTTCGCCGCCAAGCTTGCCGCCATGCTCAAGGCGACCTCCTCGCGGCTGCGCATCAAGATTGTCCCCAGCGCCGACAACGCCAAGGCGCTTGCAGCGTTCGACCGGAAATCGGCCGACCTCGCGGTGCTGCGAACCGACGCCAGGATCCCGCCCCGCGCCCGCTCGATCGCGATCCTGGAGCACGACGTGGTGATGCTGATCAGCCCGGGAGACAAGAAGATCAAATCGCTGGCGGAGCTGAAGAAAAAGAAGATCGCGCTCGTGACCAGCGGCAACAGCAACGTCGCCTTCGTCCGCAACGTTCTCGAAATGCCCGACGGATCGGACGCCGGTTCGCGCCTGCAACTGGCGCCGCCGAATTCAGCGCTCGACAAACTGCTTGCCACCGGTGGCTACGGTGCGGTCATCGTCCTTGATCACGCCTCCGCCATCGTCAAGGACAAGAGCTTCGAACAGGCGGCCAAGCGCGCACCGTTCACCGTGAACGCCGTCGACGAATCGAAGGCGCTGAGCCGGCGCACCGCCGGAATTTCGGAGGAAACGCTGGCGACCGGTATGCTGTCCTCGACCCCCCAGATTCCCGACGACGATCTGGATACGGTCGGGTTGCAGTGGCTCCTGGTCGCCCAGGCTGCAATGCCATCGAGTACCGCAGGTGAGCTTGCGCGCGCGATCTACGAGAACAAGGCCGAACTCGCGCTCGACGGCGGCTTTGCCTCCAAGATCGAACCGGCCGACGTCGACAAGACCGCCTTCATCGTCGCCCATCAGGGCGTCGCCGAATATATCAACGACACATCCAAGTCGTTCCTGGAGCGCTATAGCGACTTGGCCTATCTCGGCGCGGCCGCGCTCAGCGTGATCGGATCGATCTTCGTCGGGCTCTACACCAAGGTCACGCGGGTTGCGCCGGAGAAGGCCAGCGAACTGGCAACCGCCATTCTCGATATCGGCGAGCGGATCGCCAATGCCCAGACAATGGAAGCACTCGACGCCCTCCAGGACGAACTCGAAAGCGTGCTTCGCGGCGCAGTGATCGGACTACGCGACAGCACCATCTCCAGCGACGGGCTAGACACGTTCAAGCTCGGATATGAATTCGTGCGCGACGAGATCGGCATGCGGCGCGAGCGCCTGAAACGGCAGGACGGCCATGAAGATAATGTGGTGATCGTCAAGACCGCGCAAAGTGCTTAAGCGGCAGATCAGCATCGCCATGTCCAAATCGTCCGTTTCTGCAAGCCTCGATCGATTTGTGACCGCAACGAGCGGCCGCAACATGACGACGGCCGCCTACGTCGCGGTGAGCTGCGGCGTTGCGATGATGGTGACGCTGACGGTCGACCCCGCCTATGCGGCCATCCATCATTGGGTCGACGCGCTACTGTGGGCGTGCCTCGCCTTTTTCGTGCTCGAATGGGCGATCCGGCTTCACCACGCCTTCGACGCCGGCCGCCGATGGGCCTATGTCTTTTCCTTCCGGGGGCTCGTGGATGCGGCCTCCGCACTTGCGGTCCCGGTCGCCTTGGCGGCTGGGGTTAATGCCAAAGTTGCGTGGCTGCTTGCCATGTTCTGGATGCTCAAGGTCGTGCCGGGAGTTCGCGGCCTGCGGCAATTGCGCCGGGTACTGGCGCTGGAATCCGGGCCGCTCTTGAGCGTGCTCGTGATCTTCCTGATGGTCCTCTTCATCGCATCAATTGCAGAGTTCTACCTGGAGCACGATGTCCAGCCCGCGGCATTCGGCAGTGTCCCGGCGGCGCTATGGTGGGCGGTGGCGACCCTGACCACGACCGGATATGGCGACGTGGTGCCGATCACCCCGTTGGGGCGCATCGTCGCGGCCGCCGTCATGATTTGCGGCCTTGGCGTGTTCGGACTGTGGACCGGTATCCTTGCCACCGGCTTTGCCGCCGAAACCCGCCGTGACAATTTCCTGCGGACCTGGGAGTCCGTGAGCAAGGTGCCGTTCTTCGCAACGCTCGGACCGGCAACGCTCGCCGACGTCACGCATATGCTGCGAGCGATCGATCTTCCGGCGCGCGCTACGATCATCCGCAAAGGCCAGGCCGGCGACTGCATGTATTTCATCGCCAGCGGCGAGGTCGAGGTCGACCTGCCGGGCAAGAAGGTGACGCTCGGGGAAGGCGCGTTCTTCGGTGAAATGGCGTTGCTCGGCAATAATCTGCGCTCGGCCAATATCACCACGACGCGGGTGTCGCAGTTCCTGGTGCTCGATCTTGTCGACTTTCGTCTCCTGATGGCCCGGCATCCCGATCTGGCCGAGACGATCGACGCCGAGGCCAGGCGACGCGCGCTCGAGAATAAATAGAACATGATTCCTCGCGACAAACGCGGAACGCGTTTGCGCGGAGATCATGCTCAGAATATAGCGGAGAAAAGCATGTCGGAAACCGACGCAAGCCCGCCGGTGCTCGAGATCAACGGCGCCCGCGCCAACATCCGCCTTAACCGGCCGAAACATCTCAACCGCCTGCAGGCCGACGATCTCGATGTCTTGCTCAATCAGTTCGCAGAGATCGAGGCCGACCCCGCGATCCGCGTTCTGGTGCTCACCGGCACCGGCCGCGCTTTCAGCGCCGGCTACGACCTCAACTCGGTTGCCGAACGCGCCATGAGCGCGGCTGAACAGCGAAGCGCCGGATCTGCCTTCGAGGCGATGGTCAACCGGCTCGAGGATATCGGCATTCCCACCATCTGTCGCCTGAAC
>Ga0210394_10005180_pt1 | contig 14719 bp, 11 predicted proteins | sample IncBWC12MmetaG_FD_160121 | JGI IMG/M metagenome (GOLD analysis project Ga0210394, IMG submission 160121) | Forest soil microbial communities from Barre Woods Harvard Forest LTER site, Petersham, Massachusetts, United States - Inc-BW-C-12-M | ecosystem: Environmental > Terrestrial > Soil >... | reverse complement strand
GTTCAAGGCCTGCTGCTGGCGATGCACTGCCAGCCAGTCGCCGTCCAGGATGCCGGCGTCGCGCATACTCATGCCGCGCACTTCGAGCAGGTAGTCGGCCCGCGGTTTGAACAGGGCCGCATCGACGACCGGGTGTTTGAGCACGTTTTCCTGGGCCAGGATCGGGCTGCCGGCAGCCACTTTGCCGATCAGGGGCAGGCCGAATTCGCGGGCCGCCGCTCCGATCCCATCCTGCGTGCCGCCTGTGAGGCGGATGCCGCGCGAAGTGCCCGCCAGCAACTCGATCAGCCCTTTTCTCTGCAGCGCTTGCAGATGCTGTTCGGAAGCGTTCAGCGAACGGAAACCGAAGGCGCGCGCAATCTCTTCTCGAGTCGGCGGTACTCCGCGGGTGCTCAGCGCATGGCGGATGAACTCGAGGATTTCGTTTTGCCGAGTGGTCGGCGAGGTGTCGGTGCTCATACTGTGAATATATACAGTACCGATCGGCAGCGCAAGCCCATCCAGTTCGGATGGTTGTGCTTCTGACCCAACGGTTGCGGCTGCTTCGCCCGTCCTATTGGAGCGTACGGAGCCGCGTGATACACTTCTTATCCATTACGGAAGCCGCTGAGCTGCTTTGGCAGCCAAACATGGAGCGCGCCGTGGGGTGAAGCGCGCGGACCCGCAGATGCTTCCGGATCGTCCCGTTTTTTTCTGATCGTACGTTTCAGCCCGGCTGGGCAACCGGCCATGACCGCCCATGCGCGGCGGGTGGCATTGATCACCAGGTCCGGGATTTGGTTTCGGCGATACCCGCATCGCGAACGCGATCCGCGCGGCTATTGGCCAAGCCGATTTGGGAGAACATGAGCCCGCACGAAGCGAAGATTGTCCTGGAAGCAGCGCTTCTGACCGCGCAGCAGCCGCTGTCGCTGGCCGACATCGGCAAACTGTTCGGCGGCGAATTCGACAACGGAACGTTGCAGACGCTGCTCGATGAATTGCAGCGCACTTGGCAGGATCGGGGAATCGAACTGGTCTGCCTGGCATCGGGCTGGCGCTTTCAAAGCACGCCGGCGATGCGGGTGTACTTGGAACGGCTGAATCCGGACAAGCCCGCGCGCTACTCGCGAGCGGCGCTCGAAACCCTGGCGATCATCGCCTACCGGCAGCCCGTGACACGAGGCGACATCGAGGAAATCCGGGGCGTCACGGTTTCGACCCAGGTCATCAGGGCGCTCGAAGAGCGCGGCTGGATCGAAACCGTGGGCCACCGCGAAGTGCCGGGCCGACCGGCGTTGTTGGCAACGACGCGCGCCTTCCTGGATGACCTGGGGCTGCGGTCGCTGCGGGAGCTGCCGCCGTTGACGAATGACGATGCAGCATCGCAAGCCGGTGAGGCCAATGGGGCAAATAAGCGAAGTGAGCCACAGGAGCTGGAGTTGCTGATGACGCACGCAGCCGAGTCGATTGAATCTTCTTCCCCATGGATGTCGCCCGTATCATGAATCCACCGGTGGCTATCGAGTTCACGTCGACCGAATCGCCGCAGGGCGCCGAAACACCATCCGACCCCCCAGTCGAGCGCGATCCGCAAGGTCAGAGTCAGGCTGCGGCAGAGGCGCCGGCCGTGTCCGAATCCGTGTCGAATGAGCCGGTCGGCGTGGCCGAGCACGACGATGACGGCGATGAGGCAGTCCGCCCGGGGCCTTCCTCCGGCAGCGGTGACGGTGAGCGCCGTTTGCGTGGCCCGTTGGGGCGGCGGCGGCGCGGGCGAGGTGAGCGCACCAATCGCGAGAGTGCACCGGCCGAATCGAGCCAGGCCGAATCGCCAGTTCCGCTGGCCGACGGCGAGGAGTTGAGTGCCGCGGCCATGCCGGAGCAGCCGTTGCCACGCGAGCTGCTCGAACGCGGTCGGCGCGCTGCGCAGTCGGCCTTGAATGCCCAGTCGGACAAGCTTCACAAGGTATTGGCCGACGCCGGCGTCGGATCGCGGCGGGAAATGGAGGAGTTGATCGTGGCCGGCCGGGTGTCCGTGAACGGGCAACCGGCCCACGTGGGCCAGCGGGTTCTGCCGACCGATCAGGTTCGAATCAATGGTCGCCCGCTGCAGCGCCGCCAACCCGGCAAGCAGCCTCGCGTTTTGATTTATCACAAGCCCAGCGGCGAGATCGTCTCGCACGATGACCCGCAAGCCCGGTCGTCGGTGTTCGAGCGGTTCCCCAGGGTCTCGGGTGGACGGTGGATTTCGGTGGGCCGTCTGGACCTGAATACCGAGGGCCTGCTGATTGCAACGACGTCGGGTGATCTGGCCAACCGCCTGACGCATCCGCGCTTCGAGGTCGAGCGGGAATACGCGGTTCGGGTTGCTGGCGAAGTGACCGATGAGTTGCGCCAGCGGCTGCTGGACGGGGTCGAGCTCGATGACGGCCCGGCACGCTTTACCCGAATGGAGGATGCCGGTGGCCAGGGGTTGAACCATTGGTACCGCGTGGTGATCAAGGAAGGGCGCAACCGGGAAATTCGCCGGATGTTCGACGCCATCGGCTTGCAGGTGAGCCGGCTGATACGCATCCGCTTCGGCTCGATCGCGCTTCCGCGCTCGCTTTCGCGGGGGCGCTTTCTGGAGCTGGCGCCGGGCTGGGTTGAGGCGTGGCTGCACGACCTGGGAATCGGTTCGGAGGTGGCGCGCAACCGATCAGGGAGCGGCGGGCCGCGGCGCCCCGACGGAGCGCGGCGAGGCAAGCCGTCCGGCGGCCGGCCGGGTGCTCCGCCACGTCAGCCGGATCCGATGACCAGCACGGTCAGCTACATCGCCAATGGAACGCATCCGCACAGCCCGCGGGCCAATCCCGGAATGCAGAATCGCTTCCGGCGTCCCAAGCCCGGTCGCGGGTTTGGCTAGAGGCCGACCCTCCGAAGCGCGAAGCGCGAAGGAGGGCGCCCGAAGCCTGGACGCGGATTTGGGTAGCCGTCCCTCGAGATCGTTCCCGCCAGGTTGAGGAAGCCTATATAATTCTCTGTTACCCGGAAAGGGCACCTTGGCGGTAGCCAGGGTGGGACGGATCGACGTCCGGTCGCTTGCCAGGCGAGCGAATTCGGACCCCTTCCGCCTCGTCGGGTGACGTGGCAGCTGCCTTCGGGCGAGGGGGTCGGGGAGGTTCCCGCCGTCCGGACGCGTGGCGCTGGCCTGTTGGGACCAGAAAAAATGGGCGAGGCGGCCCATTTTTTTTTGACGTGCGAGTTAGTTCGAGGATTTGAAGCGGAGGTTTGAAGCACGGATGCGCAATGGCGTGGTTGTTGCGAGCGCGGTGCGTGAGCTGATCGAGCCGACCATCAGCGGCCTTGGCTATGACCTGGTCGACGTCGAGCGAGCGGCGCACGGATTGCTGCGGGTCACGGTCGACACCCAGTCTGGCGACGGCGGTGTCGGGCTGGACGACTGCGAGCGCATCAGCCGGCAGTTGATGCATCTGATGGCGGTCGAGCAGATCGACTACGAGCGGCTCGAGGTTTCCTCGCCGGGGCTTGACCGGCTGCTGGTGAGGCCGCGCGACTTCGTGCGGTTCGCCGGCTCGGCGGTGCGGGTGCAGCTGAAGGAAGCGCTCCAAGGCCGTCGCCGCTTCCAGGGCATGCTGCTGGGGCTCGAGGGTGAATCCGGCGCCGAGCGCGTCCGGCTGGCCGTCGGTTTTGCCGATCGCACCCCCGGTGGCGCACGCGCCGGGGCCGCCCGGGGGCGCAAGCCAGGCAGACCAGAGGTGGCGCCACCGCAAGAAACGCTCGTGCTGCCGCTGGCGGCTATTGAAAAGGCCCGCCTCGTACCCCAATTCGATTTCAGGGGTCGGGCGCCGTCAACCCGCACGCTCGAACGGGCAGATGGGAAAACATGGATCAAGGAAGTGCATCGATGAGCAGGGAAATTCTGCTGCTGGTTGACGCGTTGGCACGCGAGAAGAACGTTCCGAAGGAAACGGTATTCGGTGCGTTGGAGTCCGCATTGGCGTCGGCGACCAAGCGTCTGTTTGCCGAAGAGGATGTCGACGTGCGGGTCGCGGTGGACCGCGAAAGCGGCGAGTACGACGCCTTCCGGCGCTGGCTGGTGGTGCCCGATGAGGCTGGCCTGCAAGAGCCCGGCCACCAGATCATTCTGTCGGACGCTCGCGATCAGATCGCCGACATCGAGATCGACGAATTCATCGAGGAACAACTGCCCCGGCAGGACCTGGGGCGGCGTTTCGCGCAGGACACGAAGCAGGTGATCCTGCAGAAGATCCGGGACGCCGAGCGCGAGCAGCTGCTCAGCGAGTTCCTGGCGCGCAACGACGCGATCGTGAACGGCGCCGTCAAGCGGATGGACAAGGGCGACGCGATCATCGAGATCGGCAAGGTCGAGGCCCGCCTGCCGCGCTCGGAAATGATCCCGAAGGAGAATTTGCGCGTCGGCGATCGGGTGCGGGCGCTGGTGGCCAAGGTCGACCGCCAGCTGCGCGGTCCGCAGATCATCCTGTCGCGCACCTCGCCGGAGTTTTTGATGAAGCTGTTCGAGCTCGAGGTTCCGGAGATCGAGCAGGGGCTTCTGCAGATGAAGTCGGCCGCGCGCGACCCGGGCGTGCGCGCCAAGATCGCCGTGTGGACCAATGACCGTCGGATCGATCCGATCGGAACGTGTGTCGGCATGCGTGGCTCGCGCGTGCAGGCGGTGACCAACGAACTGGCCGGCGAACGCGTCGACATCGTTCTGTGGTCCGACGATCCTGCCCAATTCGTGATCGGTGCGCTGGCGCCGGCCAACGTGTCTTCGATCCTGGTCGACGAGGACAAGCACGCGATGGATGTGGTGGTCGACGAGGACAACCTGGCGATCGCGATCGGGCGCAGCGGGCAGAACGTACGGCTGGCGTCGGAGCTCACCGGCTGGCAGATCAACATCATGACCGCCGAAGAATCGACTCAGAAGCAGGAAAGCGAGCAGACCGGAATCCGGGCCATGTTCATGAAGCGGCTGGACGTGGACGAGGAAGTTGCGAACATCCTGATCAGCGAGGGTTTTTCGAGTCTGGAAGAGATCGCCTACGTGCCGGTAGCCGAGCTGCTCGAGATTGAGGCGTTCGATCAGGAAACGGTCGAGGAGCTGCGTACGCGCGCCCGCAATGCGCTGCTGACCGAGGCGATTGCGCGCGAGGAGAACCTCGACCAGACAGATCGCTCGCTGCTGGATCTGGATGGGATGGAGACCGATCTGGCGATCAAGCTGTCGTCGAACGGCGTGCGCTCGCGCGACCAGTTGGCCGACCTGGGCGTCGACGAGTTGACCGAAATGACCGGCATCGATACCGAAAGGGCCGGGCGCCTGATCATGGCGGCGCGAGCCCACTGGTTTGACTAAGGATTGATTCAAGAGCGAGGACCCGGACAAGCATGCAGCCGAACACAGTCGCGCAATTTGCAACGGAGCTGAAACTGGCGCCGCAGGTGCTGCTGGAGCAGCTGCGCGCGGCGGGCGTCGAAAAGCGTGCCGAGACCGACTCGCTCAGCGAGGACGACAAGGCGCGTCTGCTCGAAGCGCTGCGCAAGGCGCATGGCGGCCTCGAGATCGAGAAGCGCAAGATCACGCTGACTCGGCGTCAGACGTCGGCCATCAAGCAGGCCGATTCGACCGGCAAGGCGCGCACGATTCAGGTCGAGGTGCGCAAGAAGCGGGTGTTCGTCAAGCGCGATGTCGAATCCGAGGCCGAAGCGGCGCCGACCGCGCCCGTGATCGACTCGTCCGAGCTGGCGCGGCGGGAGGAGGAAGAAAGGCATCAGGCCGAGCTCGTCGCACGCCAGGTCGCGGAGGCTCGCGAGCGGGCTGAGCGCGCGCAGCGTGAGGTGGAGGAGGCGGAGCGCCGTCGCCTCGAGGCGACTGAGCGGTCGCGCACCCAGCAGGAGGTTGCGCGGGCCGAACAGGAGCGCCAGCAGGTAGAGCAGGAAGCTGCGCGGCGCGCAACGGAGGCCGCCGCGGCGCAGGAGCAGGCAGCCACCCAGGCCGCCAGCCAGGCGCAGGATCGCGCTCGCAAAGCCGTCGACGCCGAAGTGGCGGCGATCAAGACGATGATGTCGGCGCCAAAGAAGGTATTGAAGGCGCCGGCGCCCGAGGGAACGCTGCATCGCCCGGCCGTGAAGGCCGAGGTGAAGCCGGTCGAAGAGAAGAAGGAAGAGAAGAAGGCCGGCGCCAAGGAGGTGAAGTCGGTCAAGCTCGCCTCGAGCTGGTCCGAGGATGCGGCCAAGCGCCGCACGATCAAGACGCGCGGGGACGCCGGCGCCGGTACCGCTGCCTGGCGTGGCCCGAAGGGCCACCGGCGCAGCGATGAGCGCGACAAGTCGGCGATGATGGCCCCGGCCGAGAGCGTCGTGCGCGACGTGTCCGTGCCGGAGACGATTACCGTCGCGGACCTGGCGCACAAGATGTCCGTCAAGGCCTCCGAGGTGATCAAGGTGCTGATGAAGCTCGGGCAGATGGTGACGATCAACCAGGTGCTCGATCAGGAGACCGCGATCATCGTGGCCGAGGAAATGGGTCACAAGGCGTTCGCCGCCAAGCTGGACGACCCCGAGGCGTTCCTGCTCGACACGGGCACGGTCACGACGTCGGCGGCCGAGCCGACGGCGCGTCCACCGGTGGTTACGGTGATGGGCCACGTCGATCACGGCAAGACCTCGCTGCTCGACTACATCCGGCGCGCCAAGGTCGCCGCCGGGGAGGCGGGCGGGATTACGCAGCACATCGGCGCCTATCACGTTGAAACGCCGCGTGGCGTGATCACGTTCCTCGATACGCCGGGCCACGAGGCATTCACGGCGATGCGCGCGCGCGGCGCCAAAGCCACCGACCTGGTGATCCTGGTGGTGGCGGCCGACGATGGCGTGATGCCGCAAACGATCGAGGCGATCCACCACGCCAAGGCGGCCAAGGTGCCGATCGTGGTGGCGCTGAACAAGATCGACAAGCAGGAAGCCAACCCCGATCGGGTCAAGCAGGAACTGGTGGCCCAGCAGGTCGTGCCCGAGGAATACGGCGGCGATTCGCCGTTCGTTCCGGTGTCGGCCAAGACCGGGCAGGGCATCGATGAGCTGCTGGAGAACGTGCTGCTGCAGGCCGAAGTGCTGGAGTTGAAAGCGGTGCACGATGGTCCGGCCAAGGGCTTGATCATCGAGTCGCAGCTGGACAAGGGTCGCGGCCCAGTGGCCACCGTGCTGGTGCAGTCGGGAACGCTCAAACGCGGCGACGTTGTGCTGGCGGGCAGCAGCTTCGGGCGCGTGCGCGCGATGCTGGACGAAGCCGGCAAGGCGATCCAGAGCGCCGGTCCGTCGATCCCGGTCGAGATCCAGGGGCTGTCCGATGTTCCGGCCGCCGGCGACGAGCTGATGGTGCTGGGCGACGAGCGCAAGGCGCGCGAGATCGCACTGTTCCGGCAGGGCAAGTTCCGCGACACCAAGCTCGCCAAGCAGCAGGCGGCGAAGCTCGAGAACATCTTCGACGACATGAACCGCGAAGGCGCCAAGACGCTGACGCTGATCATCAAGGCGGACGTGCAGGGCTCGCAGGAGGCCCTGAGCCATGCGCTGACGAAGCTGTCGACCGAGGAGGTCAAGGTCAATATCGTCCACGCCCAGGTCGGAGGGATCACAGAGAGCGACGTGAACCTGGCGCTCGCGTCCAGGGCGGTGATCGTCGGCTTCAATGTGCGCGCGGAGCAGGCGGCGCGCAAGCTGGCCGAGGCCAACGGAATCGACATCCGTTACTACAACATCATTTACGACGCCGTCGACGACGTGAAGGCGGCGCTGTCCGGCATGCTCGCGCCGGAGCAGCGCGAGCAGGTGCTGGGCTTGGTCGAGGTGCGCCAGGTGTTCCGCGTATCGAAGGTTGGCACCGTGGCGGGCTGCATGGTGCTCGATGGCCTGGTGCGGCGCACTTCGCGAGCCCGCTTGCTGCGCGACAACGTGGTGATCTGGACCGGAGAGCTCGAGTCGTTGAAGCGCTTCAAGGACGACGCGCGCGAGGTCAAGGCCGGCTTCGAATGCGGCCTCCAGCTGAAGGGCTACGACGACCTCAAGGAAGGCGATCAGCTCGAAATCTTCGAGGTCCAGGAGGTCGCCCGCTCCTTGTAACGGCCCGTCGTAACGCTACTGCGCCGGCAGCCTACCTCTCCGACCTGAGAAAAGGGGTGCCGTGTACGGCTCCCGCCTTCGCTCGCTGCGCGAGCTACGGCGGGCAAGCCCGCCGAAGCCCGTAGGGCGAAGGCGGGAGAGGGGCGGGGGTGAGGGTCATCAAGGTCCTGTCGCGCGCTTGTCTTGCATGAAAACCAACCGCACTCACCGCATTGGCGAGCAGATTCGGCGCGAGCTGGCCGACCTGATCGTGCGCGACCTGCGCGATCCGCGCATCGGAATGGTGACGATCAGCGACGTGGACGTTTCACCGGATCTGGCGCATGCCAAGGTCTTCTTCACCGTGATCGGGGCAACGGCGGCGGACGCTGCCGAGGGCCTGAACGCGGCGGCCGGCCATCTTCATCACCTGCTGTTCAAGCGTCTGCAAATTCGCACCGTGCCGCGGCTGCGCTTCCTGCACGACGCGTCGGTCGAACACGGGTTCGAAATCGATCGCCTGATCGACCAGGCGGTCGGCCGGCGCGACGCCGACTGAGCCGAGACGGACAGATGCGACGCGAACGATTCGCCGTGGTCGACGGGGTGCTGCTGCTGGACAAGGCGGTCGGCATCAGCTCCAACGCGGCCTTGCAGCGCGCACGCAGGCTGCTCGATGCGCGCAAGGCGGGCCATACCGGTACGCTCGATCCTTTGGCGAGCGGGCTGCTGCCGCTGACGTTCGGCGAAGCCACCAAGTTTGCGGCCGATCTGCTCGACGCCGACAAGAGCTACGAGGCGCAGCTTGTGCTGGGAGCGACCACGACCACCGGAGACGCCGAGGGCGAACTGGTCGAACAGCGGCCGGTCGACGTCGGCGAATCGCAGCTGGTCGCGATCCTGTCGCGATTCACCGGTACGCTGTCGCAAGTGCCCCCGATGCATTCGGCGCTCAAGCGCGATGGCGAACCCCTGTACCGGCTGGCCCGCAAAGGAATCGTGGTCGAGCGGGCGGCGCGCACCGTTGTGGTACACCGCCTGTGGTTGATGGCCTGGGATCGGCTGCGGCCGACCATCGGAGTGGAGTGCGGCAAGGGCTTGTACGTGCGCACGCTGGCGCAGGACATCGGTGATGCGCTGGGGTGCGGCGCGCATCTGGGCGCCTTACGCCGCACTCGAGTGGGACCGTTCGACGTGGCCGATGCGATCGATCTGGAGGGGCTCGAGCAGCAAGCTCCCGCGGCGCGGTCCGAGCGGTTGCTGCCGGTCGATGCGCTGCTGCAGACGCTGCCGAGGGTTGACCTGGACCAGGAGTCCTGCGAGCACCTCGAGCACGGCCGACAGATCGCGTGCGCCGCGGCCAGTGCCGAGCGGGCCCGCGTGTACGGCCCGCACGGTCGCCTGTTGGGGGTGGCCGCGGTCGACCGCGGGATGCTGATCGCCCGCCGCCTGTTGAGCGTCGAACAGACGCTGGAGTCGGAAGTATGAGTGGCAGGTCATTTCGCAACATCGCGATCATCGCGCACGTCGACCACGGCAAAACCACGCTGGTCGACAAGCTGCTGGCGCAATCGGGCACGTTCCGAGAGAACCAGGCTGTGGCCGAGCGGGTGATGGACAGCAACGATCTGGAGCGCGAGCGCGGCATCACGATTCTGGCCAAGAACTGCGCGGTCGAATATGAAGGCACGCATATCAACATCGTCGACACGCCGGGGCATGCCGACTTCGGCGGCGAGGTCGAACGCGTGCTGTCGATGGTCGATGGCGTGCTGCTGCTGGTGGATGCGGTCGAAGGGCCGATGCCGCAGACGCGATTCGTCACGCGCAAGGCCCTGGCGCTGGGGCTGAAGCCGATCGTGGTGGTCAACAAGATCGATCGCCCCGGCGCGCGCCCCGATTTCGTCGTCAACGCGACGTTCGATCTGTTCGACAAGCTCGGCGCGACCGAGGACCAGCTGGATTTCCCGGTCATCTACGCGTCGGCGCTGGATGGCTATGCGGTCGAACACCTCGCGGAGCTTCCTGCGGCCGCCGCCGGCTTGCCCGCCGTCGCCGCGTCCGGCGCGAAGGCGGGCTCGATGCGGCCGCTGTTCGAAGCGATTCTGCGCTACGTACCGGTGCGCGACGAGGACCCCGACGGCACGCTGCAGTTTCAGATCTGCTCGCTCGACTTCTCAAGCTATGTGGGCAAGATCGGCATTGGTCGCGTTCGCCGTGGCCGGATCCGCGCGGGACAGGACGTCGTCGCGATCGACGGCGCCGGCGGAGTGCCCGTACGGGGCCGGGTCAACCAGGTTCTCTCGTTCAAAGGTCTGGAGCGCCAGCCGGTCGACGAGGCGATCGCGGGCGACATCGTGCTGGTGAACGGGATCGACGAGCTGAACATCGGCACCACGCTCTGCCAGCCCGACGCGCCCGATCCGTTGCCGATGCTGCGTATCGACGAGCCGACCCTGCTGATGAATTTCTGTGTCAACACCAGCCCGCTCGCCGGGCGCGAGGGGCGGTTCGTCACGAGCCGGCAGTTGCGGGAGCGGCTGGAACGTGAGCTCAAGTCGAACGTCGCGATGCGGATGCGGGAAACCGACGACGAGACGGTGTTCGAGGTGGCCGGCCGCGGCGAGCTGCACCTGACGATCCTGATCGAGAACATGCGCAGGGAAGGGTACGAACTGGCGGTGTCGCGGCCTCGTGTGGTCTATCGCGACATCGACGGCGTTCGCTCCGAACCGTTCGAGCTGTTGAGCCTGGACGTGGAGGAGGCGAACCAGGGCGCGGTGATGGAGGAGATGGGGCGCCGTCGAGGCGCGCTGATCGAGTTCCAGCCCGACGGACGCGGCCGCGTGCGGCTGGAGTACCGGGTGGCCGCGCGCGCGCTGATCGGATTCCAGGGCGAGTTCATGACGATGACGCGTGGCACCGGATTGATGAGCCACATCTTCGACGACTACGCGCCGGCGCAGCCGGGGGACCTGGGCGAGCGCCGCAATGGCGTGCTGGTGTCGCAGGAGGACGGCGAAGCCGTCGCTTATGCGCTGTGGAAGCTGCAGGAGCGCGGGCGCATGTTCGTCTCGCCCGGCGATCCCCTGTACGGGGGCATGATCATCGGCATTCACTCGCGCGACAACGACCTGGTCGTGAATCCGAGCCGTGAAAAGAAGCTCACCAACGTACGGGCCGCCGGCAAGGACGAGCACATCGATCTGACCCCGCCGATCAAGCTGAGCCTGGAACTGGCGGTCGAATTCATTGCCGACGACGAACTGGTCGAAGTGACGCCGGCCAGCATCCGGCTGCGCAAGCGCTACTTGAAGGAGCACGAGCGCAAGCGCGCTCAGCGTCAGGTCGCGTAAGTTACTGATCGCGCGATGGCGCCTGCGCGCGAAGGAGTCGAAGGGTCGCCCCTCGCCCGCGCAGCGGGAGAGGGGAGGGGGTGAGGGCGGGTGAAAAGGGCACCCAGAGTTGCGATGGTCACCGGCGCCGGCAGCGGCATCGGCCGAACCGCCGCGCTGGCGCTTGTGCGAGAGGGCTTTGCGGTGGTTCTCGTCGGTCGCACCAGAAAGACGCTGGAGCAGACCGCAGCCGAGGCGAAACACCTGCCAGGGCGCACGCTCGTGATCACCGCCGACGTCAGCAAGCCGGCTTCGGTAAAAGCGTTGTTCGCCAAAACCAAAAGCGCCTTCGGCCGGCTGGATCTTCTACTCAACAACGCCGGTGTTTCCGGACCCGCGGCGCGCCTTGAGGACTTGACACCGCGGCAATGGCAAGGGGTGGTCGACACCAATCTGACCGGCACGTTCCTGTGCACGCAGGCGGCCTTTCGCTTGATGAAGGCCCAGAAGCCCAAAGGCGGGCGCATCATCAACAACGGTTCGCTGGCCGCCCACAGCCCGCGCCCCGACTCCGCGCCGTATGCCGCGACCAAGCATGCAATCCTCGGATTGACCAAGGCGACATCGCTGGATGGCCGCAAGTACAACATCGCATGCGGCCAGATCGACATCGGCAACGTCGCCACCGACATGACTAGGGCGATGAAGAAAGGCGTGCCGCAGGCCGACGGCTCCCAGAAGGTTGAACCGACCTTCGAAGTCGAACACGTGGGCCAGGCGATCGCTTACATGGCGAGCCTTCCGCTCGACGCCAATGTTCAGTACCTGACCGTGATGGCGACCAAGATGCCTTTCGTTGGCCGCGGATAGAGGTACCTAGAAGCCGGAAGCATCCAGGACAGGTTTCTCAAAGTCACCGTCCTCTCCGGGATAGCGCAAGTCTGGGACGCCGGCGTCCTTGGCCAACGCCCACACGATGCTTTCCCCCGCCGGAACCGCGTGCGGCTGCTTTTGGTAAAGAGGATCGGAGAACGCCTGCTCGGCATCGACGAGCTTCCAACGCTTGGATCGGAACATCTGGATCACGTCGGGCAGGAACCGCGCGTTCACCGCATTCGTGTGCAGCAGCAGGATGTGCTGGGGACTGCGCCCCAGGACCTGCCTGGCAAGGGTTTCGTAATAGTTCGCACGATCCCAAAGATGGGCCAGGTACAGACGCCGAAAGGCGGAGATCTTTTGGAAATCGTTCTCCGATACCTTCAAAAAACGCTGGTTGTAGTACCAGTCGCTGGTATCGACGCTGACCGGCGCCGGCAGATATCCATGGGCGCGCATCCATCCGCGGAACGCGTCACGCTTTTCCGCCGTTTCGCCCTCTTTCAGATACGGAAAGCGCAACCGTTTGCGCCAGGCCGACAGCGCGTCAAACACCGCTTGCTCGCGCAGCACGTCCGCCTCGAACTTCTCGACGGAAATAGAGGCCAGACCGAGGTTCCAATGGGAATAGGTATGGTTGCCGATCGCGTGTCCGGCCGTCGCCCATTGGGCAACCAACGCGCGTCCTGCGGGCGAATCGACGTTCAATCCAGCCGGAAAGTACATCGCGTGCAGCTGTGCATCGCGAAGCGCGGACAGTATCGCGTCGTTCCACTCGGCAGCCCTCGCCTGGATGCGCGGATCGAGTCCGTCGTCGAAGGTGAATGCGATGGTCTGCGCCGATGCCAGTATTGGCAACGCGCTCATCACGGAGGCGAGCGCTTTGGCGATAATCCTTATCTCCATCGAAGGCGCTTGGGTGGGAAACGTCTAATTATGGCGCCGTTGCTCTTCGCCTAGCTCAGCACCTGTGGATACACGCGCGGGCGCGCGCATCGCTCGGTGCGTATGACCTTCGACACTTTCGCCCGTGATCAACGCGGCGCACAGTTTGTCAATGCGCGACTTCCTCTACGCCTCATCCATCGCCCTGCTGTCGGCGCTGCTCTTGATCGGCCTCACGCTGCTGTTGGTACAGTAGGCGTCCACGCCAATCCTGCACGTTGCACCCGAACATGAAAGGGACGCTCAGGGTCGAATGGCCGCGTGAGCGGCCGCACAGCCCGCAGCACACGCGAGTCGGGATCCGTGCAGTCGGATTTGCGAAGAGGGTGCGACGGCAAGACAGACCGTCGGCCCGAGGCGACTGAGCTGCAGGTTTCAAGTATCGTCGCCAGGGTGCGCATTCAGCTCGCCTCGGACCTTCATCTTGACCTGCTCGAGCGCTCCTTCCCGCTCGAGCGGGTCATCGTTCCGGCACAAGACGCTGACGTTCTGGTGCTGGCAGGGGACATCCACCGCGGTGTGCGTGCCATCGGCCGCTTCGCCGATTGGCCGGTGCCGGTGCTTTATCTGGCGGGGAACCACGAGTATTACGGTGGACTGTGGGAGCAGCTGCGCGCCGACCTGCGCCGGCAGGCGCAAGGAACCGCAGTGCGCTTCCTGGACAACGACGCGGTGACGCTGGGCGACGTACGTTTTCTAGGAAGCACGCTGTGGACCGACTATCTGCTGTCTGACCAACCGCAACGGTGTGCGATGGAGGCGGCGGAAGCCACCGTCCTGGATCATCAACGAATCAACACGCGCGCGGGGCCGCTGCGCGCGGCACAGGCGCTGGATGACCACTTGCGCAGCCGCGATTGGCTCTCGCGAGAGCTGTATCGAAGCGACGCCGCGCGCACCGTCGTCGTTACGCACCACGCGCCGCACCCCGGGTCGATTCACGTGCGTTACGCCGGCAATCCTGTCAACGGCGCGTTCGTCAGCGACCTGACCGAACTCGTTGAACGCGCCGATCTCTGGCTGCACGGCCACGTGCACGACAGCTTCGATTACCGGGTCGGAGGCTGCCGCGTGGTGTGCAATCCGCGGGGTTATGCGCAGAATCGCAAGACGGTGTCCGACCCAGCCGATCTGCAATTCGAGAATCCCGCGTTTCAGCCCGATCTGGTGATCGACCTCTCCCGACCCGATCGGCGCGGAACGGGCGAGAGGTGATTGATTACCTGCTGCATGGGCTGGCACAGACCGATCGGCTTCCTCGGCCGCTTATACGTCGCGCACCTGCTGCGCGAACGCAAGGATGCTCACCAGGTTGTGGGTGCGCCCGCGATGGGCTGCGCATTGGGGATGCGCGAACCGGGAGAGGATGACGAGTGGGACCGCAGCGGGCGTCTGTCATTCGAAGCAAGACGGCTCGGCGCGGCCGCAGAGCGCGTGCAGGCGTCGCGCCCGAG
>Ga0210394_10005179_pt1 | contig 14724 bp, 7 predicted proteins | sample IncBWC12MmetaG_FD_160121 | JGI IMG/M metagenome (GOLD analysis project Ga0210394, IMG submission 160121) | Forest soil microbial communities from Barre Woods Harvard Forest LTER site, Petersham, Massachusetts, United States - Inc-BW-C-12-M | ecosystem: Environmental > Terrestrial > Soil >... | reverse complement strand
ACAACTCGAGGATGCCGCGTCGAGCTACCGCCGAGCGCTCGCGATCAAGCCCGATTCCGCCGTCGCCCACTGCAACTTGGGCGATGCGTATCTCGCCCTGGGGCGGCTCGACGCAGCGGAGGCGAGCTGTCGACAAGCGCTCGTTCTCGACCCGCTCTTGACCGATGCACACAACAATCTCGGCATGACGCTGAGGCTTCAAGGACGTACCGCCGAAGCCGAATCGAGCTGCCGGCGTGCGCTCGAAATCAGCCCGGACTTCGTCGGTGCAATGATCGGAATCGCTCATTTACAGGCTGACAACGGAGAGTTTGCCGAGGCGGAGAATATCTTGAAGCGTGCCGTCTCGATCGAGCCGGAATCCGCCGATGCCTGGGCCGGAATCGCAGGGCTGCGGAGGATGACCGCGGGCGATGCGGCGTGGGCGGCCCAAGCGCAACGCATTGCCGCGAAGTCGCTGCCGCTTCGGCAGGAAATGAGCCTGCGCTACGCCATCGGGAAGTATTTCGATGACGTGGGGAATTTCGAGCGGGCGTTCGACAATTATCGACGCGCGAACGAATTGTCCAAACGCCATGGCGTCAAATATCTCAAAGAGGAGGTGACGCGGGAATTTTCCAGGGTCATCGGATTCTATGACCAGGCACGGCTGGGCCGCACCGGGATCAGCTCGCGGGCATCATCGCGCCCGATATTCGTCGTGGGAATGCCGCGTTCCGGGACCACTCTGGCGGAGCAGATTCTCGCCGCGCATCCGGCGGTGTTTGGTGCCGGCGAATTGCCGTTTTGGGGCGATGAATTGAAGAAGCGCCGATTCTCCGCAGCCGACAGCGCTGACGACACCGAAGGCACTCAAGCAGCGGCAGAGGATTATCTACGTCTGTTGGAGGGTTTATCGGCTGACGCGCTGCGCGTGGTGGACAAACTGCCGGTCAATTTCAAGTCGGTGGGATTGATTCACGAAGCGCTGCCGAACGCCCGTGTTATTCACATGCAACGCAATCCTCTCGATACCTGTCTCTCCATCTATTTCCAGGACTTCCATAGCGCAAATTTTTACGCCAACGATCTGGAGGACATGGCTCATTATTACACCGAATACCGCCGGATCATGGCGCATTGGCGGGCGATGTTACCCGCGGGCGTGATGCTCGAGGTGCCTTACGAGGGTCTCATCGAACATCAGGAATCCTGGAGCCGAAAAATGCTGGAGTTCGTTGGATTGCCATGGGAACCAAGATGTCTCGACTTCAACCAGTCTAGGCGGACCATTCTGACTTTCAGCAAATGGCAGGCGCGCCAAAAAATTACCAACTCGTCCGTCGCTCGCTGGCGCAATTATGAGAAATTCATCGGGCCGCTCGCGAGACTTGCAGACGCGGGTTCGCCCACGTGAAACCGGGAAGAAACGATCCGTGCAGTTGCGGCAGCGGGAAGAAGTACAAGAGGTGTTGCGGGCAAGAGGGGTTGCTTGGCAGTACGGCTGAGGCAAGCCGGCCGCGCGAGGGTCTCGCGGCCGCGGAGCTGGACCAGCTGGTGACTCTGGCGAACGCAGGGCGCCATGCGGAGGTGGAACGACGGGCAGGGGTGCTGCTGCAGCAGTGGCCGGATTCCGGAGCGCTGTGGCGAGTGCTTGGTTTCGCGCTGTGGATGCAGGGGAAGGATGCGGTGGCGGTGTTGCAGAAGACCGCGCATCTGCTGCCGAACGACGCCGAAGCGCACGGTAACTTGGGCACTGCGTTGCGCGCCCGTGGTCAGTTAGCCGACGCGATCGACTGCTACCGGCGCGCTCTGCAGATCGCGCCTGATTTCGCCGAGGCGCACAATAACCTGGGTTGTGCCTATCGCGATCTCGGACAACTCGAGGATGCCGCGTCGAGCTACCGCCGAGCGCTCGCGATCAAGCCCGATTTCGCCGTCGCCCACTGCAATTTGGGACAAGCATTGCGCCTTCTCACTCGGTTCGACGAGGCGGCGATGCACTACCGCCGGGCGGTCGAGATCCAACCGGACTATGTCGAGGCTCACACCGGCCTCGGCAATGCGTTGCAGGAGTTGGGACGCCTAGAGGACGCGCTGGTGAGTCATCGGAGAACGCTGGCGCTGCAACCCAATGCCGCCGAATCGTACCAAGCCCTGGGCAATACCTTTCTGGACCTCCTGCGGCTCGACGACGCGGAAGCAAGTTATCGGCAGGCGCTCGCGCTCAATCCGCGTATTGCCGAGGTGCACGACCGGCTCGGCGTGACACTTCGGACGAAGGGCCGCGCGGCCGAAGCGGAGGCAAGCAGCCGGTCTGCCCTCGAAATCAATCCGAATTTGGTCGCCGCCCATATCTCCGTGGCGCAATTGCTGTCAGACAAGGGACAGTTCGGCGAGGCGGAAGATGCATTGCAACGCGCCATCTCAATCGAGCCGGAATCCGCCACTGCCTGGGCCGGAATCGCCGGCTTGCGAAGGATGACGGCAGGCGATGCGGCTTGGGCGATCGAAGCCCAACGCATTGCCGCAAAGCCGCTGCCCTTGCGTCGAGAGGCCCATTTGCGCTTCGCCATCGGTAAGTATTTCGATGATGTAAAGGACTTCGACCAGGCGTTCATCCATTACCGGCGCGCGAATGAACTATCCAAGCTCTACGCCCCCAAACACGATCGGCAGCAGGTGGCGCGAGAGTTCGATCGAATCATCGAACTTCAGGATCGATTCTGGGTCGACAATGCCAGTGCAGCCGCGAACCCGTCTTCACGTCCGGTACTCGTGGTCGGAATGCCGCGTTCCGGCACCACGCTGACGGAACAGATTCTCAGCGCGCATCCGGGGGTATTCGGTGCCGGAGAAGTCTCGTTCTGGCTCGGGGCCTCGACCAAGTTTCTATCGGTACAGTCTGATGAAGGTGAGGTCGCGGGCATCATCAACCAGCTGGCGAGCGCTTACCTGCGCTTGCTCAATGACCAGTCGGCCGACGCGCTTCGAGTCGTGGACAAGATGCCGGGCAACTTCCAATGCTTGGGATTGATTCGCGCGGCGCTGCCGAACGCTCGTATCATTCACCTACAGCGAAATCCGATCGACACCTGTCTGTCCATCTATTTCCACGACTTCAACCTCACGCATACTTATGCCAACGATTTGGAGGATCTCGCGCATTTCTACAACGAATACCTGCGTCTCATGCAACATTGGCATTCGGCGCTTCCGGTAGGGGCGATCCTCGATGTGTCCTATGAAGGTCTCGTCGAAGATCAAGAGGCGTGGAGTCGGAAAATGATCGAGTTCATCGGCTTGCCTTGGGATCCGCGGTGCCTGGACTTCGACACGTCTGACCGGGCCGGGCGGGAAGGCCGCACCATCATGACTTTCAGCAAGTGGCAGGCGCGCCAAAAAATCAGCAAATCGTCCGTTGACCGGTGGCGCAACTATGAGAAGTTCATCGGCCCGCTGGGGAATCTGGCAAAGACGGGTTCGCAGAGCTAGGCCCGATGCCCCTATTCTCAATCATCGTCGTGCATTTCCAGGGAGTGAATTCCCACGACATTTTCATGCGCGGGTACGACTCGCTCGCTGCGCAGACATTCAGGGACTTCGAGATCTTGTGCTATCACGATGGGCCGCTGCTCGACCCCGAAGTGCAATTTCCGCTGCCGATGACGTGCACTGCGCAGCGGCACAACGACTGGGGGCATTCCTTGCGCGACGCAGGAATTCTCGCCGCCACGGGCAAATACATCGTGCACTTCAATGCGGACAACATCCTCTACGCTGATGCGCTCGACGAACTCGCCAATGAGATCAACCGCGCACCGCGCCTCGTGCATAGATCCGGCGAAGTTCTGGATACGAACGACATCGTGATCTTTCCGATCAAAATGTGGAACCTGATAAAATTTCGCGATATCACCTGGCAACGAAAAGGCGCGCCGGAGTTCTATACGATCTTGACCGGGATCCCCCCGATTCTGCAGTACATCGACTGCATGCAACTCGTGATGAAGCGCGAGCTGTGGCTCGCAGAGGGCGGCTGGCGCGATAAGCGCGAGCTCGGCGACGGCTACATGTATCAGGGGTTCGCCGCCAAGTACGGATACAGGACCGTTGGGCCCGTGTTGGGCGAACACTTTTGACGTCGTCCTCGGCAGCGGTGCGATCGGCTAAACGATGCCGATCAGGAATTCCTGCAACGCGTCGATGACTGACTGGTCCCGGTAGGCCCGCGGCAGATGGCGGCGGAGCCGATCGCGGACCTGCGAGCGTGCCGCCGAGTTTTCTGCGAGCGACACCACGGTGTCGACGTAAGCGCGGGGAGTGTCCGCCACGAGGTCCGATAGTGAAAGCCGCTCCAGGATGCCGGTTCCCAACCGGCCGCGCATGAAGCGACCCCGATAGCTGACCACCGGCAGGCCGCACTCCAAGGCCTGCATGACAGTGTTGAATCCGGAAAACCCCAGGGTGTCGAGAAACAGGTCGGCCGACGTCAATATTTCGTGAAATTCGGACGGCGCGGCCCACGGCCGCAGGGCGAGGTACTCGGCGCCGTCGAGCCCGGCCGCCGAGAAGGCATCGTGCAGGCGGTTGAGCAGGCGCCGGCTCAGAACACCGTCGCGGTACTCGAAGAATTGAAACTGGCAACGGCCGAGGCGCCTCGCAATGTCGACAAGTACCGTGTCAAATTGCGGCAGGTACTTGAACGGCGTTCCGGCGCATACCAAGAATGGCCGCTTGACCCCTGCGGCGGAGATTGTGCGCATTCCGTCGCCTGCAGGGCGCGACGGCTCATAATACGCGCCGAAGTGGGGTAGCCGCACCAATCGCTCCGTGTAGTGATGCCCGCTGTCCGCGGGCTCGAATGCGTCGGCAGATAAATAGTAGTCCAGCGTCGGCAGCCCGCTCGTTACCGGATGTCCCCAGGAGAGGACTTGGGCCGGCGCGAGCCGCATGCCTGCAAGCTGCAAGGTGGTTTGGTCCATGCCCACTTCGGGATAAATCAATACGTCCGGGCACCGGTCCACGATCAGCCGCGCCCACTCGCGTATTGTGCGCGGACCCTGTGCAAAATGGTCAACTGAATTGCGCGCAACGTGAGTCGCCGCGTCCGCTTTGCCGCCCAGATGAAAAACCTCGATAGCGAAGCGCCTGCGGTCCAAACACTGCAACCAACCACGCGTGATGGCGTTGTAAACTGAGTGATCGGAGATCTGCGCCGAAACGAACGCGACCCGAAGTCTGGATTGCGCCGAACGGCCCCTCGGGGCAGACTCAAGCCCCTCATGGCGCTGCCATTCCCCCATCAGGCTCGCGCAGAGGCGTCCATGGGCGCTCAACAGCGCGCGATTGTCCTCCTCTTGGTAGGCGATATAAAACGGCTGCGTGGCGCCGACGAGAGCCGTCGCGTTCCGACAAGGCGTGTACTCGAGATTTGCTTCGAGCTCTGCGAGTGCACGGCCGAATGCGTCTCGCGAGTCGGCAACTTCCGTAGCCGTCCACGGCAGCGCGGGAACTTCGGCCACCACCGCGGCCATGCGGGCGGACTCGTAGTCGGGCTTTAGCCTGAGTGCCTCGCGGAAGCCTGCGACGGCCTCGCGTCGTTCGCCCATGGCACGGAACAAATTCGCGCGCGCGTACACCGCCTCCGGGTAGTCGTGGTGCAGCGTAATGGCTCTGTCACAACAGGCAAGGGCTTCCTCGCTGCGTTCGAGCTCGTTCAAAATACCGCCACGCACGAACCACCCCTCGGCAAAGTCCGGCCTCAAGGTGACTGCCTGGTCGGTGCACGCCAAGGCATCCGCGGGGCGCTTCATCTCCAGCAGTGTCTTCGCGCAGTTCACCCAGGCCTCCACCAAGTCCGGCCGCAACTGCAGCGCCCGTTGGAAGTGCGTCAGCGCCTCTGGGTGTTGCCCGGTGCCGGCTAGAATATTGCCGAGATTGTTGTGGGCGATCGAATAGGATTCATCGAGCGAGAGCGCCTGCCGATAGCATTCGGCCGCGCCGTTTAGGTTGCCGGCCTGCTCCAATGCTCGGCCGAGATTGTTATGCGCGCGCACGTTGCGTGGGTCGAGCTCGAGCGCGCGGCGATAAGCGTCAATCGCCGCGCCGGCAGACCCGGCGCTGAACTCGGCGCCCGCGAGCCGCCGATGCGCCGCGGGATCGTCCGGAGTCAAGGATGCTATGCGCCGAAAGTATTGCGCAGCGGCGCCGGGGTCATTCAGCGTGGTGTGCAATTCCGCGATGAGCCCCAGCAGATCGATCGACTCCGCCGACACCGCGTGCGCTGCCATGGCTTCCGCCAGCGCCTCGCGCGGGTTGCCGCTCCTTGCAAGGCTGAACGCGGTGTCGAAGCTGGGCACGGAACGGTAATGCGTCTGTAGGTTTACGAACTTGGCGTCGGGGTCAGGGTCGCCGTCTGCGTCGCCGCCGGTATCGCGGTGGAACCGAACCTCTCGCGCGTCGCCTCGACGAAGAAGCGCTCGAATTCCCGGACTACCTGCGGATTTTCGAACAGCACTGCATTGTGCGTCAGTATCCGCTCACGGACCCCGCGAGCGAAGGACGGGTCCGTGCCGAGGCGTACCGCCATCTCGATGTATTCCGCGCCGCTACTGGCCGTGCAGTCCAAGATTCCCATCTTGCGATACATTGCCTGAGTATGGCGACCCCGCTGCAATTTTGTCGGCAGCGTCACGACGGGCGCACCCACCGCGAACGACTCCAGCGAGGAGTTCATACCGTTGAAGTGGATGGGGTCAAGGATCACGTCTGCGACTGCCAGCAATTCCAGGAAGACCTTGAGCTCCATGGCCGGGATGAAGGTTACCCGAGCCGCGACATCCGGCATGGTCTGCGCGAATCGCAGTCGCAACAGCTCGCCCCATTGCTCGAATCGACCGTGGATGAACACGACTACGCCGCTCGGATCGCGCTGCAGAATCCCGCGGATCAAAGGATCGAAGTCCGGATGGAGCTTGAACAGGGTTTGCGGGCAGAGGTAGAGCGTCGCGTTCGCGGGGAGCCCGAAGTCCTTGCGGTTGAGGACTATGCCGCGCGTCGGCCGGTAGTAGTACGCCAATGTAGGGAGGTCGTGCAGCAAGAACAGCCGCTCGCTGTAATGTGAAGGGGACTCCGGAGTCTCGTATAGGTCGTTCGAGATGAAGTAATCCATGTTCGGAACGCCGGTGGTGTCCGGATGCCCGAACGACACGCATTGCACCGGCGCGAGCCTGGCGAACGCGAGGAAGTACGATTTTGGCTCCATGCCGATGTCTTGGTAGAACAAGATGTCGAGACCCAAGCTGGCAATCTGTTCGCGCGCGCGTGCGAGATCCGGATCAACCACGACTTCGTGATCCGCCGACGCGCAGATGAGACGTGTCATCTCGTCGTCGGCGGAAGGAGTGATGCGCATCGCGTAGACCTCGAACCGATCGCGCCCGAGCTTCTCGATCAAACCGCGCGTGGTCTTGCCGATCGAGTGTGCGCTGAGGAATTTTGAAATGAACCCGACCCGAATCTTACCCGGGCGCCGGCTGAGCGCCGCGCAGTGCGGTGCCGTCATTGCCAAACCGGGGTTCCGCTTCAAGTACATCTGCGCTGCTTTCGTCTGCAGATCCCGGTTGCTTTCGCCGTGATAAGCGAGATAAAACGCTGCGGGCTGCAGGCCGTCGGGCAGGAGCGAAGGTCGACAATCGGCGGCCATGACCTCATCGAGTCCCTGCTGGTAGAGCCCTCGGACTGAGTGGATTGCCTCGACCGACGGCTGGATGGCAGGTAGAAACAGCTTGCGCGCCACGAGTATTTCTTCGGAGGGATTAAGTGCGTATGAGAGCCGCGAGTAGTGCATGGTCTGCTCGTGGAGACCGCCGATGAAGCAGACTCGCCGCGCCAGCTCCATGGACTGATATGACGTCGGGTCGAGCCGTGCCGCCTCGTTGAGATACGGTAGGCTCTCCGCGGGCATACCCAGCTCAATCGCGAGCTCGCCGGCGCGGAGCCAGAGGTCCGCGGCCTTCGGAGCGATACGGAGCGCCGCCTTCAACACCGCGAAGGCGTCTCGCAAGTTGCCCTGCTGAATCAAGCTCGCGGCGGAGACGCGCATCCGCTCGAGCTCGGCCGACAGTGCAGTTCGCGAGCGTTCGTGTAGAGCCACGGCTTGGTTGCCGGCGCCGGCGGCGGCAAGGGCATTGGCGAGATTGTTATTGGCTTCCGGATGGTCCGGCGCGACTGCGAGGGCTCGCTGATACAGCGCAACCGCCTCATCCAGGGCACCCTTTCCGCGCAGCAGCACTCCGAGGCTCGTCAGCGTATTGGGGTCAAAGGGACTTGCCTCGATCGCGCGGCGATAGCTCGACTCGGCCCCGTCCAGATCACCCCGCACCTTCTGCGCTCGCCCAAGCATGTACAGTGCATTGGGATCGTTGGGGTTCAGCTCTGCAGCCATGGACGCTGCGGCGAACGCCCGATCGTAGTTGCGTGTGTGCAGGTGCAACTGCGCGACCAACAGCAATGCGTCGAAATCCGCCGGGGAACTCAGCAATAAATTGGCGAGAATTGCGCCGGCGGCGCCATACTGATGCTGGGCGCAGAGTACCCGAGCGGCGTTGAGTTGTTCGCTATGGTCAGTCTGCATATTCAGCCGATTTTGCCTCCGCGGAGGAGACCTTCCAACAAGCTAATGCGTGCGTGTTCGGAAAGTCAACGACCACGGGCGACCATGCCCGCGTGCGTGTCATCCAAACGCAATGTCTCCCTGGACCGACCGAGGCGAGTGCGCTCTTCGTCCGGGACAGCGGCTTACGGATCGCACGGCATGATGATATTCTTGGCTGCCGTTAGCTATCTGCCTATCCGCAAGATGCGAATTCTCCTGCCATTCTGGCGCGGTGTGCCTGAGGGCTGCTTCTACCAAGACTTTCACCAGGGCGTCGCCGAGGCGCTGCGCGAACTCGGCCACGAGGCGGTTCAGTTCCCGTTCGTCGAACGCGGGCGGCTGCAGCCCGACGAAGCCGATTTGCTGTTCCCACTCGTTGAAGCGGGCCAATTCGATGCGCTGCTCGATCTTGCTTGCTGGGGGCGCGGACTCTCGCGAATCGGAGTGTCGCGAAATGGAGTGAGGGAGCCGCTATTCGATGCGTTCGGCGTTGCCTACCTCGGATGGCTGTTTGATCAACCTTACAATCAGGCTATCAACCTCGTGGCTTCGACGAGGCTCTATGGCGCCTATCCCGATTTGGGTCATTCGGACCAGGTGCGCCTCATCTTTCCCGGGCTCAAACTGCGCGGCGAAATCTTCGCGCCGCCTGCAATCCGGCCGAGCAACAGCTGCTCCGGCGACAATTGGTGGACCGATCGCGACATCGACGTCCTGTATGTCGGAAATCTCGTGACTGAAGCATTGCAGCGTTCCTGGAACCGACGCGTGAGCGACCGGGCGACCGTGTGCCACCCCGGATTCTGCGATACCTTGGCCGATGCCGTGCTCAGCGAACCCGAGCGTTCGTTGCATCTGAGCTTGCAACTGGCAATCGCGGAGCTCAGCCCACTGCCCGCGGGATTCGATATCAGCTCGAATCTACGTGTCGTCGAGTCCTTTCTTCGACACACTTTCCGGCGCGATGCGGTGGCGGCGCTCGCCGGCTCAGGAGTCCGCATGCGGGTGGTTGGCAAGGGATGGGACAGGCTTGGACTGCCGGCCAACGTCGAATTTGGCGCTGAGACGGATTACGCCGGATTCTTCCGCCTCGCCGCCCGGGCAAAAATCTGTCTTGACGCCTCGACCTATCTCGATGGCGCGAACGATCGTGTGTTCAGCTACGCGCTCAATCGTGCGGTGTGCTTCACGAATGCCGCGGGCTATCTGCGCAGCACGTTCGGCGAGGATGGCGGCATGTGCTTCTACTCGATGCGCAATCTGTCCGAGCTCGGCGAGCGCGTAAAAGCGTTGCTGGCACGGCCCGAAGCGTTGCAAGAGGCGGGAATAGGGGCCGGGGAATCGGTTCTGTCCGCGCATACCTGGCGGCACCGGGTCGAGAACATTTTGGATTCGATACGCCTGCAGCCGGGTGTTGCGTGACACCGACAACGCCGCAGCAAGTGGCCTCGGGAGACCTCCGGCATCGACTCACCCTCGCATTGGGACATCATCAGCGTGGCGAGGTGGATGTCGCTGAGGCGATGTACCGCGACATCGTGCGGGAAATCCCCCTGTGTTTCGACGCCTTGCACCTGCTCGGGATTGTCGCGACCGACCGCGGGGCGCCCGAGGAGGGCGTCAGATTCATTCGACGGGCGCTCGCCGTCGACCCGTCGCAGCCTGTCGCGCACTACAATCTGGCAAGGGCCCTGATGGCGAAGGGCGATGGACCGTCAGCGCTGGAATGCGTCAATCGCGCGACCAGCCTTCAGCCGAGTTTCGCGGATGCATGGCTGTTGCACGGCAACCTCTTGCAGCAGGCCGGACAATTCGACGAGTCAGTCGCAAGTTACGAGCGCGCAATCGCCCTGCAGCCCGATTTTCCGGAGGCCTACAGCAATCTCGCGGCCGCGTTGCGGACGCTCAGGAAAACAGAGCGCGCCATGCAGAGCGCCGACCGGGCACTGGCGCTCAATCCGAACTATGCGAAAGGATTCAACAACCGGGGACTCATACTGCTGGACGGTCATCGACAGGCTGCCGCGGTGGAAGATTTTCGGCGGGCGATTGCGCTCGAGCCGACATTCGCAAATGCTTTACATAATCTGGGAATCGCCCTGATGCAGCTGCGTCGATTCGAGGAAGCGCGCGATGCGTTCGCGCGACTCGCGGTGTTGGTTCCAGGTTTCCCGCACCTTCAAGGCAATCTTCTGCATGCCAAGCTCAGTTGCTGCGATTGGCGCGAGTTCGATGCGATGGCCGAAGCGGTACGGCAGGCAGCCGAACGGGGCGAACATGTCGACGTGCCGATGTCGTTCCTGAATATTTCCGGCTCCGCACGCCTGCAGCGCCGTTGTGCGCAGGCGTACACCGAGGCCCATTTTTCGGAGCAACCTGCAGAGCATCGACCAGGCGCCCGCGACAACGACGGCCGGATTCGCGTCGCCTATCTATCGGGTGACTTCGGCGAACATGCCGTGAGTTACCTGCTCGGCGGCGTCTTTGCACGACATGATCTGACTCGTTTCGACACCATCGCGCTGTCGTGGGACCGCGTCGGCGAGGGGTCGAAGCGGCGGAGCATCGAAGCCGCATTTTCGCGCTTCATCGACATTACGGCTGCCAGCGATGCCGACGTAGCGCGCCTCATGCGCGAGCTCAAGGTGGATATTGCCGTCGACTTGACCGGACACACACTCGGGCAACGCACCGGCATCCTCGCGCGCCGCGCGGCGCCTGTACAAGTGAACTACCTGGGGCTGCCGGCGACGATGGGTGCCCGCTACATCGACTATCTGATTGCGGACGAATTTGCCGTTCCCGAGGAGCAAAGGCATCACTATGCAGAACAAATCGTCCGGCTTCCCTGCTTTCAACCGAACGACGATCGCCGACATCTCACACCCGACCCATCGAGGATTCTGCACGGCCTGCCGGAAACGGGGTTTGTCTTTTGCTCTTTCAACAACAACACCAAGTTGAACCCATTGAGCTTCGACGTCTGGATGCGACTTCTGCAGTCGGTCCCGGGCAGTGTCCTATGGATGCTGGCAGATAGCCCGCTCGCGGCCGACAATCTGCGCCGTGAGGCGATGCAACGCGGCGTCGACTCCACCCGTCTGATTTTTGCGAAGCGCGTGACCTATGATGATTATCTGGCACGTTATGCGCACGCGGACCTGTTCCTCGATTCCACGCCCTTCAACGGTGGCACGACGGTGAGCGATGCTCTGTCCATGGGCGTCCCGGTGCTGACCTGTGCCGGCGAAAGTCTCTCGGCGCGGATGGCCGGGAGTCTGCTGTCGTGTCTGGGGCTTGCGGAACTCGTGACGGCCTCGCTGGCCGATTACGAGGCGACGGCGATTGGGCTCGCCGCTGCGCCGCTGCGATTGCAGGCTTTGCGCCAAAGGCTGGTGCACGCACGAGCCCACCACCCGTTCTTCGATACGGATCGTTATCGAAGGCACCTTGAATCAGCCTACCAAACGATGTGGGAACGTAACGCGGCAGGCTTGCCTCCCGCTGGATTCGCGGTCAAGGACTAGAGTCTTCGGGCGATCAGTTGCGCCAAATCGGTCCTTACTCTCGACACGACCCCGTCCCAATTCTCACGCTTCGATTGTCGATACAGCCGCACGGTTGGATACCAAGGGCTGTCGGTTCTGTCGAGCAGCCAGCGCCAGCAGGTGTCGAAGCGATTCAATATCCACACGGGCTTGCCCAAGGCGGCCGCCAAGTGGGCCGTTGAGGTATCGACGGAAATCACGAGGTCGAGATTCTCGATGAGGGCCGCAGTGTCCGAGAAATCACGCAGCAAGGCCGTATGGTCTATGAGATGAGGGCCGCCCCAGTCCTTGGATTGCGCCTCAGCCAGCTCCGACTCCGCCGGCTGACCCTTTTGCAGCGTGTAAAATTCGATTTCAGGATGCTTGAGCTCGGCGAGTTTCGTCAACGGAATGTTTCTACGCTTGTTGACCGCCCAGAGTTCCGGCTGGTCGTGCCTGAATCCGCCCGACCAGACCAGTCCGACTCTCAGTTTCGCGCTTTCACCAAGCTTGTCTTTCCAAGAGCGCATTTTCTGCGGGTCGCTCTTGAGGTAAGGAATATCCACCGGGATCGTGGACAATGTCGTCTTCAATGCCAGTGGCAAGCTCATCAGCGGACACTGATAGTCGAAGGCGGGCAGGGCCTCGCCCTGGATGGTCAGTCGCGAGACGCCATCCAGGCTCTCCAGCAGGGTCTTGAGCGGGCGTTGAACCTCCAAGACTACGCTGCCGCCCAACGCCGCAATCCGCTTCGCAAAGCGGCAGAATTGCAGCGTGTCGCCGAGTCCCTGCTCGCAGCGCAAGACGATTGTCCTGCCCACCAAGGACTCCCTGCCCAGCCAGAGACGCTCTGACCGCGCGTTTTCGTCGCGGCCCGGTGCATCGTCGCCTCGCCAGCGCCACTCGAAATCAGCCCATCCGCGGTCGAAATCACCGGCCAACAGCAATGCCATGGATCTATTGACGTGTGCTTCGGCAAAGTCGGGTTTAAGTGTGACGGCTTGGTCGTAGTCGGCGAGCGCGGCGTCAATCTGGTTGGTCTCGTGAAACAGCACTGCGCGAGTGGCGTACGCTCCCGCCTCGTCGGACTTGATCCGGATGGCCAAGTTGCAACTCGCGAGTGCCGCATCATATTGGTCGAGCTCTTTGAGCACGATGCCGCGGTTGGCGTACGCCTCGGCGTAATCGGATTTCATCGCGATGGCTCGATCATAACTGGCGAGCGCCGCGTCGAGCTGACCGATTCCGCGCAGCACGATCCCGCGGTTGCAGTAAGCCTCGGCAAAGTCGGGCTTAAGCGCAATCGCCCGATTGCAGCTCGCGAGCGCCGCGTCCCATTGCTTCAGTTCCTTGAGTATGTTGGCTCGGTTGGAGTACGCCTCGGCGAAATCAGGCCTGAGCTCAATGGCTTTGTCGCAACTGGCAAGGGCCGGAGCGAATTGCTTGAGTTCTTTGAGCACCTCGCCGCGATTGGAGTATGCCTCGGCGAAGCGAGGATTGATCTCGATTGCGCGATCATAGCTGGCCAGCGCCGCCTGCAATTTGCCAAGTTCCCTCAGCACCATGCCGCGGTTGGAGTATGCCTCGGCCAAATCTGCCCTGATGGCGATGGCTTGGTCGTAACTAGCTAGAGCCGCAGCCATTTGACCGAGGTCTCGATGGATATTGCCGCGATTGAAGTACGCTTCGGCAAAGGCCGGGTTCAGCGCGATGGCGCGCTGGCAACTGGCGAGTGCCGCATCAAATTCTTTCAGCTGCTGCAAGGCCAAAGCTCTGTTGCAATGCGGACCCGCATCATTGGGCTCGATTTCAATGGCTCTCGCAAATAATTCGACAGCCCTGCCGGGGTTGCCGGTTTGAGCGGCGATCACCCCCAGGAAATGCCAAGCGGAAGCATGATCGGGTTGTCTCTCGAGAATCGCTTCATAAATAGACTGTGCCCGCCCCAGCTGCCCTTCTCGATGCAGCAGAAGGGCTTCTTGCAAGCCTGCGGTTGGCTGTGCAAAGGGAATGTTCATCGTCTGGGCACCGCGGCAACCACTACGGAGCAAAGTTCACTGTGACGTCTTCAGTCCGGCCGCGGCGCAGAACGGTGACGGTCGTTCCGGTGGATATCTGTTTCCAGATGTCCGTGTTGTGCTCGGAATCGAGCTTCGTCCCGTTGACGGCGACGATCACGTCGCCGCCGATTAATCCGGAGTGAATGAACGTCGATCGCTCCGCTCCTGGTGTGACGCGTATGCCAATGAATCTGCCCTGACCGTCGGTCTCTTCACCGGACTCCGCCACGGTGTCGATGATGGCCGGTTCCTCCGCGGGGGGTGCAGCAGCCGCTGCGGCGGCCGCGGTTCGAGGCGACCCCGGCATCCGTCCAAAGGTTCCGGACGCGGGTCGAGGCAATGCGAGGGCTTCCAGTGATCCGTTGCGGATGAGAATCACATGGTCAAAGTACACCGATTGCAGTAAGGCGCCGTCGACCTGTTCGCCGACCGAGTACACCTTAAACTGTCCCGGATCGCCGATGATCGCCATGCCTTGCCGTGGATCCCCGGTGGCGAA
>Ga0210394_10005178_pt1 | contig 14724 bp, 18 predicted proteins | sample IncBWC12MmetaG_FD_160121 | JGI IMG/M metagenome (GOLD analysis project Ga0210394, IMG submission 160121) | Forest soil microbial communities from Barre Woods Harvard Forest LTER site, Petersham, Massachusetts, United States - Inc-BW-C-12-M | ecosystem: Environmental > Terrestrial > Soil >... | reverse complement strand
TGGCGGGTCCTCAGCTCGATCGTCGTCCAGTGACAACCCAGACCCCGCCGAAATCCGAAGAGCCCAATAGGCCTCGATTGCTCGGCAACGAGATGGCCCATGGCGACTTTGTCCAGCCAGTTTCCAAGGAAGAATCTGAAGAGATACTCGGTTTAATGGATGACGTTCTTAATGAAGTCTTTCAATCGCCTGCGCAACTGCTACGGCGACGAGAGGCAAGACTGGCTCGAATAGCGGAAAGCATATCCGTAGTGCAGGCACCTGATCGATCGGGTATCGTGAAGAGGTCATAACTGCCGAACCTGCCTTCCGCATAATCCCCACCCAACGTTGGCACCCACTCGCGCTCGCTGGAATTCCCTCGTATTCAGATCTGGTTTCGCTTGGATCACGCCGAGCATTTCCGCGAACTACTGTAAATCAACTGTGCTTATAACCACGTTAAATTTTACGCTTATACGTAGTGCCTCTAGTTCTGCATTAATCTGCGCTATCGCCGCGCTTGGCACATTGCTCACCAGTTGCACGATGACGTTATCGGCGGATGGCCAAAAGATTTCAAAGGGAGCGTATGAGGCAAGTTGGGTACGGATTATCTCCTCGGCAAGCTGTTGCGCTCGCAGAGTGCCGTTGAACGCGGTGCGTATGTCGTGGAGTCCTTGAGCGCCATGCGTCTCCAGGCGGAGCGCTTTCGAGGTTGGGTCAGAATAATTTATGGACATCGACTGAATCGGACCCACACGCGTCAACTCTCTTGTTAAGGTGAGGATCTCTTCAAGCATCTCGCGTTCAGACCGGCTCTGATTCGCGTCCGTCGCTTCTGAATCGCGCTCAAGTGCGGCGGCCAGGCCTGTCTCGAACTGAGGCCACATGCTTTCTACAACCCGTTCGACGCGATCAGGGCTTCGAGGGTTCTCCGTTACTTTATCGAGGCTAAGTGCCAGTTTCCTAACATCCTCCAGATTAAGCGCCGTCGCCTGAAACTGGGCCAACGGTCCCGTGACCTCCGTCGGTCCGGCGATATCGACCAGAATCGTCGCGACCCGTGAAGCGTCATCGCCGACCGATTTTGATAACGCTCCAGCCTCGTAATTTATCCAGGGTCGGTGTTGGTTTTCTTGGGTTAGACAGACGATACCAAATGCACACGCCTTGAGTTGCGTTGCGATTTCGGGAAGGCCGGCGGCGCCCTTCTCGATATCCGCACTAGACATCCATGGCTCGACCGCGTTAATCACGTCTGGGAGCCAGTTTCGCAACAATTCTGCGATGAGCCGGCTTTTATCGCCCGACCAGCTTATGAAGACCTTCATGGAATACTCCTTGCGAGTCGGGCTGGACCAACTAGACAGTAGCGGAACGGCCGCTTACAGGCCTACTTGACCCAGCGGTAGGTCCCGTCGCGCGTCCTTCGGGCACGCAGGCCAGCCCGCGTACGCAGCAAATACAATGGCGCCGATAGTGCGCAAGTCGCCCCGCCACCTATTTTCAGCGGACGCCGGTTGAAGGAACGCGCGGAGCCCGATCGGACCGTGTGAGAACTTTCTTTACTGGTTCAAGGGCGCCGGCTTCGCCGGCGCCGAGGGTGCGGTCTGGTCGGGTTCCGGGCGGCGCTCCGCGCCGTCCTCACCCGGACCGCGCCCGAACTGGGTGAATCCGCGCCTGGACAGAAAGAAGGGGCCACCCCACCGGGGGCAGCCCCGTCCTCCTGGCGCTCGATCGTCCGATCAGGCCGGACCGCGTCAAGGGCGCTTCGCGTCACTTCGTGATCGAGCAAGCTCGACCCTGGACCCGCCCCGGCCTGATCGGGAATGCGCGCTTATCAGGAGGACGGGGGAGGAATGGTGTCAGGGAATCAACTCACCGCCCGGTGCCGGTGCCGCTGGCCTTGCGGGCGGCAAGCTGGGATACGCGCTGGGCGGAGATGCCGACCGTGCGCGCGATGTCGTCGCCGGTAAGCCCCATGCCCTGCAGCTCGGCGACCAGGGCCCGTGACTCGGCCGCGACCTTCTCCTGCAGCTCGGCGACTTGGGCCTGCTTACGCTTGAGACCGACGATCTTTTGATCGAGCGGCCCGATGCTGGGCACGAGCACGATGTCGACGCCCGCGTTGCCGGTCAGCAGCTCGATGTAGTCGCGGGCGTCGCGCTCGGCCCGGGCCAGCGTGCGAGTCTGGGTGACGCCGAGCCCGTCGATGTTCAACTCCCAGCCGTGGTCCCAGCGCTTGGCGTGCACGGTGTAGGTATTCACTGCAGCCATCCCTCCGGTAGGCAGGCAAGCTTCTTCATCAGATCCCCGACGACGCCCGGCGACACCTCACGATGGTGCTGGACCGGCACCAGATGCTGGCCGCACGGGCAGTACCAGACGACGTGACTGCCTTTGCCGTCACGCCACGTGCAGCCGTTGGCTAGCAGCGCCCGTTCGATGTCGCGGTACTTCATCCCTTTCACCACGACGCTACATCTAGCCCCGCTAGACGACAACTATTAAGGGGGACTAGATATACGCTGTGCTCCCGGCCGCAGTTCGACATCGCGGCCGGATGACGGTCACTCACTTGATCGGTCTCCTGTTGGCTCAGGCGCGGAACAAACCGGGCTGCGGATGGACCGCGCGGCGCTAGTCGCCGCCGTTGAGTGTCTGGTCGACGAGCCATCGGTTGCCCACCTTCTGCATGGCAAGGTTGATCAGGCTGTTCTCGGGTGTGCCGCCGGGGCGTCCGTGCTCGGCGTCACCGCTGAGTAGGACGGTGAAGGCCACGCGCATGATGCAGTACGTGGCGCCGTGCGGCGCCGCTTCGATGATGTGCACGTACGTCGGCGTGACGGTCCATAGGACGTGCCCGGCCTTGAGTTCCAGCCACTCGGCGCCGCTCGGGGCGGTTGCCAGCGGTTCGAGGTCCTTGGTCCAGTGCGTCGGCGTCGACAGGGGCTTGATCTGGGGCAGATAGCCGGCGGCTGAGTTCCAGTGCCAGTCGAGACTCTGAGCTGCACGTACGTAGGCTGCGGCCACGGACTCCGGCTTGCTGAAGTCGACACCGGACGGGGTTGGGGCCGGACTCGTCGAGGCCGCGGTCGTTGTGGCGGGCGCAATGGGCGAGGGCGACGTCGCAACCGGCCGCGGGGCCGAGACGGTCGCCGACGGCCGGGCGACAGCGGCGTGGTGACCTCCTGAGGTGGCGGTGATCGCCCAGGCCGTCCCTCCGACCGACGCCGCGACCGTGATGGCGCCGATGAGTATTCGTCGTGCTCGCTTCACTTGATTCCTCCTGGGATGGATGGGCGGGTCGCGCCGTAGTACTCGGAGCTGAACCACTTCTGACTGAACGGGTGAGCGACGACGTCGACCAGTTCCCCGGATTCGGGTGCTTGGACGATGGAGTCGTTGCCGATCCACATGACGACGTGATGGATCGAAGACGGGTCGGCCGTGTTGCTCCCGAGAAACAGGAGATCGCCGGGCTCCAGCTGGCTCCGATCGATATGCGGGCCGGAGTAGTACTGCGTCTCAGCGAAGTGGGCCAGCGAAAGCCCGACCTTGCCATAGGCAAACATCGTCAGCCCGGAGCAGTCGAAGCCAACGATGTGACAGTCATTGGCCGCCGGGCCGGGCTGGCAGTCGCCCAGCGTCGGCCCAGCCATGCTGCCCGCATCGACGGAGTACGGCGTGCCCACCCAGCGCATTGCGGCCTGCACTACAGCCTGTCTGCCACCGGTACCGGCGTCGTCGCCGTTGTTGCAGACGACGCCACTGATCTCGCCGAGGATCTGGCTTGCCGGGTCCATCCACTTCGCATACGCGCTACCGAAGGCTGAGACCTGGACGGCTTGCGCGGCCTGCGTCGGCGCGATGGCCTGCCAGTTCGGGATCTGCAGCAGCCGGGTCAGGAACTGTTTGGCCTGCCAGTCCGGGTGCATCAGCTGATCGACGGTGCCCCAACTCATCCCGGCCTGCTGCTGCAACGGCCCGACCGACAGGTGATCACCGCCGCTGGCCGGCACCCCGTCGCTGGGATAGCTCAGCGATGCCGGCACTTTCGGGTTCGAGTAGTTGTGCAGGCTCGATTCCTCCATACCGGTGGCCAGCACGATCACCTGCCGGCCTGCGGCACGTTCATCTGCTGCGCGACGTGCACGAACGTGGCCGCGATCGACGCCTGCCCGGGGGTCAACGTGTGATCGAGGCCGTAGCCGTCGGAGTAAGTCAGCTGCCCGCCGGGGGAGCAGATCGCCCCGCTGCTGTCCCAGGTCGAGGCCTGCACCGTTGATCCGCCGGTCGCGCCGATCACGGCCAGCAGCAGGGCCATCGGCAGGAGCGTGGCGAGGGCGGCGGCGATCAGGATCGTGCGGGGCTTCATCGGTCACTTCCTGAGATCGTGCAGCTGGTGAGGACGCGCAGCATCGCCGTCTTGTCGGCGGCCACGACCGGCAGCCGGTACTTGGCCAGCACGGCGATGAATCGTTGGTCGTAGGCGCACGCGTAGCCGGCGGCCGGCGGCATCCACTGGCCTGGCCCGGCATCACCTTTGGCCTCAACCGAGCGGGCTCGTCGAATCCTGGCCATCAGTATCGCCGAACCCGCACGTTCGAACGCTACGGCTGCCGGATGACAAGCGAGTTCGTCAGCGCAAGTGCCCTCGCTCGCTATCTGGCGCCTGACACCTGATACTGACGGAGCCACCGCTGAGTATCGCTGCCCTGGTTGAGCCCGTGCTTCACGGGACATTTTCGCGGGCGTGATTTACATACCACCGCCAGTCTCGCGGTTCGTGGTTGAGGCGACAGGGGCCAACGGTCCCTTCGAGCGGGGTCGACTTGTGGGCACTTCGACTGGACCAGCGGGCCCAAAGGAACAGATCCGCTCCGATGCCAACGGGACCGAGTGCGCCGACCTGGAGCCGGTCTGCCACAGCCTGGCGGCACGGCCGACGTTCCGCCCGGTCCGGTGCAGAACTTGGCACGGCTTGCGGCCACCCGTGCCTGCCGGCCTCCTGCTCGCCGCTCGAATGGTGTCTCAGGCGAACGCTTCCTCCCCGGACGGCACCAGCCTTAAGACGACGCGTCGTTCGCCCGGTATTGCAGAGCGATGAGAGCAACAACGAACGCGACACCGGCGGCCACGGTCAGAGCAACCCCGTATCCGTGTACCAGTTGGTCGCCGGCGTTCGGTGAGGCCGAGTGTGCGCTCGCTGCGCCGGCGATGGACGACAGGGACGCCAGCCCGACTGCGCCGCCAATCTGGCGCGAGGTGTTGACCAGCCCCGATGCCAGTCCAGCCATGCCGGGGTCGATGCCCTTCGTGGCGATCGCGACACACGGCATCGTGACGATGCTTGCCCCGGCCGCCCATACCAGGGTTGGGGCGAGAACGTGGGCCGGGTAGTCGGCGTGCGCGGGAATGGTGGCCAGCAAGAGCAGGCCTGCACTCATCACCAGGGCTCCGCCGGAGAGCAAGCGCTTCGGCCCCAGTTTCGGCAGGAGGGTTTTCGACGCGATGGCGCCGAGTGTGATGACCACGCTCATGGGAAGGAGGGACAGCCCGGTGCGCAACGGGCTGTATCCGAGGACTCTCTGCTGGTACAGCGAGAGGAAGAAGAGGGTCGCCGTCATGATCACACCGAGCAAGACCATGACGACGTTCGCGAGAACGACGTTGCGACGGCGGAAGATCGCAAGAGGCACGAGTGGATTCCGGCTGCGTCGCTCCACACCGAGGAAGACGAGCATCAGGGCCCCGAAGAGCACGAGCGCAACAACGACTCGCGTCGAACCCCACCCTCCGGCATCCGCTTGGGAGATCCCGTAGACGAGTGCGCTGATGCCGAGCGTTACAGAGATGGCGCCGGGGAGATCGAGCGCCATCCGATCGGCGGGATGGTCTCGCGGCAACAACTTCGTTGCCGCGATCCACAACACGATCCCAACAGGAACGTTGATCAGCAGCACCCATCTCCACCCCAGTGCATCGGTGATGATGCCGCCAAGGACTAAGCCGAGGGCCCCAGCCGATCCGGACGTGGCGCTCCATACCGCGAGCGCCCGCGCGCGGTCTTCGCCGGTGTGCGTCAGGGTGAGAAGGCTGAGACTGCCCGGCGCCAGTGCTGCTGCGCCCACACCTTGGACCACGCGCGCCGTCAAGAGCCAAGAACCGTCATGAGCAAGTCCACCGGCCAGGCTGGCAAGGGTGAACACGGCGAGCCCGGCGAGGAACATGCGTCGGTGCCCCAGCAGGTCGGCGGCCCGGGCAGCGAGCAGCAACAGGCCCCCGCATGTGACCAGATAGCCGTTGATCACCCACTGCTGACCTGAGGCGGACAGAGAGAGCCCGGATCTCATCTCAGGAAGCGCCACGGTCACGATCAACCCGTCCAAGACCACCATGAACTGGGCGCCGCAAGCAAGCACGAGGATCGCTCTCAATGAGGTCGCCGCAGGCTTCTCGGATACCCTATGGTAAACAGTGTTCACCGTCCGTACGCTAGGTGCGGAACTCCTTGCCGTCAACACGGAGTGATCTAGGCTCCGTCCCAATGGGTACACGCGGCTTGAATCGTGAGCGACTCGTCGAGATCGCTCACGACTTCGTCTCCGCCAACGGCTTGGACGCGCTCACCATGCGCCGCCTCGCCGTAGCGGCACACGTGACCCCTGGCGCTCTCTACAAGCACGTCCACGGCAAGCGGGACCTACAACGCGCGATGGCAGACGCCGTCTACGCCACCGTCGATCTCAGCGACATCGACTTGAGCACGCCGACCGTGGACCAGGTGATCACCTGCTGTGCGCGCATGCGAGAGGCGATGCTGAGGTTCCGGGACGGAGCTCGCATCGTCGCGGGCTCGTACTCCCCCTTCGCTGCCACCGCCAACATCGCGGGAACTCTCCGGGCGCTTCTCCAGGCTGTGACTGCGCCGCAGTTCGATGCCGGCGATATCGCCTACGCGCTACGCAACTACACCACCGGGTTCGTCATCGAAGAACAGGCATATCTTGCGCTGAAAAGCACGGGCGAGTGGGAACACCTCGTCGAGGCGCTCGAACCTGATGCGCGGGACCTGCCCGGCGGCATGTCCGATGCCGTGGTGATCCTGACAGATGACCGCGACAAGCGATACCTCGCAGGGTTGATCGCGATCCTCACCGGAACCGTCAACACCCGGTTGACCGAACCAGGATGAAGCTCGCACGCTCGGCCAAGAAGGCCCCCCGATCCGCATAACCGATCGGACCGGGCCGCCCTCATCGCGACGGTGCCCGGCGCCCAGATGACTCGCTCCGCTCACCCTGCCCACTCGTCGACGTCGGGTTCCGACTCGATCGCAGCACCGACCGCGAGCGCCGCGTGGTATCCGGACCCCAGGTCGATATCCCGCAGGAAGATCTCACTGAGAGCTTCCGGTGCGTGCCAGGCGAGCACGATCGGCCTGGCGTCCGGCGGGCCCAGCCGAATCCGACCAGGAGAACCCCGCAGGCCCACTCCCGCACACTTCAACATCGCTTCCTTGCGCACCCAATACTTCAGCACGCCAGCGTCGCGTTGATCCAGAGGCAATTCATTGACAACTAAGATTTCTGAGTCGTCAAGAGCGAGCTCGACTGCCTCGATCAGGTCACGGCGAGGTGGCGCCAGGGCTTCGACGTCGACTCCGATCGAACCGATTATCGATGCGGCAACGAGGACTCTCTGCCCTGAATGAGAGATGGAGACGTCGAGGCACCTCGCGGTGCGCGGCGAGGCGACCTGTGGGCGTCCGTGGGGTGCATCACAGAGCGGACAGGTGTACTCGAGTCCAACTTCTTCCGGCGGCACTGCGGCGAGATCGGAAACCAGTGACTTCAAGGCGGCTCGTGCGGTGGCGAACAGGTCTCGATCCCCAGGGCGGAGTAGTCGCTCCAGTCGCGACCGTTCGGTCTGGTCGAGCCAACGGCCCAGTTTCATGTACGGCAGGGGCAGGGACCACCGCACGTAGATCTCGGAAGGCGCAGAACCAGGCCTGCCCCCACCTGAGCGAGTAGGACTTCGTGCACGCGAGGTGCCGGTACGGCTCTTGGCCGCGGGGGGACGGAAAGACGACGCCGTCTGGGCCGTCGAGGCGGAGCTCGCCGCGGCGGCGTTCGATGAACCGGGTGATCAACGGTGGCGAGGGTCGAGCTCCCTCGCGAAGAAAATCGAAGCAGACTTCAGGATGTCATTGGCCTCACGCAGCTCGGCGTTCTCCTTCTTCGACCGCCTGATCTCGGCCAGCTCCTCGCTGCTGGGTCCCGGCCCGGGCCCCGGCGTCGATCTGGGCCTGCAGCACCCACTTACGTAGCGTCTCCGGACCGACCCTGAGCTTGGGACCCAAGGCATGGGCCACAGCCCACGCCGAGCCGTTCTCCTCCAGTCGGTTCAGTGCCATCCGGGTCGCACGTTCCCGCTGCTCAGCGGGGTACCTGTTGGGCATGATCGAGATCCTTCGCAAGAAAGGAAACGGCATCAAACCCGGGACGGTTCGTCCTGGCTCATACAGCCAAACCGAGCTCGCCAACGCGCTGGCGTCGATCGCGGCGAAACTCAACGCGATCGACACCCTGCTCCACGGCTACGGACTGTCCACCTAGCAGACAGCGCTTTACTCCCGCAGACGAAGCCCCTGCTGAATCTTCACTGGTCTAGCAGGGGCTTCTGTTCGCTCTGGCCGGTTGTCATCGACGCCGGTCCGACACCGCAGCCCGAGGCCAACGCTACGGGTGCTGGCTCAAGATCGATCAGCATCGGCAGCCGTTCAGTGCCCAACCTGTTAGCTGGTCGGCGGTAGGAGTCCGCCTGCGGCGTATGTCGCCCACGGCAGGTTCCAGTCGCCCCAGCCATCGGTCACCGGTACGACGGCGGAGGTTCCGGTGTGCGTCCACGTCACCGGGTCGCCGATCTGGGACCAGCCGTAGTACCACTGCGCGTCCGCCGGGCTGAGGTTGGTACAGCCGTGGGACAGGTTCTGCTGGCCTATCTCGCCGTTCCAGTACGCGTCGTGGATGAACTCGCCGTCGTAGGTGACCCGCACCGACCAGGGGACCGAGATGCTGTAGGCGGGCTCCTCGCCGGGGGCGCTGACCATCTGCTGGGGGTTGTCCTTCTCCATCACCACCGCGGTGCCTTCGAGCGTCGGCGTCGTCGTCTCGCCTAGGGACACCTTCAACGTCCGGACCGGCTTGCCGTCCGAGGTGATCGTCATCGTGTCGATGCCCGGCGTGCCGTTTACCGCCGCAAGCTGTGCCGGCCCGGTCTTCATCGCCAGGGTCAGGCTGTCGGCGAAGACCATGCCCGGACCGGCCCACAGACCGGCGATCGGCATGTTCACCTCGATGTCGGCGTGTGCGGGCCAGTAGGACGGTAGCCGATAGTGCGCCTCGAGTGCCTCGCCCGACTGGGAGGACGGTTCCCAGTACCAGGCCCCGTCGGCTGGTTGACCATTGACGGTGACGGTGACGGCCTTGTCGAATACCGATGCATCAGTGATCTTCTGCGAGAAATAGGCGATGATCGGCATCCCGACGCCGAAAGTCTGCCCGTCGTTCTCGTAGAGGCGAACCGTTACCGGCGTTCCGGCGCCGGTTCGTGGCCCGGTCGGTGACGGTGTCGGCGTAATCGGGGCGGAGCTACCGCTGGAGCGTTCCGGCGTCGACGCGATCGGTGACGCGTTCGGCGTCGAGTTGCCCGCCGTGGCGGTGGAGGCCGCCACCCCCTGGCCGGACGAGGTGTGGCCACCGGTCACGGCGATTGCCACCCCACCTGCCGCGACCACGACCGCTACGCCCGTGATCACTAGTACCTTGCCCCGGCTCAACCAACGTGCCATCTGCACACCACCCGCATCCCTGTTCTGGATGATCTATCCATATCAGGCTCGGAGCCAGCTGAGTGTCAGGTGAGCGGCGCCGATCGAGTCGGCCCTCAGCCCCGGTGGGCAATCTGGGGGAGACCGGTCTAGCTTTTCCTGGTGCGAGCAACTTCGGGCACGGAGGAAGCAGGGTGGCAGGGCAGGTGCTGATCGGCAAGGTTGGGATGGTGACGACCGGGGTGCGCGGTGGTGCGCTGCCGGGTGAGGTCCGGGTCGTCGTCGGAGGCCTGCCGCATTACTACCTCGCCTTCTGCGCCGATCCGGTAGCGGCCGGGGCGAAGGTTCTGGTCATCAACGATCGTGGTTACCGACAGGTCGATGTCGAGCCCTGGGATCAGCCGGAACAAGATGTGGAGGGTATCCCGACGGGACACCCGTAGTCGGCCTTGGCGGGCGAACGAGCCAGCCAGAAGAAGGAGCGCCCGGACATGTTCGGATACAAGGTTCCGAAGCCGAACGAGGCATTGCTGATCAGCGGCAAGAAGCAGCGGGGAGAGGACGCGCTCCAGTTCAAGATTGTCACCGGACATGGCGTCTTCGTCTTCCCGATCTTCTCGCGGGCATCGACGCTGACCCTCGCGATGCAGGAGGCGGAGGTCGTCGAGGACTGCTTCACCCAGCAGGGGCTGACCCTCGGCGTGCAGGCGGTGATCGCGTTCAAGGTCGGCGACGACCACGAGTCGATCGCCGCCGCCGCCCGTCGCTTCCAGGGCGACCAATCGCAGATGCCGACGCTGGTCGGACGTATCTTCAGCGGTCACCTGCGAAGCATCATCGGCAGCATGACCGTCGAGGCGATCATCCGTGAGCAGCAGACGCTCGGTGACGCGATCCTGGACGCCAGTAAGGGGGAGATGGGCAAGATCGGCCTCGCGGTGGATTCGCTGCAGATCAGCAGCATTGACGACAAGGGCGCCGGATATATCAAGGCGCTGGCGGCTCCGCACCAGGCTGCGGTCAACCAGGCGGCGAAGGTCGCGCAAGCGGTGGCGGACCAGGCCAGCGCGATGGCAGAGCAGGAGAGCGCCCGGTTCCAAGCCGAATACGCCCGCCAGACCGCGGTGGCCCGAGCCGAGTATCAAGCGGAGATCGACCAAGCGCAGCAGAAGGCATCGCAGGCAGGCCCGCTTGCCGCAGCCCAGGCGCAGCAGGCGGTGCTGGCCGAGCAGGCACTCGTCGCGCAGCGCAACGCCGAGCTGCGCGAGGCGCAATTAATCGCCGAAGTGGTCAAACCCGCCGAGGCCGAGGCCGCGGCGATCCGCACCCTTGCGCGCGCGCAGGCGGATGCGACGAAGCTGTCCGCGGAGGCCGCCGCCGCAGAGGGCCGGATCGCGCTGGACCAGCTGGTGATCAAGCAGCTTCCGGAGATGTTGCGTGCCGCGGCCGAGGGTCTGCAGGGTGCGAATCTCACGGTGCTCGACGGTGCCGACGGGCTGTCCGGCGTGGTGGCGTCACTGGCCGGGCAGGGGATGGCGCTGCTCGACTCGGTCCGAAACGGCTTGGCGGGCACGGTCAGCGGCGACGATGACCGGCCGGCTCTGGACGCCGCCGACGATTCGGACGAGGCGGATACCTCAGCTCGGCGCGGCTGAACGGAACTCCTCGCTGAGTTCGAAGTCCAGCCAGACGACCTTCCCGTCGTGGGTCTGCTCCACCTGCCAGCCGCCGGCTATCGATGCCACGATCGCGAGGCCGCGACCGCGATCTTCGTGGGCCGCTGCCTCGCGGATGGCCGGTAGCTGAGTCGAATGGTCGTGCACGGCGAGTTGGATGCGGTCGCCGTGCCGGCAGAGATCCACGCAGATTTCGTGAGATCCGGCGTTGAAGGCATTGGTGACGAGTTCACTGGTGACGAGAACCAGATCCGCGATCATGTCCTGGGCGGCGGTGGAGCTGCCGAGTACCTGGCTGAGATGCTCGGCGCAGAAGTGCCTGGCGCGCGCAGGTGCAGTGATGTCGCCTGGATAGATCCGGCTCACGCGCTGGTCCGGACCACCTTCGACTGCCGTTTGCATGTCCTCGTTGGACCGTCTCAGGCGACGATCTGGGTGGCCGGTCGGTTCGCCGGCGGGCTGGCAGGCGCGTCAGGGGCCAGCCGCAGTCCTGCTGGTACGGCTTCGACCGCTGGCTCCTCCCGCCGTGGGCAGTGGGGCGCCCAAGCCAACTGCCGGGGGACGTCGCCGGCAAACGGCAGGTCGACGGGTGCGGTTGACGCGTTGAGCCATAGCCGCAGGCGGCGTCCGGCCGAACCGGTCACGTCGACCAGTGCAACCGCATGCTCCCCTTCGTGACCGGCGTAGAGCTGGCATCGGCCGGTGCCGGCCAGCACGACGAAGCAGCGAACGTCGGGCAGCGATGGGGGAGCTGGAAGGTCGGAACCCGACGACAGGCCGGGCGGCGCCAATGCGACCCGTCCCCGTTCTATGTCATTGATCACAGCATGTTTCTACCCGACTTTTGCCGGATCGTAACGACAAGATCGGAAACTGGTTGGCCGGGCCCGATCAGGACGACGTCACGACCGCGCGCGCACGCCGCTCGATGTCGTCCTCGCTGAGCAGGACGGCGAGGGCCGCGTCGCCGAGCGGGACGTAGCTGTCCGCGCTCGAGACCCGTGCGATCGATCCACGGAAGCCGCCCTCCACCAGTGCGGTGATCACCCCTTCGCTGACACCGCCGCTTCGCCGCGTCTCGTCCGCGATCAGCACTCGCCCGGTCGCGTCCGCCTCGCGGAGCAGATCCTCCACCGGCAGGGGCGCGATCCAGCGTAGATCCAGTACCCGCGCGCCGACGCCGTCTCGCGCCAGCCGGTCGGCGACCCGCAGGCTCATTCGTACCCCGTTGCCGAATGTGACGATCGTCAGGTCGTCTCCCTCGCCGTAGGTGCGCCCGCTGCCGATCGGAACCTGCGCGGCGGGGCCGGTGCCCGGCGCCGGGTACCGGCCAAGCCAGCCGAGATCGCCGGCGCTGTGCAGATCTCGCTCGTGATACAGAGCGATCGCCTCGAGGAAGACGCTGACGGTGCCGCTGACCGTCGCAGCCGCCAGGCAACTGCGCAGCATCCCGGCGGCGTCCTCGGGTCGGGCGGGCACGGCGACGACCAGGCCCGGGATGTCGCGCAGCACGCCGAGCGCGTTGTCGTTGTGGAAGTGCCCACCGAACCCTTTCTGGTAGGCGAGTCCGGCTACCCGCACCACCATAGGATTGCTATAGGCGCAATTGGTGAAGAAGCGGAGGCTTGCTGCTTCGCCGCGCAACTGGTCCTCGGCGTTGTGCAGGTACGCCAGGTATTGGATTTCGGGTACCGGCAGTAGGCCGCTCACTCCCAGGCCGAGCCCGAGGCCGAGGATCGCCTGCTCGTCGAGCAGCGTGTCGAACACCCGGGCCGAGCCGAATCGCTGCTGCAGGCCGCGGGTGACGCCGTAGACACCCCCCTTGCGCCCCGCATCCTCGCCGAAAGCGACCATTCGGTTCCTGGTCGCGAGCGCATCGGTGAGTGTCGCGTTGATCGTCTGGGCGAGGGTCAATCCTTGTTCGGCGTCCTCGGGCAGGCGACCGCCGAATACTTGCCGCCGGGTCTCGGGATCGGCGGTACGTGCTGCATCTGTGGCGATCTCGGCCGGCGAAGCGGGCTGCAGCGGTGCGGCGATGACCGCTGCACTGGTCAGCCGAGGCGGTTCCCGCAGCGATTCGGCGAGTTCCTGGGCGATGGTCGCGATCTCGTCGTAGCGGGTGGCCAGTTGCGCGCCGCCACCGATTCGCCGAGCCAGCGCGAGCAGCGGATCGCGGGTCAGGTCGTCGGCGATCGACGCGGGGCTGCGGTAACCAGTCTCGACGTCGGTGCCGGCGTGCCCGAGGAAGCGGACCGTCCGAAGGTGCAGCAGGACCGGCCGGCGCTCGTGCCGGACCTGGGCCGCGGCCTCGTGGGTCGCGATCGCGACCAGCTCCGGATCGTCGCCGTTCACGGCCAGGTAACGGATTCCGGGACGCCGCGCTGCTTCGGCCACCCAGCCGTCCGGCGTCGGCACCGAGATGCCGATCCCGTTGTCCTCGCAGACCAGTAGCAGCGGCATGGCCAGTTTCATCTGGACGCAGTACCCCACGGTGTTCAGTGCGCCGGCGGCGGTGGAGTGGTTGAGCGACGCGTCGCCGAAGCTGGTGACCGCGACCGCGTCCGCCGGCCAGTTGGTGCTGAGGCCCAACCGCCGGGCTCGCTCGATCGCGAAGGCGACGCCGACCGCGCGAGGCAGCTGGGAGGCGATCGTCGACGTCTGCGGGATCACCGCGAGGTCGGCATTGCCGAATACCTTGTGCCGTCCGCCGGAGGCCGGATCCTCGGTTGACGCGACCATTCCCAGCATGATGTCGCGCATCCCGTCGATCAACGGGCGCCCGGCCTGCATGGACCGGGCCAGGTAGAACGCACCGGCGCGGTAGTGCAGCAGCGCCGGATCGGTGTGCCGCAGCGCGGTCGCGACGAAGGCGTTCGATTCATGGCCGGCGGACCCGATCGTGTAAAAGCCCTGGCCGTGTTCCCGCATCCGGCGCGCCTGAATGTCGACGAGCCGGCTGCCGGCCATGGCGTCGAACAGTTGCCGGAGCGGGGCGGTGCTCGCCGTCGATTCGGGGACCGGGAGCGCAGCGAGGTACTGGCGAGTACGCAGGTCGAGCTCATCATGCGCGGTGAGGGTCACGAGTGTCCATTATGCCCACCGCAAAGGTGGTTGTCGTCACATGATCTTGGTTACTATTGTTACTTGTGGAGATACAATGATTGTGATGACACAACAATATGGAGCAATTTCAGTGCCCGAGTTGACTCCGCGCCGCCGCCTGCTCATCCT
>Ga0210394_10005176_pt1 | contig 14724 bp, 16 predicted proteins | sample IncBWC12MmetaG_FD_160121 | JGI IMG/M metagenome (GOLD analysis project Ga0210394, IMG submission 160121) | Forest soil microbial communities from Barre Woods Harvard Forest LTER site, Petersham, Massachusetts, United States - Inc-BW-C-12-M | ecosystem: Environmental > Terrestrial > Soil >... | reverse complement strand
TGCCTTTGATATATGAAATACCCGCGTTCACTTTCACCGTGAAGTGAGTCGAGTCCTGTATCGACAGGCCTTGAAAATCCGGCAGCAGGGCAGCGAACTTGCCCGGGTCGCTCAGGAAATCGTAAACATCTTCTGGCGTTCGCTTGACTTCAAACTCGCCAGCAAACTTGATCGCCATGTTTCAGGCGCCTTTCATATTCTGTCCCGCCACTTGAATCGCCTTCAAAATATTCTGGTAGCCTGTGCAGCGGCAAGTATTTCCTGCGATCGCTTTGCGCATTTCTTTTTCGTTTGGTTTTTTATTCTGTGACAACAACTGCAATGCCGCGAGCATCAGCCCGGGCGTGCAATATCCGCACTGTAGTCCGTAGCAATCGCCAAAGGCCTTTTGAATGGGATGCAGTTCGCCGTTTCGTTCGAGGCCCTCAACTGTGAGAATGTCCGCGCCATCCGCTTGAAGCGCGAACATGGTGCATGACTTTACCGCTGCGCCGTTCATCAGCACGGTGCAGGCGCCGCAGTAGCTGGTGTCGCAACCTACATGAGTTCCGGTGAGATCGAGATCTTCCCGGAGCAACTCAACCAATAGCTTGCGCGGCTCAACTGACCGCGAATAGGGCTTTCCGTTGACTTTGAAGTTAATCGAAATGTTTTCAACATTGTCAGGCATAAATCACATTAGGCAGAGATGTTCTCAGGCATAGATGTGGGTTGCTTCAACCTGCTCGCCGCGCGCCCGGCGCACTGCAATATCAATCGCCCGCTTAACCAATGCACCGACGAGAGTGCGTTTGTACTCGGCTGAACCGCGCATGTCGGACTGCGGATCGGCAGCATTGCGAGCCGCTTCCATAGCGCTCGCGATCGTTTTTTCGCTAAGCGGTTGTCCACGCATAACAGATTCAGCATCCTTCACTCTGATGGGAATCAAACCAACACATCCCAAAGCGATCGCCGCATCCTGGCAAACATCGCCACTCATTGTCAGTTGGACCGCCGCACTGGCCGTGGGATATACCGGCGCAGAGCGCTTGAACGCCAGATATGCGCCGCCGCTTCCCTTAGGCGGAATTTTGACTGCTACTTCGCTGACTAATTCGCCTTGAGCCAAGTCCGTTGTGTACGCGTCTTTGATGAAGTCAGAGACAGAGACCGTGCGCTTGCCGTTGGTGCCAATACAGCGAACGTCCACAGCAAGCGTAAAAAGCACGGTTGCCCAATCGCCGCTGGGATCAGCTTCCGCCAGCGAGCCCCCAATGGTGCCGCGGTTGCGCACTTGAACATCCGCAATTCCCGCTGCGCAATCGTGAAGAATAGGAATTTTTCCAGCCACGGCGGATGACTCGATCTCCGCATGCCGAGTCAACGCGCCGAAACGTAGAGTGCCATTGTCTTCGTTAATGTAAGACGTGCCCGATACGAAATTCAGATCCACGAGATGGGATGGATTCGCGAAACGCAGCTTCATCAACGGGATAAGGCTCTGCCCGCCCGCCAGCAGCTTGGCATCATCTCCAAGCTCAGCAAGCATTGCCGCGGCCTCTTTCAGAGAACTAGCGCGATGATAGTGAAATGCTCGCGGATACATCAGTTTTTCTCAGTCCTGTGCGCTGCCGTTTGTCCCCGCAATGTCGAGCCAAGAAAAATAAGCGGATCAAAAGCCGCTCTGGGCCAATAAGCTTAACAAACGCGGTGGTCTCACGACTACTCTACGAAAAATAAAGAATGCGCGAAGGCCGGAGGCGATTGTGAAATCCCTTTTAATCCTGCGCCCCAATTTTCCGATACTCTCCGTGGAAATACAGGAGCGGGTCTCCTTGTCGCACTACAACATCCTCAACTTCCGCAATGAAGATCGTATGGTCCCCGGCATCCTGCGCACTGTGCAAGCGGCACTCCAGATAAGCCAGCGCACCGTGCAAAACCGGAGTACCGTGCTGCGTGCGGTCAAAGCGAGCTCCCGCCTCTCGCTCCGCGTGACGGTGAGTCGGGTTGGGATCGGCATAGTACCGCGAAATTGCCCTCTGATCTTCCGCCAGTACATTCACTCCAAAACGTTTCTTGGTATGCAGATGAGCGTGGGTGCGCGCCTGTTGATCGACGCATACCAGCACCAGCAGGGGATCCAGCGATACCGAGGCGAATGCGTTGGCAGTCATGCCGTGAACCTCGCCTTCGCAGTCGACAGTGATGACCGTAACCCCAGTGGCAAAGCTCGCCATCGCCTTGCGGAATTCTGTCTGCGTACCCGCCATAAAGATTCGTGCCTGGACTAACTCAGCCGGCTAATAAAGTGTAATCGCGATATTACGCCACTTATCTGCTACGCTGGACGCACATACCCCGAGCCCGGACCGCCCGGTAAACCATTGGCCTTTCATTTGTGAGCCTTATGTAATGGATACAATAGGCACATTATGGTCGCGATTGATCGCCTAAAGAATGCTATCAACAACAGCAGCGAACTCTCCGAGCGAGGCCAAAACCGGAAGGCGCTGACGCTGTTGGACGACGAAATTGCACATGCGGTCGGCGAGAACAAAAACATTTGGGTGTGTACACTCAGCCGCCATGCTTCTGTGATAGCCGATCAGATGGGCGACCTCGGCCTCGTCAGACGATATCGCGAGCTGTGCCTTGCTCATGATCCTGATAATCCCCTGACTTTGCTCGGCTTGGCCGAAGTGCTGGATCGGCAGGGTGAAAAGGCCTTGGCCAAGGATTATGCGATCAGGTCGTATCAGCTTTCTGCGCAACGAGGCACCCCCGAACTGGATTGCGCAGTTATGGAGTCGATTTCCAAACAGTGGCCTGAAATCTTGAAGGAGTAATGCGTTGCCGTTCTCGGCCATGGCGCTCGTGGAGGGTTGGCGGCCTGGCCTCCGAGGTCAATGCGCGCTATGGCGATTTTTTCACCAATTGACATGGCCAGCAGAGAGGGCTACGTTTTACGACGCCCCCAGCGGAGCCTTCCCGGTCTTTCTAATGTAGAATTTCGACATTGTGGGTGCAGGACAAATAGATTCGATTGACAGCTCTTTCAGTCCTCTTGCCGACGAACTGTGTTCGGGCATGGCGCTTTCCCGCGCGGATGCTTGCCAGCTCATCAGTTGTTCTGACAATCAGCTTCCGCCGTTGCTCGCGGCGGCTGTGGCGGCACGGCGAAATTTTAAGCCAGAGATTGTGAGCTACTCGCGCAAGGTTTTTATTCCTCTCACCAATCTTTGTCGCGACTACTGCGGTTATTGCACCTTCCGCCGCGATCCCGGCCAGCCGGGCGCGCACACCATGACGCCCGATCAAGTACTGGATGTGGCGCGTGCGGGCGAAAAAATGGGATGCACCGAGGCGCTATTCAGTCTGGGTGATAAACCCGAACTGGCATTTCCTGAAATGCGCGAGACGCTGCGCCATCTGGGATATAAATCCACGCTCCATTACCTCGAGGCCATGTGCGAATTGGTGCTCCGCGAAACCACGCTGCTGCCGCATCCGAATCCAGGTCTGCTGAGCGCGGAATGGATTGCGCGCCTGGCGAAAGTTTCTCCGAGCATGGGCTTAATGCTCGAAACCACCAACGCCTCGCTTCTCGCAGCCGGCGCCGCCCATGACAATGCTCCCGACAAAGTTCCGGCCAAACGGCTGCACACTATTGAAGAAGCAGGTAAACAAAACATTCCTTTCACGACGGGCGTGCTGATTGGCATTGGCGAAACTACTGAAGATCGTGTTGACACACTGCTTGCGATCCGTGACCTGCATCGCCGCCACGGTCACATCCAGGAAGTAATCATTCAGAACTTTCGCGCCAAGCCCGAAATTCCAATGCACGACTGGCCCGATCCCACGCAAGGCGAAATGATGCGAACCATCGCAGTCGCGCGCCTGCTCATGCCAGACGTCAATATTCAGGCCCCGCCCAATCTTTCTGCGCCGTATTACCATGACTTCCTCGATGCTGGCATCAACGATTGGGGTGGCATCTCGCCACTGACGCCAGATTTCATCAATCCAGAAAAGCCCTGGCCGCATCTTGAACAACTGAAGTCACAAACGGAAGCAAAGGGATATCGCTTGCGTCAACGCCTACCGGTCTATCCTGAGTTTGTGCCGGCGCTGACTGCGAAACCGGGATTACTTTCTGAAAAAATCTCGGCCGCTGCAGATAGCGAAGGCTATGCGCGGAGACTTGCATGATCGTCGTGCTCACAGGCGGGACAGGAGGCGCAAAGTTTGTTGAGGGCCTGCGCCAGGTCTCCCCCACCAACGAACTCACCTTCATCGTGAACACCGGAGACGATCTGGAGTGGTGGGGGCTATACGTTTCACCTGACTTGGATTCGATCACCTACGCCATGGCTGGTCTGCTCAGCAAGGAGCGCGGCTGGGGCGTAAAGGGCGACACATTTTATTGCCTGCAGGCCATGGGTGAATTGGCGGAGCCGATCTGGTTTCATGTGGGCGATCGCGATCTCGCGGTCCATCTGCTCCGCTCGAAATATCTGGCGCAAGGAAAGACTCTGAGTGAAGCCACCACCGCCATCTGCGACAAGCTGGGAGTATCAGCGCGAATCCTCCCCATGAGCAATTCGCGGGTGGAAACCCGAGTGGACACGCCGATAGGCGAACTCAGCTTTCAGGAGTATTTTGTGCAGCGATGGTATCAGGACCCGGTCAAATCAGTTCGCTTTGCCGGCGCCAGCGATGCCGAACCCGCCCCCGGCGTAATCGATTGCATCATGTCCGCCAGCGCCGTTATCCTGGCTCCCAGCAATCCCGTCAGCAGCATCGGCCCAATTCTCGCGGTCACGGAGATTCGGGAAGCATTGGGGAAAACTCAGGCAATCGTCGCGGCCATCAGCCCGATCGTCAACAATGCCGCAGTCTCGGGCCCGGCCGGCGCTTTGATGGCGGCGCAGGGACTGCCCGTTTCCGTCGCCGGGATAGCAAAAGCGTACGAAGATTTTCTCGATGTTCTAATCGCCGATGTCCGCGATCAAGAAGCCGCCAAGAAACTCGTTCGCCCGGGCCTCCGTGTGCACTGCACCAACACCATCATGCGAACCGTCGACGACAAAGCCAAACTGGCGCGCACCGTACTCGCCCTGCTGGGCGCGGAAAGCGCGCGGGCGGCGGACATTTCATGATCCTCATTCCGGTGAAAAGCCTGGCCAATGCCAAGCAGCGCCTGGCATCGATGCTCGATCAAGCAACTCGTACCAAGCTGGCTCAGGCTATGCTTTTTGACGTACTGGAAACGCTGTCTACATGCGTCAGCCCGACCGAAGTCAGCATCGTAAGCAGCGATCCGTTCGCGCTTGAACTGGCGCGGCGATTTGAATTCCAAATCATTCCTGACCACGCCAATCGCAGTGAGACCGACGCCATCGAAATGGCAACGCAGTTCTGTGAGGAGCAAGGGGTAAACAGCACGCTGGTCATCCCAGCCGACATTCCCCTTATCCTAGCCTCTGAAATCGAAACCGTTCTGCAAGCCGCGCCGGCTGAGGGTTCTGTGCTCGTCCCCGCCGCCGACGGCCGAGGCACGAACGCAGCGTGGCGAAGTCCCGCCGGATTATTTCCTCTGCGTTTCGGAAACGACAGTTTCAAACCGCATCTCGCCGCAGCACGCGCCACCGGCAAGCCATGCGTGGTTCTCTCGCTGCCCGGCATAGCTCTTGATATTGATAATTCCTCTGACCTCCGCGAACTAGCGGAAGCCCCCGGCGAAACCCGCGCCCAGCGCCTAGTCCGCCAGTGGGACCTAACCAATCTTCCTTTGGCAGCCAACGAATAGTGCATGAACCAGCTATGCACACGTGGGGAGGGGCGCCTCGCCCGTCCAGGCCGGGCAAAGCTCGGCAGCGCATTCTCAACGCAAGCCCTTCCATGAGCCGATCGTCGTACTTTTTCGTACACTAGCATGCGAGCATGGCGAGCTTCGGCCAATCACGTGAACTGCGAATCATTCCCGTTTCGCTGGAAAGCGAAATCCGCCCCGGCGATTCCTTGCCGGAAAAACTTATCCACGCTCTCCAGCATCTGAATCTATCACTGCAAAAAGGCGACATCCTGATCGTGAAACACAAAATCGTCTCCAAGGCGGAAGGCCAACTCGTTCCCCTTGAGAAAATCATTCCCTCCCCCGCTTCGCGAGCGTGGGCGCGGCGTTACAAGCTCGACGCGCGAGTGACCGAAGTTGCTCTAGCTGAAAGCAAGCGAGTGGTTAGGCGCAAGCGAGGAGTGCTGATCACAGAAACGCGCCACGGCCTGATCTGCGCCAACAGCGGCGTAGACGCTTCCAACGTCGACGGAGGCGATCACGCGCTGCTACTTCCCAAAGAACCCGATGCCTCTGCGTCCCGATTGCATCGCGAGCTGAAAAGACGACTTAAGCTTTCCATTCCAGTCATCATCTCCGATAGTTTCGGTCGACCGTGGCGCGAAGGTCTCACCGAAGTTGCAATCGGCGTCGCGGGAATGAAAGCCTTGCACGATTATCGCGGACAACGCGATCCGCACGGCTATCCTCTGCGCGTAACGATTGAAGCTGTCGCCGACGAGCTGGCTTGTGCCGCAGGCCTGGTCTGCGGCAAGCTGACAGGCACGCCAGCGTGTATCATTCGAGGGTATCGTTACCGGCCGGGACGCGGTAGTGCCAGTGATCTGCTTCGTTCGGCGGCTACCGATTTGTTCCGTTGATCAGCTTTCATTTTAAGGAGGATTTATGGCTCGCATTCTTACCCAGTCCGAACTGGAAAGCTTTCCTTCGCTGGAGTGGTCAGACATCGCTCCTCGCCTCAGTTATCAATCACGGACCGCACTCGAGCACGTAATGGCAACGCTCGACGGCGGTACGCTCAAACGGGAACAGTGCGGTCTGCTTGCCAATGCTGAGGGCGACGACCTTCTCGGACTGCTCGTTGCCGCTGACGCCTTACGCCGCGAGCTGGTCGGAAATATCATTACTTATGTGGTCAATCGCAATATTAATTTCACAAATATTTGTTTCGTGGGCTGCAAATTTTGCGCTTTCAGCCGCGGACCGCGCGAATCTGACACCTATTTTCTTAGCCTTGAACAGCTCGCACAGAAGGCAGTAGAAGCCTGGCAAATTGGCGCCACCGAGGTTTGCATTCAAGGCGGCCTGCCGCATGGCCTGCCGCCGTTTTATTATCGCGACATCCTGCGCGCGGTTAAGCAAGCCGTTCCCGGCATGCACATTCACGCTTTTTCACCGATGGAAATAATTTACGGAGTCGAGCTAACTGGCATGCCGCTCGCAGACTACCTCAGCATGCTTCGCGACAACGGTCTCGACACTTTGCCGGGGACGGCGGCCGAAATTCTCGACGACGACGTTCGCTTTGTGCTTTCGCGAAACAAACTCTCCACTGAACAATGGAAGCAAGTCATCCGCACCGCGCATGGCTGCGGCATCCGCAGCACTTCGACGTTGATGTACGGGCACATCGAATCCTCCGAGCACTGGGTCAATCAACTTCTGTTGTTCCGCGAGATTCAACAACGAACAGGCGGCTTCACTGAATTTGTTCCGCTCGGCTTCGTCCATCACAACACGCTGCTCTTCCAACAAGCTATTTCGCGGTCCGGTCCCACGCTCGCCGAACATCTTAGAATTCACGCGTTGGCGCGAGTTTTGCTGGCGGGTTCCATCAACAATATTCAGGTGTCATGGGTAAAGCTGAACCGCAGTTTATCTCAGCTGTGCTTGCACGCCGGCGCCAACGATTACGGCGGAACTCTGATGGAAGAAAACATCTCGCGCGAAGCCGGAGCCACCGCCGGGCAATACACTAGCCCCGAAGATTTTCAGGCGCTGATTTTAGAGGCCGGCCGCATCCCTGCCGAGCGCAATACCGTTTACACGCGAATCAATCTCAAGCTACGGCCGGAAGCCTTTAGCAGCGAGCACTTGCTCGAACCGGAGTTTGCATGACCAAGAGTTCATGAACGCAGCCCGGCCCATTGCGGTTCTCGGAGGTACTGGCCCTGAAGGATTCGGTCTGGCTTTGCGCTGGGCGCAAGCCGGAGAAACGGTGATTATTGGATCGCGAGACGCCAAGCGCGCCCGGGATGCAGCAGACAAAATCAAGCAGAGAGTCGGCGCCAGCGCGAAAATTTCCGGCAGCGAAAACATTGCCGCTTGCAGCGCGGCTGATTTAATCGTGCTGACGATTCCTTTTGAAGGCCACGCAACTCTGCTCAAGCAAGTGAAGCCGGCAATTCGCCCCGGCAGTATCGTGATCGACGCCACCGTGCCCTTGGCTGCAAGTGTCGGCGGTCGCGCCACTCGCACACTCGGCATCTGGCAAGGCTCCGCCGCGCAACAAGCCGCGGAACTTGTGCCCAAAGGCGTGTCGGTCGTAGCGGCGTTGCAAAATCTGGGAGCGGAGTTACTGAATGCCGAAGGTCCAGTCGATTGCGATGTGATTGCCTGCGGTGACGACCCGATCGCCAACCAAGTCGCGCGAACGCTCGCAACAAAAATCCGGGGAGTTCGCGCAATCGACGGCGGCAAACTAGAAAACGCGCGCATCCTCGAACAGATCACCGCGCTATTGATCGGACTTAACATCCGGCACAAAGGCCACTCCGGAATTCGCATCACCGGCCTGCCACCATCGGCCTACGAGATTCTGTAGCGCCGGCATCTTTCCGGCTGTCCCGAGGGCATCCCGCCCTCGGAGGCAAACGGCGAACTGTGGAGCTACAAGAGAATCCATGAACGACGCATCCAATTCGCGTCCAGCCATCGAATTCCGTCACGTCGTATATAAAGTAAACGGCGATGGCGGACGCGAGTTGCTTCACGATCTCAATCTCGAAGCGCAGCGCGGGGAAACGCTAGTCCTGCTGGGCCGCAGTGGCTCCGGCAAAACCACCACTCTCAAACTAATCAATCGCTTGCTCACTCCGAGCAGTGGCGAAATTTTCGTCGAAGCACGCCCGACTGGCGATTGGGACGTAATCCGCATGCGCCGCATGATCGGTTACGTAATCCAGGAAGTTGGACTTTTTCCTCACTTCACCGTCGAGCGAAATATCGGCCTAGTCCCGAAGATCGAGAACTGGCCCGCCGATCGCATTCACACCCGAGTCCACGAGTTACTCCAGTTAGTCGGACTTGATCCCGAGATCGCTTCACGTTACCCGCGCGAACTGTCCGGCGGACAGCGCCAAAGGGTAGGCGTAGCGCGCGCACTGGCAGCCGACCCTCCAATCATGCTGATGGACGAACCTTTCGGAGCCCTCGATCTCATCACCCGTGCCGAGTTGCAACATGAATTCCTGAATTTGCAGAAGCGCCTGGGCAAGACCGTCGTTTTCGTGACCCATGACTTGCGTGAAGCTCTGTTGCTGGGCACACGCATCGCGTTAATGGACGCGGGCCGTCTGGTCACCGTGCAAACGCCCAAGGAGTTCATAAATTCAAATGATCCATTAGCCACTGCGTACAAAGACGCTTTTGGCACCGACTTGAAAATTAAATGTTAGTGGAAGACGGGCGTCCACGCCCGTCTAAGCCAGCTGTCAAGCGTAGCGAGGAACCATGAACGTCTGGCAATTCATGCTGCAGAATCGGACCGAAGTCCTGGAGCTAACCCTCGAGCACTTGAAACTGGTCGGAATATCGACGTTCCTCGCCGTAGTTGTCGGAATCCCGCTCGGAATCCTGATCACGCGCTGGCCAATTCTCAACAAGCCCGTTCTTGGCGGAGCGAATATTATTCAGACGATTCCCAGCCTCGCGCTATTCGGATTTCTACTGCCCGCGCCGTGGATCGGAGCGCGAGCCGACCGCCTTGCCATTCTTGCCCTAGCCCTGTACGCGCTGCTCCCGCTGATTCGCAATACCTACGCGGGCATCCAAGGTGTAGATCGCGCGATAGTCGAAGCCGGACGCGGCATGGGCATGACCGATCGGCAACTGCTTTTTCAAGTCGAACTGCCGCTCTCTCTCGGAGTGATCATCGCCGGCGTTCGCGTGGCCACGGTGATCTCCGTCGGCCTGGCCACGATCGCCGCCGCCATCGGCGCCGGCGGTCTCGGAGAATATATTTTTCGCGGCCTCGCCATGGTCAACAATCAGGTAATTCTCGCAGGCGCCATTCCTGCCGCAGCCATGGCCTTGCTAGCCGACGTAAGCCTCGGCTGGCTCGAGAAACAACTTAGCCCGCACTAATTCTGTCATCCTGAGCAAAGCGAAGGATCGCTGCATTTATTTGGGCGGCAGAATACATAGATTCTTCGCTTCGCTCAGAATGACAGTGTTCTTAGGAAACATGATTCAACGAATCACCGCACTCATCCTCGTCTCCGTGCTTCTCACCGCTTGCGGCCCTTCCCGCGAACATCGCATAGTCGTCGGTTCCAAAAACTTCACCGAACAACTCATTCTCGGAGAAATGATTGCCCAGCAAATCGAAACCCAAACTCATCTTCCCGTCGAGCGCCGCTTTTATCTCGCCGGCACTTACATTTGCCACCAAGCCATTCTCGCAGGCCGCATCGATATCTATCCCGAATACACCGGCACCGCTCTCACCGCAGTCCTGAAAGAAAAGCCCAGCGCCGATCATGAAAAAGTCTACGACCAGGTCAAGACGGAATATGCGAAGCGCTTCAACCTCGCCGTGGGCGCGCCCTTCGGCTTCAACGACACTTTCGCCATCGAAATTCGCGGCGAAGACGCCCGCCGCCTCGGCCTGAAAGCCATCTCGCAAGTCGCGCCTTACACTCCCAAGTGGCGCGCCGGTTTCGGCTACGAATTCATGGAGCGTCCCGACGGCTACAAAGGACTCGCCGCCACCTACGGCCTGCACTTCGCAGCCCCGCCACAGATCATGGATCTGGGCCTACTAACCCGCGCTCTGAAAGACAAACAAGTCGATATGATCGCCGGCAACACCACCGACGGCCTGATCCCCGCGCTCGACCTGTTTATTCTCGACGACGACGAACATTATTTCCCTCCATATGAAGCCGTACCCATCATTCGCCAACAGACGCTCGCCCTGCATCCCGACGTAAAACAAGCCCTCGATCAACTCGCCGGAAAAATCTCCGACGCCGAAATGCGTCAGCTAAATTACGCCGTCGACGGCCAGCACCGCGACGTAAAAGAAGTCGTAAGCAATTTCCTGCGCCAAAAAAATCTCAAGCAATAAAAAAAGCCGCCAAAAGGCGGCTTTCCAATAACCTCAAAAAGTTCAAGCAGCACTCGACTCCGATTCTGCGCCCTGCCACGGCTCGTCGTAGCTGCCTCCATAAATCGACGGACACTTCGCTCCCATCGGACGCAGATAAGTTGCCAACGCCCCCCGATGATGAATACTGTGATTGTTAACGAATCCCAGGTAGAAGACGTCCGGCAAAGTGAATACGCCATAGAAGTCGACCGGAGTCAGCAGCTCTTCCGCAGACATCGCCCGCACCCGCTCAATCGCGCGTGGAAAATTCTTCTCATACCACGCAGCCAACTCAGCCGATGTCTTCGGCTCCTCCTTAAAGCGAGCCTCCATCGCAAACTTACGATCAGCAACTTCATCGAGCATCTGCACATCCGCTGATGCCAAATGCCACGCCAGTTCCCAGGCGGTGCGCGCATTCGCATCAGGCTTGTAGTCGCGCTTCGCGTCAGGTATCGCGGCCAGTACCCGCTGCGTAGCCTTCATTTCATTTTCCAGACCCATCAGCATTAAGTCGCGATAGGCGATGGCAAATTCCGGACTGGGGCCTTGCTGTGGTGATGCCATATTTTTCTCCTTGATGTTATGTCTAGACGTGGTCAAAAACCGAAGGGGCGCCGGTTAAAGCGCCCCGGATTGTGAAAACGGGCGAGACGCCCGTTCTCCATTTTCGAAAAAACCCGGCTAAACCGTGACCGGCTGTTTGCTGCCCACCGGCACCGGCGTCAACCATCCAAACCGGTCGGCTTTCTCGCCGCGAACTATACCATAAAACTCTTTCTGTATGGCTTTAGTTATAGCTCCGGTCACGCCTTTGCCGACGCTGATCTTGTCGACCGACCGAATCGGAGTAATCTCAGCCGCCGTGCCGGTAAAGAAAGCTTCATCCGCGATGTACAGCAACTCCCGCGGAATCCCTTGCTCTGACACCGGAATCCCCAACTCCCGCGCAATCTGCAAAACCGAATCGCGCGTAATTCCAGGAAGCACCGAGTTGCCCAGCGGAGCCGTCTGCAGCACGCCGTTGCGCACAACGAAAACATTCTCGCCCGAGCCTTCGCTGACGTACCCATTCGCATCGAGCGCAATGCCTTCGACGTATCCGTTGATAATGGCTTCCATCTTGATCAGCTGCGAATTCATGTAATTCGCTGCGGACTTCGCCATCGCGGGCAGCGTATTCGGCGCGATCCGCGTCCATGACGAAACGCAAACATCCACGCCTTGCTCCGCGTCCGTACCCAGATATTTTCCCCACGGGTAATTGCAAATATAAACTTCGGTCGGCGAATTGAATGGATTCACTCCAGCCTCGCCATACCCGCGCAGGACGATCGGCCGCATGTAGCATGGCCAAATCCCATTCGCCTTCACCAAACCCACCATGGCGGAAATCAGCTCTTCGCGTGTGTAGTCCACGTCGATGCGATAAATTTTGGCTGAATCCAGAAGCCGTTGTGTATGTTCCTGCGCCCGAAAAATCGCGGGACCACCCGTCGGCGCATAGCATCGAACTCCCTCAAATACCGACGAACCGTAGTTAACCACGTGCGACATTACGTGAATCTGCGCATCATCCCATGGGATGAGCTTGCCGTTATGCCAGATTTTCTCCGTCTTCTGAATCGCCATTGACCGCTCCTAAAGATTGGATTCGCGCGTACCGCAGGGAGTTTCGTTAGATGCCAAAATATCTTCCGTGGGCGGACCCGCCTGCTGGCACTTACGACAGGCAGCACGGTACAAAAGGGGAGGCAGGAGACCCAAACTAAAAACTACGCGATTATAACCCAGGCAGGAAGATAGTCGAGAGGCTTTCTCAACCTAAGCGCAGAAAAAGGGACGCATTAGGAAAGCGTCCCACACTGGAGGAATGCCGTCAGCGCCCCCGAAGGTTAGCGACTGGCGCTTTGCCCGGATGCGTCGGGAACCGGGCTGATCCCCGCCTGAACTACGTGGGGCAGTTCATCTCCCCGGAAATACTGGCCCCTAGCCGCCCGCATCTCTGGCATTGCGGCGTAAGGCTTGCTGTAGTCATTGGCGGCGTTCCAGAACAGAAAGCCGATTCCGCCCGTTTGTTTCGCCGTCTGCACCTGCACTTCAATATATTTCGGAGAGTAAGTCGAAGTGCGCCAGCGAAAAGCCTGCAACCACGGACGTATCACCACATCGCTGCCCTTGGTGATCAACTCAAACCGCTTCATGGATTCGCCGATAAAATGCTCAGGCGCGTCACCGGGATGCGCAATCCCATCCATGCCAAAGAAATGGGAGGGATAAATCATGGGCGAAAGCACGTCGCAATACTTCGCCATGAGCACGATATCCTGCCCCGTGTGCCCCAGGTCGACTGGCCGCTGCCACGCCATAATGCCAAACACGTCCAACGAAAGCAGCACGCCCGTGGGGTGTATCTGCGCATAAGCATGCTTCAGGAAATCAGCAATGACCTCGGAGCGATGCCAGGTCGGATGCTCAGTCTGGAACACGAAGCTGGCGTCTTTCTGGTCGCCCTCAGCCGGGAAGCGCACGTAGTCAAACTGAACCTCATCCACGCCTGACTCAGCCGCCTTTTTGGCCAAGGCAATATCGTATTCCTGCACCTTGGGTTGCGAGGGATCGGTCCAGACCAGCTTGCCGTTTTCCCGCCAGGCTTGGCCGGTCTTATGGGACTTCACCGCCAACTCTGGATGCGCAACCACCAGCCGCTCGTCGCGGAATATCGCTACTCGGGCGATAGCGTGCATGCCTTGCGAATGCAGGAAATGGGTAAACTTAGGCAAGTCGTGGATGGCAACGTGGTGCGAACCCGCGAGCGGGTGGTCGAACGGGATATTAACGCTTCCGTCACTATCTTTTACGTCGAAAACCACCGCATTCCCGCCTAACTCACGCCACCGCCGAATGATCTTCAATCCCTTGTCGCTGCCAGCCATTACGCCGGTCAGGTAAATGGCTCGTACTTCGAAATCCCGCGCCACGGGAATGCTCTTTTCCACGATCGGCGCCGGCAATATTCCCGGCACAATCAATTCCTGGCCAGATTTCAGGTAAGTCCCTTTAGGGTTTCCGCTGGCTTCACGGATCGCATCACCCAGTTGGGTGTAGGTCAGATAGCTCGTTTGCAGTAGAAAGTGATGCGCAACGAGACTTACGGTGTCGCCGCGCTTCGCCACGTACAGGGCGGTGCCTGGAGGCATGCTGCCGGCCACAAGAGCAGGTGGTTCTTCCGCCTTGGACCCTCGGGGCGCCGGGTTCGAAGCCCGCACCAGTTCGGGGCTTTGGCCGGCCTGCGCGGCCGCCGCCGGTAGCTCGAAAGCCAATCGCCATGAAACGAATCCAAGAGCGAGGCAAGACAGAACTATGATCAGAATTGAAGCAGAGCGGCCCACGTTTTTCTCCGTGAAAAGCAGGATGATTGCTTAACCCGGATGCTAGCGGCCCGCTCATACCCGTGCTAGTTACGTCTGGTCACGACCGTCGTAGTAGTCTTTTGCCCTACTCAATCGAG